>Ga0070734_10001219_pt1 | contig 39595 bp, 32 predicted proteins | sample Coa_R1_8_FD_66444 | JGI IMG/M metagenome (GOLD analysis project Ga0070734, IMG submission 66444) | Surface soil microbial communities from Centralia Pennsylvania, which are recovering from an underground coalmine fire - Coalmine... | ecosystem: Environmental > Terrestrial > Soil > Unclassified ...
GCACAGGGTTGCTACGATCAATGGTTGTCCCGCCATACAGTCGTCCCCGTCGTCTAGCCCGGCCTAGGACATCGCCCTTTCACGGCGGTAACACGGGTTCAAATCCCGTCGGGGACGCCAACATTCCAAATGATTTACAGGATTCGGCCCTTTCGAATCAGGGTCCGTTTGGGTCCAATAAGCTATTGGATGGATGGCGCGAGTGATTTCGATTCGGGACCTTCCGCCATGATCAGCTTCGCAACTCTTGCTTGAGCGCCCCGCTTCACCGGCGTTACCGCTTGTGTGTAGGTGTCTGCTGTGACCTTGAACGTTGCGTGGCGCAGCAGTTCTTGGATGGTCTTGAGGTCTTCGCCATTGGCTTTCATCAAGGTTCCAAAACTGTGCCGCAAGGTGTGCCAACCGACTCTTGCAGAAATGCCCGCTTTCAGTAGCGCAGGTTTTACGTGCGCCCTGAACAGCGACCCTGGCCAATACGGTTGGACTCCCGCTTTGTGTGGGCTGGCGAAGATCCAATCCTCTGGCTTTTGATATGGAGTTTCGAGTCTCCATCTCCAAAGCATGTCTGCAATCTCTGGATTCATGGGAATCGCCTTGCGCGAAACTTCCGTTTTGCAGGGAGTGACAACCTGCCGAGAAACAGAGCGGGTGACGTTCAATTCGAGTTTTTCGAAGTTGACATCCTCCCACTTCAATCCCAGTAGTTCTCCCACGCGCAAACCGCTTACCGCATCGAGAATTACCGCAGTCCGACATGGTTCCTTGATCGACGAGAAGAGCCGTTGAATCTCTTCCACCGATAGAACGGTTGGAATGTTCGAGCGTTTGGCGCTCTGGCGAACTTGCGTGATTGGATTCTTGTCCGTCCATTCCCACCGTATGGCATGGCTGTACAAGGCGCTCATGATGTTTCTTATCTTCGCCTTGCTGCCCCGTGCCAGAGGCACAGTCTTCAGCCACTGTTCCACCTGGACTGCTTTCACATCCCCGAGCCGGTAAGATCCCCATCCCGGCACAACCCATTTTTTTAGGTAGCCCTCGTAAGTCTCCTGCGTCGAATAGGACTTGCGCCCTTCTTCGTGCTCGCAAACCGTCCCGATGCTTGGACGCTTCTTGGAGAAAATGTCCGGCATCTCGTGTTCGCGATAGTGTTGAACGAGAGTTGCAATGCTGATCTCCTTCAACTGCTGACGAGGGGTTTTCTCGTTGATGGTTAAGCGAAGAGCGTCCGCCGCCGCTTGTGCTCTTGATTCGTTTGGGAACTCTTCCAAATTCCCAAGTTGCACTTTTCGGCGAACTGGTTTTCCGGCGGTGTCTTTTTGCCACCATCGGTAAACCCATACGGCTGGCCCTCTCTTTCGCTCTTCTAGTGTGAGACTTCCTTCTTGATATCGTGTCCGTCCGAACAAGATTCCTCCTTTGTTCAGACGGCACCGACAGCCACGCTCAGAATAGCGCAATTCTGCGGTATTTTCGATATTTATTCGCCTAGACACAAAAAAATTATCTAGCTCGCGATTTCTTCTAACCAGCGATTGAGGGCTGACGCGCGGAAGCGCCACACTCGACCGATCTGAATGCCGGTGATCTCCCCATTGCGAGCCATTCTTTGCAAGGTCTTTGGATGAATTTTCAAGAGCGCCGCGGCCTCTTCGCTATCCAAGAGAGGCTCGAATGCCTGGGCCCGCACTACGGAGGTGGGCGGTCGCCGCTCTTCGAACTCGACATGATTCCCGTTGTGGTTGGTATTGGTTTTCCTCATTTGAATGCCTCATCTTCACGGAAATAAGTGATCGCCAGGCCGAGAGGATTCACCTGAATCAGTTCGTTCGGAACTGAATCGCGGAAGAGGAACACGAAGTGCGCCGTGTACAGCGTGCGCTTGCTTTCAGCATGATCGACCGGCGAATACGCGATCTCGTAGAAATCCACCGTCCCTTTGTACGGAGCCGCTCGCAGGTCTTCGATTGAGACCTTCTCAACCTCGATGTCGATATCGGGCCGGCTTGTCGAGTTCTGCACGTAATCGTCTATCGTGTGATTCTTTCGATAAGCCTCAGCAACGCTGTTCCCAAGCTGCGATTCCATGAACAGCAGCGATTTCTTGAAATTGTCCCGAATCGTGTAGCGATTGCGGCTGTAGTAAAGACGGCAGAACTCGCTCAGAAAATATTTGATTTCGCCGTCTTGCGGCTTATATCCAAGCGTGTCATATGACACCGCCTCAGCCCGGCCAATGTCACTGATGCGGATTACCAGCGGCTTAAAGTTCTGAACCACGCGAACCGTCTTGACGTTCGTATAGATCAGCCCGCCAGCAACAAGAGCCATCGCCAGCAAAGCGATCTTCAAGTACGTATTCGTGACAATAGCGTCCCCGAACTGCTCCGCATACAGCTGTTTCGCGGCATTGAATGTGACATCCTGTTTCGTTTCCGCAGCCATACTCAACCTCGACTGACGTATGCGACCATCGCCGCCGCCAGACCGGAATCTGCCCCCGCCGCTCCACTGAACAGGTGATTTGTTAAGGCCGGGATTTTCAGCAGTCCATAGATGGCAATCAGGAGGAAAATGAACATGGCCGGGAACGCTGTCATCCATTGCTCGACACTCATTCCACCCGTGTCGATTGCGAAAAAGGCGAGCAGGAGCTTGGCGAAGACGTAAACGAACGCATTAGCGACGACCTGATAGAACGAATACTGCAGAAAAGCCTTAAACCAGCCCCAGAACAGCCAGTCCATTTTGGGAACGACAAAGAATGGAATGAAAACCGGCCCCACCAGCAGAAGCACCGCTTGAGCGATCAGCCCGAAGCCAATCACCATGAACACCACCGCTTGAACGGCAGCCAGGATCACGTACAAGACCACGAACGTCAGAATCTCGTGGAAATTGACCGAACTGGGTTGTTCGAGTCCCTGTTCCACCTCAGTGACCTTGGTTTCAATCAGTCGCCCTTGGTCGATACCTATGCCGTTCGATAGCGACGACGCTTCCTGAATTACCAAGTCCGAGAAGCTGTAGCCAATTCCCGGAATGGACGTGCTGTAGTAGGTCACCATTGCAAAGCCAAAGGCGACGACCAGGAGTAGGCGGCTGAAGCGGGCGAAGCTGAATCCTTCGCCCCCTTCAGCGCTGGAGAGGGCTGCCTGTACGCCAAACCAGACAATGAGAATCGTGGCAAACCCACGAAACAGGTTGTGACCCATTTGGACGAACAAATCGAGTTGCGAGGTCAGCAGACCGCGAATGCAATCTTCTAAAGAAGTGAACGGATCTGTAACCGGAACCAACATGGAAATGCCCCATTTCCCTATTTCGAACCGGGTGCTTGCAGCCGGTTCGGCATCGAGCTAGTGAAACTCATTACGTTCGAGAAATTTTGCTGACGATAGAGTTCCGCGTTGACGCTGCTCACATTCGAAGTTCGATTGCGCTCAGTAGTGAGGAGCTGCTGTTCCAACATCGCAACCAGCAGTTTGTTTGTGTCCTGCATCGTGCGGACCAGCAGAACATTTGCCGCATTGATTTTGTTCAGCACGGCAGTCTGCGTGTTGAGATCAGGATCGGAAGACAGCGAATCATCTTCGAGTTGCTTGATCCGAAGCTCAAGCTGCTGCGCGTTGTTTCGCAGCTGCCCAATCGTGGCCATGTTGTTAATCGTTGAGCCGTCTGACAGCTCTTCGAGACCGTAGGCGTCTTTTAGACTCTGAGAGGTATTGATCCCTTCGGCGCTGCTCAGAGGCACGTTGACCTTGAAATAGCCTTGATTAGCGCTTCCGACATTGCCGGTATTCACGCCAACTACCCAGGTGCCGGTATTCCCGAGCGCATCAGCTGCGCTCAGTGGCGACCACGGTGAAAACACTCCGCGATACCGCGCCATGTTCTGAACTTGGCGAGCCTGATTCTGAACGAATTGGTAATTTTGAAGAATGGTCGTGTAGGTCTGGCGCAACTGCGCCAAATGTTGCTGAAGCTGGATATAGCGCAGCACAGCGTTGTGATAATTGGTGGGGTCATAAACGATCCCGCCAAACTGTGCGAAGCTGGACTGCGCAGCGAGAACCGCGAGAACAAATGCAAACGCGAATTTGAACTTCATACCTAGACTCCTCGATCACAAATCAGAAGGCATCGTGTGCTGGTTGTAGTCGGGCACGAGCAAGTCCTGCATCAGATACACCTTCACCCGATGGCCCTCTCGAATGGTTATGGTTGGGAGCAGGTTCAAGAACCTGTCCAGAATGTGAATTGAAGATTGGGAGAGGCTTGCCGCGACTCCTTGCCGATATGCGTCCGCCGTCGTTTGCGGTACGCCCACGGCGCTGTTATTCGTTCCGGCTTCTGCCAGTCCCGCAATGGCACCGACCGCCACCGATGCGCCGAAGATTTGGAAGTAATGATGGTTCACCTGATCTTTCAATCCGGTCTCTCCAATCTGGTTCAAGCCTTGAAACTGATCGAGATCGACCGAATATCCGTCCGGCATGATGAGCCGATGGAAAGCCACAGCCAGCCGAGTCTGTCCAAAGCCCTCTACTCTCTTGGTCTCGCCCAAGACCTTTGTGCCGGCAGGAATGAGCAAACGTTGACCATCATGGGAATAGATATTGTTGGTCAGCATGCAGATGATCGGACCGGCGAAGTCGCCATTCAGCCGCGTAACGAGTGCAGTCTCCAGAACCGTTCCCTCGAAAACGACGTAGTCTTTCCCGATAGACTGATTGAAATTCGGATTCGCTCTCTTATGCGGCATTTCTGCCTGTGTAGGTGTTGATTGCACCGAAGGCGCTCCTGGAGCCCCCACAGCCGTGAAGTTCGGTATCTGCAGACCAGAAAGGTCTAGCGGCAATCGTGACGAAGCATCTGCCAAAGACCTTTCCGTTTCGTCCGCTTGTTTTGGACGGTAGCTCAGCGAAACACTGGACGAAAATAGCGAGGTGTACTGCCGCCGCCGCATGTCCTGCTTTATCGGGTCCTGCTCAGCAGGCGCGGCGGTTTGTGGGTCACCAATCGGATAGCCATTTTCAACAGGGCCTGCTTGCGGGCTTGGAAGACGAGGCTGAAGCATCGACGCGGTTTGCTGTTCCCGCCTCTCCTGATCGAGACGGGCAGCAATATCGCCAGAGCTAAGGCCGTTCACTGTCTCAGTCTTCACCGCGTCGGAGTTCTTTGTTGCCTTGGCACCATGGGCCGGGCCGGAGACCCACAGCAAGAGCATGATCACCGCCGTTAGTCCGATCACGACCCATGACTGAGCATTTTTGGGCAGCACGCCGGGCGCAGGCTTTCGCTTGTCCTGCACATTGGGCGCCGTGTTTTCTACTTCATTGGTTTGTGACACGACATCACCCCTGTTTTCTGAAATCCAGTCTGTGCTTGCCAATCACCAAATATCCCGAGTCGAGAATTTTGGGTACGACATAAACGCCGTCTTTCAAGTCAAAATTGATGAGATTGGGAGATCCATCCTTCACCTCGTACAGCGTCGGCTTTTCCTCCGCAGACGACCGGATATAGGTGAACTTGTCATCGTGATAAATCGCCGAAACCATGAACGGCTTTTTATCCTTCTCGAAGACGTAATCAAACTTGAGGCTCTTGGTCGGGTATTCCGCCTGGAATGACTCTTTGCTCTTCTCGGCCAGGGAATTTGCGAGCAGGGCTTGCGCGCGTAATCCGTCCACTTCGCTGGACGAAACAAACTTCGGTGGGGCATTCATCGCCTGCAGGATGGATTGGTCCTTGGGCTCGATAAAAACCTTGAAGTCAGGTTCATTGGCTTCTCCCACCTCTCTCACCAGAAGCGAATACACATTCCCGGCTGCCGTGATCAGCGTCACATTTGTGCTGCTGCCTTGCTTAGCGGGCTTGATGTAGCAGAAGTTTTGCGTACCCTCGACGACCCAGAAGTCCTTATCTCCTGTGACGAAATCGAGGATTTTTTCGTTCTGAGGCAGAACGACCAAGGTTGTGTAACGCAGCTTCGCATTGATCAAAACGATGTCCTTAGCTGAGTACTTGACGGTGCGAGCTTCGCGATTCTGGGCAGCGGCAGAGACCACCGCCAACAAGGCGACGAAGACAATTGCGAATCTTCTTTTCATAGCGAACTCCTTGTCAGGACTTCCAAACCTTTTTCAAAACCGTGCTCGCGGAACGACTGCTCCCGCTTAAAGCTGTCGTTCGGATCGCTTGTATAGAGCCAGTAGCTCTTTTCATCAACTTCGAGATTCACGACCTTTGTAAGATCAGGCCGCTTCACAAGGGCCTGCCTCTTAGGAACGAGGGTTGAGATCATCTCGATTTCGTTGTCGTTCAGATGGAAGGTGTTCCGGTACCACTCGCGATCCATGTCAGGATTCGCAAGGAAAATCTTGGTCGCACAGCTTTCGATGACAACGTTCACGATGTCCGACTTGTCCAACTCGTCGAGAGACTGCGTGGAGAGAATCATGGCGGCATTCTTCTTTCGCCAAGTCTTGAGAGCCTCGACGATGTAATTGCGAATCGTCGGATGGCTGAAGAAGCGCCAGGCTTCATCAATGAAAAACGTTTTGAGCGTAGTAGTTGCGTCCGGGTCATAGATCGATGCATTGGCCCGATGCAGGATGTAAAACAGCAGCGGCTCAATCAACTCGGGATACCGGTCCATGCCTTCAAAGTCGAAGCACTGGAAGCGAGAGAGCGTGAGCGTGTCCTTCTCGTTGTCGAAGACGTGCTCGTATTGGCCCCCACGGACCCACTTTTCCAGCTTGTTTGCAGTCGATTTCTGCAATGTGTTGCCAAGAACGCCCAACGTGCGCAGATTCGCGGGAAGCTCATACAGGTTCTGAATCTGGGCATATAGATCCTTTTCTTCAGCCTGAGTCAGAGGATTGAGACCGCGACCTTCTGCCAGGACTCTGACCAGCGAAAAGAGGAAATTCAGATTTTCGCGCGTTGGTTCCAGCGAGAAGGGATTCACCGTGAACGACGGGCGGTCAGCATTAACCTTGAGATACGCGCCACCGAAGAGCTGTGTAATGCCGCGAAAACTTCCGCCCAGATCAAAGATGAACGTGTATGGGGAATACTTCTGCAGGTTCGTAATCAGAAAGTTCAGAAAGAACGATTTTCCCGATCCGGTACGACCCAGCACAATGGAGTGTGCCGTGTCCTGATAATGCAGATTGAGAAAGTAGGGTGTCCCATAATTGGTTTCAAGGACGGCCAAATATTCGGAGTTCAGATGCTTGTTCCGACGCTCTCCCGTGTGTAGTGTGAAAAGGAATGAATAGTCGGCATAGTTGGTATTCAGCAGCCAGAGATAACGCAGGTTGAAGTGCCGGTTCCCCGGTATGGTCGCAAAGAATGCATTGAGCAAGTTGTACCGCTCCTCGAACAGAAGACCGTCGCGCATCGAGAACACCTTGTAGAACTCCGCGCAGGCTTTCTCGACTGCCGTGAGATTCCGGTCATAGACCACGACCGTCAGAGAGAACTCACCGAAGTAGTTGCCGTTCAGTTCGATTTCTTTCAGACATTCGCCGAGGTTACGCACTAGCGATTCCTTCGAATCGTCTACCAGCAAGTCGCCAGGATTCGTAGAGTTGTCTGCCTTGAGCTGGCTGAACAACGAAGTCTTGCTGTTATGGAAGTGGCGTCGCATAGACTGAATCCGCTTGCGCGAGGCCGTATTGTCCTGGGGCTTCCACTCGGTAACGATGTGATAGCTGGCCCCAACCTCAAACAATTGACGGAGGATCAATGGCCAACTCTGGGCGGTAGGTTCCTTCAGCGTGAGAACTTTCACGTAGTAGTCGTCGATCAGAAGGTGCCCCGGATAGCATTCGAGAGCGGAATCGGCGAGGTAGTAATCCACATGCGTGTCGTACTTCAAGTGCGCATGTTCATTTTTTATTGAAGAGAAATTCAGCAGCCGCCTAAGCGTCGTGAAGGCGGCCTGCTTATCGCACATGTCGATCTTCACGAAATCACTGACTTGCAGAATGAGACTACGGATCTGATGGAGCAACACCCGATGCTGCTTTTCAATCGAATCCGCGATAAGAACTGTCTGCTTCTTGCTGCTGAGATAACCCTTAAGCTCCAACACCGCCTGTTTCGGTTCGGAAGCAAGGTTCTGTAGGGTTCTGCCCAATCTGGCCTGATACCGGAATCCTTCGCACAAAATCACATAACAAATGCGCAGCGAATACAGCTCTGCCGACTTCTTGTCGAAGTAAGCTGCGCGATCGGCAATCGCTTGCCTCACGACGGGATTGGCGTAGCTCCCATGAGGGATTTGTTCGTGTCTGGACTTAAACAGGAACTGATAGACGCGGAACTGTGTTCCAAGCAGTCGAAAGGCTGATTCCAATCGCTTCGCCAGACCGTCAGTCTGCTTGTGATCCAGGCATTCGTAATCAACGCCTTCGACGTTTAACACGACGCCGAGATCGCCGGCCTTGGTCAGAAATACATGCTCATCAAGAAAGCCGCATACGGCGACGTTCTCACTCAGAGCGCCTGTTTCTTTGTAGTTCTTGACGATCTTCGACAACTTAAGCATGTTCGATCACCTGGACGCTCTGCTCGCTATATTTCGCCGGATCGTACTCACGTCGAAATTTGCTGGAGTTGAGCAGAATTCGCAGAATCTGCGGGTCCGTGCGAGTAGCCCATTGCGCCATCAGGAACAAGCTGCCGAAAATCAGCAGCCCACCGAGGAGACTGCCGAACAGGTTGAAAGTCGCCGCGCCCATGATCAGAGAGACGAAGAACAGCTTCCGCTCTGCCCCCAGAATTGTCAGTGGCTTATTGAGAGCCTTGTAAACGAGATTCATTCGGCGTTCGAGTTCCATAACGGTTCCCCTTACTAAGACCCCGGAAAGAGCCAGCTGAGAAAGTTCACCGCTGCGATTGCCATGCCAACTCCGAAGACAATCCCGGCGAACACTCGTTTATTGCCGCCTTCGCCAAAGGCGAACATCAGACCCCCTACTACGATCGCAACGAGGCTCAGCCCCTTGGCAATCGTTCCGGTGAACGCTGTTTGAAGCTGCTGAACTGCCGACTCCCACGGACTACTGCCGCTTTGCAACAGAACGAGTGAGAAAAGCATTTTCATTTTGCACATCCGCGAAACGCATGTTTTTGCTGTGCGTTTCAAACACGTCAGACGCTCGAAAGCTGCTCGTGGATACTTTCGCGCAGCCGCAATGCGGCTTTGAGTCACGTTGTTGACAACGATTGAAAGTATTGAAGTCAAGAGCCGGAATGGTGGTCAGTGTGATGTACAGGAACTTGCGCAGCCATGCTCAACGACACGAGGTCGCCTTACAGAGACGACATAAACGTGGATGGGGCGACACGAGTGATAGGTGTCGAATCGGGACTTGTGATAACGTCAGGAACGACTGAGCCCCGGTCGACGGACGTAAATCGGACCTTGAGCCGTGATCCAATCCGAGTTTGAAGAAAAATCTTACGAGGGACCACTCTACAACCAGCTTGAGCGTGGTCATCACGAGTTATTTACCCCAGGACAGGTACTGGAAAACACGCTGGGTTTTGATGCCGGGCTATTCGTGGCGCAAGCGGCAGTTTGGGAAACGCTGGGTTACAAGACTCCGCTCAGCGGCGCAGCGTTGGCTTACTACGACTGGCCGTATGCATGGCGGCTTCCGCGTCCGAACATTAAGCTCCCGAGGTTTCGCCTAAATCTCTTCCTGCAGGCCAAGCGACCCGTTTACTATCGACGCCGGCCCCGCGCACTACGAACCATCACAACGATTGCCGCTCCGCTGTGGTCATTTCGAGTGACCTCGCATCAGCAACGCCGTCTTGAGGTGCTTGCGGACAGACTAAAGGGAAAAGCCCACGTAACGTATGCTGCCGCGGCGTTTCACACTTACAACGCCCTCTTCACCCACACGAAGCACCGCACCATCGTTCAGAACTCCACGTTTCCGTCTATTGAAAAGTTGGCCGGGCATGAGGCTTGGTATTACCAGACGCCCGGAGCTCAAGGTGCGGCGAATCCCAATCCTGAAAGCATCGAGGAACCTCCCCTTTTGGAGAGATTGCGAGATCTCGCTCACGCAAGCGAGACTTACGAAAGTGGAGATTTGAAATGGCTTGATCTTACCTCGCGCGGCGTCATCGAAGCCGCGGGCGTTGAGGAACGGGACATCGATGGTCTCACCGCCCAATTCTTCGATGATCTGCAAACACTGGAACGTCTGACCGCACGTTTTGAGTTGCGGCCTAGCCTGCTTGCATACGCGCAGATTACCTTGTTTACAATTCGGTTTGATCTAAACTGGCTGATCGTGGCGGATCTATGATGAGACTGTTCAGCGGCATCTTCCTCCAGAACCTCGACAGTAGTTCCCAGCAGACCGTCAAGGCCGCATTGGGCCTTGAATACACTCCGAAGTTCGGTCTTGCACCTATCGTCGACTAGGATCCACATGAAGGCTGATCTGTGTTTTGGATTCTCAAAGAACCAGTGGGAAAAGCTCTCACAATCACTAGATGCCGCCAATGAAAAAGGATGGGATATAGCAATCAGCGTTTTTGAGAGGCGGATGAGAGAACGCTACTTAAGTGGCATTGAAGCGCTCTCCGCTGCCGACACAAAGCTTGACCTGACCCCTTCGGATTCGGCAGATACCCAACATTGCATCCCAGGCTTCGCGATCATGGCGCTTTGTTGTTTGTTCATCGAGACTCTGCAGGGATTCCGAGAAGCCCCGCCCTCTGCGTCAACTCCCGCTCCCGTCGGACCATGTGCGTTTCCGCACGGACTATGCATTAAGCCACCCCCCGGCACAAATCAGCAATTCATTAAATTTCTCCGCCGCCCAGCCTTCGGCGACGCCTTCAAAGGTGACGTTGCAAAGAAATTCGCGTCGGGCATCAGGAATGGAATTCTTCACGAGGCTAAGACAAGAAAATGGGTTATCTGGAGGGAGGAGCCGGATGGCGCCATCGTTGCCCAAGAGGAGGACGGTTACGCGCTAAATAGAAATCTTTTTTATGATGCTGTCAAAAAAGAATTTGAATCATATCTATGCGAACTACATGACCAAGCCAATACCGAGCTGCGAAAAAGGTTCAAGGAGAGAATGGACGGCCTCTGCGAAGAAACCTAAGTAACGCGTGAGACAACGGCTTTTAAAGGCGCAATCCACAAGGGTCATTCTTGCGTACTTAACATAGCGAGTGCCCTAAGTTCAGACTCCCAGGTCTGTAATAGGTATCCAACCGCGAGTGATACCGGTTGGGCACTTATATGAACACCAACGCAACTCTTTGCAGCCCGCCGGGTTTGGATTTGTCTGCCCGCACAATCCCTGCTTGGGCCGCTAGACCACCCACACGACTATCAATTTGAAATGGTGTCTGAATACTCGTCTTTCTATTGAGGTACGAGTGTCTTCAAAACGGGACCTTTGCAACGGAGGTGCTTTTGCAATGAGCGAACGGGCTCTTCAAAAGCTTGGCGACCATGAAACTCATCGAAATGCTGGAGAAGCGGAACGAGGCTCTGAAGGTTTCTGAGGTGGCAAGAATCTTGGGCGTAACTCCACAGCACATCTACAAGATGGCAGCGGCAGGTCTGATTCCATGCTTCCACGTCAAAGGAGCAATCAGATTCTGGCCCTCCGAGCTTGCCGAATGGATTAGGGGAGAACTGGAGCGGGCGGAGCGGGAGAGAAATCTAAACGGTAAGGGAAACGTTTTAAAGCACGGCACCTAAACCTCATTCTGCCGGGTACGTACTTTGACTACGTTAAGAAACGATCTTCGGCGCTATACGAATATCCCGGCCACCGTCTGCCTTCTCAGCGAGCCCGTGGCTCAATCAGAGATTGTCTACACATGTGAAGAGGAATCTTTGGCCCATTGCGGGTTGTCGAAACCTGGAAATCGTGCGATCAACCCTGATAAGCAATGAGGAATGGAAAACTCTTGGAGAATCGGCCACCAACTTGGCGTCGGCATCCGAAGGCGCTCGCTGGCGAATGTCAACAACATCATCGTTTCCAATCATCTTCCAAGAGAGTGATGTCCATCGGGAACGCAGGCTTCTGTTCTTCGTGCACTCTGCGGGCTTCTTCGCGATGCATCCCGAGAAGTACATAAATTATTGCGGCACGGACCAGTTTGAAAAGCTTCAACGTCTTTGCGTTAAGGTCGCCCCGAGTTATGGAATACGCCAGACGATTCGAGAAGATTTCCAGCTCGGGAGGCATGGTGGCAGCGAAGTCTTCGTGAACCCTGAAACAGCTGTGCTCCAAGCGATTGCGAATCAAGTAGTAGTCGCGTGCTTCGGGCTCGATAACGTCACCGTATTGTTCGTCGAATAGATCTTTCGCCAGCCAGAAGAGACCGCGGAAGGGCAAATTGTCCAGATTCGCGAACTGCGCGCGGAGTGGGAAAGGCTTCGAGCTGCGGTGCTGGTACCAGAGTGTTTTGAAGTAAACATCGCGGTCCCTTATCCCGAGCTGGAGGTATTCGTTTAGAAAGAAAGCCAATTTGTCGAACAATGAGTATGCCATCCGAAAAGCGATTTTGGTCTTTTCAACGGCAAGAGCGTGACAGGAGTAGTCGAGTGTGTTGTACAGGAGAACTCCGCGATCGGAGAAGTGGACTTTGTCGGTCTGGATGCCTTCAAACAGAAGCCACCGTGCCGATACGTACTCTTGCTTCAGTTGGTTGAAAAAGCCGACTAGCGTTGGCGGCTCTTTCACCTTCGTCGTGAAAGTGGGCAACATCAATACGTCTCGACTTGCAATCGAGTGTGGGCCGAGATCGTTGAGCGGATTGAGAAATAGCCTGTTTTCTAAACACCATGCACGAAAGTCCTGCTCGTCCTCTGTGTCGCCCATGGGATGATCATGAAGATCAATTTCGCTCAGATTTGGCACCACCGACTCGATCCGCTTCTTGACGGACTCAAAATGAGCTAAGGCTTGCGGATAGATTCCATCAAACAAGACGTCTTTCCCAAGTGCCGACGTGACACCTGCGTGAGCGAGCTTGGCAAAGAGCAGTTGATGACCCGGGTCGTAGAGTGCTTGAGCATAGGTCTTTAATCCACAGCCCCGGTTTCCGACAGCCATTCCAAACTTGGGCTGCAGAGCGAGCGCTTGCTCCCAATATCCGAGCGCCTCGACAAACCGGCCGACTGTATCCATACAGTTCCCAAGATTCGTGAAGGCCTGACAACGCCGGAGCTTGCCCATCTTGGCGAAGCCGGGATGATTGACACACTTCCGGAGATGGAAAATCTGCATACCGAGGGCCGGGTGTTCCCAGGCCCATGCATTGACGGTTTCATGCCGATTAAGCGCGGCCCACGTATTCGCTCGGAAATATTCCAGAAGCGCCGCGTCACTCTCCTTGAGCTTCATCGACTCCAGTTGGTCCGACAGCTCCAAAGCCCTGCGTGCGCCATCGGGTTTCCCGAGGTCATCGGAGAGATCGACGAGCTGCGCGAGGATTTCTAGAGATTCGGCCCCACTCTTGCCGGCTAGATCGACCTTTACGAGAGCATCGTAGAGTACAGCAGGATCAGACGGATTCTCGCCCATATTTCTCTATTCTAGAGAAGTCGCCAAGGATGGCGGAATAGCCTGCACCAGCCACTTCCGCGTTTTCCGCCACCGTCCACGGCGGGCCTGTGATGACATGAGTTGCAATCTTTCGATTCGAATCAGGCCAGACACTCAATAATTTCAATAGCACTATTTCCTTTCAACTGTCCCGAATCAGTCAGACACATTGCTGCGTCTGAGTACGGAGAGGTGCAGCAATGATCGCAAACGCGCTACTTCTCGCGCTCGTTCTCTTTATGGTTTTCTGTTTTGTCCTGATGGATCGATTGAAATTCCTGATTCCGTACAGGCAGACAATCTTGCACAATCACGGATGGGCAATCGCACTGTATTCGATTCTTCTGTTCGGCAATTTGTTCGCGACGCTCTTCCTGCTCGCCCGCCGTTTCTTTCTTAAGCACACCGGCCAAAAACTGGTCTACGTAGACAAACAGCTCAGAATCGGGCAGGACGATCTTTCTGCCGAAATCCGTGAACGGTCCGAGGAATGACTCATGGACCGCTCATTGGATGGAGACACATACCGGGCTGAAAGAAACCAGGAGGAACGCGGAGACCAAGTTCCAGAACGGGACGCTTCCGACGCTCGGACAAAAGAGAGCAAAACTGTTTGCCACCTCCGCGGCCATAACTATTACCTTAATCCCAGGCAGGCAGCCCTCCTTCGGGAGATTGGCACCTTCCGCACAATTACGGCCGAATCGCTGCAGAAGCACGTTTATCAGGGCGACATCCACCGCTTTACGAACGATCTGCGCAATTTAGCCAATCAGCGACTCCTGACGCTACACCCTGATCCGAGAAGCAAAGACCTGTATCTCTCGCTCAACCGAGCCGGAAAGAATTTAGCCGAGGCTCACCTCCGCGCCAACACTGAGCAATCGGTCTATTCAGGGATCGTCAAGAAGCGCGAATTGCGCCACGATGCAGCGATTTATGAGGTGTACCAAAAAGAGGCGCAAAAGATTTCGAAATCAGGTGGAAAGATAAAACGGATTGTGCTCGATTTTGAGTTGAAGAAGAACGTCAATCGCCAGCTCGCCAACATCCAGAAGCTTTCGCCGACAGAACGAGAGCGCCAGCGCCAGGGAATCGCCGAAGCCTACGGACTAAAGATCGTGAAAGGCAAAATGCAGATACCAGATCTTCGCATGGAATACGAATCTCGGGAGCAGGAACAATGCAGAGTTGATCTCGAATGCGTCACAGGGCATTACAAAGCCCGCCAGATTGCGGCCAAGATCGCCGCCGGATTCAAACTCTATAACCAGGACTATCACGGGAGGTCTGCCGAGCGCGGAGAAGACCTGATAGGCGAGGTAATGTCGTTATGAAAATCCCAGCCGAATCTCTCGCACCATTGGAACAGCTCGGCTACACAGAGCGCGAAGCCGAATTCCTCTACATTGTCGCCATCCATTCCGGCTTTTTTCTGCAACGCCAATTCACGCAATTCGTGGACGTGGCCGGCAGAGGGCCGGTCACCTATTTCATCAAGAAGGCTCTCCAGAAGCAGCACATAAGGGAGCATCTCCCCGAACGCGGAACGCAAAAGGTATACCACCTCTTTTCCCGAAGTGTGTATGAAGCACTCGGGAAGAACAATTCCCGCAATCGCAAACCCGGACGCTACGGCATGCTGGACAAGGCATCGGTAAGACTGTTGGCATTGGATTTTGTGCTGGCAAATCTCAACGCTCAATACCTCGAAGAAGAGACCGACAAAGTTAATTACTTCGCTGTGGAACGCCGAATCAGCAAGGACGCCCTGCCTGCAAAGATCTTCCGTGGGGACAACGGATCACAAACATGTCGATATTTCTTTGAGAAGTTTCCGATATTCCTCTCCCAAGATGGAGATGCACATTTCGTTAATTTCACCTATATCGAAGACGATATTCGTTCACTGCAAACCCTTGCCTCTTTCCTCCTCAGACACCGTCCTCTGTTCGAGGCGCTCGGTAACGGTTTCAAAATGATATTCGTCTCGAATTCCGTTCAGAATTTCCAATCCGCGCGCAACATATTTGTCAGAACCTTCTCAGCCACGCGACGCGAACACGAGACGCAACGCCTCGCACGGTTCTTTTGGCTGCGAAGGATGGCCGAAGAAAAGCGATTCAAAGAACTCACCCACAAAGATGTCGTCGAGTGGCAGCGGGGACTCAAACAGTATTCCGCTCTCGAATACGAAAGCCAATACCAAAACTGGAAGCAAGCAGGAAAACTACCCCAATTGGAGCCTCAAGCCTCCGTTCCTGATCCAGGACAATTGTTTGAAACCTTTCTGGTTGTGCCGAATGTTGTGCGGCTCGGCACTTTGGCGATATTAGAGACCGCCCAATCAGCCGCCCAACGTCCCACGCCACAACCACCAGCATAAAGACCTCAGGACAAAGGAGCTTTCCCAGCATGAAGGCACGGAAACTCAAAACGTTAAATCAGGCAGTACTGCGGGGAGCGACCCCACCCGCCGCCCAATGCGACGTGTCCGTGACCGGCTTCGGAGGTCGCTCCCCGCAGTACCGCAAATGAATTGAAAGGGAGATTCACATGCCAATCATTCAGGTAGACAGAAAGCAGCCGAAGACGCAAATCAAAGCCGCAATTGAAACCGATGTGCAAGACAAATTGCGGGCCTATTGCCGATTCAGCGGCGCCAACAACGACCAGGTGGTCTCGGGCGCTTTGAAATTTCTGTTTCAAAGCGACGCCGAATTCGCACCGTGGTACGAGACTCACAAGAATGAGTCGCAGCCCCGACGTGGTCCGCGAAAACGAGTCGTGACAGAGCCAAATCTCGATGTCGCCGCTGCAACTCCGGAGAAGGCTCTACCAGTCGCCGCAGCAAGGAGATGACCCGTTATGCTGGAAAGAGTCGCGAATTCTAGGGCGTTCGTGAGTTTTGTCCTGGCAGGGCTGACTGGATTGATTCTCTTTTCCGCCTACCCATTCCCCGAGGGCAATTTGCAGTTGCAATACATCGCGCTCAAGGACCCGCTCGTCTATTCCGTTCTTGCCAAAAGCTACACTTTATTTCTATTCACGACACCGTTTTTCATTTATTCGACTGCGCTATCAGGGCTGTACGTCCTGAGCTACGGGCGGAGGCGGAAGCAGAAGACAAGCTCGCTGCCGCCCTATCCCGATCCGAGCCTCAGGGAAGATCTTTTTCTAGTAATTGGCGAACTTCATCATCCGACGAAAATCGCTCCCGGCAGCAACCCCCAATGGCTGACGATTCCGGAGAAAGGACTGTTTACCGGCATCGGCATCTTCGGCGCCATCGGAACGGGAAAGACAAGCTGTTGTATGCGGCCATTTGCAGAGCAAATGATCGCATACCGAGCGCATGAGCCGGCAAAGCGGATTGGCGGTTTGGTCCTGGAAGTCAAAGGCGACTTCTGCCATCAAATCCGGGAGATTGCCCGCACACATGACCGCGAAGATGATTACCTGGAAGTCGCCCTCGATTCGGAATATCGCTACAACCCACTGCATAACGATTTGGATTCGTCAGCGCTGGCATACAGCGTGGCCTCACTCTTGAACAACTTGTACGGGCGCGGCAAAGAACCGTTTTGGCAGCAGGCTTACACGAATATGCTTCAGCACATCATCCTGCTCCATAAAGTTCTGTATGACTACGTAACTTTCTTTGACGTTTACGAATGCGCGATCTCACCGCAGAAGCTCGAAAGAAGAATAGAAGAAAGACAAGCCAGCTTTGAGATCCGCGAGTATGTCTGCGTGTCGCCCGAGGTCTATGGGAACGAAGAATTTGCCCACACGTTCTCTGAGTTCGGTTTTGTGTATGACGACCAGCGGGAATTGTATAAGGCCCCGGCATCGCCGGGGCTTAACGAAGTCCTCGGAAAGCAAGACGCCGGGATCGAATACCAACGGATTACGGTTAAACCGCCTTCCGATGCCGATGACATCAAGCGCCAACAATTAGACGCCGTTCGACGCTGGTATTTCGATGATTGGATGGGACTGGAAAAGAAGCTCCGCAGCTCGATTGTCGAAGGCGTTTCGATTTTCCTCTCGCTATTTGACATCAATCCGGCGGTGAAGAAGGTTTTCTGCCCACCGAAGGAAACATACGATCCAACGCTCAACGCGCCGGATGAATACGGTCGCTATCCTTACGGTAGGCCGCTCCCATCTTTCAATTGGCTGATTGAGCAAGGAAAGATATGCGCCCTCAATTTTCCAATCTCCCTGAACGCAGGTCTCGCCCGAATTCTCGGGACCATGCTCAAGCTAGACTTCCAGCGGGCTGTGTTGCTGCGGGTCCCAGAAATGGAGCGAGACAAGAAGAAGTACTTCCGACAGGTGTTTTTGATGTGTGACGAGTACCAGACCTTTGCCACTGTCGGAGAGAGCGACCCAATTGGCGATGAGAAATTCTTCAGTTTGTCCCGCCAATCGAAATGCGTTTCCATTGTCGCAACGCAGAGCATCAGTTCCCTGAAGTCAACGCTCTCCGGCGAAAGCTACAGGACACTTCTCCAGACGTTCCGAACAAAGATATTCCTAGCTCTTTCCGACGACTTCTCTATGCGGCTTGCCAGCGAATTATGTGGCCGAGAAGATAAACCGTTCGTGTCCTTCAACATTTCTGAATCCGGCCAGGATTCAAAACTGAGTCTGCTGACTGGAAAAACCGTGTCTGACCGTGGCAGCATTAGCGCCTCAAAAAGCTACACCGTGAGGCAAGACTACCGATTCAGCCAGAAATTCTTGGCTGAACTGGCCAATGCCCAGGCAGTTGTACTTGCATATGACGGGGTGAACCCCAAGCCGGCGACGATCTGTTATTTGAAACCCTTTTACCTCGACCCCAATCTCTCGTATTTCGACCAAGTGAACCGGGGGCTATTGTGAAAAGGTCCCATGCAGTTTGAAACGATCATTCCGTTCCTGAGGCCAATCGAACACCTGATCCTCGACCCAGATATATCCGAAATCATGGTCAATGCCGATTCTCGAATATTCATTGAGAAACATGGTCAACTTATGCCGGTTCCGGGCATCACAATCTCGGGACAGGCACTCTGTGCTGCAGTCAAGAACATTGCCCGTCGCTTAGGCGACGACATTTCCGAAGAAAAGCCCATTTTGGATTCCCGCCTACCGGACGGCAGCCGTGTTGCAGCGGTACTTCCGCCATGCAGTATTGACGGAATCACGCTTACGATCCGCAAGTTCAACACCCGGCACTTCACAATTGCTGATCTGATCGAAAACGGCACCCTGAGCGCCACGACCGCAGATTTACTCCGCGAAAAGGTGTGCAGTCGGCAGAACATCTTGATCAGTGGCGGAACCGGTAGCGGCAAGACAACGTTGCTCAGTATTCTTGCCGACTTCATCCCGGATGAAGAACGAATTTTCCTCATCGAAGACACCGCTGAATTGAACATTCGCAAAAGCAACTTGGTTCGTTTTGAAACTAGACGTGAGCAAGCCGGGATTCCAGCCGTTACCGTGCGCGACTTGCTTAAAGCGGCGCTACGGCACAGGCCGGATCGGATCATTGTGGGCGAAGTGCGAGGCGGTGAAGCGTTCGATTTGCTCCAGGCTCTCAACACAGGCCATTCAGGAAGCCTGTGCACCCTTCACGCTAATTCTGCACATCAAGCAATCGTGCGTTTTTCAGATTGTGTTCTGCAAAGCGGCATAGAACTGCCTCATCGGGCAATCATGGCTAATATCGGAAATTCAGTAGACCTCTTAGTGCATATCGCCAGAATAAAAGGCCGCCGCTCCATCTCGGAAATTGTGCTAGTGGAGGGCTTCGATAGCGCCGCCGACGAATGCCGGCTTTTTCCTGCGCACATACCATCAATTACTCCTCAAATCTGATATGACGCATCCAGTCGGGATCGCTCCAAGCTATGGTTGTGGTATCTGCTCGATCTTCGAATTGGGCAATGAACCCTTTGTCGGTTAACGCTAATACCGTCGCCTTAACACCACGGTGGCCAGGACGTCCATCGTCGTACGTGAGTGTTTGTCCGACCTTTATCTCCTGCACTGTCTCTGTTCACCTTTTCTTCGCCTAGAATACCACACGTACCTGCGCAGCGTGCGCGAATTATTTTGCTTTAGATAAGAGAGTTTTTACTCTTCCCCTTATATTTTCGCGAACCGTTGACAGCTTAGTTTTTGCCACATCTGTCAACAGAGCGGTATGCGCCACTGCGTCTCTAATTGGCTTATACTCGTTCGCATCTCTGGCCAAACAAGCCTCCTTCGCGGGGTCTTTCTTGTCAACTAGGTTGGCGAGGTCGTCCATGGATAAATAACTTGAATCGTTCGGTTGCCGTCGAATCGCGATGCTGATATTTCCCTTACCCTTGCTGGCTTCTTCCCTCGCCTTCCACTTGCCGGCCTCAGCCTTCGCCTCTTTGGACAATGGCAGCTTTTTTTCCTTAATGTACTTCCTCACCAAATTTTCCGAGACAAAGCAGTCGGCGTAGGACTCAAAATTGAATGCCGCATCGTCGGACAAGTCGCCAACCCAGTCGGCAACTTTCTCTTTGTTCGCCGAGCCCTTAGAAAGGCCATACTCCTTTGAAACAGCCCCGTACAGACCCCGTGACGCCCTCTCTTTCTTCGTCAACCTATCATTGTCAGGGTCGCCCTCTTCTCGATGTTTTATGCGCCAGGCATCCCAGTCCTCAACAATCTTCAAGACCTTCTTCCGAAACGTCTCCAAGAAGTTTCTATACTTAGGATCGTCGGCAACAATGCCTTCACGGCTACTTGTAAACCTATCAGTCGCATCGTCCAGGGCATCGAAATGAACCTGCCCGTACAGGTAGCTCTCGGCAACCCTCGCAGTTGGTATGTGCTTCAGAATGTCTCGTTCACGCAACCGCCCGTTTACAAAAAGATCGACGCCAACTCGCTCGTCGGTGGTCATAATCTTCAAATCTCGTGGTTTTTCGACTGATGCAATGAAACCTGCCACGCCTGCAATTTTGAGTTGACGCGTTTCGTGATCGGCGCGACTCTGCGAAAAGACCGATTTCAAATCATCTATGTACGGGTCCTTATGATCGCCTATTGTCCACAGGAACTCCGTTTTCTCAGCTAAATCATTCAGATGTTTGTAAGTGATCTTTTCCTCATCGAGAAAAATGTTGAAAGATGCGTCCAAAAGAGAAAACCGAAAGTAAAGCGCAATGATTTTTGCCAAAACAGGAAAACTAGCTTTTATGCCATCTTTGACGCGCTCAAAATGAATGATTGTGCCGTGTTTATGTCCCTGAACGTACTTGGCAAATGCTGCGGCTTTCCAGTCGCCCAGTGGATACTCCCGTGGGGTCAAATCCTCAGTTATGGCGTCATCAAGCTCCGAATTGTCAATGACGCCACCCACATACGAACCATTTCGTACTTTCGAGATGACTGTGATTTTGTCTGCGCAGGACAAGAGCGCCAATTTTCCGATCCCTTTTCTTCCGATAAATGGTCTGCCTCCGGCTGATTGATTCATTCCATCTTTTCTTTTGGAATATCCGATCTTCAGAAACTTGCCCTGAAATTCGTCTGCCGTCATGCCAATCCCGTCATCTTTTATGAAGAAGCTGTTTTTGTTGCGGTTGATATAAATATGAACATTCTTCGCATCAGCATCCCACGAATTCGAGATTGCTTCTCCAAGGACTGTCGCAAAACTGCGATATAGGCTCCTTCCCAAATGATTCAGAACACTCAAGGAGATCTCGAATGTAAATGACGTCTTAAGTTTCATTGGTATTCAAATCTCGGCAGATATTGCCGATGGAACGATCGTTTGCGCAAAACTCCCGGACTCGGTCTTCGCACTCACAATATCAGGTTTCAGCTTTCGGACGATCTCGCCGCATCATCTTCTCTGTTGGGTCCATTTCGGGAGTGACTCTTTACTCACCAGTGCCTTGCATAATCGGGGCCGAAGTCGGCAACTGTGACCCCGTCTCCGGTTCCACCGTAATGGCAAATGCCTTAATCCCCACTCCTTCCGACAATCTTGGGTTCACAATGGTGACGTTACCATGCGCGTCTGGCTTGAACACCCCGACTGGAATCGGCGATCCGGTGGCCGGCATGAGCCATAGCTCATACGCCCGGTGCGCCGGTGGCGCTGGCATATTATTGGCCAGAAAAATCAAAATTGCTCGACTGGGAGCGTAGAAGGCTCTGCCTTGCGGCTGTGCTACCGCATTCGCTGCAACCAGTGTGGCTCGCAACGTATCCGTAGCCGTCAACGTCGCTGCCAATTCCTGTACACGCTGCAATTCGGATTGTTGCTCGAAGAATTTCTTCTGTAAGCTCGCCATTCGCTTGTTTAGGCGGGCATCCGCTCTCCACAGAATAACGGCGATCACAAGCGCAGCTGCAGCAGCCAGCCAACCCATGTGCGACCACGAAGGAATACGCCGGATGCTCGCTTGTTCCAAGGAAATTCGAGGCTCGCGAGCGACAGCATTCATCAGGCGCCCACGTGCTCGCTCCGGAGGTGCCGGACTTGAAGCTGACAGTGCCAGCAGAGCCACATCTCCGCGCAATTGCTCCAGTTCGTGCCGGCAATCGGCACACTCGTTCAAGTGCTTTTCGAGTTCCTCGTGCTCATCACCTTCGAGCGCACCCATGCTATAGAGTGCGAGATCTTCTGCGAATTGGCGGTGCACGCTCACACCTTCAAGGCCTTTCGCAACGCTAACAGCCCCGATCGGATTCGGGTTTTGATCGTTCCGAGTGGTTCTCCCGTTTTGGTCGCAATTTCCGTGTGCGTTAAGCCTTCAAAGAAGGCCATCTCCAGCACTTTTCGTTGTGCGGGATGCATACTGTTGAGAGCACCACGAACGCTTTTCACTGCGCGTGACCTGTCGGCTTCCGATGCGAGATCGGGCTCCACAGAAATAACTACGTCTTCGATATCCGATTCGAAATGGCGCCTACGCAGTACATCAATGGCGCGATTTCGTGCGATCACTGCGAGCCACGCTCCCAGACTTCCGCGAGTCGTATCGAATCTTGCCGGGTTGCGCCAAACTTGCATGAATACTTCCTGCAGCACGTCTTCTGCTGCGGCTATATCGGCTAAGACGCGGAGCCCGACCGCATACACAAGCGAGGAATAGCGGTCGTACAGAACTGCCATGGCATTCTGATCACCCGCACGAACATCTGATATCAACTCCTTGTCGGACGAGATCGTCTTTTCGGCGTTGGACAAGGAGGCCCTTTTCTAGATACGGATCAGCACGCTTTCCCAGATTGGTACCATAGTTACGGGCATCTCCGCCACAATACCGAAGTGGCATCCAAAGGTTCCGGTATGCTACACGCGGCGCTGCGCAAGGCCTCAAATGCCGCCTCTGACGACCGTGCACCAACAAAAACTGTCCGGGCGGCGGGCTAAAAGCAATATTGTCAATGGATTGGTACCATTTCGGTAAAAACAACCTATAATCTCGTTTTCGTAAATTGACCGAAGAAGGTGAACGCTCACGCCGCTCTCAAAGCCAGTAGACGGACTATTGGAATCGTGGGATCTTGCGAAGTGGAACCAGGCTCTTTTCGCCCATTTTTTTGTCTCGCCTCGAACTCTATCTCGCTGCGTTAGTCGCCTATACATAACAGGGGATGAACTGCTGGCCGCTTCCGGGGTAACTTCCTCGTCAGCAAATGAAGTTCGGACCTGCTTTATTAACGCTCTCCGGAAAGCAATCGGCACACGCTCGTTGGGTCATGATGCCGAAATCCGAGGTCGTCGATGGGCAGTGGATAGCGAACAAGTACCGCCCTTCCTTTCGCACCTTTTACTGACGTGCATGGTGGCGAATGACTTAGCTGATGAGGTGAGGTCCATCGGGGATTTTCGTAAAAGACTCACCAAGATTTTGAAGGGCGGCGTCCATCACGGTTTGCCTCGATTGCGGCCACTATGGGAACAATTCTCAGCATGGCTCGCTGTTCGAAACACCCGAGATCCCCAAATCGCCACACTAAAGCTCCCTTCAATCCCAAAATCCGGGCATCACTCGATCATTGGTTATCCCCTTCGCCTATCTGTACCCTCCCGACGAGATCAAAAATTGCTAACGGACCTCCTTCGTTCGAACAAGTTGATCGGTATTGAGCCTCCCGTCCAAGAAGTCGTCGCATTAATCCAAGGCAGATCGACTAAATTCAGTCTGGCATTCCGCGAAGTTTTTCGGGAGTTCATCGAAGCGTTGAAGAAGCTGAGCCGTACTGCGCTTTCACATACCACCTTTTGGTTAGCCATCCATGAAATTGCTCAAGGTACGTCAGTGCTTCAAGCTTCGGCGAGTTCTACGCTCAAGACCCGTGTCGAAATGGAAGACGATGACGGTGAGTTCTGGCTATACATCACGTGTGATCGTGCGGAAAAGTTAAATGGCTACCACTGTGTTCCGCTCCCCGCTGTGAGGATCTCACCATTTCAATATGCCATCCGCTCGAACGCCGATACAGGTTCCAGTTTCCCGCATCAAGTCTTCCTGAACGGGACCAGTCCACGGGAAATTGAGATTTTCTTGAGGCCCTTGAAAGCCGCAATTGCCGACGGCATCGTTTTGTTTGTGGAAGACGAGGACAACGTCTACACGTTCACGCCGAATATCCCTGCTAGTGGTCGCCTTTGCGCACTTGTCAGCGACAAGTTATCGGTTCAATTAAAGAGCGCAATCTCCAGCAGGCGGATAAAGGTGGAGATCACCAAGTCAGCATATAAAGGTTGGTCTGAATGGCGAGAATTTACAGCGGAGGATCTTCAGGAAGTAGATTTTTCTCGTCTGAATCTTCTTTCAAAGATCAGTAGTCTTAAGCAGACACTGCCAGTACCTCAAATTCACATCCGAGGAGGGATTCGCGCTGGAGATAGCTACGTGTCGCTTGCCGGATCACTTCCTCGAGTCGAGATCCCTGATGCAGATCGCGTAACGTTGCTCCTGCACGATGGTTTGACAGTAGACCTGGAAATGTCCCGTTCCGGCATGGGTGGCTGGGACTTTCCGGACGCGATTGACCATTTGCTATTGATCGGACAACAGCGTCTCATCGCTTATCTTTCTTCTCTTCAAATTGCCGAAAGATCTGTCAGCTTCGTACATGATGTATTGGGAACCCGGTATAAGCGACCCTCGACAGACGGTAGGTGGTTCGTAGAATCCGGGAAGCAAGAATCAGAGGTCTTCAATACCGAAGATCTTCTCGTCCCCTGGCAGTCTGGGGAAGAAATATTCAGCGTCGATCCAGGAGTCCTCCTTAACCACCGTGGATTCGGAAACAGTGAGCAGTCGCAGACGGCAGTCACAAGACTTGCAGCCCTGTTGGTTTCGCAGCGCGGGCTATCCGAAAGAGAGTTGGTTTTTCTACTGAAAGATACTCTCGACATCCCGTGGCCCGCTGTGTGGCCAACCTTACGAGCCTGGGTTGAAAACGGGATGCTTGACTGCCTGGTCGATTTGAGATGGCGGGCTCGCCTTTACTTTGGCCGTCGACCTTCACTCGTAGCTTATCAAAATGGGAACGGCGTAAGTGCGGTACTGGCTGGGCTGGTACCTCCATTCCTTCGTCAACGCTTCATCGAGCTCATACCTTCATTAGGCATCAAAGAAATTGAGCGTTTTTCGTCGTCGCCTCATGTTCCCACGCTTCCTTGTTGTCATGCGAACTCCTCAGAGCAACTCGTAAGATTGGCTACCGAGTTGGAATTGCCCGCTCTCAATTGGTTATGTAAGCCTGATACCCTTGCGAGTTCTGTCGCGGACATCATGCGCGCATCAGCCCCCGAACCACTCAATTGGCCCGTGTACAAGCAATGGGATTGGCAGCGATCGACATTTATGGCCAATCCCATCAATCCCGAACAGCTTAACTTGTCGCTGCACTGGTGCCGCCGAGACGATGGTCCTGACTGTTACAAAATCTATCAAGGCAGCTCAGTTATTTGGTGGACCCGGTCTCGCACATGGGCGATTTTGGCGGTTTTAAAACTTGCGGGAATACCTGCGATGCACCGAACGACACCGGGAGAGATATCCCTCTCAACAGATGGTGCCTACCTTCCGCTACCTCTTGCTCGCTTTGCAGCCGTAGTTGGGCCCATAGCTCCTGGCCCGACGTTGGGAGACGGAACTCCAACGAAGTATCGATACGTCTTTCCTGATAATCGGTTGGCGGACGTTGTCCTCAACACTCTGTATCCAGCCATCACTCCACCCCCATCTTTCGTCCCCAAGCGAGTGAAGCGACTCTTGGCTGCGTGCGCTGCGACACAGGGTCCATCGATACCGATGCCCGTAACTCTCAGCCGCCTTCTCAATCAGTTTTCTCATCCACAAGGTCACCCGCTTCCTCGTCGTGTGCCGCTCAGCCTGCTCCCCCTCTTTTTTGCCGAGCTTAGAGCTTCCGTCGGGAGGACTGATTAGATGTCCCGAGCGCTGTTTGGCACAGTTGAGAGGATTCACCATTCCACATCCGGGCCCGGCGCTCGCCTTAAGCCGTTATGGGAAGCATCGCCGGACAAGTCACGATGGCAACCACTGGATCAAGAGTTTCCGAACAGCGGACTCATCAGTTGGTGGCAACCGCCAACAGACTTGCTTCTCCACAGCCCGTGGTACTTCCAAATTGAAGAAGCTCCGACTTACGATCCCAACATCCCGCAACACGACTACTTTCGAGTTCGAGGGATGCCCTCTGCACCGCTGGAGCTCCTCGATATAGCGCAGGCAAACGACGAGGAGGAGCTACGCGAATATCTGCTGCAAACAGGCATTCCAGCGTCGCTCTGCAGTTCGAAGCGTGTCGTCTTCCGCCAGGGATCGGGCTCGCTTCTAGGACCGATTGATTTGATTTTTCGAAACGGTCGCTACTACGCCGACGAAAAACAGCTTGAATTACCTATAACCGTGAGCCAGGCCCGAAATGATCTATATCTGGCCGAATCATCAAACCACCGTTTCTTGCCGCCGGAGGAATGGTCCGTAAAAATCGGCGAATTGGATTTCTCGCCGACCGAAATGTTCCTTAAACGCGTTTTGCGAGACTTGAAAAAAATCACGCCCTCAATCGTTGATGACGTGAAATTAACGGATAAGTTGATTAACCGTTACTCGAATGCCGTGGCAACATCATCGCTCTCTCCTACACAACGTCATCGACTCCTTCGGCTCAAAACAATTGCAAAACATAGTTCCGAAGATGTGAACCTTCCCGCTGAGGCTCTGACTGACTTCCTGTCTATTACGTCGATCGCTGAAATGTTGCAGGAAGTAAAGAAAAAAGCCGCCGACGAGACTGTCGCAACCACTAAAGCCTCTCTCAGCAAGCTGCAAGAACAAAGTTCGCGCCTTGAGCAAGAAATCGTCAATCTCACCGCCGACATTACTCAACGCAAGAGGGATCTTGCATCATTGGAGCAACAACAGATTTCAGCTCTCAAAGACTTCGAAACTCAGGCAAATAAAAGATTTCGTGAAATATCGAGCGGCGCCTCACAATTTCTGACTGAGATTGCACTGCTTCGGGCAGCATTGAACCTACCAAATGCAAGTTCGTCTGAAGGCATCGCAACTGGGAATGATCTTCAACTGAATAGCACAATCGATACTTTGGGCCGAGTTGAGTTCCTGGAGCGAATCAACCGCTGCGATACCAGCAATAAACTGAGTTGCCGAACATCCACTGCTTTACTGGCCTCCATCCTTTCTGGATTTGTCCCAATCGTTTTTGGTTCGCTCGCTCGTGAATCTCTGAGTACTCTTGGCCACACTCTGGCTGGCGGGCGACTCTACTGGCTTCCCTTAAATCCGACCCTTTCTTCGTCATCTCAAGTTCGAACTGAACCAGTGATTCAAGACCAAGGAAGAGTGCGAGCCGCGAATACTGTGGATGCCCTACTACGCCAGGCAATCTCGTCTTCGGACGTCTCAATCTTGGTTTTGGAAAACATCAATCTCGCTCAGATCGACAGCGTGTTACTGCCTATTATTCGACGATACGCTGAACTGCGCTGCGCACCAGGGACGCATGCAACTCAGCCACAGCGTGTATCAACCCCATTTGGAATCTGGCCCGCAAACCTGCTCTTGGCAGGCCTCGCGATTGATAGCCCACTGTCGCTGCCAGTTTCGACGGAACTTTGGGCCTACTCGACTCTCATTGATGCAAGCACTGGAACAGCTGGCAAGCAACAGGTTGTTGAGTCGCACAATTCATCGTCCCTCAAAGAGTCTCAAGTGGCGTATGAGACGTGGATGCAATGGGTCGACGAAATAACTGGTATGCCAGCGACAGATTCGGTGATTGTGGCTGCATACGTTCGCCACCAAATAGAGATAAGTTCGCTTTTCGAACGACTTCTGACACGGCTCGCGTCAGCGATCGACGCCTTGTCGGCCGCCCAAGAATCAGCTTACAGAGTCAAGCTATTCACGGAACTAGCCCTGATTCCATATTGCCTCGCGCGGCATGAAGACCTTCGCTCCCTTCTAGAAGGCTGCCCCATTTCCGTGCCGATCGACACCGATAAAATTGCCCGCATTGATTCGGTGTTCAAGAATTGGGGCATGGATGTTATTTGAGCACCCGTGACCAGGAGCAGACAGAATGGTTGACCCCATCGGCGCATTCAATCGGATACGGGACTTCTACATCAGTTATCTCGAAACCGCTTTCAAAATTCGAAACCAAGACATATCTGCGGAGCGGCGGCTCCTGCTTGAGTCCCAAGGTTCTATGTGCGCAGAACCGATCATTGAGCCGCTTACGCGCTACAAGTCCGCGGATTTTACACTGAACGAACTCATCAATGACCGCGAACACGACGAACGAGTGCCGGGACTCAACCCAAAGCATCGGGAAGCCTTTGTTCATCTCGTATTGTCGGGGCTCTTCGATTCCGACAGACCAGCAAATCCAGCAGATCCGCCACGCGCGAAATATCCACCGTATGTCCATCAAGTGGAGATGCTCCGGCGAGGCATAGCATTAGGGGAACCTTCGATTGTTACGTCTGGCACCGGCTCGGGAAAAACTGAGGCGTTTCTCCTCCCTGTATTCGCAAAACTCACCAAAGAGGCCTCACACTGGGCTAAGCCCGATCCCGGATATCTGACCAGCCGCTGGTGGCAAGATCCTACAGGTCGTCCAATCGATCGATATACCAGCCTCACTAATCGACCGCTCACAAGAGATCGAGACGCATCGCCCTTCGTCCGGCAAAGGAAAGGCGAGAACCGCGACGCCGCTGTTCGAGCCTTGATCCTGTATCCGATGAATGCCTTGGTCGAAGATCAACTGGCTCGACTTCGACGAGCCCTCGATTCAGATCCCGCCCGATTATGCATGGATAGATTCTTTAATGGGAACAGAATCTTTTTAGGCAAATACACGTCGGCGACCCCAGTGACCGGCTACCATCGCCACCCCCGCCCTGAACAGGATGAATACAAGCGCAGAGAGCGAAAACTCAGGAACCTCTTCAAGGCCGTGCGCCAAGTTCAGTTGACTCAAGAAGCCGCACGAGCCCACCGCGATCCTGACGCACGTTTTCTATTTCCATCCACCGACGGCGACGAAATGATCACTCGATGGGATATGCAAGAGGATCCGCCAGACATCCTGATTACCAATATAAGCATGCTTAATGCAATGCTCGCCCGGGAGGTCGATGCACCCATATTTAGGAAGACCAAGGACTGGCTTGTGTCGAACGAGGATGCCTACTTTTTCCTGATACTCGACGAACTACACCTTCAACGAGGCTCCGCAGGAACAGAAGTTAGCTTCTTGCTGCGTTTGCTTATTGAAAGACTCGGCCTTAGCGAGGAACGTCACCGTCACAAGTTGCGGATTCTAGCCTCAAGTGCTTCTCTGCCTCTCGACAGCTCACAAGAACAGGCAAGCCTTCAATACTTGTGGGACTTCTTCGGGTCTCACGGCACCTGGAATTCCTCAAAAGAAAAAAGTCAAAGGGAGGACAAACACTGGCGGTCCGCAGTAATTCCCGGTGTCCCTGAACCTCTGACACGCGGAGGGCAGAAGTTACAGCCTGAGAAACTCGCCGATTTCTTGGCCAGTCATTGTGACAGCGAACATGGCTTGGCGATGCACGCAGATCCACAGTTGAAAGAAGATGCTTGGCGGTCACTCTGCAAAGAACTTGATCCGCCTAAGTCCAGGGAATCTCTACGTGAAGTCGTCCGTGCTTGTATTCAGAAGTCGGGGACGTATCTAGAAAGAGCTTGCGCAGCTGGGCCTGATCAAAAACCTCTCGCGACTCCATTTTGCCTTATTGCTAACCGGATATTCGGGAATGACTCCCAGATGGCCCAGCAGGCTACCCGAGCCCTAATGTTTATCCGAGGATTCGGCGATCTATTTGCTTCCTGGTTCCCAGGTAAACCTTCGCTGGATGCTCCAAGTTTTAGAGTGCATCTCTTCTTTAGAAGCATCGAAGGCCTCTTCGCCCCTGCAATTTTGCCGAGCAATCCTTCCTTGGATCCAAAGGAGCGACGCCTCGTTGGCGGCCTGACTGTTGAACGGGGGCTACGATTCACCACGGTGAACGGGTCCACAAGACGCTTGCTCGAGATTATTTACTGTGAATGCTGCGGCGAGTTGTTCTTCGCAGGCATGAAGGGCGGGCGTCAAGCAGGACGCATACTAGAACTTTTGCCTATTGATCCTGATCTTGATGGCTTACCCGATTCAGCTTCTTCTCAATTATTCGAGAAGCTGACTGCCGAGCAGTTCGGTGTCTTTTGGCCGAGGAACGATAGCCAGCCCGCAATGGGAGCTGCGGACCAACGAGTCTCCATTTGGCAAAAGGCCTCTCTTGACCCTGTAACCGGTGTTGTGACCATTGCATCGAACACGTTCGATCCTTGGAACGACACGGAGAAGTTGGACGGATACTTCTACGTCCGGAACTTGAAACAAGACGACCGCCACAAAAGAAAAGGAACTGACGGAGGCACTTGCGTCCCATACAGCTGTCCAGCGTGTGGTACCAGCTACGAATTCCGCAACAGAGGCTTCCGTCTCTCGCCCATTCGGAACTTCCGTACTGGTTTCGCCAAGACGACCCAACTACTAGCGACCGAAATCTTCGAAGTGTTGCGCAAAACGACGAACGATGCAAAGCTCGTCTCATTCTCCGATAGCCGACAAGATGCGGCCAAAGCGGCGTTAGACATTGAACGTCGACATCACGAGGATCTTCGAAGACAGATTCTTGTAGAGACCATTAGAGAAGTCGCTCGTCAAAGACCATGTCGCTCTGAGCTTGAAGCATCGCTACAGAAAGTCACTCAAGACATTCAGGCGGCGCTTACCTCCAATCCCTCCACAACAGGGCAATTGTTTGATGAACACAAGAGGATCAGTCAACTCCTGAGCGCCGTAGCGGATTCATCCATCCCGATGTCCGACATTGTGGAGACGCTTGATCGACCCGTCTTTCAAGGCCTTCGGCCCACCAGAGCGCAACTGCGACCTTATTTACGTCACCTCGTAGAATTGGGTGTTCACCCCGTAGACGGCACCGGCGTTTTGAAATTCCGTTTGGGGAATACATACCCAGCGCTTGAATGGTACGAGTTCTTCGACATCGTTAATACAAATCCCGACTGGAAGGACGATGCAAATCGAAGAAACGATGTTGATGAAGTGCGACGGGAGATCATCCGAAAGGCGTTAGAAAGTATTACTCAAACGATCTTCAATAAGACCTATTTCGCCTTGGAGGAGACCGGTCTAGCTTATCCAACCGTTCCGTTATCTGCGACGCGTGACCCAGACGATCAGAATATGCTCGCTGCTTGTTTGCGCGTCTTGGGCGATTCGTACCGACTAAATGAGAATCCATACGATGATCAACCTAAAGATTGGACTGGTCCGCAAGATGTAAAACCAACGGATCGACTTTTCAAGTTTTTGTCTGAAATCTTTGGTCCCGCCAATGTCGACGCGGAACTTTCGAGGATCCTCGATATATTTCAAAAGGTAGGGCATTCGGGCGGCATAATTCATGCCTCTACCCTGACTATCAGGGTGCCCGATTCAACTGATTACTATTGGCGTTGCCAAAACTGCGGACGAGTCCATTTACATCAGGGTGGCCGAATTTGTACGCGTTGTTTTAGAGCTCTTCCGACCGAGCCAACGGGTTCTATTGCCGAAATCACACAATCGAATTTCTTAGGGAAGCGGGTCTTACGCAGTGAGCCAGTCTTCCGGGTCCGCTGTGAAGAATTGACAGGTCAGACCGATAATCCCGCTGAGCGTCAGCGCCGATTCAAAGGAATTCTTTTCGGTCAATCTGGTTCACCAACGCCGGAACTCGAACTCAAAGCCAGACTCATTGATCTACTAGCGGTAACTACGACAATGGAAGTCGGTATCGACATAGGTCCTCTTGAGGCAGTATTTCAAGCCAATATGCCTCCTCAAAGATTCAATTATCAGCAGAGAGTCGGGCGCGCAGGACGACGCGGTCAATCGTTTTCACTCGTGATGACAGTCTGCCGAAGCAAGAGCCACGATCTCTACTATTTTCGCAATCCGCAGAGGATAACCGGTGATCCACCACCACCACCTTTTCTCACGAAACGCCAGGAACTGATCGCACGACGACTGTTAAGAAAAGCATGGATATCGAGAGCCTTCGAAGGAATCAGGGCAGAATGCCAGAGGACAGGTACGCCATATCCAGGAGACGACGCTTCGCCCGATATCCACGGTGAATTCGTGCCCACTGCCGATTTCTTCGACCCCAATCAAAACTGGCGACAGCTTCTGTTGAATGAGTTGACCGCAACGATAGAAGATCGAGATCGATTCGCAAGGGTCTTAATCGCAGATTCGGAACTCAGTTTTCAAGAACTGATCGAAAACCTTTCACCCAACGACATACTGGAAGAAATCGACCAAGCACGTATTTTGCTGGCGAGTGACACTCGTGAAGGACTGGCGCACACGCTTGCGGAGGCGGGTCTACTCCCTATGTTCGGCATGCCTACACGAGTAAGGAACCTCTACATTGACTCAATCGAAGACGATGACGATGAAAGTGAACGAGCCTGGAGCACCATAGATCGTGATCTCGACGTCGCAATTTTCGAATTCGCTCCCGGCGCGGTCATTGTCAAAGATAAACAACAACACAGGTGCATCGGATTCACCGGTCCTCTCGAAAACCCCTTCAGGCCAGGAACCCCTCAACGCCCCAGGGACTTGGAACCCTATTCCGCGCCATTTGGGGAGCCATTTTGGCTACTCCACTGTGAGCACTGCGGCAGCTGGCATCGTTTCGACCAAAAGCCTGTAGGAGCAGAGTGCGAGTCATGCGACTACATTTTAGCTGACGATACTGCTGGCGAGTGTCGTACACCAAGTGGATTTCGAAGCGATTTCCGTCCGAGCTTGATTAATGACAACGACTCATTTGGTAGCTCGCATCGTTCGCTCACTGCCGAATACCGACACTTGGCGATGTTGGGTACCAGCAACAACGTGAGTTATGAGTACAAACCGCAGGTGCGTACCTATCGCTTGAATCGAGGGGGGGACCCCAATCCTCAGTTGGGCCCGGTGACCGGCTTCAACATCGACTGCTATTCTCATCAGGCTCCGAGACTACGCAATACTCGACTCATGCACCAAATGATTGAAGCAAGCAGCTTGCCCCAGAATGGCTATCAACCCGACGCCGCATTCCCATCGCTGAGAAACCTTTGGCTAGCTGCCCCGAAGACGACCGATGCTCTCTTTATTGCTGCGACGCGAGTACCTGACGGCCTCCGCATGGATCGTGTTAGCGGCTCAGCACAAATAACAGCCGTTCGAGCTTCGGCACTTTCGGGCGCGTTCATTCTTGTCCAACGCGCAGCCTTGGACTTGGACATTGACCCTGAGGAATTCGACATCGTAGATCCAAGGACTCACATATTGAATGGCGCTCCGACACCGGTCATTCAAATCACTGATCATCTGATCAATGGTTCTGGATTTTGTGAGCGCTTGGGAACGGCAGGTGCCAGCGGTCAACCACGATTGGTCGCCATGATCGAATCAATCATCAGAGATCCTGACGCATTTCCAATAAGGGTCTTCCGCAGCGTCAGCAACGACTTTGACCATGCAGGCCAGTGTGACCAAGCGTGCTACATCTGCTTGCAACGATATGGGAACCAAGCCTATCACGGCCTTCTCGATTGGCGGCTCGGACTTTCGTTCTTGGAAGGTCTCAATAGCCAGACATTCCGATGCGGTTTAGATGGCAATTTCGAAAGTCCTTCATTATCCGATTGGCCAAAACTTGCCCGGCGCTATGCTACGGAACTCGCCACTCGCTACCGGACTGATGGAGAGGTACGCGATGTCGGGAAGTTGGTTGCCTTCAGGTTAAATAGGTCGCGAGATCAGTGGGCACTCGTCGTTCATCCCCTCTGGGACACGGACAATCCATCGGGAATACTTCAAGACGCCATTAATGCGCTGGGAACTCAACCAGAGTTCGCGGACACTTTCGAGCTGTCGCGACGGCAGGTATCTGCACGGGAGAGATTGGTGCGGATATGGAATGGCTGACAGACCTTCCACCGAAGTTGGGGACCATCAACGTACCAAGCTTGCTCAGCGTGACCCGATTAGCAACGTCTGGCAGTTGCAACTTAAAAGCGATTGTACCGACCGCGCTTTGCCCGATTTGGCCCCCCTCTCCGGAGGTTGAATTTGGCCGCCTTAGTCACTCATTGATGGACCTGGCGGCCAAAGGACAAATCCAATCCACAGCTTTGGGAGACGCGCGTCCTGTAGAGGAGGCTCTCGACCGACTTCTTCAGAATGAAAAGATCACGCTTGCCAGATCACCGAGTACACGCGATTATGCCGATCTTCGGGTAGCATTCAGTCAGCGGGAGTGGCGCAGGAGAACATCACTAGCCGTTGATCGGACATTGGAACTGTTACGTTCACCACTCACCACTGCTGACAACCGCCAACCAACAAGACAATCGAAGTCAACTCCACTAGAGCGTGCTCTACGAATCGAGGGCTTTGCAGCTTCAGAAGTAACGGTCGAATCCAAAAATCTCAGGCTTCAAGGCCGTGTGGATTTCCTCAGAGTCTCCGAGGATTCAGTCGTTGAGATTTCAGACTTCAAGTCAGGAAAGGTTCTCAATGACGAAGGTGAGGTGGACGAAGTCACCTCCCTCCAACTTCGGCTCTACGGCCTGGGAATTCTAGACTTAGTGCCAGGAGCTCGGCTACAGCTAAAGGTCGTGAGCCGAGGAGGCATTTCGAACGTCAACTTTTCGCCAGAGGAAATAGAAAGAACCAAAGAATGGCTCGCCCAGCGGCTGCTCCCGCTACGCGAGAATCAGTTGATAGAGGCAAACGAGATTGCCGTTGTTGGACCTCAGTGTCGTGGTTGCAGGGCGCGTGCTGTTTGTCCCAAGTACCGAACATCAGTTGGCGAACTTTGGAAACGTCAAGACGTCACGATGCGATTACCCCTAGACATAGCTGGCCAAATTCTCGAAGTCGAACCATCCGGTGGAGCAGCAACGACGATCAAGCTCACCGATCTGGCAGGAAGGGTCGTGAAAATCCACCGCTTACGCCCAATCGTATTGCCAACCAGTTTTGATAAGAGTGTCTTTTGGTTCTTCAATCTCGCTACTAGCGAGGTTCCTCTACAAAACGGAAAGTGGCGTCACCCGCGCAATTTCCATGAATTACCTGCCTCGGCTCTGGAACGAAGGGCCTGGACGATTAAAGCGTATCGGGACCCAACTCCTTCTCAAGAGAAGGATACTTCCTGCTAACCCAGAGGACTAGCCGAGAGCCTCATCCCATCCCGCAGACTCCTGCGGAACGTGTATTCGGCCACGGCTCTAACCCGCCAACTGCGCTGCTCAATATGGGATTCCAATTTGGCATGACTCAAGATATATTTGGCAGGGGGTTAAACTGGGTGAAGTGTGAATGATGCGTCGGCGGACGACGAAATCGTGTGCGGTTGTCGATATGTTCTGCGGTATTGGAGGCCTCACGCATGGTTTTGTGAGGGAAGGATTTCACGTCCTCGCCGGTTACGATTCTGATGCGAACTGCAAATACGCATATGAGGTCAACAACAAACGCGCCAAGTTCGTAGAGAAGAAGATTGAAGACACCGACCCCACTGAAATCTCCGCCTTGTTCCCAGCAGACAAGATCAAGGTACTTGTAGGATGCGCACCCTGCCAACCGTTCTCCCTTTACACAGTCAAGCAGCCGAAGGACGAGAAATGGAAGCTCCTTACGCGATTCCAGAACATCATTGAGTCGGCTTGTCCCGAGATCGTTTCAATGGAGAACGTGCCGGAGTTAACCAGGCACAAAATTTTTACCAAGTTCGTACGACGCCTCGAAGCTCTCGGCTATCACGTATGGCACGACATCGTATTCTGTCCAGACTACGGGGTCCCGCAGAGTCGCCGCAGGTTGGTTCTCTTGGCATCTCGATTCGGCAACCTTGAGTTGGTAAAAAAAACTCATCCCGAACGCAAATGGCGAACCGTTTGGGACGCTATCGGAAAACTAGAACCGATAGACGCAGGCCAACGAAGCAAGCAGGATCGAATCCATAGAGCTCGCTCCCTTAATAAGACCAACCTCCAAAGAATCAGGAAGACTACGATGGGCGGCTCCTGGAAGGACTGGCCCGAAAAACTGCAACTCGCTTGTCACAAGAAATCGACGGGTGCTACCTATCGATCGATTTACGGACGAATGGACTGGGATCAACCCGCTCCGACTCTCACCACCCATTGCACAGGAATTGGCAACGGACGATTCGGTCATCCGGAGCAGGACAGGGCCATCTCACTACGGGAGGCTGCTTTGCTCCAGACTTTCCCGCGGCGTTACAGATTCGTACATCCTCGCGAGAAGGTTTTCAGCAAAGTTCTCTCGCGCCAAATTGGAAATGCCGTACCCGTTCGCTTGGGTCAAATCATAGCTCGCTCAATCCGGAAACATTTAGAATTGGTCCGAATCAATCCGAATCGCCGCAATGGATCACCTCACGCCAGCTCAGCGCAGCTACCTCATGTCCTGCGTACGGACCAAAGACACTCCACTAGAGCGGCTGGTTCGATGCGAACTTCACAAACGCGGCTTCAGGTTCCGAAAGCATGTCAAAACTCTTCCAGGCAGTCCCGACCTCGTGCTGGTAAAACAAAAGCTCGCGGTCTTCATTGACGGTGACTTCTGGCATGGCTATAGACTCCCATCCTGGGAACACAAGCTTCAACCATTCTGGCGAGCTAAAATCCAAGAGAATCGCCGACGCGACCAACGGAACTTCCGTAGGCTTAGGAGGCTGGGATGGCGGGTTATACGAATTTGGCAACATCAAATTGAGAACGATTGCTTGGCCTGCGTAACCAAAGTTGTCCGGGCAGCTTGCTTTCAACCGGCTCCCGGGAGAGCCCGATAGCAGGCCTCTAGTCTCCCTAAGCACTGTCAGTCCGCGAATTCGAAAGAGAAGAATTGTGAGGTAAAGGATTGCACCTGTGCCAGCGTACTACAGCAGCTCTACCATTGAATTTCTGCATCAATCCGTAAGCAATGTTTTGGGGGAGCTGACTGCTGCCAATGCACGTTTTGGTTTTCTAACAACCGAAACTGCCCAGGTAGAAGCGTGGCAGGAAGAAATTGACATTCTTGCGACGGCGCTCGCGCAACTTCATCTGCGTGTTCCAAACTCTGTAGAGTGGGGAATCCTTCTCGAATTCCCGATACCGCGGCGACAGCAACGAGTGGACGTAATTCTCCTCGCTCATGATGTCATCTTCGCTTTGGAATTCAAGTGCGGTACTAGTGACCAGCGCTGGACAGCTATGCGGCAGGTTGAGGACTATGCACTTGATCTCTCCGATTTCCACGCACCCAGTCACAACCGCTTGATAATTCCAATAGTCGTCGCACCCGGTGAAGTTACGACGGCCGGGATTCCGAGCATTCACAACGTCAAACCTGTCACGTGTGCTTCGCCGGTCAGACTGAGCACGGTATTATTATCTGAATTCTCCCAATATAGCCGCCCTGAAAGTACCCAAATAAAGCTTGCGGACTGGAACCACGGCATTTATCACCCCGTCCCCACGATTATTGAGGCTGCGACAGCTCTTTATGCGGGGATGTCTGTTCGCGAGATCACGCATAGTCACGCTGGCGCTCACAATCTGACGAGAACAACAGATTTCGTTCTACGCGTAGTTGCTGAAGCACAGGGCAATAATCAGAAAATCGCCTGCTTCGTTACGGGAATTCCTGGAGCGGGCAAGACTCTGGCAGGGCTCAACGTGGTTCATAACCCCGACATATTAGGAAACGGTCGACCAGCTTCAGTATTCATGTCGGGCAATGGCCCGTTGGTCGACATCCTCCGAGAAGCTTTGGCTCTCGATTCGGCCCATCGGACTCGTAAAAGCAAGAAAATAGCGCGGAGAGAAGTTCGGACCTTCATCCAAAATATTCATCATTTCGTGCATGACAATCTGGAGCGGGAGGATAACCAGCCGCCTTACGAACACGCGATCGTATTCGACGAAGCACAGCGAGCCTGGAATGCAAACCAAAACCGGCGGAAGTACAGCAAGCGATCTCAATCGTGGCATATTTCGGAACCCGAAATGGTGCTGAAAATTATGGATCGACATCGAGACTGGGCGGTTATCGTTGCTTTGATCGGTGGTGGGCAGGAAATCCACCACGGAGAGGCTGGTCTCCCTGAGTGGGGCCGCGCTCTCCAGGCCAAATATAGCCATTGGCGCATCGTGGCCTCGCCGGAAGCGCTCCAAGGGGGAGAATCCGTAGCCGGCGGAATTTTATTCCATCAAGATTATAGCAACCTCAATGTCACCGAGGATTCCAGTCTTCATTTGAATACGTGTATTCGATCCCATCGTGCGGCAAGACTTACAGAGTGGGTTAATCGGATGCTGGCGGGAGACTCCGCTGGTGCAACGAACATCGCGCAAACTTTCAATTCGTTTCCCATCTTGGTCACCCGTGATTTGAGCGAAGCGAAAACTTGGCTGAGCCAGAATACTCGTGGCGTTAGGAGGTGCGGTCTCGTTGCCAGCTCGGGCGCCGCTCGGCTTCGTGCATATGGACTTGAGACGTCGAAAGCAATTCGAGATGCTTATTCATACCCTCGCTGGTTCCTGGCCCCGAGGGGTGACGTGCGTGCTTCTTATCAGCTCGAAACGGTTGCCACTGAATTCGAAATTCAGGGATTGGAACTAGACCGTGTTGGCATTTGTTGGGGCGGAGACTTCGCATGGAATAACGACACGCAGGCTTGGAAAGCGGCAGAATTCAAGGGTACAAAATGGAGCTACGCCGGTGCTAATAAGAGAATCGTCCAAACACGCAATAAGTACCGTGTTTTGCTGACCAGAGCGCGGGAAGGAATCATAATTTGGGTTCCAAAGGGCGATGACGCCGATTCGACCAGAGACATCGTCTCGATGGACAACACTGCTGACTATCTTTTGCAATGCGGTGCAGTACTTCTCACTCTGCACCCTCATGGTTCCGTATAGCCTTAGACCATCGAATTCGGCGCCGGCTAAAAATTGCATCCGAGAGAGAGCCGCGCGGACTCCTCGTTCGATCTAACGTTCTTCCTCACTGAAGTCAACAAACCGTGTGGCTGGCTGCGCGTCTTTTCTTTCACTCCACTGTGCTCAGGCGGGCGCCGTTCGGCCACGGCTCGCACGGTCACGAGGTCTAAGCGCCGCTTTCGCGCCAAAACAAAAACCAAGAGCATTTTGGCACTCACCGCGCCGACGCTCGCGCCCTGCCACCCTTCGCTGCGCTGCGTTTTTCCCCGTGTCCACCGGTATCTGTTTTTGTCTCGCTGCCGCTCAAGTGAAAGACAAAAACAG
>Ga0070734_10001220_pt1 | contig 39580 bp, 26 predicted proteins | sample Coa_R1_8_FD_66444 | JGI IMG/M metagenome (GOLD analysis project Ga0070734, IMG submission 66444) | Surface soil microbial communities from Centralia Pennsylvania, which are recovering from an underground coalmine fire - Coalmine... | ecosystem: Environmental > Terrestrial > Soil > Unclassified ...
CGATGAGGATGAGCTGGGAATTGGGATCGAAGCCGGTGAGGGTATCCAGGGCATCGCTATACAGCAGAGCCAAGGCACCGGTGCCGCTGACGGTATTGTTGCCACCATTGCCGGTGACCATCGTGGCATCCAGGAGCGGGACGCCGGTGCCGCTCACCAGATGGGCCACGCGCGTGGCATAGTCGTCGCTGCCCGCCCAGTACGCGGCCAGGGCCAGCCAATGGCTGAGGCCGGCTTCGCTATCGTAGGCGGTACTGCCGGCAACCAGGAGGTCTTCCCCATCCCCGCCTTGCAGCGTACTGGCACTCCCCCCGGCAACCAAGAGATTCCGCCGTCCCAGGCCACCGCTCAGAATATTACCACCGGTGCCGATCAAGAGATTGTAGACCCCACTGGCAGCCGGCGTGCCGCTGCCGCCCCGCACCGTGGCGATGCCGCTGACCAAGCCGCCCACACCGGTCGCCGAGCCGATGGGGAGATCGACCACGACACTGCTCGTGAAGGCGGTGTAATCCAAGGTCGCCGTCCCGCAGCCGGTGAGGGCGCCGCTCACGGAGGCGCCATCGGCAAATTGGAAGGTATCGCTGCCGGCTCCGCCGCTGAGATTGCCCAGCTGGTGGAAGAACACGCTGCTGCCATAGGCGGTGCCGGAGAGCGTACCGGTATCGCTGCCGGTGAGCTGGAAGAGATTGCCCTGATCGGAGCCGACCAGCGTATCGGCAGCGCCAGTACCGAAGAGGTTCAGCGCCGCCGTGGCCGAGGAAGCCCGCACGGTGAACGTCGTGCCGCCGGTGCCGCCGGTGATGGTCACCGTACCCAAGCCGGTATAGTTCAGCGCCGCCGTGCCCCAGGCTATGCTACTCTCGGTGATCGTGAAGCTGCGGCTCCCTTGATCCCCCCCATCGTTCACCACCAGCGTATCCGTGGCCGTGCCATTAATGGTAAGCGAGCTTTGAATCGAATCCAAAGTGCCGTCACCAACGCTGATGCTACCATTGCCGCTCCCCTCATTCACCGTCACCGGCACACCGCTAAACGTGCTCTGGATGGCGATGGAATTGTCCATATTACTGCCAGTCACCAGTACCGAGCTGAAAGAACTTGCAGCGTACTCTCCCAGAATTGAACCATTGTTCAGAACCTCAGCAAACCCTGCATTGTTTGGATCAACCTGGAGCGTGAGATTGGTATTCACACTCCCCATCTGGATGTCCAGGACCGGGGCCGAGGAAATCCCATTCGCGATGACGGAGACGAGATAGGCACCCGGTACGGTCCCGGGAGGCAACGTGAACTCCACCGATTCGGGTGTGTTCCCGGTGTCCAGGCCGGTGCTGCTCCAGTTGAAGGTTCGAGCATACGAGATATGGCCGTCGGCGTCGGTGAGGCGGACAAGGGGATAATTACTGGCCATTTCCGCATCGTCGCCGTATGTCGCCCCCTCCGAGATGCCGTTGAGTTGTGTGCCGGTCAGGAGGAACTGGCCATTGCCCGCATCGGTGATGTTAGTGATAACAGGCTGCCACGAAGGGTTCGGATCTCCATCGGGGGTATAAATATCGATCTGTCCGGAATCGTTGGCCAGCATGACTTGCCCAGTCGGCAGAACGAGCATGCAGGTCGAATAGCTGGGCAGGTTCAGACTGAAGTTACGCGGAGTCACGTCCGTGTACGTGTCGGTGGTGGGATCAAATTCGAAAATTGTGGTCGGGCTGGGGTAAATGTACTGGGGCGGATTGGTGTTGGGCTTGGGACTAATTGGTGGAGCGGCCGCGAAGAGTACATGCCCATTGGGCAGCATGGCCCCCGGGGCGTCGCCGGTCGTGAGCCCATTGGGAATGGCAGGACCTGCCGTCCAGCTTCCCGGATCGGTCAGATTGGCCGGCGGTGTGTAAAACGCCGTGTTGCCGTCGGCGCCCAGAAAAAACGCCCGTCCGTCCGGCAACAGAAAAGCCGGACCCAGCTCTTCATCCGTATCGCGGGTACTTAAAACTTCGGGAAGCGTGCCCGCATCCACCCAAGTACCCAGAGACGGGACGTAGCGCTGCGCATGGCCGACCCCGCTCGAAATGCTGGAAAAAATATCATACGACAAGATGCTGCCGTCAGGAAGCTTGACCCAGGTTTCTTCATCGCTTGCATCCGACCGGAGTTTGCTCCCGGTGGCCGACCACGAATTCGTCGCGGAATCGTAAAGATACGTCTGAGATCCACTCAGGTACCCAGCCAGCACTTTCCCGTTCGGGAGCACCTCGGATGGGTCGTCGCCAAACTGCGTTCGGGGAAAGGGGGTCGTACTTGTCCACGTGTTCGCCACCGGATCGTAGATTTCGCCGGAGTTAGTGAAATTTAGGGCGGAGTTGGTGCCCGAGTATTCGCCGCCCAAGACGAAGACCCGGCCATCCGGGAGTACATCGGAAGTAAAGTACAACCGGCCCGTGTTCATCGATGGCAGCTTGGACCATGTTCCGTTGGCATAGTTCCCGCTAGAGTTGGGGGTCAGTCGGTACCACGCACTGGATGCCGTGACCGCTAATCCGTGCACCATGACACTTCCATCAGAAAGCAGAAGCATCATCTGCGCGCGGTCGGCCGGAACGAGATTGGCCACCGTCGTCCAGGTGCCTGTTGGCACCACTCGATCTTCCAGCGATTCCACTTGGAGCAACGTCTTTCGGCTGGAGGTAGGCCGGCAGGACGATTTGAGCTTAGCGAGCAGGTTCCTGAGGCGGGACGACATGGGAAGACTCACTTGCACGTGTACAACAAACACTCACGCCCGGCCGCCGACCGTAAGGGAGCAGCGGGACGTCCAGATGGATGGCCAAATGTTCGGTACAGGAAGAACGCGCACGGAGACGGTCGATCCAATTCTTCTCTGTCCGTTTCGGCCGAGAGGACCGTAAGCAGTAGTTTGAATGGCGTGGGCTCAAAATGCAAGCACAAAATCAGCGCCGCGGACGATCAATCCTTGTCGAATCGATGGCTGCCCCGAGTCAATTCAAGAGACTGCGCTGCAAAACTTCTCGCGCCCGCTCGAATTGCGGCTGCCAAGTGATCTCGGGGAATCCCTTGGCCAGGCAATCACGCAGGCTCTCCAGCGTGTTGCGAGCCATGTGAGGGCACTTGTTGCAGGCACAAGTGATTCCTGGAACGGGATGATAGCGGTGCTGTGGCGATTTGCTCTGGAGCTGCCACATCATGTTGGCTTCCGTGGCCACCAGGAAATCGGTCGGGTGTTGGAACCCAGCAATGTAGCGAATCATTGCCTCCGTCCCGCCAACGAAATCGCTGTGTTCCCGGATATTCGCGGGGCATTCAGGGTGTGCGATCGTGAGGGCCTGCGGCAGCCGGCGCTTCAACGCGAGCAGATCGCCGACGCTGAAAATTTCGTGGACAATGCAGGAGCCATTCCACAGAATCATTTTACGCCCCGTGACCTCTTCCAGATACTGACCGAGATGGCGGTCCGGCACGAACAGAATCTCAACCTCTGCTGGCACGCGCCGCACGATGGCTTCTGCGTTGCCGGAGGTCACGACCCAGTCCGAGAGTGCTTTGACCGCAGCAGAGCTATTGATGTAGGTGACGGTCTGAAACCGTCGGCCCTGGCTCCGCAGCATCTCCTGGTAACGGGCTAGCTTGTCGGCGGGACAACTCTCCGCCAAGCTGCACCCAGCCCGCAAGTCGGGCAATAGCACCCGTTTATCCGGGTTGAGCATCTTGGCCGTTTCGGCCATGAAGTGTACACCGCAGAAGACGATGGTGCCGGTCCGCACCTGAGTGGCGGCACGAGCTAGCTTGAGGCTATCGCCCGTGAAGTCCGCCAATTCCTGAAGCTCACTCGCCTGATAGTAGTGGGCCAGGATCGTGGCGTCTTCACGCTTTTTGAGAGCATCGATGTCTTGGAAGATGTCCGTCATTTGGAGAGACCCCTTGTTTTTCGTGTGGCGGAGGAGGAACCCACATCTTACGAATGCACGGCGAACTTCGGTACGCCTCAGCCATCTCTGGCTTTGCTGCCGCGATCATCTCTTCCATTCTAGCTAAACGCGGACGATGTTTCTTGCTCTCGATTAGATACCATACATCCCTCTGGGGATTCGGTATAACACCGTCAGCGCACCTTTTCTCAAGCTTGGAGCCAAAGCCAGAACGTCCGTACAGATGTCGGCGCGGCGCTCGTCCTTGAGAATTGTGAGGGCATGAGATGAGTTACTTCCCCTTGCCAACCAAACATCCCATCAGAGCGGCATGGTTGAGCTTGCCGAAGGAGGCCGCGGATTCAGCCTGCGTCCGCTTCTCACGAAGAGGCTGGTTCGTGGCAGCGCTAGTGGGAGGTTACCTACTCTTCTGTCACGGCTGCCATGGCGATGAAGACGATGAGTTGTTAGCGGCAATCCGTCTTCACGGAGCTCCGCCTGCGGCCTTCATGGCCGCGGCACTTCCATCGGCACGGGTTGGGGTAACATCTGCGCCGTCTGTTCCAGCCGCACTCTGGATGCGAGGGCTCGCTGCATCTCCTGGATATGGGGATCATCGGCGCGCTCAAAGCCCCCCACGGTGACCAGGCTGCCCCAGCGCGTGTGCAGGACATACGCTTCAAAGCCAAGCTTGTGCATCGCATCCGCGAGGTTATGGGCGTTCTGCCCACTTGCCTCGAGCATTTCCCCGGATGTGCTACCCCAGAGATTATTGAAAAATGTCATGACCTCGTTTTTTGCGGCAACGGGCTGAATGGTGTGAGCGCCCTGATAGGCGGCAACGATCAGCGTCCACTTCTTCTTGCATTGGAGCAGGCTGTAGGATTCATGGGCGTTGAGCTTCTTGAGGAATGGATCGTTCTTGCTGTCGGCCTTGTGCTCTGGGGCAACCGTGGGATTGGGGACGACGAAGCTGTCCAGGAAAGGATTGACAAACGTTCCCTCCAACAAGGATTTGTCCTCACCTTGCTTGGGGGGACCGGCCTGGGCCAGAACTGCCATCAGCTTTTCAGAAGAGGGTGCAGGCAGCTTCTTGACGTCTTTCAGAGCGCGGTGGGCCGCATCCAAATCCTTGTAGCCTCCGATTAAGACCGCGCACTGCTCCTGGATACGGGTGTGCCGGATCGGCCCCTGATAGTCGGGAAACTGCTTGCGGAATTGTTCTAATTCTTGTTGCTGCTTGCGGCGCTCCTCGTCGCCCCAGTTGACGACGTAGGCCGGCAGGTCGAATCGACTGCGGATCTCCAGCACCATCTGATGAGCCAGATGCCGGGCTTCCGGGCCGACGTAAGTGGTCACCCGAATCATCCAGGGGCCGGCCGCCGGAGTCACCGCATATTCCTTGTTGGGGTCGGCATCTACCCGGGCCGAGGCAATGCTGGCCAGGCCTGACAACGCCAGCCAAGCGAGTGGGTAGGACAACTTCCTCATCGCGATCCTCCTTGCAGATTCAGAGTCTTGATCTTTGATTCGGATGGCTGTCACCGAGCGAAGGGAGCGCACGCAGAAACCAACAATCAAAAATCCCAAACGGGGCGGGACTTTAGCAAAAGGGAGTTTTTTAGTCCAGAGGCCAATTCGATCCCAGCGTTTGCCGCTGTTGCCGGGTAATGGCGTCGATACCTACTTTGCCTAGCTTGAGCATCCGATCGAGCTGGCTGCGACTAAAGGTTGTTTCTTCGCCGGTGCCTTGCACTTCGATGAACTGGCCGGCACCGGTCATTACGAGATTCAGGTCGACTTCGGCGTCTCGGTCCTCTCGATAATCGAGGTCGAGCAGCTCCACCTCGTTTAACAACCCAACGCTGACCGCAGCGACACTGTCCCGAATCAAGCTCGCTGGCTGGCCGAGCAAAACCCGATTCGAGTGCAAGGCGTCAACCAGTGCCAGATAAGCGCCGTTGATCGAAGCCGTGCGCGTTCCTCCGTCTGCTTCGAGGACATCGCAATCGATGTAAAGGGTACGTTCGCCCAGCTTCTCGAGATTGACAATGGCCCGCAGGCTGCGACCGATGAGCCGCTGGATCTCAACGCTGCGGCCATCGATTTTGCCTCCCCGGTCGCGTGCCTTGCGCGTCGCGGTACTCCCCGGGAGCATGCCGTACTCGGCTGTCAGCCATCCCTTGCCGGTGCCAAGGAGAAAAGTAGGTACTGCCAAATCGATGCTGCAGGTACACAGCACGGCAGTCCGGCCCATGCGCACCAGGACACTGCCGGGGGATTGACGCGTGTACCGGCGCCGAAACGCCAGGGGACGCAGCTCATCTGGTTTTCGGCCGTCAGCACGCATGGCAATGTTCGCAAAACCCGGTTAGCCGGGATCGTTCTCAGGAATAGCCGTCAAGTGAGTAGCCACTGGAGCAGCGCTTTCTGCGCATGCAGTCGGTTCCCCGCCTGCTGAATTACCACACTGCGCTCCCCATCCAGTACGGTGCTGGTAATCTCCTCTCCACGGTGTGCGGGAAGACAATGCATGATCCGCGCATGGGGCGGCGCCAAGGCCAGGAGGCCATCGTTGACTTGGTAATCCGCGAAGCTGTTCAGTCGCCGTTCGCGCTCGGATTCCTGGCCCATACTCGTCCAGACATCTGTATAAATCGCATCTGCCATCTGAACGGCATGGTCGGGTTTGCCGTTCAGGACTAACGAGCTCATCGGGAAGCGCTGGTGATAGAGATCGAGAAAGGGCCCGTCGAACCCATACCCGTCTGGGGCCGCCAAGACAAACCGCAACCCAAGTTTGCCACAGCAAATGGCGAGCGATCGGGCGACATTATTTCCGTCGCCCACGAAGACAAGGGTTCGGCCAGAAAGCTCGCCAAACAGCTCCTGTAGTGTGAAGACGTCGGCAAGGGCCTGGCACGGGTGATAATAATCCGATAACCCATTGATCACCGGGCAGCTCGCATGGGCTGCAAACATCTCGACCGTGGCATGGCTGAATGTACGCAGCACCACGGCATCGACATACTGACTCATCACGCGCGAAAAATCGGGCACCGATTCGCGCGAACCGAGTCCGACTTCGTGCCCGGTCATGAAGACGCTGGCCCCCCCCAACTGGGCGATGGCTGTCTGAAAACTGACCCGCGTCCGCAGCGATGGTTTTTCGAAGACCAGGCCGATCACTCGACCCAGGAGGCGGGGCGTACGATCGCCCGCGCGGTGCGCCGCCTTTACTTGAGCCGTCCGCTCCAACAGGTGAGTCAGCTCGTCGCTGGTCAAATCCAATAAATCGAGAAAGTGCCTCATAACCCCTGTCCAACCCCTTCTGGATTCTTGCCGAGAAGAGCAAGCGCGGTCCGGTAGGAAAGGTGATTCCCTACGTTCCCCGGCATTGTAATCAAACCAAAGCCAACAGAACATCCTCCAGGATGGCGCAGCCTTCGTCCAGTTCGACATCGCGTAAGGTCAGAGCCGGAAGCAAGCGGAGCACGGTTCCATGCGTGCAGTTGATCAGCAGCCGGCGCTCCAGGCAGCGACTGACGACGCATGTGCCGTCCACCGACAATTCCACGCCGATCATGGCTCCCTGGATGCGAACTTCCTGGATCCAGGGGCAGCGCTGCTGGAGCCCCATCAAGCGTTCACGGAAACGGGACCCGATCTGTTCGGCCCGTGCCAACAAGCCGTCTTCCTCGATGGTCTGGATCGTTGCCAGGGCTGCGGCGCACGCAATCGGATTGCCACCGAATGTGGCCGCGTGGGTGCCGGGCTTCAATTTCTGCGCCACCTCCGGCCGGGCGACCAGAGCACCACACGCCACGCCGCCGGCCAGCGCTTTGGCTAGCGTCATGGCATCGGGTTGTACCGGCCAATGTTGGTGCGCGAACCAGCGGCCCGTGCGCCCCATTCCCGCCTGAACTTCATCAAAGATCAACAGCAAGCCGTGTTTGTCCGCCAACGCTCGCAGCCCTTCGAGGTATCCCGCTGGCGGGAGATGGATGCCCCCTTCGCCCTGGATCGGTTCCACCAACAGGGCACACGTCTCCGTATCGATCAGGTGGGCCGCAGCGTCGAGATCTCCGAAGGGAGCGTAGCTGAAGCCGGCCAACAGCGGTTCGATCCCCTGGTGGTATTTGGGCTGGCCCGTGGCGGTGAGGGCCCCCATCGTGCGGCCATGGAAGCTGTTGATCATGCTAATGATCTTGTAGCGTCCCGGTTTCCCGTTCAGCCGGGCCAGCTTGATGGCCGCTTCGATTGCCTCGGTGCCGCTATTGCAAAAGAAACATTGGCCCTGGAACCCGCTCCGGTCACTCAGCGCCTGGGCCAACCTCCCTTGGGGCTCGGTGTACCATGTATTGGGGACATGGATCAGCTGGCTCACTTGCTCCTGGACTGCTTCGACGACCCGCGGCGGGCAATGGCCAAGCAGGTCACAGCCCCACCCAGGGAAGAAATCCAGATAGCGGTTCCCTTCGATATCCCAGACCCATGATCCTTCCCCACGCACCAAGCAGGCCGGGTAGCGCGTGTAGTTGCCAATCACGTAGCGCTGGAACAGTTCGAGAATTTCTTGCGTGGAAGACATGAACAGTAGTCCGTGGTCCGTAGTCCGTAGTTTCTTGCTACGGACTACGGACCGAGTACGATTTCCGTGCCAACACCGCGGTCGGTGTAAATCTCCAAGAGTAAGGAGTGACGAAGGCGTCCATCGATTATGTGCGTCTTTCGGACACCCGCCCGCAAGCTTTCCAGACACGCTTCCACTTTGGGAATCATGCCTTCCTCGATGATGCCGCGGCCAATCAGGTCGCGACAACCCGCATCATCCAGGCTCCGCAAAAGCGAGGCCTGATCCGTGCGATTGAGCAGGATGCCAGGAGTATCCGTCAACAGGACCAGCTTCTCGGCTCGGAGGTTCGCAGCCACGGCCGCGGCCGCGGTGTCCGCGTTGATGTTCAGCCAGTCTCCCCGTTCGTCCAGAGCCAGGGAGGCAATGACCGGGACTACGCCGGCGGCGCAAAGATCCGAAAGCAGTGCGTAGTCGACCCGCGTGATTCGGCCGACGCGACCTAGATCGACCGGCGAGCCGTCCTCGCCCGTCAGCCGTAGCTTTTCGCCGAACAGGCACCGGAGTGAGCCGGCAATCATGCTGACGGCCCGGCCGCCGAGACGGCGAATCTCTGCTTCGATGTCGGTGCAGATCTCCTGGAGGACGCGGACGACGATCGCCAGGGTGGCCTCATCGGTGTAGCGGCGTCCACGGACCTTGCGTGGCTTTAGGCCAGCTGCGGCCATGCCCTGATCAATGGCTTTGCCGCCGCCGTGCACGACCACAGGACGCATGCCGACCGTTTCCATGAAGACCACATCCTGGAGCGTAGCCCGGAGCGTCCCAGCGTCTTCCATGGCGCTGCCTCCGAGCTTGATGACGGTCAGCCGATCGCGGAACGTGCGAATATAGCTGAGGGCCTCGATCAGCACGTCGGCTTTTCGGATGGCATCGTCCATCGGAATCAGCACCCGTGTGGGAAATCACTATTCTAGACCAGGGTCGGAGGGTGTCAACGTTGGCCGCCGCCAAAGCCTTGTGTCGCGGGGAGAGAGGGCTCCCGATCGCTTTTGAGCGAATTGCGTGCTTGCCTCAGTGAACAGGCGTCGGTATACTCGCAGCATACGAATCCTACAATGACGGTGGGTCGCTTGACATGTGGTTAGGCGAAACCTTGTTGCGATTCTTTCAAAGGAGATCTTACTCATGAAGACTGCTTGGCCGATGATGCTGGGCCTGGCCGTGATCCTTGCCCTGGTGGTCGGTATCCAGGCCGCCGACAAGGAAGAAACCCTCAAAGGAACGATCACCTGCGCCAAATGTGACCTCAAAGTCGAAGGCCAGAAGACGTGCGCCACCGTGATCAAGGTCACCAAGGACGGTAAGGATACAGTCTATTACTTCGATTCCAAGGGCCACAAGGATTTTCACAGCGACGTGTGCAAGAAGCCACAGAAGGGCACGGTCACGGGGACGGTTTCAGAAAAGGACGGCAAGAAGACCATCAAGGTTAGCAAGGTCGAGTACGCTGACAAGGCAAAGTAAGCCGAATTGATTCTTCTCCCCGAATTGCGGATCGAACACGCATCGCCACCCGCCAGGGTGGCGATGCCATTTTGTCGGCTATGGTTGGCGGCTTGGAGCGGCCTCGGTACGATATGGAGAGTGAGAGGGGGTTCGCGCGTGAAGCTCATCTTGGCCAATCCGCGTGGTTTCTGTGCCGGTGTGAACATGGCGATCGAAAGCCTGGATCGCGCCCTGGAGCTGTTCGGGACGCCGCTCTATGTTTATCACGAAATTGTTCACAACCGGCCCGTCGTGGAGCGATTCCGCAAGCGCGGGGTTGTCTTCGTGGACCGCATCGAGGATATCCCCGAAGGTTCCAACGTGCTGTATAGCGCCCACGGCGTGGCGCCGGCCATTCGAGAGGCAGCCACGAGTCGCCGGCTGCATGCGATCGACGCGACCTGCCCTTTGGTTACCAAGGTCCATCTCGAGGCGGTCCGCTTTGCCCAGGAAGGATACACCATTATCCTCATCGGCCATGAAGGCCATGATGAGGTTTTAGGCACCATGGGTGAGGCGCCGACGAACATCCTCCTCGTGCAGGATGTTTCCGACGTGGAACGCCTGGATCTTGCGGAAAACGCGAGGCTGGCCTACCTGACCCAAACCACGTTGAGCGTGGATGACGCCGAGATCATCATCCACGCCTTGCGGCTCCGCTTTCCCCAAATTATCGGACCGTCGCGAGATGATATTTGCTATGCCACGCAGAATCGGCAGGAGGCCGTGAAACAGCTCGTGCCAGAAGCCGATGTCGTGCTCGTCTTGGGAAGCCGAAATAGTTCCAATAGCATGCGGCTCGGAGAGATCGCGCAAAGCTGTGGAAAACCGGCCTATCTCATCGATCGGGCCGACGAGATCGATGACGGCTGGTTCAAGGAATCGGATACGGTTCTAATCACGGCCGGGGCGAGTGCTCCGGAGGAAGTGGTGCGGGAATGTGTCGAGTACTTGGAGCGGCGTTACGGAGCGACCGTCACGAGCCGGACCGTTCGCGAAGAACACGTCAATTTTCCCCTGCCCCGAGAATTGCGCGTCGTTGCGTTGACGTAGCAGCGGCAAGAAAGAAGAGCCGCTCATGTCTACCGCGCCCCTGGATTTGGCCTTGGACTATCTGCCCCGCTGGCCGCGACGGCGTGATTTCCGCATCGGCTGCATCGGGGCCGGCTTCATCATGCGGGATTGCCATCTCGCCGCCTACCGCCAGGCCGGCTTCCGTCCGGTCGCCATTGCGGCGCGCGATCCGGCGCATGCCCACGCCGTGGCCCAGGCGCACGGGATTCCGCGGTTTTATGGCACTGCCGACGAACTCCTTTCCGATCCAACACTGGAAGTTCTCGACATTGCCGTGCCGCCCGATGTCCAGCCCCAGATTATCCGACAGGCCGTAAATCATCGCGATCATCTTCGCGGCATCCTCGCGCAGAAGCCCTTGGCCCTGACCTATCGGGAAGCCCAGGAATGTGTCCAGCTCTGTACTCAGGCAGGCATCCGGTTGGCCGTCAATCAAAACATGCGTTACGATCAATCCGTCCGCGCGCTCAAAGATCTGTTGCAGCGTGGTTGGCTAGGTGAACCGGTCCTGGGCACCATTGAGATGCGAGCAATCCCGCACTGGATGCCGTGGAGCGAACGGCTCTCCTCACTCTCCACGTTCATCATGAGCATTCATCACCTCGATACCTTTCGGTACTGGTTTGGGACCCCCGACCGGGTTTTGGCCAGTACCCGGCCGGACCCGCGCACCCGCTTCCCCCACCAAGACGGCCTGAATCTGTACATCCTCGAATACGACAACGGCTGCCGGGCAACCGCCTGGGACGATGTCTGGACCGGCCCAATCCGGGAGGGAAGCGAAGGTGAGCTTTACATCCGCTGGCGGGTCGAAGGAACGGAGGGTCTGGCGCGGGGTACGATTGGCTGGCCGAGCTACCCAACACGAACACCGAGCACGCTGGATTTTACAACCCGGCTTCAACCGGGATACTGGTTTCAACCGCGTTGGAAGGAAGTCTGGTTCCCGGACGCCTTCGCGGGAACCATGGCACAACTTCTATGCGCGTTGGAGGAAGAGCGCGAGCCGGAGATCAGCGGCCGGGACAATTTGGAAACCATCGCGCTGTGTGAAGCGGTTTATGTGGCCGCCCAAGAGCATCGAGTGACCCAGCTTCGGGAATTTCTGACAGCCGATCGTTGAATTCAACCCACCACTTTATCAATGACCTGTCCCGCTACATCCGTCAGCCGCTCATCGCGGGCATTGTGCAGAAAGGTCAGCTTCTCGTGATCGAGACCCAACAGGTGCAATATGGTAGCGTGGAAATCGTGCACCGAAATGCGTTCGTGTTGAGCGCGCAGCCCAAACTCGTCGGTGGCGCCGATCGCCTGTCCACCTTTGACACCGCCGCCAGCTAACCACATCGTGAAACCATACGGATTGTGATCTCGTCCTTTCCCCCCCTGGGACATGGGAGTTCGGCCAAACTCACTGGCCCAGACAACAAGCGTACTTTCCAGCAAACCCCGTTGCTTGAGATCCTTCAAAAGTGCGGCGATCGGCCTGTCGACGTGGGCACACATTTTTTCGTGATTGCCGTTGATGTCGTCATGGGCATCCCATTGCGTGATGAGCGGCCCACCACCGGAATAAAGCTGCACGAAGCGCACGCCCCGTTCGACCAGCCGCCGGGCCAGCAAGCAGCGCGTGCCGAAATCGGCCGTGCGCTTGTCATCGAGGCCATAGGCCTGATGAGTTGCGGTCGTCTCTCGGGAGAGATCGACCGCCTCCGGAGCGTGTTGCTGCATGCGATAGGCAAGCTCGTAGGTCGCGATGCGCGCCGCCAATTCCTTGTCGTCCGGATCGAGATCGATCGCGTTCATCTGCTGGATGAGATCGAGCGTCCGGCGCTGCTGCTCTGGTCCGATGTCCTCTGGCCGTTTCAGATTAAGGATTGGACTGGAGCCCTTGCGGAGCAGCGTGCCCTGATACACCGGCGGCAGAAAACCAGCACCCCAGCACGGAGCGCCGCCTTCCGGTGTTCCTTCCGGCTGGAGAAGGACACAGTAGGCTGGCAGGTTTTCACTTACGCTGCCTAGGCCGTAGGTTACCCACGAGCCGAGGCTCGGATAACCCATCTGGGTCCGGCCGCTGTGCAGTTCGTACATGGCCGGAGCATGGATGGTGCTGGTGCACCAACAGGATCGTAGGAAGGCAATTTCATCTACGCAGGTCGCCAAGTGCGGCAGCAGATCAGAGACTTCAAGTCCGGATTGGCCATACTTGTTAAAGATGCGCGTACTCGCCAATAAAGGGGTGTCGCCCTTGGTGAATTGGCTGACGGGCATGCCAAAGGTCTTTGGCAACGGCTGGCCGTGGTGCTTTTGCAGCTCGGGCTTGGGGTCGAAGAGGTCAATATGGCTCGGGCCGCCGACCATGAACAGGAAAATGACCGCTTTCGCCTTGCCTTCAAAGTGGGGCGGCTTCGCGGCCAGGAGATTGACTGACGGCCTGGGCCCGCCGCCAGCGGCGTAGCCATCGCGGGCTAGGAGCCAGGAGAGCGCCACGGCGCCGAAGCCGCCACCGGCCTGGCAGAGAAATTCACGCCGGGTTCGAACCGTTGGCCAGTGCGAGCGAGGTTGTGAAGCCATGCCCTCCATCCTACAACGCAGTCGCCGGTAGCACAAAGGGATCGTATCGCCAGGCGCCGGCACGATCAGCGCTTGATCTTCATGGCACGCTGGACTGTCACGCCAAGATCGGCCGGGCTCTCGGCCACGGCAATCCCGGCGGCCTGGAGTGCTGCGATCTTTTCCTTGGCCGTGCCACTGCCGCCGCTGATGATGGCGCCAGCGTGCCCCATGCGCTTGCCAGGCGGGGCGGTTTGGCCGGCAATGAATGCAGCCACCGGTTTCGTCACGTGCTGCGCAATGAACTCAGCCGCGTGCTCCTCGGCTGAGCCACCGATCTCGCCCATCATGAGGATTGCTTCGGTCTGCGGATCCGCCTCGAACATCCTCAGCAGATCGATGAAGGACGTTCCCACAATCGGATCGCCGCCGAGTCCGACGCAGGTGGACTGGCCCAGTCCCAGATTGGACAACTGCCAAACGGCCTCGTAGGTCAAGGTGCCGCTGCGGCTGATGACGCCGACCGGGCCGGGCTTGTGGATATAGCCGGGCATGATACCGATCTTGCACTGACCAGGGGTAATGACACCGGGGCAGTTGGGGCCAATGAGCCGGCATGGGCGTTCTTTCAGAAACGGCATGGCCCGGGCCATGTCCAGGACGGGAATTCCTTCTGTGATGGCGACAATGACGGCGATACCAGCATCGGCGGCCTCCAGGATGGCATCGGCCGCGGCGGGCGGCGGCACAAAAATCATGGTTGCGTTCGCCCCGGTCTTCTGTACGGCTTCGGCAACCGTGTCGAATAGCGGAAATCCTTCTTTTACGGTGCCGCCCTTCCCCGGGACGACGCCACCGACCACTTGCGTGCCATAATCGCGACAGCCCAGGGCATGGAAGGTGCCGGCTTTGCCCATGCCCTGGCACAGTACGCGGGTGTTTTTATCGACAAGGATGCTCATCGCCGTTGTTCCTGTACTACTGAAAAGCCTGGCGAGCCGGTCAGCGATTTCAGCGCCTTGCGGGCCGTCCGTCAAATCTTACTGCCCGGGCAAAGCAACAACTCCGCCACGCGACATCGAAAACCCGGCAAGACCTCCTCACCGGTCAATTCTTCTGTCTCTTCAAGGACAAGGGACTGTTTGCGCCGCTGGTGAACGTTAACATTTCGCGCTTCAGAAGCGGCCACCTAGACCATTTGGGTGCCGAAACGAAGCTGCCCACGGATTGCTTGCCGCGGCCTACTTCGCCGCCGCCACCACCTTCTTGGCCGCGTCGGTCATGCCGTTGGCGGTGATGATATTCAAGCCGCTTTCGGCCAGCATCTTGCGGCCCTGTTCGACGTTGGTGCCTTCCAGGCGCACGACCAACGGCACGTGAAACCCGACCTCCTGAAACGCCGCCAAAATGGCTCCGGCGATGATATCACACCTCATGATACCGCCGAAGATGTTGACCAGCACCGCCTTCACCCTCGGATCGGCCAGGAGGATCCGAAACGCCTCCGTCACTTGGTCCTTGTTGGCTCCGCCGCCGACGTCCAGGAAGTTGGCCGGTTCGCCGCCGTGGAACTTGATGATATCCATCGTGCTCATTGCCAGCCCCGCACCGTTGACGAGGCAGCCAATCGTGCCGTTCAACCGGATAAAACTGAGTCCCGCCCGGGCCGCGCGCAGCTCGGCTGCGTCTTCTTCGGTTTCATCGCGGTAGTTTTCGATTTCGGGATGCCGAAAGAGGGCGTTGTCATCAAAATTCATCTTGGCATCGAGCGCCAACACGTCGCCTTTCGGAGTCACGACGACCGGATTGATTTCGGCCAGGCTGCAATCCTTCTCCAGGAATACTTTCCCCAGCGCCATCATGAGCGCCTCCGCCTTCGGCGCTTCCGTGCCGTTGAAGCCGAGCGCGTAGGTGAGCCGGCGTGTCTGGAAGGGATGCAAGCCGGCATCGGGATCGACCGGTGCCTTGAGGATTTTCTCCGGGCTGCGGGCGGCCACCTCTTCGATCTCGACGCCACCTTCGGCGCAGGCCATCAGTACCGGCCGACTGATGGCTCGGTCCACGACCATGCCGAGGTAGATTTCTCGGGCGATGTCAACCGCTTCTTGCACCAGAACTTTGGAAACGCGCTGACCCTGTTCGCCGGTCTGGCGGGTGACCAGGGGAAACCGAAACATGATCTCCGCCACCTGGCCGCACTCCTCCCGCGAACGCACAAACTTGACGCCGCCCCATTCCTGGCCGCTCCCTTTGAACCGGCCTTTCCCCCGGCCGCCGGCGTGGATTTGGGCCTTGAGAATCGCAGGACCTCCATTGCGGTCAAACGCTTGTGCCGCCTCGGCCGGCGAGGAGGCCACAACGCCGCGCGGCACGGCCGCTCCCGCAGCTGCGAGTAGCGCTTTCGCTTGATATTCGTGAATCTTCATCGCCATTTCCCTGAAGAAGGACCGGAGACAACGTTTTTGTTATAGGTCTGCACCAGCGAGAAGCCAATCAGCGCTACCGCACGGGTACAAAGGGCATAAACAAACGAATGCAGATCGCCACAACGGACATTGCGTGTTGCAACGCCGCCGCGTTCCTGCTGTACTGATGAGGATCTTACCTCCGATCCTTGGCCTTTAGCTCGGCGGCGCGGATGACCGAAACCACCCGATTATTACGTGACCTGGTTGCCTTGCCCAGCGTGAACCCCATGGGCCGGCCCCTGCATGGTCCGCAAATCTTCGAACATCAAGTGTCCGCTTACCTCGAAGACTTTTTGCGGGGTCTGGGAGTCTTCTGGCAGAGACAGCCAATCGCGCCCAAGCGTGACAATATCCTCGCCCGTTGGGAGCATCCCGGAGCGCACCGGACCCTCCTCCTGGAAGCCCATCAGGATACGGTCCCTGCCGAGAACATGGTGATTGAGCCGTTCGGAGCCCGGATTGAATCCGGCCGGCTCTACGGCCGCGGCGCCTGCGACGTCAAGGGCGGGATGGCGGCGATGCTCGCCCTGTTTGCGAGGCTGGTGCGCGAGCAGCCGAGGGGGGCGGCCAACGTGATCTTGGCGTGCACGGTGGACGAAGAGCACACGTTTCTTGGGGTTCAGAGGCTGGTTCAGAGTGCGCTCCACGCGGATGCGGCCGTTGTTGCCGAGCCCACGCAACTGCAGATCGTCAATGCCCACAAAGGCGTCGTGCGATGGCATCTGGAAACCCATGGCCGATCATGCCACAGTTCTGCGCCAGAACAGGGTCTGAATGCCGTCTACCGGATGGCGAACGTCCTGCTCGCAGTCGAGCAATTCGCTGAAGCGTTGCGGACCGCGAAGGTGGATCCGCTCCTGGGGCCTGCGACCTTGAGCGTTGGCCGCGTGGAAGGGGGGAGCAGCGTCAACACGGTTCCGGATTTGTGCCGCATCGAAATCGACCGCCGCGTCATTCCCGGTGAGGATCCCGTGGACGCGCCCGCACAGCTGGCCGCTTTTCTTCGGCAGGAACTGCCGGCGGAAGCTGGGTTCGCTTGTTCGGAGCCTTGGTTCCACGCGCCTGCTCTGAGCCCGCAGGGGTCCAGGGAACTCGTTGCTGTACTGTCCGACGCCATCGATGCAGTCTGCGGATCGCATCGCGTGACCGCGGTTCCTTACTGCACGGACGCCTCCACCATCGCCGAGGCCGGTATCCCCGCCGTGGTCTTTGGCCCTGGTGACATTGCCAGAGCCCATACCAGCGACGAGTGGGTCGCGCTGGACGAAGTCGAACAGGCCGCCGAAATCCTGTATCGAATGGTGTGTGCTGGCTAGGTGATCAGCGATCCTCCACCAGGCGATCTCCCCTGCGCACCATCATGGTGGCGTCCGGGATCTGTGGCGACGCGGTCATGCGGGCAAAGACGAATTTCACTGTGACCCGAGCCGCCGCTGGAACTACGGTTGCTACAATCGCTGAATCCCCTGTCTTCTCATTCTCAGCTACGAAGGAACCATTTTGCCCACGATTGCCCGAGGCCGGCGTTTGACACTCCCTTGGCAGTGGCTAGAGTTAGGGCAGAGAGTTTCGGAAAGGTTTGCCGTCGAGCTTTGCACTAGCAATTTCACGTGTTCGATGTCGCCCGGCATGAAGTGATGTCTCTGGCTTGTGCCGAACGATTATGCCAACCCGTCCGACGGCGGCTTGGGACCCGCTTGCTTGCCGGGCGAATTTGTCGCCACGACCTTCCTCCGGAACCTCATGTGTTTGACAAGCGATCTCATCGGAGAACATACATCCGACTGCGTAAAAACGGCTCCGCACCAGGACCCTCGGCTCATCCTCCGCCCTCACGGATCCCCTCGGACAGGACAAGTGGGGTTTGCCATCCTAAACTACCTTGAGACCGAGAAAAGCCGCGCGGCGGCTGCGAGGTTTCGTCGGTCTAAAACTCCAATAGCGGAGGTTCCTCCGTGAGCATCGTTCGCGTTGGCTTGGCCGAGACCAAGCATTTCGCCGAGGGCTATGATGCGATTTTTGGCAAGCGCAAAGGGACGCAAGCCAAGAAAGGATCCACGGCCACGAAGCGTGGCTCCGCTAGGAAAAAGAGGTCAGGCGGGAAGAAATAATCAGGGGCGTTCGACCGCGGGTCCACCTTCCGGAGTGAGACTGCGACCGGCTGACGGATCTGCCGGCCGGGGCAAACTCTCCAGATCGGCACCGTAGCCCTGTAGGTTAGCTTCGGGCTTCGTCTTGAGGTCCAGCGTGGACAGCTTCGACAGCGCGCCGTCGGAGGTCGTCGGGAGGTTTAACCGCAGCCGCTCAAACCGCGCATCGGATTCCTGCGTAAAGCCTTCCCACTGAGTCCGGCTGTAGGGAAGTGGCGGCATCACCGCGGTCTCCGTCCCGGCGGGCGGTTGTTGATCCAGGATTGCGGGACTGAAATTGCTGTAAAGATTGTGCCGGCCGTCTCCCCAGGAGAAAATCCGCCGCATCTGCTCTTCCGTATCAATGCCTTCCAAGTGTACCAAAGATTTGCCGCTGGCTGACACGAACAGACAGTTTTGCACCGATCGAAACTGGGTCGGGACAAGTCCCTTCGTGCTCCTCCCCTCCTCGGAAGAGGCACGCAGCCAGACAAGATGGTCGGTGAGATAGGTCGTCACCTGTTCGAGTGTGATCTGGGAACTTCTCCTTAGCGGGTTTTCCTTGGCCGCCCCGTCGATGACCAGAAGCGAGCCGTCCAGGGCAACCAGCGATTTCTCGAGATGCAGTTCAAACGGTCTGCTCGCCCGGACAGCAATCAAATTGCCGGTACCCCGTGCAAAACACCCTTCGACGGTCATTCGGGGATCTTGTTGGCCGCCGGCCTGCGGCTCCATCCGCATGACCCCCGCCGTGTCCGCCACGGTCACCAAGGTAAGCGGCACCTCCTTGCCCCCGTCCAACGTCGCCAAGCAATCCTTCAACGTGCATTGGCCTTCGCCCATTAGCGCGACCACCGTCTGCGCCTTGAAGGGGGAACCGCCCGGCGCGAGCTGGAATTCCAGTGACTCCAGCCGTAACTGGCCATCGTAGACGCGGAACATGGCCGCATCCTGCTCCGTCGTCTGGCCAATGCTCAGGATCGGATGGTAGCCGGGGTACGGTTTGATACTGACGTCAATTCCGGCTCGCTCCAACCGCACCGGTTCGACCGGTAGCAATCCTTGGTGGCGGACCAGAACCACATCTCCCGGCTTGGTATCTTCCAAGGCTTGGCGAAGGGTGCGATAGAGGTTGTCCTTGGGCGCCGGCAGCGATGGGTCCACGATCCGCTCGTCGCGGCGGGCCACCGACTCGGGGAGAGCCTTCTCGGTCAACGGCGCCAGCTTCCCGTCATACGTGTTTCCCCAGGTGCAGTGCTCGACGCCGATCATCTGTGCGGGATGTTCGGCCTGCCGTAGTTCTGGCATCGACGTGTTGAGTCGGAATGCCAGGTTGGGGCGATCATTCCGTAGAGCCTGCAACGGTTTGGCACTTTGCCAGGGACTCGTGGTCCATTCGACGGGCTTGTCTCCGACCACCTCGAATTTCTGTTTGAAGAGGTTCCAATCCGAAATCCGCTCCTGAGGGCCTTGACGCCCAGTTCGAACCCACAGGGCGCGAAGATTGTGGTACGTGTTGTGGGAGCTCGAGTACGATAGCTGAATGGGCTTACTTCCTACCTGCTCCACCAGGGCCGCCAGACCGTGAGGCACCGCTTCGCTGTCCGGGCTCGAGAGAACGGAGTTTTCAACCTGGAGCCGGCACGAGATACCATCTTCGAGACGGAAAACGCTGTCCCCGACCACAAACGCGGAGCAATTCTGAAGCTCGACCTTGGCGATCGATTTGCCGTTTAGGTTTCGCTCACTTTGCAAGTTGAAGAGTGCAGCCGTATGCGGGCCAAACGCACATTCGTGCGCCTCCACGATGGCCGGGCGGGTCAGGATCAGGCCATACTGGCCCCGCGGGAAATAACAAGCGTTGAGGCTCACAGTCGGTTGCTCTTCCGCCGGCGCCGTTCCGGTGACCAGAATCGAACTGATCGATCCCTGGTCCGAATCCGTAGCCTCGTCCTGCGTGAAAGTGCACTGTTCGAACTTCGCATTTCCCCCGTGCAGTGCCACCGCAGCCAAGCGAATGTTGTCCGACTCTCCCGGGCTGACTTCGAAGCGCACGCGCCGGATGACCGCTGTTCCACTGAGGATGGTCAGAGCTGCCGGGGACGCGTCGCCGGCCGTGGGTTCCGTGCGGAAAGAAATAGCCGGCGCATAGTCCAAGTCACTGGCCGGTTCAATGGTCAGCTCCCTCCCTTGGAATACCAAATGGCTGTCGCGGCCCAGGTGAAGGTTTCCGGTCAGGATGATCTTGGCGAACGGGTCATTCCGCCTGAGAAACTCGGCCAGTTCCTTCCCATCGTCTGTACGGATTGTGGCGAGATCAGTACGTGACTGAGGAACGATGGGCTTGTCAGTGGTGTTTTCGGATGTGCGGGGGTTGGCCGTTGATGCCGTCGGATTGCTCTCAATCGATGACTGGGTGCGTTTTCCACTGGCCTGCTCGTGAACCAACTTCGATGGGGCCGGTGGCCACGGACCGAGCATGACAATCAGCACTACCAGTGCCAGCGCCGCACAGACCGCCACGAATAACGGTCGAGTTCGCGGCTGGCCTGGCAGAGGCGCATCGACGAATAGCACCGCGTCGGCTCCCGGGTTGGGACCTCCGAGTCGCTGGGCAAGAATCATGAGGTGGCTGATCAATTCCTCCGGCCGCTGATAGCGTTCCTTTGGTTTTTTTGCCATCATTCGCGCCAGCAAAGCTGCCACTTCATCCGGAATTGCCGGGTTCAGTTGGCGCGGATCGACGGGATCTACGTTTTGGTGATGATGTAGCTTTCTGGCTGCAGTCCCTTCGGGAACCGGGACCTGCCCCGTCAGCATGTGGTAAAACGTGCAGCCGAGGGAATAGATGTCGCTGCGGACATCGGCGTCGCGCGGTTCCAGCGCCTGCTCCGGAGAAATGTAATCAAACGTGCCCAGGGTTACGCCCGGTTGCGTGAGGCCGCCGTCGCTGTGCGGTTCGAGACTGCGGGCCAGGCCCATGTCGACGAGCTTGGCCCGGCCGTTGGAGCTGATGATGATATTTGATGGTTTGATGTCGCGGTGGACGACCCCGCGCGCCGCAGCATGAGCCAGACCCGTGGCGATTTGGAGGATGTAGTGAACCGCCTCGGGAACCGGAATCTGGCCACGCCGCTCCAGCAGAGTGCGCAGATTCTCGCCTTCAACAAACTCGAAGGCAATGAAATGAAGTCCCTGATCCTCCCCACAGTAAAAGACCCGGGCAATGTTTTCATGGTCGAGCTTGGCCGCGGCCCGTGCCTCCTGATGGAAACGACGAACGCTTTCCGGATCGGCCGCCATTTCCGGTGGCAAGATCTTGAGGGCGACCGTGCGGTCCAGCTGCGTGTCCCGCGCCCGAATCACGGCGGCCATGCCGCCGACACCAATCGGCTCCAGGAGCTCGAAATGGGAAAGCCGCCGGCCACGGAGCATGCCGGCCAGGGCGTCCTCCAAGCGGAGCGGTACCGGCCGCGGTCGCGAGATGATGGTCGGGGCATCGTCCGTCGACTCCACACCGGAGCCGTGTAGCAGTCCTTCCGAAAGGGGAGCTTCCGGCTGGGGCGGCGTTAGTGGATTTGGGGGAGCGTCAGCGGATTTTCCTGGTTCTTGCGGACCCTCCATTTTGGCTTGTGCATCCGCCATGGCGCTTCCCCGCGGGCCGTGGACCCGCGTTTCATGGGTGCTCTCTATCCCGCTGCTCGTGGGCTTCCACCGGACTGTTACCGCCGCAGAATCCTTTCTCGATTACGCCGGGAAACGATCCGCCATCGAAATCACCAAACAACCCTTCCCGGTTGGGAGAAGTGACAAGTAGGGAAGGAGGCGGCAATGCCAACGATAAGAGAACTATAACCGAGATGAGGGGAATATGTCAATTGGGCGCCTTCTGGACGCAGCCGAAACCGGCCCGAAAATCCGCCGTTGAGCACACCTTGACAGTCCGGTGCGCTTGTGCCATCTTGCTTCCCTGCATTGGCTGGACCAAGGAGGGCCTCACCCATGGATGGCCATCACTCCCAGGCGACTTCCGTTCCGCCTTCCCTTTCCCTGATTCTGCCTGCCTATAACGAAGCAGCAGGGATTCGCACCGCCCTCCGCGAGGCCGACCGCGCACTGGCCGAGCTCGCGGACGACTATGAGATCATCATTGTGGACGACGGCAGCCAGGATGAAACGGCCCAGGCCGTTGCCGACGAGGCACAGCAACGGCCGCACATCCGATTGCTTCGCCATACCGAGAATCGAGGCTATGGCGCTGCCCTGCGCACGGGCATGGAAGCCGCTCAGTTTGAGCGAGTTGCTTTTACCGATGCCGATTGCCAATTTCATCTCACCGACCTCGCGGCCCTGGTGGCGCTCACCGAGCATGCTCCCGTGGCGGTCGGTTACCGAAAACACCGCCAAGATTCGTGGCGTCGCCGCTTCTTTTCCTGGGGCTACAACGTTCTGGTTCGATCGTTCCTGGGGACGGGGGTGCGCGATTGTGATTGTGCCTTGAAGGTGTTCCGCAAGGAAGTAGTGTCAACACTCCTCCCCGAGACCTGTGGTTTTTTTGTCAACACCGAAATCCTCACCCGGGCACACCAGCTCGGTTATGAAGTTGGTGAGGCCGCAGTGCGGCATCGGCCGCGGCTAATGGGAACCAGCAAGGTTTCGCTATGGGACATTCCTCGAACATTGCGAACCTTGCTGCCGTTTTGGTGGTCCCGTGTGCTTTTCCCCGCGGACACCCAGGCACGGAAGCCCCCTTCGCCGCGGACGGGCGGCGGCACGGTGCTTCTTCTGATCGTGGCCGCCCTGCTGTTGTTCACTCGGCTCGACTGCCCACTGCAAGAGCCGGAGGAGCCGCGCTATGCCGAGATTCCCAGGCAAATGCTCGCCGCAGGGAATCTTGCGGTGCCCATCCTGCATGGTTTGCCCTATTACGATAAACCGCCTCTGCTGTATTGGCTGGTCATGGCCAGTTACTCAGCCTTGGGTGTGCACGACTGGAGCGCTCGATTGGTGCCGGCGGCCAGCGCATTCTTCACCGTACTCGTGACCTATTTCTGGGGTCGTCGTGTCGCTGGCCCGCGGGCAGGTTTCGCTGCGGCAATGATCTTGTGCTTGTCGGGCCGATTTGTGTACCTGGGATGGCTCCTGACGATGAATAGTCTACTATGCCTGTGGGTGGTGGCGGCCTTGGCCGCGGCACACATCGCTTTGCAGGGACCGCGTCTCCGCTGGAAGTGGTGGCTGCTGTCCGGAGCGGCCTGCGGGCTCGGCGTCCTGACCAAAGGGCCGGTCGCGTTGATTCTTGTCTGTATCCCAGTGCTTGTCTACCGATTTCTGGACGGGCGGACGGCTCGGCTGAGGCCGAGGGCTTGGGGTGCGTACCTCGGCACGGCGTGTCTGCTGGCGGCTCCGTGGTACGCGTCTCTTTACGCGACCGATCCGGAGTTTGCCTCCTATTTCTTCTGGAAACACAACGTGTTGCGCTTCCTCGCCCCGTTCGATCACGAAAAGCCAGTGTATTTCTACGTGGCCGATTTACTGCTCGGCATGCTGCCTTGGTCCCTGCTCTTGGTGCCGCTGGCCAGGTTCCTCAGCCGGCGTTCCCCTGGTGCAGGAAGACCCGCGGCGCTGGGCTTCTTTCTCCTTGCCGCCGTCTGGTCTTTCGTGTTCTTTTCCCTAGCCGGTTCCAAGCGTTCGGGGTACATCTTGCCCGCCATGCCGGCTTTGGCGCTGGCCCTTGGCACGTTCTTGGATACGTGGCTCCGGGAGACATGTGATTCCTCCACGGCGGTGGCGGCGCCGTCGAGCCGGTTCGCGTTTCGCACGACCTTGGCACTTCTTGGTATCGCCATCGTGGCCAGCTTGCTGGGGCCGTCCAGCGAGCTTCTCGATGCCACATGGGGACGGATCCTGGCCGGGGCAGCCGGCCTCGCTTTCGTCGCCGTGTACTCGCTGGGACGCAACCGCCCGCCAGCCGTGGTCTGGGGCATGTGCGGTGCCACAACGTTTGCCATTTTGTTTGCGGCCGTGTGCCTGAGCCTTCCCCATTACACCCGCCGGTATTCGCTGCGTGGACAGATTCGGCCATATGTGGAGCGTTGCCAGGATTCCGATGTTCGCGTGGTTTCCTATCCGCGGCGGTGGGATTCTGTGACCTTTTATCTTCGCCGGGATGATGTGTGCGTTTACACGCGGGAGGAACGCCAGATGCTCATTGTCGACCTTCATGCGAATCCGCAGACCCTCGCATTCATCAAATCCGATCATTCGTTGGCGGAGCTATTGGGTGACTTACCCGTGTCGATGGAATTCGTACCGCACGGACCGCAGGGGAGTGTCACGGTGGGATGGGTCCGTCGAAGGATGGAAGTCCCTGCGACCCTGCTTGCGGGTCGGACGAACAAGTAGATTTCCGCTTCAGCACCGGTCGCGTGCCATCCTTGCATGGCCCTTCGAGGATCAACCGGCCTGTCACGAGCATGCCAGTGGCCGCGAAAGCATGGCACTCTGCGGAGGGGGCTCGCCGGGCGTTTACGTCTGCTCCAGCACCTGCGCCAGGTGCATGGCGCGCACGTTGCTGTCGCGCCGCCGCAGGCAGCCAGCGATGTTCATCAGACAGCCTGCGTCGGTGGCCACAACCATGTCTGCCCCGGTCTTCTCGATCAATGCCGCCTTGTCCTGGACCATCGCTCCGCTGATACCCGGAAAGCGCACCGAGAACGATCCGCCGAAGCCACAGCACTCGTCGCTCCGCTCGAGGGGAACGAGTTCCAGATCGCGGACGTTGCGCAGGAGCCGCTCCGGCTCCGTTTGCAACCCCAGCCCGCGGAGATGGCAGGCCATGTGATAGGTTGCTTTCCCCCGGCAGCGGGCGCCCACGTCCTCGACGCCGATCACGTTGACCAGGAAATCGGACAGTTCGTGGGTACGCCGGGCCAGATCCTCCGCGCGGCCGTGCCAGATAAGGTCTTCGTGAAATAATTCCGGGTATTCCAGTTTCACCATCGCAGCGCACGAGCCGGACGGAGTCACGATCAGGCGCCCGTTATCGAAGGCACGGATCGTATGGCGTGCCAGGTCGCGGGCATGCTGTTGGTATCCGCTGTTGAAAAACGGTTGGCCACAGCATGTTTGTGCGGTGGGAAAGTCCACCTCCACGCCGAGGCGGCGCAGCAAGCGCACCGCTGCCACACCGATGTCCGGAAAGAATGCGTCGCCCAGACAGGTGACCATGAGGGAGACTTTGTGCATCGTCGGCTACTTCCCAACCGAAGGTTTACAACAGCCGCCGTCCCTGCTGCTCCAGTCCAGCCACGACGAAGCGCACGACGCGCCCGGCCATGTGATTGAAGTACTGCCATGAATGGCCGCCCGCATGGGTCGTGAAATCAATTTCGTGCGGAATGCCCAGGGCGCTTAGCTTTTCGTGCAGTCGATCGTTGCCACGGAACCACTTCTCGTCCTCCGGGTCGACGCAGAAAAAAATATGCGGAGGATATTGCGTCGGATGCAAATGGAGAATCGCCGTGTCCTGCCGGCACTCTTCCTTGCTGTCATACAGACTGTCGAGAAGCGTGTCCTGTCCGTAGAGATCCTGGTAGTCCAGTGCAGAAGCGATCCCCGCCACCACCGGGAACAATTGTGGATGCTTGAACGCCAACCGGAGCGCCCCCTGGCCCCCCATACTGATGCCCTGTAGCCCGATGGCTATCGGTTCTAACTTCCATCGGGCGCGGAAAAACGGAAGCACGTTGTCCAGCAAGTGGCGTTCCGGAGTTACTTGCTCATCAAATTTCGCACAGCGTCGATCTACCCACCAACACCGCTGGCCGTGCGGACAGACGCAAGCCAGATTCAGGTCGGCAAAGAGCTGCGTATAAGCTGCATTGTCCTGGAGCGTTTCCAAACCCACGCCATGCAAGTGGAGGACGGCAAAACGCGGATGGTCAGGCGGGTCATAAACGTCCGCCGGTTTGCCAGCGATCTCCATGCGCGACCAACTGCCCTTCATCAAGCACCTCTCCTTCCACTCCCAACCGTCTACATCGTGGCTTCTTTCATGGAGATGGATTTCTCACGGCTTCTTCGGCAGCGGGGGTGAGATGGTAATGTCGAGCCCATCGGCACCGAGATGGTCATCGAGCAGATCTAGCCGTCCGGCTTCCTTCATCTGCGTGAACAGCTTGCCGATCTGATCCCACCAGATACCGGCCAGAACGTACGGGTTGTCGCGCCGCAATTCTTGATACTGCTTCAGACGTTTTTCAAACGTATCGGCCTCGGCCTGAGCCAATACCACTTGTTCATTCACGTATGCCGCGGTCATTTTTTCGATGCGGTGCTTCTCGGCCTGGGCGGAGCGGAGTTGCTTGGCCGCCTCTTCCCGAGCCTTGTATTCTTGGGTGCGCATGGCGCTCTGGGCCCGGGTCACGTCATCAAACGCACTTTTGACGGCCGTTGGAGGAAAGAGATAGGAAACGCTCGCACGCCGGATGGCGACGCCGAGCCGAAACGGCTCGATCCGCGCCTTCGTCTGTGCCACCAGCACTGCCGGCAGCTCGGCCTTGCCCCGGATCAGGACTTCGTCGACCTTGTGCCCGCTCACCCACTCGGCCAAGATTGCTTCGCCGGCGCGCGTGATCACACCATCGGCCCGCGCCGATTGCACCACATAATCCTCCAGCGCTTCCTCCTGAACACTGTAATCGAGGACCACCTGGACGTTCACCAAATTATGATCACCCGTCAGCAGCTGTCCGGGGGGTGTCGTCTCATCGGTTTGCTCGGCCTCCGGCTGGTAGCCGATCGTGAGGCGGCGGACCAGATCCACGGGGACCCGATCCACCCGTTCCATGCCATAGGGGAGTCCGATGCGCAGGCCCGGAGCCGGCTTGTCCACGACTCGACCAAATCGGCGGACCAGTGCCCGCTCTCCCGGCCGAACTTGGGTCACACCGGTGAGGAGATAGCCGATTAAGCCGAGCAAGACAATGCCGTACAGATAGCGCATGGTTATTCTCCCCCACTCTTGGCAGGCTGCTTCCCATTCCGCGTCCCCGCTCTCTCCTCGGTGTGGGGGAGAGAACTGGGCGGCCGCGACCCGGCCGTTGCATTTTCTGGGTTCGGCGGCTTGAACAACAGATCGAACAGGTCGCGATGGCTGGAGAGGAGGAGGACTGTCTTCTTGTCGCCGAGAATGCGCTGATACTCTTCTAGCTTCCGCAGGAATGTATAGAAGCTCACGTCCTTGCTCTGGGCTTGGTTGCGGATCAGATCGGCCCTGGCATCGGCCTCGCCCTTCAAGCGTTGTTCGGCCGCTCGGGCATCCGCGAGAATCGTGCGGGCCTCGTATTCGGCCTGACTCTTGATGTCTTCGGCCAACTGGGCTCCTTCACTTTGATAATCGGCGGCTTTCTTGTTCCGTTCGCTGCGGATGCGCTCAAAGATCGCCTCGCGGACCTGGGGTGGATAGTTGAAGCGGCGAAGGCGGACCTCTACGAGGTCAATGCCGTACGTGCTCCAAGCGTTTTGCTTGAGGCTCTCGCCGCTACCCAGGCCGCCCTGATCGACCCGACTGGCACCGAGCAAACGCTGGTGGAGTCGATCCATCCGCTGTTCCACATCCTGTTCCGGAGCAATGCTGATCAGCTCGTCCAGTTGCATATTTCCAATCTCGGCGCCCAGGCGACTGCTGATTTGCTGGCCAAGGATCGTTTCCGCACGGTTCGGGGTCCCCACGGTACGGATAAAGCGATCGACCCCCTCCGCGTCGGCAATCCGCCAACAGACATACGCACTAATGGTGAGGGTTTTGTCGATCGTCATTCCCTTCGGATCGTGCGTGAGCAGCTCGGCACCGTCGAGGTCGAAGATCTGGAGCCGATGATCGATCCGCTGGACCGACTGAATTGGCCAGGGAAGCTTGGCATGCAGACCGGCGTCGGTGGCTCCATCATAGGTTTCCAGGTGCCGGCCGAATTGAGTGACGTAAGCGAACTCGGCGCGGTCCACCTTAAAAAACGAGGTGCTCGCGGCCACAACCAAGAGCACGAGGATTGGTATCAGAAGGAAGAGCTTGCGCATGGTGATTTACCTGATTTCTCCATCGCTCGGCATTTCGAGGCGGGGACCGCGCGCCGGCGCGGAACCACCCTCGCGCGGGAGGGCGAACGGGAACGGCAAGCGGAACAACTCCGGATCGAGGAATAGCAAATGACGTCGGCCCGGAACCTTGTCGGCGTCGATGATCACTTTATCCCGACCGACCAGTGCCTGGGCCAACGCGTCCCAGTAAAGGCGAAAATCGGTCAAGGCGGCCTGAAGGGCAAGCCGGGCCTGGCGATTACGGTCGTAGTCCTGGTATGCCGCCACGGCTCCCTGGCCAAGCCAGATGGAGCGGAACGCTTCGCGAAGCAGCTGCCATTCTTCCGCCGTAGCGAGGCGAGAGCGCACCCTGTGCCGAGCCAGGAACGCCGCCTGGGCTGCATCCGCCTGGGTGACGGTTTCGTGGGCGGCGGCCTTCGATTGCCGCTGGATTTGCAGAGCGCGGACGAGGGCTGCCCGCCGGGTTCGGGCGTTGCCTGCCTCATCGATGGTGGCCCGCAGCGCTTCGGCTTCGGCATCGTTTACCTGGCGGTCACGAGCTTGCATTGCCCGGGTGACGTTGTGATACGATTCGACGACTTCCTGCGGTGGGTGCAGGTCGTGTAAGGAGAGGCCTTCCAGCCGGATGCCCAAACTCCCATACGCCCGGCAGCGTTCTTCCACGCGCCGCAGCGACTCCTGCTGAAAGCGTTCGCGCTGGACCGTGAGAAGATTCTGGAAGGCTTGCCCCGCCACGGCTTCGCGTAGCACCGATTCGGTGGCCGCACGCAGAATCGTGTCGGGATCGTTGACATTCAGCAGATAGACACGGGGATCGGCGATCGCATAGCGGATCGTCGCCTGGAGTTCCACGAGGTTGCCGTCGCCGGTGATCATGACCGCTTCATCCCGTTCCCGACGGATCCCGTCTCCGCCATGGGGACTCGCCCAAGTCAAGCTGCCGGCCGCAGCCCGGCGTATCGGATCGGAGCGGAAACCAATTTCGACGGTATGGATCCGGTCCGGTTGGACCCGTAGAACATCTTCGACCGGCCACGGCCAGCGCCAGTAGAGGCCGGGCGTGAGGTCGTCGACCGGCTCGCCAAAGCGGCGCACTACTGCCAGTTCCTCGGGCCCCACCTGGGTGAGGCCGCTCAGAGCATACAGGAAAAAGATCAAGGCGGCGGCCACGGCACCGACCATCCTCCAGCGGCGTTCGATCCAATGAACGAAATCGTGCAGGTCGAGATGGTGCTCCATCCAAAGATCGATTCGTTGCAGGGCGCCGCGGAGGCGTAGCCACCGCGGGGTCGCCGTGGTCCGCTCAAACCAGAGTAGCCGCATGGCGTTGAGGAGGACGGCCAACGAGCCGATCTGATGATAAATCACAGCCACGACCGGGGACTGCTCATACCAGGCCGCGGAGGGGGCGAGTAAGGGCCAAAGCCAAGCGGTCAAAACGATGCCGACGGCATTGACGATGAATGCAAAGACGATAATGTTCTGCCAAATGATACGAACGGTCTCCCGCGACAGCCGCAGCAGCAGCGGCAAGGGCGCGAGTGGATCGCCCATCATCACAATATCGCCCGCCTCGGCAGCCACATCCGTACCAGTGCCACCGATGGCCACACCGACGTCCGCCCGAGCCAGCGACGGGGCATCGTTGATGCCGTCACCGACCATTGCGACTTTGCCATGCTGTTGCCAACGCGCGATGAATTCCGCCTTTTGCTCGGGGAGCAGATCGGCGTGCACTTCCGCGATGGGGAGCGCGGCGGCAAGCGCCTGGGCCACGGCGGCGCGATCGCCGGTCAGAAGGGCAATCTGACCAATTCCCAGGCTTCGGAGCTCCGCGAGGACGCCCGCCGCCTCCGGCCGGACTCGGTCGCGGGCACCGAGAATGCCGATGATGGTCCCGTCCTTGGCCACCAACAGGATGGTTTGACCACTCGCATCAAGTCGCTGCAAGACCCCCGCCACCTCCGGCGGCAGCGCGATGGCTTGCTCTTCCAAGAGGCGGAGGCTACCAACGACCAGCGTGGCGGCAGCAGTGCGTGCCGTGACACCGGCACCGGGATGAGCCTGGAACTCTTCGACCGGTTCGACGACCAACCCGCGCCGGACGGCTTCGTTCATGATCAGGTGAGCCAACAAGTGTTCGCTCCGCTGCTCCGCCGTGGCGGCCGCCCGAAGCACCTCGTCCTCGCTCACGCCACCAAGACCGATGATATCTCCCAGTTCCAGCCGACCTTCCGTCAACGTGCCGGTCTTGTCGAAGGCGAAGGCGGTGACCTCGGCCAGCCGCTCCAGCGCCCGCCCGCCCTTGATGAGCACGCCGGTTCCGGCCAGCCGTCCGAGAGCGGCAAGGATAGCCGCGGGCGTCGCCAAGATCAGGGCACAGGGACAAGCCACCACGAGTACCGACAGGGCCGGGTAGACGCTGCGGACCAGGTCGGGAAAGCCGAGCCGGCCGCCTTCGGACCGCAGGGCCAGCCAGCGGAAGCCCAGGCTGCCGAGTAATGTCAACAGGGCCAGACTGAGCACGGCCGGCAGGAAATACCGTGCCAACCGATCGGCCGAACGCTCCAAGGGGGCCTTATCTTTGAGGGCGCGGGCCGTCAGCTCGATGACCCGGCCAACGACTGTGTGTTCGGCCACCCGGCGGGCCTCAATGGTGAGCGCGCCGAACTGGTTGAGCGAACCCGCGAGCACCTCGTCGCCGGGGCGTTTCTCCAGTGGCAAGCTTTCGCCGGTCAGTGCACTTTGATCGATGGCCGAGGATCCCTCCTGGACAATGCCGTCGACCGGGATCCGCGCACCCGGTTTGACAACCACGCGATCTCCGACCTGGACTTCACTGGTGCGGACGCGAACTTCCCGGCCATCGCGCAATACCCAGCAGCGGCGGGGACACACTTCTACAATTCGACGAATCGCCCGCTGAGTGCGCTCGAAGGTGAAGCTTTCCAAACACTCGCCGACCATGCCAATGAAGACGATCTCGGCCGCCACCAATGGTTCGCCGATGAGGATGGCCGCGACACAAGCAATGGCAATCGCCAGGTCCGCTCCCAGCCGTCCTTCCAAAAGGCTTTCCAGCGAGCCGTAGAGCACCCGGGCACCACCCAGCACGGCGGCCAGGAGAGCGATACGGTACCCGGCGATCTCCTGCGGCCAGGAGGGGAGAGCCAGGCCCAGCGTCTGAAGCCAGCGCGCGACCTGCGGCCAAAGGTCGATGCCAATGATCAGGCCGAGCAATCCCGTCAGCAGATAGAGGGATAGATTGCTCTCTCGGTGGAAAGCGTGGTCGGCGTGCGATATCTCACGATGCATGCGGGCCATCCGTCTGGCAGATGGGGCGGGGAAACGTATAAAACTCGGGAGACGGACTCCACGGGCCAACTTCCTGCCATTATGCCTGTTTATTATATGGTTCTCGATGCGGACTTGTTCTCCCGGCGAATGAGTCCGGTGCTGGCTGCCAGCTGGCGGCTACGGAGCTTTGAGCCCTGCCGCGCCCTTTGCGCGGAGCTGATTCCCGCCGCCCTGGCATTCACCAGGGAATTGCCCGCGGGGATGGATGAGCCGCTGGTATGCAAGGTCGCTCAGAGTTTGCCGTTCGATCGGCACTTCTGGCAGCTGTTGGTCGGAGAGCTTCTCCTGTATGGAGCGTTGGAGATTCCCGAGATCCAGGTTGCGCCCGAGACGCTGTGCTGTTTATTGGCCCCGGACAGTTATCGGCAACGTGCGGTCCCGCGGGCGCAGCTGGCGCCAATCCAGCAAGCGATTTTTGGCCAACGCGAACTGCTCTTTGGTACTCGGTGCTACCGCGCCGAGCAGGCCGGTTACAACGATGCCGAAGACGTCGTCCGGTTGCGTGATTACCTTGCGGCCCAGGTCCCCGAACAGTGGACACTGAGCGATTTGGCTGAGCTTCGGGATGTACCGGATGAGGAACAGCGCCAGGAAGAGCTGGATTTCGCACGGGAATGGTTTCCGGCCCTGTGCGAAATGTACGACCGCGCGGCCGGACAGAAGCGGATAATCGTTTGTGAAATCCTGTAAGTTTCCTGTCCGGGGCGGAGGATGGGCCGGTGAATTTGGCCCGGTAGCCGCATCGTTTCTCTATAAAGAAATCGTCCCGGCACCCCAGCAGGAAGAGTTGAGGAACCGGGGGCGGGTAAGGGACGTATGGATAAGAGCACGGAGTCCGGCTTCCCAATCGACGGGGTCCCGATTTTGGTGCTGACGGCAGGTGGGCGGCCTCGGGAGGTAAAGGTTCTTTGCTGGGTGCCATCTTCGTCCGTGAATGGCTGACGGTGCCGCGCCGGCCGCGCCACTACATTGTGCGCACGGCCTACCTGGGGCTGCTCTGGGTGCTCGGATTGACCGCCTGGCAAGTCTTTGTGGGCTGGGACCGCAGCGCCACGCTCGGTGATACGGCCCGCTTCGGATCGGTCCTCTTTTACGTCCTCACGTTCTGGGTACAGCTGCCCGTGCTCCTGTTCTTCGCCGCCCTCTCCTCCGCAAGCGCGATTGCCCGGGAAAAGGACCGCCGGACGTTTGTGCTGCTCTTGATGACCGATCTGCGGAATCACGAGATCGTCTTGGGTAAACTCTTCGGCAGCCTCTTCCAGATCTTTTTTCTCCTGGCAGGGATGACGCCCGTGCTGGCCTTGTTGCTCTTACTGGGGGGCGTCTCCAGTGAGCAGGTCGCCCAAGCGCTCCTGATCATGGCCGCGGCCGCCCTGGCCGCAGGATCGCTGGGCGGGCTGGTGGCCCTGTGGCGGGAAAAGACGTTCCCGGCACTGGCCCTAACTGTTCTCTTTCTGGTGCTGTACCTGTGCGTGGTGCAAGCCGTGGGGATTTGGGCCAGCGAGAGGGTCCAGAGCTGGATGGATCCGTTTTTGGCACTCCGGAGCGTGTTGGAACCACCAGTCCATTCCGACGCAGGCCTAGCCCCGGCGTATGGCTTCGCCGCCGTAATGCTCCTGCTCAGTCTGCTCCTCAATGCCTGGGCGATCTTGCGTCTTCGGGTCTGGAATCCCAGCGGCGAGCCGATCATGCAACGCGAACGTCCTGAAGCAGACGAAGTCGAGCCGGACCGAGCCAAGGCCCATGCCGCTCCCGGAGCCGTTCGCCGCGTTTGGGCCAATCCAATTCTTTGGCGGGAAATGCGGACCCGAGCCTACGGCCGGTGGCCCTTCTTGGTACAGGCGGCATATTACCTCGTCTTCGGTCTGATCTGTTACTGGGCGTTGTCGCCGCTTTGGACTTCGGGTGGTCCTGGGCACTTTTTCGCGGCCCGCGGACTCCTTCCGCTGAGCATCCTCAGCCTGCTGTTGGTCAGTGCGCAAGCCGCCACCGCGATCACTTCGGAGCGCGATACGGGTGCGCTCGATCTGCTCCTGGTCACGGATCTCACCCCTCAGGAGTTCATTTTCGGCAAGCTCTGGGGCATCTTGTATAACACCAAGAGCTACATCCTCTTACCGCTGGCACTCATCGTCGTGTATGCCTATTTCGGCACTCTGGCGACACCGCCGCGCGCCCATCCGGAGATGTCGGGGGCGAGGAACCTGGAATCGATGCTCTGCATGGAGGTCGGGGGCCTTGTTGTCCTGGCCTTCGCAGCTGTGCTCGGCGTCCACGTGTCGCTGCGGACGATCAACAGTCAGCTCGCCATCATCAATACCCTCGGAACGATCTTCTTTCTGTCGGTCGGCACCCTCGTTTGCATCGCCCTGATCGTCATCAATGGCCGCTTCGAGTCGCAGTGGTTCAGCTTCATTTTCTTTTTGGCCGCGGGCATCGGCGGGTTGTGGTGGGTATTGAGTGCAGATCGGCCGTCGCCAGCGCTGACGCTGGCCAGTTTCCTTTGTCCGCCCGCGGTCTTTTATTCCGTGACCAGTGTGCTGATTGGCAAGCCCGGAACCGAGGAATCCGGGGACCCAATCATCGTCTTCCTGGTCGTCGCCGGGGCCTTTGGCTTTGCGTTGGCCGCAATGCTCGTCCCCCTCCTGAGCGAGTTTGACGTGGCCTTGGGCCGGACCACGGCAGGGCAGGAGTAGCGAGAACGGAGGTGGAGCGCTCCTGCGTTAGGTTCCGTTCCGTCACTGGTGCTTTTCCGGATAGTGTAACCGTCGCTGCGGATCAAGGAGCCGGGCATATAGCCCTTCGCCGGCCGCCTGGTAGCGGAACTCGAAAATGAATCGATTCAGGCCTTCAGCCAATTCCAGCGGAATCGCTCGTTGGTCGGGCTCCGCCGGGCTCTTGCCCGGCGTTCCCTGATAGACCGACTTCCCGTTGAGCCAGATGCGCACCGGATGGGCGGCGCCGAACAGGAGTTGGGTGTGCATTACCGTGGGCGCCGTCACCTCGGCGGCAACACAGGCGATGCCGTCCCCTTGTCCGGGCGGAGGCGGGAGCGGAATCCTCCCTGGCGGTCCCACGATGGGCCAACTCCACGTAACCTTGTCACTGTGGAGCGGGTCCGCCAAGTTGAGCGCTACGGCCCCGGTAGGCGCCACCGCCACTTCGGTCAAAAACGGGTTCACCATCAGGTAGCGAATCAAATCGCGGAAGTCTTGCGGCGACAGATTGTCGTTGAGGCCCTCCGGCATGAGCGATCTTTCCCGCACGGTGAGCTCATCGATGTCCTTTCGTTGGATGACCTTCAGGGCATCGTTTTCCGTCTTCAGCGTGATGGATTGCGGATCCTCGGCAGTCAGCAGCCCCGTTTCCACCTGCCCATTCTTGAGCACGACGAAGCGCGTAAAGTACGGCTGCCCAACGATTCGGTTGGGATCCAGGATATTCACCAGCAGGTAGTCGATGTCGCGGGCGGCACCATCGAGGTTCGGCCCTACATCATGTCCCTTTCCCTCGAAGCGGTGACATTTCGCGCACTGGTTTTCGAAAACCGTTCGGCCGCGCTCGAAGGATCCGCGGCCCTCGGAGAGGGAGATCCGCATCCGTCCAATCAATGCCTCGAGCTCGGCCGGCGTGGTTTCACGAACTTTTCCCCAGACCGCCTCGATTTGGCCGTTGAGCTTCTGGTCGCGCAGAGCCCGCAGCCGGAGGATCGTATTGTCGTTTAAATCGGTCCTTGCGACTTCGTGGTTTCCGACGGCCGCGAGGAGCTGGCGGGCCCATTCTTTGCGTCCGCTCAGAAGGTTGATCGCTTCCACTCGGACGCCGGGAGGATATTGCTTCCATCCCGCCAGGACAGTCCGGGCAACTTCGGGTTGATCGTACGCGGCCAAAGCCCGACAAACTTCCCCTCGGAGGTTCGCATCCGGGTCCTGAAGCAGAAGATTTTGCAAAGGGCGAAGCGCTTCGGCCGGGTGGACGATTCCCAGAACTCGGATCGCGTCGATGCGTTCCGAAACAGGCTTTTGGCCGTCCTGCGCCGCCGCCAGGCTACGACGGACGGCTTCCAAGTCCCGGAAATTCACCGCCAGGCGATGAGCCAACCGCTGTACTTCCGAATCGCTGTCTTGCAGCAACACCGCGAACACCCGCTTCCATGCAACCGGCGGATCGACTTGCCGATTCTGCAATGCCTGGATCAATCCTTCCATCGCCCGGCGGCGGACAGTCGAGTCGGTGACGTCGCCCAGGAAAGCGACCGAAGCCGCCAGTGCCGCCGGTTTGCCCGTGCCGGCCAGGCGACGCAGCGTCCGGGAAACGATTTCCTCGGCAACCAGTGGATTGGCCGCTGCATGATCCTTGAGCCACGCCATCTCCGCGTCGGGCTGCTTGGCTACGTAAGGTTCGTAGGCCAACCAAATCATGAGCGGAATGAAGGGGTCGCGGACATCGCTGGCGTGATGCATCAGGTGGTGCAACAGCGGGATGGCCGTGGGTCCGGGGAGCCGGTGGGCAGTGCTTGCCAGTTGCAAACGGACTTCGGGGGCCTGTTCGCGTTCGGCTAACCGGGCCAGCTTCTCCGTCATCCCGGCGGAGATAGCACCCGCCTCTCCAACGAAGCGCACCGCCCACGAGCGCACCCATGGGCTGGGATGCCCGAGCGCTTTGTCAGCCACGCGCTCATCGAATGCTCCGACGGCGTGCAGACCCCATAGCCCGCGCAGATTGACGGGTTCTTCATTGCTCTGAAACAGCAACGCCTCCAGCATCGGCGCCACGGAGCGATCACGCCGGTCGGCCAGTAGCCGCAGGGCCGTGCGGTGCCACCACGGATTATTATTCTTCAACAGCTCGACCAGTTCGCTGGTCGTTTTTCGGGAGAGATCCAGCGGAGGGATGCTGCGGGTTCCCGTCCGTTGAATCTTGTAAATCCGGCCGTGGGTCATGTCCCAGCTATCGGGCTGGGCCTGATGGCAGGGATTCTGATCGTGCCAATCGATCACGTAAATCGAGCCATCGGGTCCCCAGCGGAGATTGATGGGGCGAAAATTCTTGTCCCCGCTCGTCAGGAAATCGGGCGCGTGCCGGGCGACGAACGTGGAGCCGCGGCGTTCCAGAAGATCGCGCTTGATGCTACAGCCGTGGATGCTTCCCATGAGCAGGCTGTTTTGATACTCCGCCGGGATGGATTCGCCCTGGAGCACGAGGGCTCCGGCATGGGCCCAACCGCTTTCCTGGTGGTGCTTATGGTCACTGATTTCCGGTAGCAGGCCGAAAGCATACGGATTGGCACTACTCCCCGCCTGGCGGACGTAGGTTCCGCCGGGGACGATATGGAAACAGTGCCCGATGACGCAGGCGGTCAGGAACGCTTGGCCGTGCGCATCGAAATCGAGTCCCCAGGGATTGCTCGTTCCTTCAGCAAAAATCTCGAATTTCCGATCCTTCGTGCCATAGCGCCACACCGCTGCATTGAGTCGAGTCTCGCCAATCTGAGATTGCGTAAAGATGCCGTGCAGACCATACAGCCGGCCATCGGGTCCCCACTGGAACGTATTGAGGGTTTCGTGCGTGTCCTGGCTGCCGAAGCCCTTTAGAAGAATCTCGCAGTGGTCACAGCGCCCGGCTCCGGTGCGATCTTGCAAGAAGAACAGGTAAGGAGCGGCGCCGAGAAAGACGCCGCCATGACCGACCTCGATGCCGCTCGCCAGGTCAAACGTGGGTAGGTCTTTGCCTTCCGCCCACAGGGTGACCTTATCGGCCTTGCCGTCCCCGGTGGTGTCTTCGAGGATTTTGATGCGATCGCGCGGCTTTTGTCCCTTGGGCGTTCGCTTGGGATATTCGTAACATTCAACCACCCAAAGCCGGCCCCGTTCATCCACAGTGAAGGAGATGGGGTTGATGATGTCGGGCTCGGCGGCAAAGAGCTTCACTTCGAATCCCGGAGGCACATGCAACCGTTTCAGCGATTCTTCCGGCGTGAGATAGGGTTGGCCTGATGGCCGGGTGTTTACGAAGCCGTATTCGCTTTGAGCCAACAGGGGCGAGGGAATCCAAAGGAGGGCAGCGGCGAAAACAGAGCGGCACGGCCACGACATTGATTGCTCCCGGAAAACAAGGACCAGAACTCCAGGCCACGACCCCCGGCATGTGAGACAGCCAGGCGGAGCGGGTAGGCTGTTCGGGGTTTCCGGAAGTGATCGTACGGCAAGCGCGGGTCCAGCTCAAGAGTGCTGGCGACGGGATCGCCAATTCGATGAGGGGGGCTCGCCGCCGAGGAGCCGCAGAGGAAGGGGCCGGCGAAAGGGATGGGCTTGGCGATGGGTGTCACGTTACGTTTGCTCGTGGAGGAGGCCGAAGAGGGCTTTAACGAACTCCAGGGCGCGCCCGAGATGGTTCTTGAAATCATCCGTCCGAGTTCCGTGCACAAGGATACGCTTGGGCGATTGGATCTCTATTGGCAGGCGGGAATCGATGAATACTGACTGGTAGGATGTGCGCGGCCAACGGCCAGGGTTCAACATTTTCCATCGCGGCGCGGCCCGATTCGTTGCTAGCCGGAAGTATGGAGGATCGGTAAAGTCGACCGTATTCGGCCCATCGTTTCGCTTGTCGCAGCGCGTGGATGTGTTCGGCCACCCGGAATTCACGTTGAAAATACGTTAGCCCACGTCGGAGTGTGCCGGGTGGATTCTGGGGCTTGATCAGCCACCGAGCCGAAACGCAAAAACATCCTCATCCCGAAAACTGCTCGCCTCCGGGCAAAACACGCGCCGCAGCCCACGAAAGTCGTTCCCTTCGATCGTGTACTCGCCATAGGACCAATCGTCCGTCTCGGTCGCGCTCCCCGCACAAACAACCGGGAACGAAGCGAGGCTGCTGCTTTGGCGGTGGTAGGGCCCATGACGGTGGCCATGCAACCAGAGACTGACGCCGCCGCGCACCGCCACGGCCACCACGTCCGCCAAGTCGCACAGCCGGTGAAAATGCCGTTCCGGCTCGCCGTTAGCCAGGCAAACGGGATAATGGGTTACCAGAATGCGGGGGCCCGGAGCCAGGCGGCTCAGCAGGATCTCCAGCCGGCCAAGCTGCTCTGGCCCCACACTTCCTGTCGCATCCCAGAACCAGCGGTTGCCTTTGGCCGAATTAACCGCTACCAGCCAAACCGGGCCGACGCGCTGAGCGAATGGATAAACGGCATCCTCTATGCGCTCGCCCTGTTGCCAGGGAGCGAAATACCGTTCGAATAGTCCCGACGCAGCTACCTGTCGGACATAGTAATCATGGTTGCCGGGCACGGCGAGTCCCGGCAGGCCGTTCGGCCCGGACAAGGCCAGCAAGCGAAGGGCATGGACCAGTTCTGCCTCAAACCCCAGAGCCGTGGCATCTCCCGAGAAGATCACATGGTCCGGCCGGCGCCGCTGCAACTCATCCGCCAGCGCCGCCAAAACAAGGTTTGCCTGGCGGAAGCGATGTTTTCTGCCCAGGAATTTCAGGTTGAGCCATCCCGGCAGCCGTTTGTTGAACCAATCGGCGTTGGTCCAGCCGAGCGGTTCGGTCGTGATATGGATATCGCTAAACTGGACGAGGCGTACGGCCGGGTTTGAGGCCATTGTTGTGGCGGTTTCCTGTTTGGGTCCATGGCGGCGCAGGCTGCATGGACCCCGTTCGACCGGATTCGTACAATCTCCGGAACGTCGTCACCGGCAATAGACCGTTCCATTTACCCAATTGCTTGATAAGGGTTTAGGTTCCATGCCCAAGGTCGAATTCATCAACCATAAAAAGGTAATCGAGGTTCCCGTCGGCGCCAACCTTCGCCAGGAAGCCATCAAGGCCGGCATCCCGGTTTACAAG
>Ga0070734_10001222_pt1 | contig 39557 bp, 34 predicted proteins | sample Coa_R1_8_FD_66444 | JGI IMG/M metagenome (GOLD analysis project Ga0070734, IMG submission 66444) | Surface soil microbial communities from Centralia Pennsylvania, which are recovering from an underground coalmine fire - Coalmine... | ecosystem: Environmental > Terrestrial > Soil > Unclassified ...
AACGGCCCCGTGCTGAGCAAGGCCGACGTGCAGGCGTATAAGACGAAGATCGATACGTTCGTGAGCCGCGCCAAAGAGGCGGTGGCGAAGGGCGTTCCGAAGGATCAGCTGATGACGTCGATCAAAACCGACGACCTGGGCTGGATGCCCCGCGTGCCCAACGTGGACGCCTTTTACGCGGAGTTGATGCGAGCTAAGTAGCTAGAGCCGGCTTTGCAGCCGACGGCGCGCGCCGATCCGGACCAAAAGGCCGCAGAGCAGCAGTCCTGCCAAGCCGAACAGCGACGAAGCCTCCGGAACGATCATAAACTTGTCGATCGCGAATCCGCCGGGAGGGGCGTTGTCGGTGATGACGATCCGATCGATTCCGGCAACGTCCTTGACACCGAAGAACGCGGGAGGAGACGAGTCGTTAGTCGCGAAGGTGAACGTGCCCGTCGCGGTGGAGGAGTGTCCCGAATACACGGCAACGGTGGTTGTACCCGGCTGCGTGATGATGTAGAATCCAACGCCGGACACTTCGCTGGCAAAAGTCGCCGTGATCGGTCCGCAAGTAGCCGTCGTGCAGACTTGATTCTGGAAGTTGCCCGCGACTACGCTTCCGCCACCCACCGACGAGAACATGCCGACATCGCCGGCGTTCGTGTCGCCGTAGAGGCCGCCGGAAAAGATCACGTCCTGAGCTGCAAATTGGTTCGTGATTAGAGCGTTATTGGCGATCCCGCCGAACAAGATGGTGGCTGAAGGATTGGAGAAGCTGCCGACACCAACGGAAATCGGATTGGCCCATGCCGCACCGATACTGCTGGCGAAACAAATCAGAATTGCCCGTGTCATCCGAGGTCCCCTGCGGAAAAGTGAGTTAAACAACATTCAAGGTAAACCTATTGAGTGCCGCATCTCGTCGGGTATTTCACCGAGCCGCCCCCCAATTTGTACCAAGTCGAGAAGGGATGCGGCCTGCAACTAACGTACTAAGCGGTTCTGAAACCGTGGCAAGCTGAACGCGATATTCAGGGAAGCGCGAAGGCGTAGATGGCGTTCTGGCCGCGAGGCGGCTTCAGCTCGGGAGTCTCGGCAAGCAGGCTGTTATCGAGAAGACCGTTGCCGGTAATGATCGCAATATATTGCTTTCCGTTGGCCGCGTAGGTGATGGTACTGACCGACACGGCCCCACCTACAATCGTTTCCCACCGTTTCTTGCCGGTCATGGCGTCGAAGGCACGGAAGCGGCGGTTCATGTCGCCCTGAAAAACCAGATCGCCGGCCGTGGCGAGCACCGCGCCGTCGCTGGGCGAGCGGCCTTCGTTGAAGCGCTGAATCTCGCCGGTTTCCATGTTGATCTTGGCAAGGGCGGTGAACTTGTCGGGGTCGCTGCCGGGACGAGGGATCGGACCGCGCTTCTCGCGAGCCGGCGGGTTGGCCGAAGGATTGGCGGACGTCATATCGAGGCAGTTGTCGATGTAGGGGACGTAGAGCGAGTTCGTATTCGGGCTGTAAGCCGTAGGCCAGAAGCTGCGCGTGTTGAAGAAGCAGATGATGTGGTTTTCGCCCGGTTTTTTGAATACCAGGTCCCAGTTGATTTCGGTCTTGCCGGTTTTGGCGTCGATGTTGGAGATCAGAAAATTCGGCACATCGTAGGGGAACGGGGTGGCCCAGAGGAACTGCCCGTTGGAGCGATCGATTTCGAATACGCCGCCGCCCTCGCCCACCATTACCGCCACGTCGCGCTCCTCGCCGCGCTTCACATCGGGGTTGAACCACTTGACGTATTTCGGATTGGGATTGAATCGGGTGCGGAATAAGGTGCGCTCATGGGTGTAGTCTTCATCCCAATCGTCGCCGGGAAGGTGCTGATAATACCAGGCGAGCTTGCCGGTTTCGGGGCTGAGGGCGATGGTGGAATTGCTATAGAGATCGGACGGGGCGGTGCGGGAGATTGCTTCCGGATTGCCGGCGTGCCGCGCCATACGCGTGTTCGGGGTCGGATTGGCAACGCCCCAGTAGAGCAGCTTGCGCGCGATGTCGTACGTGCCGGGCAAGCCCCAGGTGGAGGCGGTGCGGGTTTCAACGGGCGCGCCGCCCCAGGTATCGGGATTGGGATCATCGGCGCCTTGCGTGGTGTAAAACTTCCAGAGCTCTTTGCCGGTAAGGGCATCGTGCGCGGCGATGTAGCAGTTGGCGCGCAAGCCTTTGGCGCAGGTGCCGCCGGAGATCACTTTGCCATCGACCACGATTTCGCCGGAGGTGTGTCCGCGCTCATCTGCCTTGGTTTCCCAGCGCTGCTCGCCGGTGCGGGCATCGAGCCCGACCACATAGCTGTCGGGCGCAGTGTAAACCACGATGTCCTGATAGATGGCGACGGTCTTGGTGCGCGCGGTAGCCGCGAGATTCGCGGGGATCTTGCGCTTGTACTCCCAGAGGAGTTCGCCATTAGTCCCGTCGAGCGCATCGACCACGCCGCCGGGCGCGGCGACGTAGATGACGCCGTCGTGGACGATGGGAATGGTTTCGGCGGCGCCGGCGGCGAAGCCGCGCGTCCAGGCCATGCGCAGCTCGGAGACGTTCCCTCGATTGATTTGCTTGAGCGGGCTGAACCGCTGCGCGTCGTAGGTACGGCTGTACATCAGCCAGTCCTCGGGCTTGGGGTTCTCCAGCAGTTCCTTAGTGACCGGCTTGAAGTTCTGGACCTGGGCGGCGGCGGGGCCGATCGAGACTATCAGGGCCGCTACCGTGAACAGCACGCGCCTGCTCATCGTAGCCATTCTGCCAGCATACAATGGTACGCTCTCAACTATGATGCGCTGGTGCGGGCTGTTGCTGGCAGTGGCTGCCTGGGGACAAGAACCGCCGGCGGCTCCGAGTTATCCCAATCAAACCGAGGGCGATTGGATCGCGCGCGAATTCACGTTCCACACAGGCGACAGGCTCGCCGAATTGCGCCTGCACTATCTCACGATCGGTAAGCCGGCGCGCGATGCCGCTGGACACGTCACCAACGCCGTGCTGATTCTCCATGGGACCGGGGGCGCCGGACACGCGTTTCTCAGCGAGAACTTCAGCGAGGAGCTATTCAAGCCCGGCCAGCCTCTGGACGCCGCCCGGTATTACTTAATTCTTCCCGACGACATGGGCCACGGAAAATCGAGCAAGCCATCGGACGGCCTGCACCAGCGGTTCCCGCATTACAACTATGACGATATGGTGCGTGCCGAAGCTATGCTGGTGCGCGATGGCCTGCACGTGGACCACCTGCGGCTGGTAATGGGCACGTCGATGGGTGCCATGCACACCTGGGTGTGGGGCTACACGTATCCGGATCGCATGGACGCGCTGATGCCGCTGGCGAGCGCGCCGGTGGCGATTGCCGGGCGCAACCGCATGTTTCGCGCCATGATCATTCAAGCGATCCGCAACGACCCAGCATGGAAGGATGGCGAGTACAAGACGCCGCCGGCCAACGGTCTGATCGCGGCCGAGTATGCGCTCTGGATGATGACCAGCAGCCCGCTGCAACTGCACAAAGCGAATCCGACGCGGGAGAAGGCGGATGCCGCGGTCGAGGCGCTGCGCAAACGCGCTCTTCAGGTGGACGCCAACGACATGCTGTACCAGTTCGAAGCTTCCGGCGATTACAATCCGGCGCCGCGCCTGGCGCAGATCCGGGCGCCGCTGTTTGCGGTCAACTCGGCCGATGACGAGGTGAATCCGCCGGAGCTGGCCATTATGGAGCGCGAGATTCAGAAGGTGCCGCACGGACGGTACATCCTGATCCCGACGAGCGACGAGACGCGCGGCCACGGGACGCATTCGCGCGCGCTGGTGTGGAAGCAGTATCTGGCGGAGCTGTTGCGGATTTCGCAGCAGTGACCCGTCCCCGCGACCGGGCCCGGCAAGATTACACTACGGCTGGAAACGCGCGATGAGGACGCGGGCGGCCTGCTCCGATTCGGGCGGCGGCAGGCCAATCACTCCGCCGATCCAGCGATCCATGGGAAAGACGAAAATCGTGCGGCCGGCGTCGGAGCCGAAGTAGCCGCCGAGGCCGCGCACCAGCCGCGCGCCCTTAATCGCTCCTTCGAGATTGGCGAGTGCGATGGCGGCGTCGGTGGCGGTCGGAAACTGCGCCACGAACAGGTCGTATGCGGTTGAGCCTTTTTGGTAATGCGCAATGGTGCCGCCGGGCAGGAAGGGCTTCCCGAGGATGTGATCCGGGACGGTCTGGATGGAGGTGCGGTCGGCGGTGGGAAGCTGCCGGGTTTCGTTGGCGGCCGGCTTCGATGAGGAGCCACAAGCGGTGAGCAGCAGCGCGGCCGCCGCGAGCGGCAGAACGCGAATCACGCCTCGGCCCCGGCGCTCGCCGCAAAAGCCCGGCGCAGAGCCGCGGCCGCATCGGCGAGGGCTTCGCGCCCCGCGTCGATCACCGCGCCCATCACGAAGAACACGTGGATGGCGCCGTCGTAACGCTTGAGAGTGACCGGCACACCGGCCGCCTCGAGGCGGCGCGCATAGGCTTCACCCTGATCACGGAGCGGATCGCACTCGGCGGTGATCACCAGGGCGGACGGCAATCCCGCCAGCTCCTTCGCATTGATGGGCGAGGCGTACGGCCGGCGGGCCTCTTCGGGCGAGGCCACATAATGATGCCAGAAGTAGCGCATCACCGCACGGTTTAACAGATAGCCGTCGTTTTCACTGGTAGAGGGGCGCTCGCAATCATAGTCGGTGACCGGATAGACGAGAAGCTGAAACACCGGGCGCGGGCCGCCGCGATCGCGCGCCATCAGGCAAGCCACGGCAGCAAGATTTCCCCCGGCACTGTCACCTCCGATGGCGATCCGGCTCGGATCGATATCGAGCTCCTGCGGATGGGCCGCGAGGTGCGCGAGGACGGCATAGGCGTCCTCCGCGGCGGCCGGAAACTTGTGTTCCGGAGCTAAGCGGTACTCCACGTTAAGCACCACGCATTCGACGGAGTTGGCCAGCGCGCGGCAATTGCGGTCGACGCTGCCGATATTGCCAAAGACCCAGCCGCCGCCATGCAGATAAACCAGCGCGGGCAGGCGTCTGCCGACTACCGGCGAATAGACGCGTACCGGAATGGGTCCGCCGGGACCACGAATGGTGCGGTCTTCGACGCGCGCTACAGGCTGCTCGGGTCCGGCGAGGGCCGCCATCGCGTCGGCCATTTTTGCGCGGCTGGCGCGCACCTCCGCGGGCGTGGATTCTTCAATCGGCTTGCCGCCTTGAGCGGCCATCGCATCCAGGACCGCCTTGCATTGGGGGTGGAGAGGCATGCAGTCATGATAGTACGCCGGGTCAGCGAAAGATGGCGGCGAGATGGCGGCGGTCGGCTTCCGACATCCCGGAGTGTTTGCGGATATCGGCGCGGGTGGAGAGCAGGCGGCGATAGCGGCCGAAATATTCCGGGATGTCGCCGCCGAACTGAAAACTGTACATGATGTCGGCGAAAGCGGCGGTGTGGGCGAGGCCCAGAGCGTGCCCGGTTTCGTGCAGGCAGGTCAAGTAGACGATGGCGTCGCGCAGCAGCGGATCATCGTTGGCGCCGGCAGTGGGCAGAACGTAGACTTCGGCGCCGCGGACGCCGCCGACGAGAATCGGCCGGGTTTCGCCGTACAGGCCGTCGTTGCCGCCGGCCCAATAGATGCGGATCTGGGCGCGCGACTCTTCCGGGACCCGCTCGAAGGTGAGGGCGCCGCCGGAAGCTGCCTGCCAGGCTTCGACGGCCCACTGCGCCAATTCGGGATCGTCGCGATGGCAGCCGCTTTCGGGTTTTGAGCACGGCGCAACCCAATAGCGGAACGCGGCGGCGTGAGCGGCGCACGAGAGCAACAGAAAAGCGAGGATCCTCATTCGAACCTCTTGCGAAAATCTTCGAATTCGCGGCGCAGGGCAGCGAGCCCGGTTTCCAGCGCGTCGAGGCGGTGATCGTGGGCGGGAGGGCGTGCGGCGGCGGGCGCGGACGGCGCCTCGTTGGTTTCGATTTCGCCGGCGAGAAGGTGAGCAAAGCGCGGTTCGCGGGAGCCGGCCTGGCGAGCGAGCTTCATGACCATCCCCTGCCCGGCCAAATGGTTGAGCGTGCTTTCCACGCCCTCGATATCCTCGAACGCATAGAGGCGCTCGGTGCGGCCGCGCAGTTCGCCGACGGTTTGCGGCCCGCGCAGCATCAGGACGCACAGCAAAGCGGCCTCGCGGCGGCCCAGATTCAGTTTTTCGGTGAAGCGCTGGCCGTGCTTGGGAACGCGGCTGTCGGCCCCGGTAATTCGCACGGCGAGGCCTTTAGCACGCAGCCCTTCGAGCGCTTGCTCCACAGTATCTTCATCGTAGGCAACGACGGGCTCGCGATTCGACTTCTGGTTGCACGCATTCACCAGCGCATTGAGAGAAAGCGGGTAATAGTCGGGAGTGGAGATTTCCTTTTCAAGCAGCGATCCCAGTACGCGCACCTCGGCAGCATCGAGCCGGTCCATGGGTCGATTGTACTGCGGCGGAGCGCGCAGCCCGAGCGCGCGTTGGAGTTGTGGGACACTGAGCAGGTAGCCTCGCATGGAGAAACCCGACGCCCGGGCGGCGTTCCGCTATCCCAGCTTCCGGCATTTTCTCGGATATCGCGTGCTTTCCGTGCTGTCATCCGAGATGGTGGCGGTGGCGGTGGGGTGGCAGGTGTATGAGCTGACGCATCGGCCGGTGGATTTGGGGCTGGTTGGCCTGGCTCAATTTCTTCCCGGCATTCTGCTGTTCCTGGTGGCGGGACACGCGGCCGATCGGATTCCCCGCCGCAGAATTCTGCTGGCGTGCCTGGGCGGTTTTACGCTGGCTTCGCTGCTCCTGCTGTTGTTCAGCATCCGCGGCATACACGAGGTCTATCCCATCTATCTCGTGCTGTTGCTGAACGGCGCGGCGCGCGCATTCGGGCAACCCGCCACGCAGGCGCTGCTGCCGACGCTGCTCGACGAGAAACATTTCGCGAACGCTGTTGCCTGGAGCGCCTCGATGTTTCGCACGGCGAACATCGTGGGTCCGATCGTGGGAGGACTGGTATACGGATTCAGCAACAGCCCGGTTCCGGTCTATGGGCTGGCGGTGTTGTGTTATCTCGCGGCACTGTTGATGGCCGCACGAATTCAGGTCAAGACCGCCGCGCGGCCGCGCACGCCCGCATCGCTGTCGATGATTCTCGACGGGTTCCGGTATTTGTGGAGCAACCGGCTGATCCTGGGCGCGATCTCGCTGGATCTGTTTGCCGTGCTGCTGGGAGGCGCGGTGGCTCTGCTGCCGGTGTACGCGAGCGAAATCCTGAAGGTAGGCGCAATCGGCCTCGGGATTTTGCGCTGTGCACCGGGAGCGGGTGCGGTAGTAACGGCGATTGCGCTGGCACACCGGCCGCTCGGACGGCGGCAGGGCGAGATCATGCTGTGGTGCGTGTTCGGGTTCGGCGTATTCACGGTGATCTTTGGCGTGTCGCATAACCTGGCGCTGTCGCTGGTAGCGCTGGCGCTCACCGGCGCGACGGACATGGTGAGCGTAGTGGTGCGCTCGACAATGGTGCAGCTCGGCACGCCGGACCACATGCGCGGCCGCGTCAGCGCCGTGAATGCCGTATTCATCGGTGCTTCCAACGAGGTGGGGCAATTCGAATCCGGCATGACGGCACAATGGTTCGGGACTGTGCCGGCCGTCATTCTGGGCGGTGTGGGAACCATCGCCGTTGTGGCATTGTGGGCGCGCTGGTTCCCGGAGCTACGGCAAGCGCCTGAGGCAGTACCACTGATCCAGTAAGGCCTGAACCCCGTTTTTGCACTCTGTGGAAAATTTTTACCGGCCAGCAACGGGTACATCAAGGAAATCGATGTAGAAGCCGTTGCGGTCACGGCAGTTGCCGATGCGGGTACCTGTGGCACACGACGTGCACCCCAGCATGCCTGGGCGCGTCCAGGGAGGAGCCGGACCATGGCCGACGGCGGTACTCGGGAAGCAATTCGGCAGGACCTGGAGCACTTTTGGGATGCGAAGCTGCAACGCGCGCGCAAGAGATACGTTCAGGCTGCTTCGGAATTCCACCGTCAGCTATTGGAAAGCGGTCTGCAGGCTACCGGAAATATCTCCGCCAGCGCCGATATACGCCGGGAGGAAGCGGCCGCGTTTGCGGATTACTGCCGGGTACTGGCGGCCTTCACGGAACTGGTCGCAATCGGAAAACTGCCTAAAGCGGAGCGAGGGAACGCAGGGGACAGGCAGAGGCCCTCGCAGTAGGGTTGCGCGCGGCACTATGGCCGCGAAGTCTCATCCACTTTGATGGAGGCCAGGGTGCCGGTCATGCGCATTTCGCGGGCGCCATTGGTGAGCACGATAACCAGGCGGCCATCCTCCTGAGTCGCGCCGCGGCCGGTGAAGACTTCATCCTCGGTATGGAGGCGCAGGTCGGTGAGGCGCAGCCGCGGAGCCGCTTGGGTCCAGCTGAGGGCATAGGCGCCGGAGGCTGAGCGCCACGGAGCCAGGGTGCCGAAATCGAGCGCGGTTCCGATGAAAGTGCCCTCGGATTTGAGGTTGCCGAGCAACTGCAGGCCACTGCCGGAGGTTTCGAGGGTTCCGTCGGCATCGAGCTTGCCCGATTGCCAGTTGAGGCCGCTCAGCTTGCCGGTGAAGGTATAGACCGGGGTGCGCCCGCGCAGGTTTACGGCGAGAGCTCCGGCGATTTTGGCCGCCTCCAGGTCAGCCTGGAGCGCAGTCAGGTCGACGCGCGCCGCGTCCCAGATCAAGCGCGCGCGCAGATTTTGCAGATGCGAGTCGGCTAACTGCAAATCGTCAATTTGCAAGGAACCGTCGATGTTGAGCCGGCGCGCATAGTCGGGCAACCGCGAGCGGCCCAAAGCGCGCGCGAGGATGCCGGGGTTACGGCGCAACACGGGCGCGAGTTCGGCCTCCAGATCGGCCGCGTTGATTTCAGCGGCGCGGAGGCGCAGGCGATGCGGGCGCTGGGCATCGGGATCATAGCGGTAATCGCCGGCGAAGGCGAGTTTGCCGGCCTGCGCATCGAGGCGATCCAACTCGACGCGCGCCCCATCAATGCGCACGCGGGCGCGGGCGATGTCGAGCGGGTCCGCGAGCTCCGGGAGAGAAATGCGCGCGTCGGCGACGTCGAGCGTGCCGTTCCAAGCGGCGGTTTTGGAGTCCCGATGGTATCGCAGCGTGCCGGTCCACTGGCCGGAGCTGACCTGCTCGAGCCACGGAACGGCGGCCAGCGCGACCTGCGCGCGGAGCGAGGCGATATCCATGGCATCGGTTGAGATGGCCAGGTCGAGCGCGCCTTCGCTGATGTTGTAGTCGGCTTCGAGGCGGGCTGCATCCTGCTCGGAGGTATGCACAACGGCCGGCGAGAGGCGCACGTGGCCGTGATCGACCGTGACGTAGGCCTGATCGAAGCGCACGGGCGGCGAATCCGGAATCGTGACCGCGGTATCGTGCAGCGCGAGCTGCCCCTGGAAACTGCCCTGCCCGGAATAGCCGATTGCGCCGTCGATGGTTCCGCTGAGCTGCAGTTTCGGCGGCAACTGCGCGCCCATATGGCGCGCCAGTTCGAGAACCGGCGCCGCGGGGAAGCGGTTCCAGTTAACGGTGACGGCCCAGCGCGGCTGCGCCAGATAGTCGCTGGCCCGGAAGTAGACCGTGACCGGAAGCATCGAAGAAGTTGACTGAAGGTCGAGTTGCTGCGCGGTCAGGTTTAAGCGTCCGCGAATGTCGAGCGGCCAGCCCGCGCCCTTGGGCGGCAGCAGGTCCCAGCGATGGACGTCTTCGATGGTAAGGCGGCCGAGAATGCCGATGCCGTCGATCGGCCCGGCCAGGTGCAAATCCGACGAGATGGTGCCGTGAATGCCGCCGGGCTGGCCTTCGAGGAGGGCGGTGAGCTCGCCGAGGGCGGCGCGGTCGAGCCGCAGGTTCAGGTCCACGCGCTCGGGCGCGACGTACCATTGGCCCGCGAGGGTAAATCCCCCGAGACCTTGCGCGGGACGGTCGGAGCGGGCGGCCTGGGCCTCGCAGGACACTCTCCAGCCGCCGCCGAGCGATCCGGGGGGCGCGATGTCCAGGTCGGTGTCCATCAGGTAGAAGGTTGATTTGGTGCCGCCGAACTTGAAATTGATGCGGCTGTTGCGCACGTGGAGGGCCGGCACGCGGCGCATCACGGAGCGGTTCACCAGGGAGGAAAAATTCCAGCGGCCGGGTTCGGAGGCCGCGCCGGTCTTGCTGAGATTGATGCTGGCGCCGTCCAGGCGGATGGAGGCGATCTCGAAGTGATGCCGCAGCAGCGCCCAAAGACTCGGCACCACCTCCAGGCTGTTGCCAGGGCCCTGGATGTAGGCGATGGGCTCGGCGCCGATGGAGGGATCGTCGTAGATGGTGACGTCGGTGACCGAGAAGCCGGGACCGGTGAAGAGATTGTAGCGGACCTTGCCAATTTGGACGCGGCGGCCGAGCGCGTTCTCGAGAGATGCCTGCAGGCGCTTGCCATACTGATCGGCCGCCAAATAGGGAACGATCAGACCGGCGATCAGGATCAGAAGCAGGGCGGCACCGAGCGATTTGAAAACGAGACCCCAGCGGATCTTCATACCCGCGCTCCGGTGAGCCGGCGATAGGCCTCCGGGTCATCGATGTCGGCGACGACGCCGGCGTCGTCCAGGTCGAGAAATTCGGTTTCGGCGCGATGGCGGTGGACCACTTCGTTGGCCGCGCCGCCGAGCGGGATGGCGAGAAATTCGGGGACCAGCGCGCGCGAGAACCAGATGGGGTGGCCCCGTTCGGAGCCGTAGCGGGGCACGCGCACTAAAGGCCGTGGCGGGGCCAACAACGTTTCGATAGTGGAAAGCGAGACGGCGGGATGATCGACGAGCGTGAACAGCACGCCTTCGGCTTCGGGCGGGACCGCGCGCAATCCGCATTGGAGCGACGTCGTCATGCCGAGGGCCCAATCGGCGTTCACAACAAAAGTGGCCGGATGCCGGGCGGCAGCGCGGATCGGTCCGGCGCCGGCACCGAGCACCACGATCACCGGCTCGCAGCGCGCCGTAAAGAGGGCGATGAGAGTATCGAGAAACGTTGCGCCGCGGTACGGAAGCAAGGCTTTGGGGGAGCCCATCCGGCGCGACTCGCCGGCGGCGAGAATGAGGCCGGCGGCGCTCACTTGGCGAGAACGGCCCGCAGCTTCTCGTCGTTAAACACCGACAGAGAAAGCGAGCGCCAGTTCGAACCGGCGTTGCGGCGGACCGCGATCATCTCCGCGGCCACCGAGATGGCAATCTCCTCCGGCGAGATGGCCCCGATATCCAGCCCCATGGGGGCGTGGATGCGCTCAAAGGCAGCGGGGGGAAGGCCCTCCTTTTCCAACTCGCGGATGACGCCGATCACCTTACGCTTGCTGCCGATCATGGAGATGTAGCGCGCCGGCGTGGCGAGCGCCAGCTTGAGCACGCGCATATCATCGCGGTGCCCGCGCGTAACGATGATGATGTAGCTGGTCTCGTTGATAGCCAGCCTGGGGAAAATATCTTCGTATTCGGCGGCGTGAATCTCGACGGCTTCGGGGAAGCGCTCGCGATTCGCGAAGCTGTCGCGGTTGTCGACCACGACGGTGCCAAACCCGGCGAGCGTGGCGACTTTGGAAAGGCTCTTCGAAATGTGCCCGGCGCCGAAGATGAAGGCGCGGGGCAGGGGCAGGACCGGTTCGACAAAGACGTCGAGCTGCCCGCCGCAGATCAGCCCATTGTCGTAGGCGGCGTCCTGACCCAGGTTGAAGGTCAGGTGCTTGGGCTTTTCGGTTTCGATGACTTCGCGGGCGGCGGTCCAGACCTCGGCCTCGACGCATCCGCCGCCGATGGTACCGATCATGGACCCGTCTTCGCGCACCAGGATCTTGGCGCTCTCGTAGCTGGGGATGGAACCGCGCACCTCGACAATGGTGGCGATGGCGCACTTCTGGCCCAGGCTGCGCAGACGCACTAATTCCTCATAGACGTCCATCCGATGCGATTATAGCGTGCTCCAACGGGGAGGCGGGTACCAGGGCTATGGCGCCCTAGCGGCGGGCCGGCAACTGCAGCCGGGTCAGCGCGGCAGCTTCTGGAGGGCCGCGGCGAAGGCATCGTAGGCGGCGCGGCCGAATAAAACGAAGATTGCGTGCCGCACCTGGGCCGACGGCTTTTGCAAATGCGCGGCCACTTCGGCGAGGGCAATGGTCGCGGCCTGGCCGAGCGGATAGCCGTAGACACCGGTACTGATGGCCGGAAACGTGATGGTCGCGACGGCGCGCTCTTCGGCCAGTTCGAGGCACTTGCGATAGCAGGAGGCCAGCAAGTCCGGCTCGCCGTGCCGGCCGTCACGATAGACGGGCCCGACTGCGTGAAATACGTGTTTGGCCGGCAATTTCCCGGCGCCGGTGGCCACCGCACTACCCGTCGGACAGCCGCCGGTCTGGGGGCGGATGCGATCGAGTTCGCGCATAATTTCCGGGCCGCCGGCACGATGGATGGCGCCATCCACGCCGCCGCCGCCGGCGAGAGCGGAGTTGGCGGCGTTGACGATGGCATCAGCGGTGATGCGGGTGATGTCGCCCTCGCGCAACTCGAGCTTCCGCCCGTCCGGGGTCGTCCATTCCATATCTCTATTACAATCGATTGTGGCTGGCATGAAGAACCCGTTGTACATCGGCTTCGCCGTCGGGCTGGTGGCGGTCGCGATCGTGATCGCCGGAGTGTTCTACATGCAGCGCGGCGCACACATCCAGGTCACCGGGCAGATTCTCAAAGTACGCACGGCGCCACTGGATGAACACAGCTCCGCGGTTGTGGTGGATTTTCGCGTGACCAATCCGGCCGACTATCCGTTCCAGGTGAACGACGTGACGGTGGTGGCGGAAGGCGTCCCCGCCGGAGCGGCGGAAGGCAGCACGGTATCGGACACGGACGCCGACCGGCTGCTGGCGGGAGTGCCGCTGCTCGGGCAGCGATACAACCCGACGCTGATGGCCCGCGTGCGGCTCGCTCCCCACCAGACGAAGGACTTCATGGTGGCGGCACGATTCGAGGCGCCGGATGCGGAGCTGGAAAAGCGGAAGCGGCTGATCTTGCGGATCAGCGAAGTCGATGGGGCGGTGTCGGAGATCAGCGAAAAATAGGCCGCGCTGCGGCAGGCGGAGACCCGCCGCAGGGGGCGTATGGCACACTGAAAGTAGTGCTCTCCGGGTTTGATCCCCTGATTTCGGAATGGTTCGCGACGCGTTTTGGCGCGCCCACGGAGCCTCAATTGCGCGGCTGGCCGGCGATCCGCGACGGGCACGACGTCCTGATCTCGGCACCGACGGGCTCCGGCAAGACGCTGGCGGCGTTCCTGCAGTGCCTGGACGATCTGGTCCGGCGCGCGCGGCTCGGCCCCCTGCCGGATCAGACCCAGGTAGTCTACGTTTCTCCGCTGAAGGCCTTGAGCAACGACGTTCACAAGAATCTGGAACTGCCGCTGGCGGAGATCCGCGAACTGGCGGAGCGGCGCGGCATTACACTGGCTCCCATTCGCACGGCGTTGCGGACGGGCGATACGCCCCAGTGGGACCGCCAGCAGATGACGCGCGAGCGCCCGCATATCCTGGTGACCACGCCGGAGTCGCTCTTCATCCTGCTGACCGCAGCCAAGCCCCGCGAAATGCTGGCGCAGGTCCGGACCTTGATCGTCGACGAAATTCATGCTGTAGCGGACGATAAGCGCGGCTCGCACCTGGCGCTGACGCTGGCGCGACTCGACCACCTGGTCCAACAGCAGGGGCTGGCGAAGCCGCAGCGGATCGGGCTTTCCGCCACCGTCAAACCGCTCGAAGAGGTGGCGGCGTTTCTCAGCGAGACGGCGCAAGTGATTCACATCGGGCACAAGCGCGCGATGGAACTGGCGGTGGAAGTGCCGCGCGATGAGCTCGGCCCCGTGGCCACCAACGAGATGTGGGGCGAGATCTACGACCGGGTGGCGCAGCTGATCCGGGAGAACCGTACCACGCTGGTGTTCGTCAACACGCGGCGGCTGTCGGAACGCGTCGCGCACAACCTGACCGAGAGGCTGGGAGAGAACGCGGTGCTGCCGCACCACGGAAGCCTCTCGCGCACGCTGCGCCTGGAAGCTGAAAGGCGCCTGAAAAACGGGGAGCTGCGCGCGGTGGTCGCGACCGCTTCGCTGGAACTGGGCATCGACATCGGCACCGTGGACCTGGTGTGCCAGATCGGATCGCCGCGGTCGATTGCCGTCGGGTTGCAGCGGATCGGCCGGGCGGGACACTGGGTTGGCGCACTACCCAAAGGCCGGCTGTTCGCCACCACGCGCGACGAGTTGATCGAATGCGCCGCGCTGGTGCGGGCGATTCACGCGGGCCAGCTGGACCGGCTCGAGATTCCCTGCAACGCGCTCGACATCCTGGCGCAGCAGATGGTGGCGTGCTGCGCGGCCGAAGATTGGGCGGAAGACGATTTGTTCTCGCTGCTTCGCCGGGCTTGGCCGTATCGCAATCTGGCACGCTCCGATTTTGACGCCGTGCTGGAAACGCTCGCCGAAGGCATCGCGACCGCGCGCGGGCGGGCGGCGGCCTACATTCACCGCGACGCGGTGAACCGGCGGCTGCACGGGCGGCGGAACGCGCGCCTGACGGCGATTACGTCGGGCGGGGCTATCCCGGATACCGCGCAGTACCTGGTGGTGGCGGAGCCGGAAGGAACCACGGTCGGCTCGGTGGATGAAGATTTCGCGGTCGAAAGCATGATGGGCGATGTATTTCTGCTGGGGACCACGTCCTGGCGCATACGCCGCGTGGAATCGGGACGGGTGCGCGTGGAAAATGCGCACGGCGCCGCGCCCAGTATTCCCTTCTGGACCGGTGAGGCGCCGGGCCGGACACTGGAGCTGTCGCAGGCGGTGGCTCAGCTGCGCGAAGACATCGTAAGACGACCCGATCCCGGTTGGCTGCAGCAGGATTGCGGGCTGGACCGTCTTGGGGCAGAGCAGGCGGTGCAATACGTACTTGCTGGATCGGCGGCACTGGGCAGCACGCCGACCGGGGACCACATTGTGGCCGAGCGCTTCTTCGATGAAGGCGGAGGCATGCAACTGGTGCTGCACGCTCCGTTCGGGGCCCGCATCAACCGCGCGTGGGGGCTGGCGCTGCGCAAGCGCTTCTGCCGCTCGTTCAACTTCGAACTGCAAGCCGCCGCGACCGACAACGGGATCGTGATTTCGCTCGGTGAGCAGCATTCGTTTCCGCTGGAAATCGTCTTTGAATTTCTGCACCCCGATAGCGTGGAAGAAGTACTGGTGCAGGCGCTGCTGGCCTCGCCGCTGTTCGGGGCCCGCTGGCGCTGGAATGCCACGCGCGCATTGGCGATTCCGCGCTACGCCGGCGGGCGGAAGGTGCCGCCCCCGATCCAGCGCATGCGGGCGGACGATCTGATGGCGGCGGTTTTCCCGGATCAGGCGGCATGCGCCGAAAACCTGGAAGGCGAGATCCGCATTCCGAGCCATCCGCTGGTCAAAGAGACGATCGACAACTGCCTTTACGAAGCGATGGATCTGCGCGGCCTGCGCGCCCTGCTGGAGGCGCTGCGCGAAGGCCGCATCCGGACGAGCGCGATCGACACCGCCGAGCCCTCGCCGTTTTCGCACGAAATCCTGAACGCCAATCCGTACGCCTACCTCGACGACGCACCGCTGGAGGAACGCCGGGCACGCGCGGTCCAGATGCGCAGCACTCTGCGGAGCGATTTAGCCGAAGGGGCCGGCGCCCTGGATCCGGAAGCGATCGCGCAGGTGACAGCCGAGGCTTGGCCGCCGATGCGGGATGCCGACGAGTTGCACGAAGCGTTGTGCAATCTGAGCGTCCTGCCTGCCGCCGCCGCCAGCCTGGAGGCGTTTGCGGCGCTGGTACAGGCCCGCCGCGCAACCACCCTCACGATAGACGGACGTGAATTCTGGGCACCGGCCGAGCGCATCGACCTTGTTTTGAAAGCCTATCCTGGCGCCGTCGTGCACCCGCCGATCGCGGCGCCCCCGGGGATGCGTGCGATTCCCGCAACCACGGAGGCCTGCGCCGCCGAAATCCTGCGCGGCTGGTTTGAATGCTCCGGCCCGCTGCGCGGTTCGACGCTGGCGCGCGATCTGGCGATGCCGCAAGACGCCATCGATCAGGCGCTCGCCCAACTCGAAGCGGAAGGGCAGATTTTGCGGGGCCGTTTCACCGGCGGCGAGGAGACCGAGTGGTGCCACCGGCGCCTGCTGGCGCGGATCCACCGCATGACCATTGGCCGCCTTCGCCGCGAAATCGAGCCCGTAACCACGGCCGAGTTTTTCGCATTTCTCAACCGGTGGCAGCACCTGGCGCCCGGCCACCAACTGCACGGCCTGGACGGCACGCTGCAGGTGATCAAGCAATTGCAGGGGAGTGAATTCGCGGCGGCGGCATGGGAAAGCGAAGTCCTGCCGCGGCGCGTGGCGGAGTACAAGCCGGAATATCTGGATCAGCTGTGCCTGGCGGGCGAGGTCAGCTGGGGGCGGCTGTCCCCGCATCCGGCCTTCGAGCGCGACAGCGAGGAGCAGCGCCGGGTGCGGCCGACGCGCGTCGCGCCGCTGACCATCTTCCTCCGCCAGGAAGCGCACTGGCTGCTCGCTACGCCGCAGCCCGCACCCAAGGATTCGCTCTCGCATCCGGCGCGTGAAACGCTGGCGGTGCTGGAAAGGCGAGGCGCATCGTTCTTCGCGGATTTGCAGCGGGCGACCGGCCGATTAGCGAGCGAGGTAGAGGACGCCTTATGGGAGCTGGTGGCGGCGGGCCTGGTGACGGCGGATGGGTTCGAAAATCTGCGCGCGCTGCTCGATCCCAAGCGGCGGCGCGGCGAAGGGCGAGGCCGAACGGCGCGTCCGCGGCACGCCCCCGGCCGGTGGGATCTGCTCCGGCATACCGAGGTCGCCGCGGACGATTACATCGAAGCGTTCGCGCGGCAGTTGCTGTTGCGGTGGGGCGTGGTCTTCCGGGATATCGCGCATCGCGAGCCGCTGGCGCCGGCCTGGCGCGATTTGCTGGGCGTGCTACGACGGCTGGAGTCGCGCGCGGAGATCCGCGGGGGGCGCTTTGTCGCGGCGTACATCGGGGACCAGTTCGCGCTTCCCGAGGCGCTGGATCTGGTGCGCGCCGTGCGCCGCACCGGCGAAACGGCGGCCGCGCCGGAAGGTCCGGGCCCTTGGGCCGCGTTATCGGCGGGAGAGACGGGAAACGCGGTCCCCGGGTTTATGCAAACAGCTCGTTGACGGGAGCGAACTGAATCGGGCCGGTGGTCGGCACATATTCGAAGCCGCGGCCGAGCGGATCGTCGTGGCGCACCGAGGTCCAGTCGATGCCCAGCGCCGAATAGATGGTCGCTTCGATATCCTCGGCGTAAACATAGCGCTGCTGGGACCAACCGAAGTCCACGGTGTCCGAACCGGTGTCGTTGGTCGAGCCGATGACCCGGCCGCCTTTGACGCCGCCGCCGGCGAAGAAAGCGAATTGCTGGACGAAGTGATCGCGACCCTGGCCCCCGGTCAGGGGGCCTACAGTGCGCCCGAATTCGCCGGCCATGACGACGAGCGTGTTGTCGAGCAGACCGTTGGCCTTGAGATCGTTCAGCATCGCGGAAAGCGCGCTATCCAGGAGCTTGCCCTTGGCTGGAAGGTTGTTGGCCGCATAGATGTTGGTATGCATGTCCCAGCCGTCGGCGGAGGTGATCTGAATGTATCGCGTGCCCTGCTGCGCCTTCAGCACCTGCGTGGCGACCAGGCAGGCATTCCCGAGGCCGGTGCTGCCGTAGCGCGCGCTGTCGGCGGTGGTAAATCCGAATGCCTGGTTCACGACCGGGTTGTACATCATCCCCTGGGCGGCGAGGTAGAAGTCGTTGTAGTCACTCATCGCCTTGCCGTCCGGCGAATTCAGGCGCAGGCTGTCATCGAGCGAGTGCATCAGGTTCCACCGGTTTAAGAAGCGCGTCTGGCCATCGGGATTGGTGGTGTAGGCGATGCCGGCATTTGTCGGATTGACCTTGAAGGGAGCGTAGCTGGCGGGCAGATAGCCGCCGCCCACTCCATTGCCGGAGTTAAGTTGAAGGAAGGTGGGGAATACCTGGCCCGGAAGGCGCTCCTTCTCCTTCTCGATGGCCACGATGCTGCCGATGTTGGGAGCGATGTTGCCCAGCGCGGCGGCCGGGTTGCGGCCGATCTGGGTCCAGGTTTGCGCGAGCGAGTGCACCAGCGCGTGCGCGTGCATGGAACGCACGATGGCGAAATCGGGGATATTGTTGGCCAGGTTCGGCAGCAGCCCGGTGGGCCAGAAGACGCCGTTGATGGTATCAGGCGCGAAGCTGGCCGGGGTTACGTTGGGAACCATCTTGAGGTCGAAGGTATCGGTGTGGCTGGGTGCGCCCGCCAGCAGAATGAAGATGACGTTCTTGGCGGTGTTCTGGGTTTGCGCTCCGGAGTTGGTGACCACGGCCGCCCTGGCATATCGTTCCGCCAGGAACGCGCCGCTGACTCCGGCGCCCGCGAGTTGGAAGAACCGCCGGCGCGTCCAGTGCGGCCGGTTGTAAAAGGCTTTGCCGTGCCACGGGTGTTTCTTCAGCGCTTGATTGATTTTTTCTTGTTCGCTCATGACACCCTCCGCGCTCAGTAGTTGAAGATAAAATCTACTTTGTTGTACAAGGCCCACGCGAGATCCTGCACGGCCTGCGCCCGCGTTCCCGTCGATAACGCCGTTTGTGCTTTCGCGAGCTCATCGGCAGTCGGAAACCGCGAAAGGATCGTCATGTAAAGCGTGTTGATGGCGTCCGTATTGCTGGTATAGGCCAGCGCATGCGCGACGAGGGGGGAAGCGTTGGCGCCGGTCGGCAGAATCCGGGCCTCGATGAACGGATTGTTCATGAGGCTCAGCGCCTGAAGAATCGATCCATCCTGCTTGCGCGGCTGATCGTCACGGTTGCCGCGAAGGAAATTGTTCATCAGATTATCCCCGTTGCCGTCATTGGTGCCGATGACGACATCGGGAAGTTGCATGGCATAGGTAGGGTTGGCGAAGCCCTGGTCGGTAAAACCAGTGACGGTGAGGTTGGGCATCAGTCCACTGGTTTGCGCCACGCCATCGCGAACTTCTTCGGCCCACAGCCGGCGGACGTATTTTCGCGCGAAATACGGCTGCCACGCCGGATTCCAAGTCCCCGGATAGCGGCTGGAAAGCTGGTAGGTGTCGGAGTTGACGATTTCGCTCATGAGCGCCTTGAGGTTGTAGCCGCTGTCGATGAAGTGTTGCGCGAGCGCATTGAGCAGAGCGGGATTAGTCGGTTGTAAGGTCCAGGGCGCGGGCGGCGGATTGTTCGGGTCCAGGCGCATCGGATCAAACGTGTCCGGCGGATCCACGATCCCCTGGCCGAAGAAATAGGCCCACACATAATTGACGGCGGCGCGGGCGAACTGGAAATCGCCCGTGATATTGCGCGCCAGAGCGGCGCGATAGTTCTCGCCGGAGACCGGACCGCTGCCGTTGAAGATGTAGTTCGGGGCCACGTAATAGCAGGCCTGGCCGGGCTTGCAGCCCGTTGGAGCTACCCGCGCCGGGCGGTTTCCGGTGGTGGTATTGAGCGTGTAGTCGACCCTCAGCGTGTCGAGCAGACTCCAGTAGGTCTGATTCGCCGTGCCTACCGTGATCCGGGTCTGTGTAGCCTGCGTGCGCGACAGGAAAGAGGCCAGCTGCCATGCCTGATACCGCGTCGTCTGGCTGCCCCACAGGCTCAACTGATCGAGATGGCCGCGGCCGTTGTGGCAGAGCAGGCAGTTCACGTGCGTGATGCCGAGAAAGGTATCGAACGTGTTGGCCGTCATCTGGTCCATGATGTCCTGGGCCGGACCGCCAGTGACGTAGCCGCCCACCAGGTAGTTGACGGTGCCATCGTTGTAACTGCTCACCGCGCCCGGGGCGGCAATCAACTCCGCGGCCATCTGGTTATACGGCTTGTTGTTGGTCAGAGAATCCTTGATCCACTGGTAGAACGCGTTGCGTCCTTGCGGGAAGCGCTGCAGACCGGTGCTGGGCCTGGTGACCGTGTTTTGAAACAGGTCGCCGTAGAACATGGTCCACTTGTCGACCCACTGCGGCGAGGCCATCAACTGAGTGACCAAGTTCGCCCGCTTGTTCGGGTTGGTGTCGCCCACAAACGCGAAGACCTGGTCAGGGGTGGGGATGCGGCCGGTCAGATCCAGGGTGACGCGCCGGACGAACTCCCAATCGGTGGTCTTGGGGGCCGGTGTGATGTTGTTGGCTTTCAGCGCTCCGAAGATGTAATAGTCAATCGAGCCGCTGGGGTGGTTTTGATCGAATGTATAGCTGCGGCTATCCGGCGGAACGTAACTGCTCAGCATTCCGGCTACTTCGGTGGTGAGGGCGCTTAGCCGGTAACTGTCCCGATTCTGTTTGAGCCGGTGCAAGACACCCTGGTCCATGAACCGTTCCGGCTCTCCGGAGAAATAGACACACTCCGGATGTTCCACGGGCAGTTGATCGATTTGTACGGAAGCCGAGCCGTCGTCAGCCCGGCCGACAACCAAGCCCGAAAAAGTTAAAACGGCAACGCCACCCCAGACTGAAAGCCACCCTGGCTTGTTCATTAGGTCCTCCGAGCGCGTACTGCTGAGAGCGATCTTATGATACACAAACCCCAAATTGCACGCATTAGTTTCTGCGTATTTTGGTTATTCGATTGATGTTGCCAAGCTATCGCCTAGATTTACCCCAGGCGGTCGGATTATGATCGCGGCATGTCACTGGGACGACTCAAGCGGGAATTGCCGGCGCTGGCGGGGCTTCTGTTCGCCGCCGCTGGTTGGGCGCAAACCGTTAATAATCAATCAATTAGTGGAAAATATTATTTCCGGCACATATTGCTAGGGACGGATGTCTCCGGGAACTTAACCGATGCCAGAAGTTTGCTGGGCGCGATTACTTTCGATGGGTCGGGTCACTATAACTTCACAGGACAGCTAGTATTGGGTGCGGGCGCAGCCAGTTCGCAGACGGGTAGCGGGACCTACTCGGTCGACCCGGCGGGGTTCGTATCCCTATCGAGTCCGATCCGCACCGGCGATACGGTCAACGCGCGATTCGGCGCCGAGGCAGTGATCGGCTCCAGCACGGAATCGACGAGTTCGGCCTTTGACATGTTCGTGGCGATCCCTGCGCCCACGACGGCGACTTCACTCAGCACCCTCAACGGCTCGTATTGGGCCGCGACCCTGGAGTTTCCGGGGGCGTCTTTTGCCAATGCGCGCAATACGATGTTCAACGTGGTCTCTTCGGGGACCGGGGCGCTGGCCGGCCCGGGCCCGGCCGGATCGCCGATCCTGGTGAGCGGCCACGCGGCCAACCTTTCGGCCGGCCAGCCGAACACAGTTCCTGTGACGGGAGCAACCTACACGATGGCGACCGACGGGACTGCGACCGTTTCGCTGGGAACGGCCTCTCTTTCCTCGCTGCTGAGCGGGACAAAGACCGTGTATGTGTCCAAGGACGGCAACATTCTGCTGGGAGGCTCGACCGCGAACGGATCGCACGACATTCTGATTGCGGTGAAGGCCATTTCGGGCGCGAGCAACACAAGCTGGACTGCAAGCGCGGGCTATTGGGGGGCGGGCCTGCGCCGCGACAACACCGGCATCACGGCGTTCGCAGGCTCCGAGATCAACGGCGGCACCGGAACCAGCGGCGGCCCGGGCACGCTTATTTGGAGCCGCCGGCTGAAGGTGCTCGGGGTCGGCAACGTGGATTTCACAGGCGTCAATTCGTATTCGGTCAATGCAAACGGATCGGGCACGGCGGAACTGACCCAGGCTGCCGTCGGCGGCGGGACCACCACAACTTGCGCGGTGGCGGGAGCGACTTGCGCGACGGCGTTCCTTACCTCCTCCATCAACCCGAACGATCCAGCGGGCTACGAGATTGATTTCGGAGTCCAGATGGCGGCGGTGAGCGGGACCGGGCTGTGGATCAATCCTCAGGGCATCATCAATCCGACCAGTTTCTCGCCCACGGGAAGCCCCATCGCGCCCGGAGACTTTATCCGGGTCTACGGCTCGGGGCTGCCGCAGACAGTTCAGCAAGCGAAGCCTCCGTATCCACCGACGCTGAATGGAGTCACGGTGCTGGTCAACGGTCAGCCCGTTCCGATTTATGAAACGATCCCGGGGGCGGTGGACTTCCTGATTCCGTACGGAACTTCGGGCCCAACCGCCACGGTCGCGGTGCAGGCCGGAGGCGCCACTTCCAATACGGTGACAGTGGCGGTAGCGGCGACAGCTCCCGGCATCCTGACGCTGTGCACATGCGGCAGCGGACCGGGCGCGATTCTGCACAACGATGGCAAGGGTACGGTGGTGAGCGCCACGGCGCCGGCGGTGGGCGGCGAAGTCATCAGCGTGTATCTGACCGGGTTGGGGACGGTCACTCCCGCGATTTCCGACGGCGCGGGCGGAGGCGCCAATCCGCCCAGCACGACGAATGCACAACCTACGGTCTTGATCGGAGGCGTACCGGCTACGGTACAGTTCAGCGGGATGACAATTTACCCGGGCCTGTATCAGATCAATGTGACGGTGCCGCCGGTCCCGCCCGGCGTGACCTCATTGCCCCTGGCGATCGGAACTGCCAACGCATTTCACGATCAGGTCGATCTGATCGTGCAGCCCTAGATTCCGAGGCTGCGCTAGAATCACAAGTGTCGCGTTTCTCAAACGGGGGAAACCGGCGACCGCCCGACCATGCCGACAGCTACCAGTAACCGCGCCCTGGAGTTCCGCGAACAGCTGGCGCACCGCGTGATGGTGGCGGATGGCGCGTTCGGCACGATGCTGTATGCGCGCGGCGCGTTCATCAACCGCTGCTTCGACGAGATGAATTTATCCGCGCCGGACATCGTGCGGCAGATCCACCAGGAATACGTCAAAGCGGGCGCGGACATTATCGAGACCAACACATTCGGCGCCAACCGCATGCGCCTGAGCGGCTTCGGGCTGGCCGAAAAGCTGCACGCGATCAATAAGGCGGGTGTCGCACTGGCGCGGGAGGCGGCGCAGGGGAAGGCCTTCGTGGCCGCTGCCGTCGGTCCGCTCGGCGTACGAATCGAACCGCTCGGGCCAACCTCGTTCGCCGAAGCGCGCGCCGGGTTTCGCGAGCAAATCGAGTCACTGCTGGACGCCGGAATCGATCTTCTGATTTTCGAAACCTTCGGCAATCTGAATGAATTGCGGGAAGCGGTTCAGGCCGCGCGGGAAGCCGGTGGTAACGACCCCGTGATTGTCGCCGAGGTAACGATCGACGACGACGCACACCTGCCGGGCGGCGCCACCATCGAAACCTTCACGCGGGAGATGGACAAGTGGCCGGTGGACGTGCTGGGGCTCAACTGCTCGGTGGGACCGCGCGGGATGCTGGAGGCGATCGAGCAGATGGTGCAGTACACCTCAAAGCCGCTGTGCGCGATGCCGAACGCGGGCGTGCCGGCCACGGTGGAAGGCCGGAACATCTATCTCTGCTCGCCCGAGTATATGGCGCAGTACGCCCGGCGAATGTTGTGGGCGGGCGTGAAAATCGTCGGCGGCTGCTGCGGCACCACGCCCGACCACATAAAGCTCATCCGCTCGGAGACGCGATCGTTGCAGCCGCAGCAGACGAAATTGAGCGTCACGGTGGAAGAGCCGCAGACCAAGGCCAAGGCGCTGGCGCCGGTCCCGATGGCGAAGAAGTCCAAGCTGGGGGCCAAGCTGGCACGCGGGCAATTCGTGGCGTTTGTCGAAATCCTGCCGCCGCGCGGTGTGGATGCCTCGCGCGAAATCGCCGGAGCGCGCCTCTGCGCGCTGGCCGGCATCGATTGCATCAACGTGCCCGACGGTCCGCGCGCCAGCGCGCGGCTGAGCGCCCAGGTCACCTGCCAGCTTATTCAGCAGCAGGCCGGTATCGAGGCCGTCAACCATTTCTGCTGCCGCGACCGCAATATTCTCGGGATTCAATCGGAACTGCTGGGCGCTCAAGCGGCGGGCATTCGCAACCTGATCTGCATCACCGGCGACCCGCCGCGCATGGGCACTTACCCGGATGCGACGGCGGTGTTCGACGTCGATTCCATCGGGTTGGTGAACATCGTGAATAATCTGAACCACGGACTCGACATCGGCGGCAACCCGATGGGCTCGCAAACGGAACTTTTGATCGGGATCGGCGCCAACCCGGGGGCCGTAAACCTGGAAGAGGAGCTGCACCGGTTTCAATGGAAAGTCGAGGCGGGGGCCGAGTATGTGGTGACGCAGCCGGTGTTCGACCTCGACCTGCTGGAACAATTTCTGAAGCGAATCGAGCCTCTCAAGATCCCGGTGATCTGCGGCATCTGGCCGCTGACGAGCTATCGGAACGCCGATTTCATGGTCAATGAACTGCGGGTGCCGGTGCCGGAACCGTTCATGGAGCGGATGCGCCGGGCGGATAGCGGAGAGAAAGCGCGGCAGGAAGGCGTGGCGATTGCCCGCGAGATGGTGGAACGCGTACGACGGCTGGTGCAAGGCGTGCAGTTGAGCGCGCCGTTCGGACGATACGAACTGGCGATCGAAGTTGCCGAAGCCATCGGTTCGCGTTGACAATGAAAAATTCATGGCTACCGATCTGGTAGAAATTAATCCGGACGAGCCCCAGCCGGAAGTGCTGGAGCGCGCCGCCGCCGCCGTGCGCCGCGGCAAAGTGGTCGCCATCCCGACCGACGCGCTGTACACGCTGGTGGCCGACCCGTTCAACCTGGGCGCGGTGGCCGGAGTATTCCGCGCCAAGGGGCGGGAAACCCACCGGTCCCTGCCGCTGCTGGTCAACGATATCGTGATGGCCGAGGAACTGGCGAGCGAACTGAGCAACCGCTTCTTTATCCTGGCACGCCGCTTCTGGCCGGGGCCTCTGACGATCATTGTCCCGGCTTCGGCCAAAGTGCCGCTGAAGGTGACGGGCAACACGGGGCGTTTGGCGCTGCGCCAGGCGCGGTGCAAGATTGCGGAAGAGTTGATCGGGCTGATCAACCAGCCGCTAATTTCGACCAGCGCCAACATTTCCGGGCATCCGACGTGCCGAAGCGGGATTGAAGTCTTCGGCATGATGGACGGGCGCGTGGACCTGGTGGTGGATGGCGGTATGTGCGCGGGCGCCGGCGCGACCACTATCGATATTACCGAGCCTTACTGGAAGCTCATCAAGGCCGGAGCCGTGGACGAGAAAGAGATCGCCGAATGTCTGCGTCCCTCGTAGCGGCGTCAGCCCTGCTGTGAGTTACGTGTTGATCGTGGCCGGCGGGGGCGTGGGCTCGCTGGCCCGGTATTTAGTGGGCAGCGCGGTGATGACGCGCTTTGCCACGCGCTTTCCGCTGGGCACGCTGGTAGTCAATGTGACCGGCTCGTTCCTGATCGGTCTGCTGATGACGCTGCTGACGGAGCGGTTTCAGCCGCATCCGAACTGGCGCCTGGTGCTGGTGGTGGGTTTTCTCGGCGGGTACACGACGTTCTCGAGTTTCGAATGGGAAACGTACGCGGCGGTGCGGGAAGGCGGCTTTTGGATGGGGCTGGCGAACGTGGTGGGCAGCGTCGCTTTCGGGTACATCGCGGTATGGCTGGGAGCTGTGCTGGCGCGGCGGTAGCTTGAGACCGTCATTCCCTTCCGAAGTAACCGTCGAGAATCCGTTTCGTTGATATCAGAAGCATTCACCAAACGCCGGGGCACAACCGGTAGCGCGTGCGCGCGGCGTATTGCTCGTAGCCGGGCAGTTCGCGGCGCAGGGCGCGGTCTTCGAGCGCGGCGCGGATGACGAAGAGCGCGGCCAATAGCACGTCGATCACTAAAGCCCAGAGCGAACCGAGAATCAGGGGCGTGGCCAGGAACATGGAGATGGCAGCGACGTACATGGGGTGCCGCACCAGGCGGTAGGGGCCCGTGCTGATGACGGCTTGGCCGCGGTCTGATTGGATCCGAACCGTGGTTTCCGCGAAACGGTTGACGGCCATGGCCCAGGCAAGCACAGCAATGGCCGCGGCAAACAGAATGAGGCCTGGATAGATGGCGGCGAACGGAATGGGCTCCCAGCCGAAGCGGGCGTTGTCGAGGCCGGCAACCAGGAACTGGAGATAGTAGAGCGGCAGGAATAAGGCGAGGATGATTTTGTCGAATCGCTTGGTGTCGCCGTGACGCCAGTTGGCGCGGGCCTCCCACAGGCCCGGATTTTTGCGAAGCACGACGGCGGCGGAGATGCCGAGCATGCCGAAGTAGGCGGCCAGAAAGATCCAGCCTCGAAGCCAGTCCCAGCGGCCGGCGCCTCCCAACAAAGCCGCGACCAGAAGGCCGAGGCTACCGGCTAACTGGAGAAGGCGGTTGAGTTTGGAAAGGCGTGACTGGGCCACAGAGCCGATGGCCTCATTGTGGCATGGTGCGGTCCGGTTAGAGGTCAGCGGTAACGAGGCCGATAAGGGGGCAGAGGCGCACAGAGATGGGCAAACACTCGTCGCGCGGCCTGGCCCGTCTGGCGGAAGCGGTGGATTCGGCGAAAGAAGAAGCCAACGCCGTGCGGCTGGGCAAAGATTGCCAATATCACTGCGAGTTGCGCCGGCTGCAGGTGGAGCTGGTCAAGTTACAGGAATGGGTGCGGCAGCAAGGCCTGAAGGCGGCCGTGATCTTTGAAGGCCGGGACGCCGCCGGCAAGGGCGGAGCGATCAAGCGGATCACCGAGTGTCTCAATCCCCGGGTCTGCCGAGTCGCGGCATTGGCAGCGCCCACCGAACGCGAACGCACACAGTGGTATTTCCAGCGCTACGTCGCACACCTGCCGGCAGCCGGCGAAATCGTGCTGTTCGACCGGAGCTGGTACAACCGAGCCGGTGTTGAGCGGGTTATGGGCTTCTGCACCGAGGCCGAGTACCTGGAATTTCTGCATAGCTGTCCCGAATTCGAAAAAATGCTGGTACGTTCCGGCCTGACTTTGATCAAGTACTGGTTCTCGGTGAGCGACGAGGAACAGGAGCGGCGCTTTCAAGAGCGGATGAAGGATCCGACCAAGCGCTGGAAATTAAGTCCGCTGGACCTGGACTCGCGGCGCCGGTGGGTGGATTATTCGCGAGCCAAGGATGAGATGTTCGCCCACACAGACATCAGACAAGTGCCCTGGTACGTAGTGGACGCGGACAACAAGAAATCCGCCCGGCTCAACGTGATCCGGCATCTGCTATCGATGATTCCGTACCAAGATCTGACGCCCAAGCCCATCCCGCTGCCGCGATTGGACCGGACCAAGTACGTACGGCCGCCGATTACGGATCAGACCTTCGTGCCTCAGGTTTACAAGTAATTCGATTGCGCACCATCATCCCAACCGGTGCGGCGTTTGCCGAACGCTCGCATCCAAATCGGCGATGGCCAGGCTGACTTTGCGGCTGATGGTCTCCAGGTTGGAGAGCATCGCAATGCGCTGCTTACGCGATTCCAGTTCCGCCTCACTGAGCAGGCAGCGCAGGAGTCCGCAGGGCTCCGCGAGGCTCACCAGCATAATGTCGCGCGGATCCGGAATCTGGTCGCCGAGGATGGCCCCGGCCAGCCGCTCCCGGAGCCGCGTTTGAGCGGGCCTATCGACGAGCGGGAAGCGCTCAACCTCGATGAGCCAAAGCCGCTTCGATTTTTGGCGCCGCAGAATGCCGCCCGCGATGAGAGAGGCGAGTGCCGCACCTTCCAGATCGTGGTTGCCGCGGAACATGGCCTCGATCCAGTCGCGCACAGTCCTGAGGCCGGGCTGGTTTCGCATCTCAGCCAGCACGGCGTCCCAGACGGGATGGCCGGAGGGGGCGGTCGCGAGAATCCGAATTTCCTCGGTATCGGTGTCGATCTGGCGGGATAAGGCGAGGTCGAAGAACACGGCGCCGACCAGCGCATAACCCATTCCGAACTCGTGGGTGGATACCAGTTCGCCAGTATTCGGGTTAACCGCAAGCAGCACCAGCTCCTCGAGGATCGTCAGCACGGCAAATTCTCATCGATGCGCAACACGTGCTGCATTCCGCTGACGTCGAAAACCCGCTTGACCGAGCCACGCAATTGGCAGGCAGCGAACTCCGCGTTAGCAGCCTGCGCGGCCCGAGCCGCCTGCAGGACGGCCCGCAAACCGGCGCTCGAAATATAGTCCAAACCGGCAAAATCGGCGGCGACTTTCGGATGCTGCGCCACGGCGGCGCGCAACGCGGCTTCCAGTTCATCGGCGGTTTCGGCGTCGGCCCGGCCGCGAATTGCGACGACGCACCATCCGGCGCGGGTTTCGGTTTTCAACTCGATCAAGCCGGCCTCCTCATCGTGATCCAGTTCCAGTCTCCGCGTCGCTGGTATTGCACGTCGCTCATCACGCTGCGGACAAGATGCAGCCCCAGCCCTCCGGGAGGCCGGCCGGCGAGGTTGGCCGACACATCGGGCGCCGGCGCGGTTGCCGGGTCAAATTCACGGCCGCGATCGGCAAACTCGGCGGCGAGAAGGTCCCCCGAGCGCTCGAGCCGGATGCGCACGGCGTTCTTCATTCCTTCGCATCCGCCATGCCGGATGGCGTTGGTGAACAACTCTTCGAGAGCGAGGTTAAGATCGAACTCGGCTTCGCTGCCGAGCGCATTTTCCTCGCAAAACCAGGCGACCTCGTCGGCGAGGCGTTCGAGCTCAGGGAGGTTGCCGTCAAGTGTGAATTCAACGCCGGTCAGAAGCGCCGATTGTGCCACAGCCGGGGCGCGGCTTTCAACCAGGCTGCCCGGATCGCTCCGGGGGCGCCGCAGGACGCATGACAACCCTCTCGTGCGTTTACCATAGGGAAATGCTCACGCTCGACACGCCGCGCTTGCGGCTGCGCCGGTGGCGGGAATCGGATCGTGAGCCGTTTTACCGGATTAATTCCGACCCGCGTGTGATGGAGTTTTTTCCAGCCTGCCTGACGCGCGAAGAAAGCGACGCACTCATCGCGCGGGCCGAAGCACACTTCCAGGAACACGGATTCGGCGCATTCGCCGCCGAAATAAAGGCCAACGGGGAACTGGCCGGATTCGTGGGCCTGATGATTCCGCGCTTTGAAGCGTACTTTACGCCGTGCGTGGAGATCGGCTGGCGCCTGGGCGCGGATTATTGGAACCAGGGGCTGGCGACCGAAGGAGCCGAAGCGGTGCTGCGGATGGCGTTTGACGAGCTCCGGTTGCGGGAAGTGGTTTCGTTTACGGTACCGGCAAACCTGCGATCGCGGCGGGTGATGGAGAAGCTCCGCATGAAATATGACGGCGCTTTCGATCACCCGGGTTTGCCGGAAGGCCACCGGCTGCGCCCGCACGTGCTGTACCGCAAGGTCCTAGTACAGGAATGACGTTGTCCGGCAAAGGCGCGAAGCTTCTTCATTCGCACGCGGCGCTGCGCGCGGCGCTACTGCTCCTGATCGCACAGCCGCTGGTATTTTACCGGCACGTCTTGTTTCATCCCCGGATGCGAATCCCGTACGACATCGCGAGCTACCATCTGCCGCTGACCGCGTATATCGCCCGATGCGTGCGCGAACGCGTCTTTCCGTTCTGGGACCCCTATCCGTATTGCGGCATGCCGATTCACGCGGATTTTACGGCGCAATTGTTCTATCCGGTCACCTGGATCGCAATCCTGCTGGGCAATATCTCGGCCGGCCGGAATCTGTTCTATTGGGTCGAATGGCTGGTTCCGCTGCATATGATCCTGGCCGGCCTTTTCACGTTTTACCTGCTTCGGCTGCTGGGCGTGAGCATCCCGGCGGCTCTGTTCGGCGGCACAGTGTACCAGCTAGGCGGATTTTTCGCTTCCCAGGCGCAGCACCTGGGAGCCATTTGCACCGGCGCGTGGCTGCCGCTGTTGTTAGCCTGCGTGTGGCATCTCAGCGGGAGAATCACGATCCGATGGACCGCCGTGCTGGCGTTGAGTATCGCGATGACAATACTTTCCGGCTTTGCAGCAACGATGGCAGTGGTGCTTGGAGCGGCGGGAATGTTCGCGATCGGCTTGACGCTTCAGCGACGGCCGGGCCGGAAGTTCTGGATCGCTCTGGCGGCGGGATTTCTTCTCGGCGCCGGGATCGCCGCCGTCCAGCTCATCCCGACATTTCAACTCACGGGCTTGAGCGTGGCATCGGCGAGAGCGCAAGCCGAAGAGACGGGCGGCGGTTTGCCGACGGCGAGCCTGGCTTCGCTGGCGGCGCCCAACTTCTATCACATCTTCACGCCGTTTGATCCGTCAAAATACACGCTGCCGTTCAATTTTACGTTTCTCTACGTTTACTGCGGGCTTGCGACTCTGGCCCTGCTGTTAGTGGCGCCCTTTTTACGAAAAGCGCCCTACGTCAGAATGTTCTTCCTGCTCACGATCGTCTGCGCGTTTTGGATGCTCGGCGAGGCCACGCCGGTCTACCGCATCGTCTTCACACATTTGCCGCGTCTGGTGCGCGGCTCGTTATATGCGGAGTTCGCGCTGTTGGCGTTCTCGCTGTTCGCGGCATTGACGGCGGCGGTCTCGCTGGAGCGCGTCGGGAGCCGCGCGCCGCAGGCAATCTTGTGGGGCATCGCATTGGTAACGGCCGCGGATCTGATTCATTCAGGCGCGGAGCGGCCCATGAATTCCACTGCGGGTGGTTATCGAGAGACACCCAACGAATATGAGGTCCCCGGAACTCCCGGCGCACTCGATCGCCTTCATACACTGGTCAATGTGGCAAACCCGCCGCTGCGGATCGACTATCTGCAGAGGGACATCTTCGCCGGGATTACGGCGCCGGCGCAACTGCGCCTGCCGACAGCCGATGGCGACAATCCATTTGCGCTCAGCCGGGTCATTGCGCTGCGGCGGATATTCTGCGGCGGGAACTGGTGGGAGCGGCAGCTTCCCATCGATCGTCCGCTCTCGCCGCTTGTTTCAATGCTGAATGTGGGATTCCTGGCAGGGTTGCCGCAAACTCCGCCCCCCGGGCGGCAATTTACGGTTGCCGGCGAATTTGCGGGCCTGCGCCTTTACCGAAACACCGGCGTCCTGCCCCGTTTCTTTCTCGTGCCCCGACTGCACATTTCGCGACGAGAGGAAGACACGCTCACCTACCTGGCACGGCCCGATTTCATGCCGGGGGAGGAAGCAGTGGTGGAATTGGCACCGGGCGAACCAGAGATGCAGCCGCCGTCCGGAGCCGCCAGCGTGCAGGTAACGGAATACTCGGCGAACCGCGTGGAGCTTCTGGTTACAGCGACCGGCCCGGCGTTCCTGGCCAGCTCCGAGGTGCTGTATCCAGGTTGGACGGCGACGGTGAACGGGCGGCGGGTTGCCCTCTATATGACCAACGGTGCTTTTCGCGGGCTTGCGCTGAGCATGGGGACGAATCGCGTCGTCATGACGTACCGGCCCGAACACTTCAGCGCGGCCGCACTCGTCAGCATGATCTGCCTGCTCGCGGCTGCAGGCGGCGCGCTGCGGCGCAGTGTGGTTTGACGATCCACGGCCTTGTTACAATGCGAGTCGATGGCTGCGGACGACCTGGCTCAGCTCTCTTCAAAAATGCGCTCCGACTGGGATCAGCGAGCGCGTGAGAACGCGCAATTTTACGTCAACACCGCGTCCGCCGAATGGAATGACGCGGATTTTTACGAGACCGGAGAGCGCACCATCGCCGAGGAGATCCTCACCGACATGGGGAACATCTGCCAGGGGACTGCCCCCGAACAGATGAAGGTTCTGGAGATCGGGTGCGGCGCCGGGCGGCTGACACGGGCTCTCTCCAAGGTATTTGGCCAGGTTCACGCCGTGGACGTCAGCGCGGAAATGATTCAAGTCGCGCGCTCCAAGCTGGCCGACCGGCCGAACGTCCACCTCTATGTAAACAATGGCGTAGATTTGTCGGTTCTACCGCGGATGACGTTCGATTTTGCGTTTTCGTTCATTGTGTTTCAGCACATTCCCAGTCTTGAAGTAATCTCGAGTTACTGCCGCGAAGTGGCCACCCGTCTGCGCCCCGGCGGTTTATTTAAATTCCAGGTCCAAGGCTACAAAGATATGGCGGAGTCGCACGATACGTGGCTGGGGGTCGGAATCTCCGAGCCGGAAGCGCAGCGACTGGCGCAAGATTCGGAATTCGAGCTGCGTTACAGTTATGGCGCGGGCACGCAGTACTATTGGCTCTGGTTCTTCAAGCGCTGAGTAGGACCCGCAACACCCTCGCAGCGCGAGCCGGCATCCCAGACCCGAATCCCCGGATGCTAAAATCGACTCCGCGTGCTGCCAGTTACCTCACGGAAGCTCGAAAATTCCAGGTTGAGCAACGGCGGGCCGATCAGAGAATGGGCCAGGAAACATCAGCCCCGGCTCGAAACTGCGAAGTATCTCGGTCTTCTGGCCCTAGCGGTTGCACTTTTCGATTGGAAGACGCTGCTGACACGGCAGTTTACTTTCCTCATCGGGTCGGAGCCTGTCAATCTGACTTATAGCTGGTTGAGCTTCTGGGTTCGCTCTGTCCGGCATTTGCAGCTACCGTTATGGGACCCCTATGCATTCGCCGGCCATCCGTTCGCGGGCGAGATGCTGCCTTCGGCATACTATCCGCTGCACTTGGTGCTGGCCTTACTGCCGTTCAACCGGAACGGCCTTTTCTCGGCGTCAGTCTACAACGATACGCGGACAGCCACGCATTTATTGTGCGCCTGCTTCATGTTCGCGCTGCTCCGCGATTTCGGGCGGACGCGTTTCAGCTCGTTTGTGGGAGCCTGCTGTTTCGCGCTTGGCGGAATCATTGCGCGGCTGCTCTGGCTGCCGTATGTGGAGAGCGGGATCTGGCTTCCCGTGATCTTCTTGTTTCTGCTGCGCGCGTTGGAAGCCGAACAGCAGCGCCTCTCGATTCTGTACGCATCGCTCAGCGGCGCCGGCCTGGGCATGTCGGTTCTGGCCGGGGGACTGCATATGTCGATGATGCAAGGAATCGTGGTGGTGACGGCAGCTCTCTATGGTGGAGCGAATGCCCGGCTGCCTTGGCGTCGAATCGGACTCATTCTGGCAATCGCTTTGGGCGCGGCCGCAGGCATCGGCGCGGTCCAGTTGCTCCCCTCCCAGGAATACAGCCATCTGACGACGCGGTTTATCGAAGGCGGGGCCATTCCTTCGTCCGAGAAGATTCCGTATAACCGGCTAAACCTCGGGATGTGGCCTCAGAGCGTGGTGGCAGTTCTCATACCCCAATCGTTTGGCGGCAGACTGGGCGGCGGCGAGATTTGGTCTCCGTACATTGGAGTACTCCCGTTTCTGCTGGCAGTTGCCGGCATCTGGAAATGCTGGCCCAACGTCTGGGTACGTTATTTCTCCGGGCTGGCGGTGCTGGCGTATGTGTATTCGTGCGCCGAGTTTTCTCCCCTGCATGGCGTGCTGTACGCGCTGGTGCCCTATCTGTGGATCGCGCGCGAGGCGAGCCGGTTCCTCTACCTGGCGGCATTTGCCCTGGCTATCCTGGCGGCATTCGGTCTGGACACGTTTCTGAACGCACGCGAGCACGCGGCGGAGTGGGTTCCCGCCATGCGTCTGTTGAAGTGGGCGGCCATCACCTGCGGGATTGCGCTCCTGGTGCCCACTGTATTTGCGCAAGTCGAAGTCAATATCTGGACTTGTCTTTCGTTGATCTTGATTATGACGTCGTGCGGATGGTTCGCCTATCTTCTCCGCCGACCCGCGACAGCGCCGGTTCGATTCATTCTGGCGGCGTTTATCCTGTTCGACTTGAACGCATTCAACTGGCTGCCTCAAAACCGGGCGGACTTGCGAAAATCAGGCGACCAGCTCGATCAGATGAACAGCCTGAGGGGAGTCGCAAGCTTTCTGAAGTCCCGGCCCGAACTCTACCGCGTACGGGTCGGCGTGTCGCCTGAGCCCAATATCGGTGACGCGTATGAAGTGCCGAGTGTTTGGGGCGGTGGGTCCGGGGTGATTACGAGTTACGCGCGACTGTCGGCGACGCGGCCGTTTCACGCGCTGCTGAACGTTCGGTACATCGTGAGGCCGTCGTCGGCGAAGGATCCGGGGCCGGTTTATCAAGACGGCAACTGGAAAGTGTACGAAAATCCGGGGGCGTATCCCCGCGCCTGGGTGGTCCATCAGGCGGTTGTCGAGTCATCGCCGGACGCCGTTTTTCAGCGTTTGCAAGACCCCGCGATCGATTGGCTGCGCACGGCCGTGGTCGACGAGCCGCTGACTCTCGTCCCACGGGCCGGCAGCGGAGCCGCCGAAACCGTGCATTTCCGGTCGTATGAAGCGAACCGCATGACGATGGACGTGACCACGGAAAGCGGCGGCCTTCTGGTGTTGAGTGAGATCGCATATCCCGGTTGGCGGGCCACCGTGAACGGACGTCCGGCCGAGATTCACACGGTCGACGGCGCACTGCGGGGACTCACCCTAGCCGGCGGCTTGAACCGGGTGACGCTGACGTATGCCCCATTCAGCTTTTATTTCGGAGGAGTGCTGACGGTCCTCAGCATGGCGGCAGTTCTCGGTGGATTGCTGTACCTTCGGCGTTCGCGCTGAATGAGCGGCATACTCGGAGCGCGATTCTCTCCCGGGAATTAGCCTAAGATGGGAAAGTCAGATCCCTGGTGATGCCCGACACGCGCCAAACCCTCGCCACAGGCATGAGCGGCACGGTCTCTTCGGAGGGCGCTCCCTCGGGAACCAGAAGGTTTTCGCCCTACTTGTTGCTGATCTTCGCGTGCCTGGCCAGTGCGGTTCCGATGCTCTACCTGGGCGCGACCCAGTTTGTCGAGTACGACGGTTACTGGCATGTTTTCATCGCCCAACAGGATAACTTCAAGGCTTTCTGGTGGGAGTACATGCACAATGATCATCCCCTGCTTTTCTACCTGCTGCTCAAGGTTCTGGTGACGGTGGGGCGGGCGGTGCTGCTGTACCGGGCGATTCCGATTTTGAGCGGCCTCGGGTCGGTGTATGTGGTGGGCAGAATCATGCAGAAGGTGTCATCGTCGGCAGTGGCGCCGCCCCTTACGGCGCTGGCTTTCGGGCTGGCGATGCCGACCGTGGAGATTGCCATTTCGGTGCGATCGTACATGCTGAGCACATTGTTCATCGTGCTCTCGTTTTACTATTTTCTCGATCTGTTGCCGGCCGCCGAAGTGCGGGGGATGCGGAAGTCGCGGTGCCGTTTTGCCGGCTTCGCGATACTGGCCGTGTGCTCGCATTATTACGCCTTCTTTTATATAGGCGGGTGCGCGCTGCTGCTGATCGGATTTTGCGCGGCTCACAGACGGCTGCCGCGAAGGATGTGGCTCGCCCACGGCTTGACCTTTCTGCCGGTTATCGCTGTGATGGCTGCGTTGTACTACACGCATATCCGGTTCAATACCACCAACTTGAACCATGTCTCCGGCTACCTCGGGGCCGCGGGCGAACCGAGAATCAAATTCCTTCTCCGCAACCTGCACAGCCTTTTCAATCTCTTTTCGCCGTGGCAGATCGTAAGCCGCGGCGTATTCGAAAAAATCGCAGCGGGTCTCGTAATTATCGTTATCGCAACCGCGGCATTGGCGCGCCGGCACGCGCTGGCGCCGGTGTTCCTGCTCTGCATCATCCTGGGCGAACTGGCGGTAGCCGGCTCGTTCGGCAAATATCCCTTCGGCGGGCTGCTGCGCCAGCAGTTCATTCTGTTCCCGTTCCTGGTGATGACGGCGGGCATTTGTCTCGATCGCTGGTTCGCGGCTATGCGGCGCCCGCGATGGATGTGGGGACTGGCGGCAATCGCAGCGGGAGGAATCGTTGCGATTTCGGTTTCGCGTTTTGAGGAGTATCCGAAGCGCTCTGAAGAACTCTTCACGCGCGAGATGCGCCTGTTCGATGCCGCGATTCCCGCTCCTGCCGCGGTGTACGTCGACCAATTTAACCTGATCGGTTTTTTTACCCACTATCACAAATGGCACTGGCACTTTATGCGGAAGCTGCCGATGCAAACGGCGGTGGATGAATACGCGCTTACGAAGGGCAGCCGGCATATGGAATTACTGCGCGACAAGCTCCGGTGGAACCTCGATTTTTCGGAGCCCGGGCTCTATCGGGACCTGGCCGAAGCGATCCGGTCCGCCAAACTCGATTCCCTGGCCGTCTTTTGCGTGGAGCAGATACCCGCGCCGCTAACGCCGGCCCAGCAGGATGACTTCCAACAAAAGGCGTTTGCGCTGGCCGGAACACAACATCTGCAGATCCGGAAATTTATCCCGGACGGCGCGAATATTTATGCGGAATTCGCTCTCGAGTCTCAGCCGCAGGCGGCTTTGCGGTAATGCCCGATTTCCGGAGATGGCACTCCGAAAACGCCGCGCCGCGATATAATAAGCCTGTACTCAAAGGGTTTTAACCAGCAATGGCTGAAATGAGCGTCATATGGCTGCGCGTGGCTGCTGCATTGTATTCGCTCGGCCTGCTGCACTCGATACTTATGCTCGTGCGGCGGCGGGAGCACCTGTTCGGTGTGGCGCTGGGAGCGTTCGCGCTCGGAGCCGTCTTCCACTTTGTCTCGATCGTGGATGAAGGTATACTCTCGAACCGCTGCCCCATCGCCAATACTTACGAAACGCTCTCGATGTGCTCGTTCCTGGTGGCGATTCTCTATTTGTTCGTGCAGTGGCGCTACAAGATGGCGAGCCTGAGCGCCTTCATCTTCCCCCTGGTTTTCGTGATGTCGCTGATGGCCACGCTGGGCAACCCGGTAGGGGCCTGGAGTAATCCCGTGGTGCGCAACGTGTGGCTCACGGTGCACATCGTGCTGGTGCTGCTCGGCATCGCGGCTTTAGTGGTAACTGCCGTGGCGTCGCTCCTGTATCTGTTCCAGGAACGCGAGCTAAAGGCGAAAAAACCGCGCAAGTTCTACTACCGGCTGCCGGCGCTCGGCACACTGGACGATCTGATTTCCCGCTCGATGGGGGTGGGCTTCGTGTTAATGACGCTGGCGGTGATCGCGGCCAGCACCTGGGCTTTCATCGAGCATAAGACTGCGTGGATCAGCCAGCCGGATATCGCGATCTCGTTTTTCACGTGGGGCACTTACCTCGTCCTGGTCTTTCTGAGGACGACCGCGGGATGGCGCGGGCGCAAAGCGGCGATTATGACGGTTACCGTGCTGGGATTTTCGGCAATCACCTGGGTCGCTCACTCGCGGCTGGGAGCGATGCTGCTTCACCAATGAAACTGCTGTTGACAGGAGTCAGTCACAAGACCGCTCCGGTGGAAGTGCGCGAGTGCCTGGCCTTTCCCGAAGATTCGCTGGCGTCGGCGCTGAAGGATTTGCGGACGCGCGCGGGGGTGACCGAGGCAGTCATTCTCTCGACCTGCAACCGCGTGGAGATCACGATCACGACCGAAGATGGCGTGGATCCGCAGTCGACCGTGGATGCCTTTCTGGCGGATCACAAAACCATCAGCTCCGACAGCATCGCGGCGCACCTCTACCGTTATGAAGGCCGCGAGGCGATTCATCACCTGTTCCGCGTGGCAGCGAGCCTGGATTCGATGGTGGTGGGCGAGCCGCAGATTCTCGGCCAATTGAAAGCCGCTTACAACACGGCCAAGGAAACCGGCGCGGTCTGCGGCTGGATGGACGGGTTGCTGACGCGCGCCTTCAACGTGGCCAAGCGCGTGCGTTCGGAAACCGGCATCGGGCAGATGGCGGTCTCGGTCAGTTACGCGGCGGTGGAACTGGCGCGCAAGATCTTCGGCTCGCTCAACGGACGAACCATCATGATCGTCGGAGCGGGAAAGATGTCAGAGCTCGCAGCGCGGCACTTGCGGCGCTCCGGCGCGACCCATGTCTTCGTGACGAATCGGACTTATGAGCGCGCCATAGAACTGGCGAAGCTGTTCCAGGGCACGCCCGTGGAATACAGCCGATTTCAAAGCACGCTCCCGGAAGTCGACATCCTGATTGCTTCCAGCGGCGCGACCGAATACATCCTGCGCAAGGAAGAAATGCAGCGCGTGATCGCCGCGCGGCGCAACAAGCCGGCGTTCCTGATCGATATCGCGGTGCCGCGCAACATTGATCCGGCCATCAATGATCTCGATAACGTATTCCTCTACGATATCGACGACCTGCAGGAAGTAGTGAACGCCAACCTTCGGGAACGCATGAAGGAGGCGGATCGCGCCGAGGAACTGGTCACCGAAGAGGTCGAGCGCATGATGGCGCGCCTCAAGGTGGTGGAGATCACCCCGACCATCGTCGGCCTGCAGGAGCAGCTTGAAAGCATTCGCGCGGCTGAAGTGGAAAAGGTCAAACGGCGGTACGGGCCCTTCACCGAGCAGCAGCAGGAAGCGCTGGAGGCGGCCACGCGCGCCATCATCAACAAGGTGGCGCACGGGCCCATCTCGGAGCTGCGGGTGCAGGCGGGCAAGCCCGATGGCGCGCACGCCGTCGCGCTGATCAAGAAGGTTTTTCATCTTCAGGATTGAACCATGCTCGTGATCGCATCGCGCGGTTCCCAGCTCGCATTGTGGCAGGCTCATTGGGTGCAGCAAAAGCTCTCCGATCTCGGGCATGAGACGCGCATCGATATCATCAAAACCACCGGCGACAAGATCACCGACGTGCCGCTGGCGAAGGTTGGCACCAAAGGGCTGTTTACGAAAGAGATCGAAGAGGCGCTGCTCGACGGACGCGCTGACCTGGCGGTGCACAGCTTGAAAGATCTGCCGACCGAGCTGCCGGCGGGACTGGTGCTCGCCGCGATTCCGGTGCGCGAAGATCCGCGCGATGCGATCGTCGGACGGCGGCTGGCCGATCTGCCGCCGGGAGCGCGCGTGGGGACGAGCTCATTACGCCGCGCGGCGCAGTTGCGGCAACTGCGTCCGGACCTCGAGATCGAAACGATACGGGGCAACGTGGATACGCGCTTGCGCAAGCTGGACGAAGGCCGGTACGACGCTATCGTTCTGGCGGCGGCGGGCCTGAAGCGGCTCGGTTGGAGCGATCGCATCGCGGAACTGCTGCCGGCCGACGTCATGTGTTCCGCCGTCGGGCAAGGCGCCCTGGCGATCGAGACTCGCGCCGAGGGAGCCGGCCGCGACGCGTGCGAAGCCCTCGACCACGCGACCACGCGAGCGGCGGTGATCGCGGAGCGCGGCGTGCTGGCGGCGCTCGGCGGGGGCTGCCAGGTGCCAATCGGCGCGTATGCCACCGTGAATAGCGCAACTCTGCGGATTGCCGCGGTAGTTGCGTCGCCCGATGGCACGGAGCTGGTGCGCGGGGAGTCGCAAGGTCCGATCGCGGACGCGGCGCGTATTGGCGCGGAGCTCGGCGCGGACCTACTGGCGCGCGGCGCACGCAAGATCCTCGACGCGGTCTACGGCGTATGAGCAAGGTCTATCTCGTCGGAGCCGG
>Ga0070734_10001223_pt1 | contig 39544 bp, 30 predicted proteins | sample Coa_R1_8_FD_66444 | JGI IMG/M metagenome (GOLD analysis project Ga0070734, IMG submission 66444) | Surface soil microbial communities from Centralia Pennsylvania, which are recovering from an underground coalmine fire - Coalmine... | ecosystem: Environmental > Terrestrial > Soil > Unclassified ...
TTATGGCGGAGAGACAGGGATTCGAACCCTGGATACCTTGCGGTATACACGCTTTCCAAGCGTGCGCCTTCAGCCACTCGGCCATCTCTCCGCTGCGATTTCGCGCTTTTTTGAATCTACCACAGTTACCACGTTGTCGTGACTGGCGGAGACAAAGCGACGGCTTGCGGTTTCAAGCCAAACATCAGGACGGTCGCATAGGAGAAAGATAAATCCAACACGTCTCTTGACGGATGGGTGGCTGGCTATTAATAATCCCCAAACGGCAGGTGTAATAACCTCAATCGCTGCCTTCGTGGGATACAGCGCCAAAGGCATCGGCAAGCGCGTCGAATACATCTTTGACTTCAATAACTTCGAGCGATACTTCGGCGACCTTGCCTCCGACAGCGAGCTCAGTTACGCTGTCCAACAGTTCTTCTTCAACGGTGGAACCAGAGCGTACGTTGTCCGTACACCAGGGCTTACAAAAAATAGCGCGGCAAACAACTTGTAACTTTCGGCTCGGGTTGAGCCTGAACGATCCCTCCCCACCCGAAAACGGGCCCAATTAGAAAAAGCGCCTCACCAAAACGTCTAGCCAATGGAAGGCCGTCGTTTTGCCGATGCCAACCTACCGGAAGCCCGGGGACGCGGGCTCAGTCATACAATTCTCTTTCTTCGCCCAAAAGAGCCTTCATGGAACGCGAACTTTCTGACGCTGCACTTCAGAGCCTCTTCCGCGACCTTGGATTCGTCAGCAACTGCGACGAACTCCTACCGCTGCTGCAGCGTGCCCGCAAGGCTGCGGAAATCAGCGATGTTACTGTCTTGATCGAAGGCGAAACCGGCACCGGCAAGCAGGTTCTCGCGCAGGCTATCCATCGACTCGACCGCAAACGCAACCGGTTTGCTTTCATAACCGTGCACTGCAGCACCATCACCGAAGCCCTCGCCGAAAGCGAGCTCTTTGGTCATCAGCGCGGAGCCTTCTCCGGCGCCGTCGGTAGCCGCAAAGGCCTGTTCTGTTCAGCCCAGCACGGCACCCTGTTCCTCGATGACGTCAACGACCTGCCCCTTGCCCTGCAACCCAAATTACTAGACGTACTCCAGCGTGGCATCCTCCGTCCTGTTGGGTCGGACACAGAGATGCCCGTCGATGTCCGCATCATTGCCGCCGCTAACCGCCCCCTCGAGTCGCTGGTCCGCGAAGGCCGCTTCCGCCTCGACCTCTATCACCGGCTCAACGTAGTTCGCCTTGCACTTCCTCCCCTGCGCGCCCGCCGTGCGGATCTGACCGCACTCATCCTCGCCTTCGCCGATCGCCACGCTGCACTCTACGCTCCGGTCGTCAGCGTGGAGTCCGAGCTGCTTCGCTTCCTTGAATCGCAGCCGTTATTGGGCAACGTGCGCGAGCTCGAAAACGCCGTGCAGCGGATGCTCTTCCTCAAGACGGAAGGTTCCTCGCTCTGCCTCGACGACTGGATGCGCCAACTCCGTTCCGACGTCACTCAGCAGGAAGTAGATCTGCTAGCCGATTCCGCCAGCGGCGTCTGGCAAAGCATCGCTAGTGGCAGTCTCGGCTACGACCAAGCGCTCCAGGAGATTGAAAAGCGTGTGCTGCAGGCGGCCATCGCCGTTCCCGGATGGACCCGGCGCAAAGTCGCCCAGCGCCTCCATATGAGTGAGCGCGCCCTCTACTACAAAATGCGCGCCTGCGGCCTCACCGCCCGCTGACACCTTTGACCGAAAGACTCCTTAGTCAGCTTCTCGACTTCTCTCGGCCAACCCTGTGTTTTTCTGGTCGAGAGCCGCTGCCACTTATTGCAGAGCCCTGCACGGACTTGCAGAAGGTTCCGAGGACACCACTAGCTAACTCAGGGTACTCGACTTGTACCCTGCCTCACCTTGTGTTCTCCTCTGCCTGCCCTCGATGCGCCTCCGTTTAGCCACTGCCAAATCCTGCGTACCTGATTCGTTGCACCGTCCTCAAAACGGCTCGTCATCTTGGCTTAAGAAATTTTTCTTCAAGCAAATCCGCCCAATTTTCACCGCTTTCTTACGTTATTGGGCAAAATTTGGCGCTCCTTCTTCCAAAGAAACAGCCGATTGGGCTCTCCCGTGCATTCGCTCTGTCGGCCGGCGCTGGATACTTGCGCTCCGCCAGTGAGGTGGACCCTCTGATACACGAAGGAGATACCGTTCGTTTCCAAGTCGAAGATATCTTCCTGCCCGCCGCTGACGACCTGCCGAAATCACTCACCCCGGCAGATCAGCTGGAAGGCACAGTCGTGAACTTCTCCGACTCCGGATTGCTTCCTCGCGTCTTCGCCGTAGTCGATGTCATCGCGCGCCTAAGCGTCGTCGTACCGGTCGAAAAGCTTCAGCTTCAAAACCTCGGGAGGACCCCCAACGTACTCTAACCCGCGCCCGGACGGAATCCGTACACGGACGTGCCGTGCAACAGCTACCAATCGGAGCGTATTCGCTCCCTGGAAATGGAGAGAACCGATGCCAGTTACGCCAACCTATCCTGGTGTTTACATTGAGGAGCTTCCCAGTGGAGTCCACACTATCACCGGCGTGGCAACCTCCATCGCGGCCTTCGTCGGCTGGGCTCCCCAGGGGCCAACCACAGAAGCCACCCTCATTCTCAGCTGGGCAGACTTCCAGAGGCAGTTTGGCGGTCTCGATTCGCGTAGTCTACTCGGCTACTCCGTGAATCAGTTCTTCCTCAACGGCGGCCAGCAGGCCTACATCGTCCGCCTGGTCGATGGCACTGCCAAAACCGCCACGGTAACGATCGGCGTGGCCCCGAAATCGCTGATCGTCACTGCCCTGAACGCTGGGGCCTGGGCTAACGTCTACCAGGTCGCGATCAAGAACTCAACCGCATCTCCCGGACGTTTCCAGCTTCAGGTGATCTATGCGCCAACCGGCGCAACCCCCGCGGTGGTCGAATCTTTCCCTAACCTCAGCATTACCACGCCTGACCCGCTGGGACGCTACGTTGTGGATGTCTTAGCCAACGGCTCGAACTACGTCACGGCCTCCGTGCCAGCCGGAACAACGGATCCGCCTACCGACACAACCGTGGCGCTCGACAACACCACTGCAGGCGACGATGGCACCGTTCTCAACCCCAGCACAGCGGGATTTGAACTTGCCTTGCAAGCCGGGGGGGGCACCGCCGGCGTAAACCTGCTAGCCAATGTCGATCTATTCAATCTCCTGTGCGTTCCGGGGGAGACCACCAGCGTCGTCCTCGGCGAACTCGATACCTTCTGCAAAAATAATCAGGCCTTCCTTATTGCCGACCCCGATCCGCTCATCACCAACTACACGACACTCACCACCGGTCCCGGCTTTATCGGCAACAACTCCGCGTTCTACTTCCCCTCGCTGCTGGCACCCGACCCACTGGCCGGCAACGTCACGCGCACCTACCCGCCCTGCGGCTTCGTCGCCGGCATCTACGCCTCGACCGACGTCAATCGTGGTGTCTGGAAGGCGCCGGCCGGTACAGAAACTGCCCTGGTTGGCGTCAGCGGCGTTGCTGTCCCGCTGACCGACAAACAAAACGGCGAGCTCAACCCTGTAGCCGTCAACTGCATCCGCTCCTTCAGTGCCTACGGCACGGTTGTTTGGGGCGCGCGCACCACCGGCGGCAACGACGAAGCAGGCTCGCAGTGGAAGTACGTCCCCATCCGGCGTCTTGCCCTCTTCCTCGAAACCAGCCTCTACCGCGGCACGCAATGGGTTGTTTTCGAGCCCAACGATGCTCCGCTCTGGGGCCAGATCCGCCTCAACGTCGGCTCCTTCATGCAGACGCTCTTTACCCAGGGTGCCTTCCAGGGCTCCACGCCGCAGCAGGCTTACTTCGTCAAATGCGACAGCGAAACGACCACGCCCACCGACCAGGACAACGGCATCGTCAACATTCTGGTCGGGTTCGCCCCACTCAAGCCCGCAGAATTCGTCATCATCCAGATCCAGCAGATCGCTGGACAGACTAGCTAAGGAGAGCAAATCGATGCCACAGTTCAGCGTCAATCCAACCCGTTTCGACCCCTATAAGAACTTCATCTTCCAAGTAAAGTGGGATGGACGATATGTAGCCGGCGTTAGCAAAGTTGGCGGCCTTAAGCGGACCACTGAAGTCGTCAAGCACCGCGTCGGCGGCGACCCCAGCACTAGCCGCAAGTCTCCCGGCCGCACAGAGTTCGACGCCATCACGCTCGAACGCGGCGTCACTCACGACATCGCCTTCGAACAATGGGCTAACAAGGTCTGGAACTTCGGCGCAGGTCTCGGTTCAGAGGTGTCCCTCAAGGACTTCCGCAAGGACATCATCATCGAGTTCTATAACGAAGCCGGCCAACTCGCGATCGCCTATAAGGTCTACCGCTGCTGGGTCTCCGAGTACCAAGCCCTACCCGATCTCGACGCCAACGCCAACGCGGTCGCCATCCAGCACATCAAGCTCGAAAACGAAGGCTGGGAGGCCGACACCAGCGTCACCGAACCCACAGAACCTAGCTTCACCATTCCAGCTGCTTGATTTCCTGGCTTATGCACATTCCCTCGAACTCGGATCTGATCGCAATTTGGGAGCGCGGCGCGGGCGAACACCCAGTCGACCGCGCCCTCACGCTGCTTTCTGCCTGCTCCCCGTCTGAGTCACGCGAAGATCTCGCCCGTCTCAGCATCGGCACTCGCGACGCCCGCCTGTTCGAGATCTACGAGCGCTTATTCGGTCCCGCACTCGACGCCTTCGCCCGCTGCCCTGCCTGCAACGAAGCGCTCGAGTACACCCTCTCCACGCACGAACTGACGGCAGCATCGACATCATCGCGTTCTGATTCCCCTTCCCTTACTGTCAACGACGGCCGCATCTCGCTGTGCCTACGCCTCCCCAACAGCCTCGATCTCCGTGCCGTCAGTACCTGCACTGAGCCCGAACTCGCCGCGAAGATGCTCGTCGAGCGCTGCATTGTCGAAGCAAACCTCGACGGCCAACCAGTCCCTCACGCTGACCTACCCCTGCACATCACCGACACCATCTCCTCCGCTCTCGCTACCGCCGACCCCGGAGCCGAGATGCTGATCGATCTCAACTGCACCGCCTGCTCTAACGCCTGGCAGGTCACGCTCGATATCGAGCGCTTCCTCTGGTCAAAAATCTCCGCAACCGCCAAGCGTCTTCTGCGTGACGTCCACGCCCTGGCCTCGGCCTATGGCTGGTACGAACCCGACATCCTCGCCCTGAGCACAGTCCGTCGCCAGACCTATGTGGAGATGGCATGGCCGACTTTCTGAACCGCCTCGCAGCGCGTGCGCTCGGTACGATTCCGCTCGCCGAGCCGGTCATCCCCGCACGCTTCAGCCCTGGCACGGAGTCAGCCGCGTTCGTCTCCGCTTTCCAACCCACGCCTGCTTTTCCCGAAGCCTCCGAAGAGCGTCCCGACCCTCCGCATAGTGGTGAGGCTGAGCCGTACACGCACTCTGAAACTCACGCTAACCACCCTGCTCCACCGTTTCAAAGTTTGGACGAAACTCCGCACCTGATCCCGTTGCGGCGTCCGCGCGCCTTCCCTCCGCAAGATCCTCAGCCGCCCCATGCCGAACTGGAGACTGCTCATCCGTCCCCTGAGCGCATACAGGTCCGCAGGCAACACCCCGCTCCAGCTCTACCTTTGGAGCCGATGAGCCCATCCCTCGACGCGCTCGAGGAAACCATCGCCCGCAACCCACAAGCCACCCGACCCACACCCGCTCCGTTTGCCGAACCCAAACTGGCTCCGCGCCTCAACCCGCTCGCTGAGCCCATGCGCAGTTCCGCGCTGCAACATCCACAACCGCCTTTAGCGTTTCGCCCTGCCCCACCCACGGTCCGCGTCAGCATAGGCCGCATCGAGGTCCGCGCCGAAATCGCCTCTCCCATGCTCACAACCCCCGCGCAGCGCCAGAGACCTTCCACACTCTCCCTCGACCAATTCCTCAAGCAGGCAGGCGGGAGCGCACGATGAGCAACTACCTCGCGATCGCCACCGTCACCGCCTCGCTCCAGCAGGTGCTGATGACGCCGGTGGGCAACGCCGTCGTCGGCGCCAAGGTCGGCTTCAGCCGTCCCGACGCGAGCAGTTCCACCACGCCGCTGGTCAACATCTTTCTCTACCAGATCACGCCCAACGCCGCCTACCGCAACGCCGACCTCCCCACGCGGCGCTCCGATGGCTCGCTCGCGCAGCGCCCCACCGCTGCCTTCGATCTCCACTACATCTTCACTTTCCACGGTGACGACACTAAGCTCGAACCGCAGCGACTGCTAGGCGCCGTCGCCACCACACTCCATGCCCAGCCGCTGCTCTCGGCCGACAATATCAGCAACGCGGCGTCTTCCTTTGGTTTCCTCGCCGGCTCTGGCCTCGACAGCCAGATCGAGCGTGTGCGCTTCACCCCCACCGGGCTCTCGCTCGAAGAGTTTTCCAAACTCTGGTCGGTCTTCTTCCAGGTCGAGTACAGCCTCTCCGCCGCCTATCAGGCCTCGCTCGTGCTCATGGAATCCGACGACACACCCGTGCCTGCTCCGCCAGTCCTGCAGCGCAACCTTTACGTTGTGCCGTTTGAGACACCCTACGTCAGCCAGGTCATCTCTCAGGACGCCAACCCCATCACCTCCACGTCCACCATCCTCATCCAGGGCACGCATCTAAGAAGCCCCAATTCCTTCATCCTGATCGAAGACCAGGAACTTACCCCCACCACTTCCTCCGACACACAACTCAGCCTTACCCTGACCTCTGCTCTTCACGCCGGCGTCAAGAGCCTGCAGATTCTCCAGAAGATGGACATGGGTACGCCCGCCGCGGCGCATCGCGGCTTCGAGTCCAACGTCGCCTCCTTCGTGCTGTGCCCCACGGTATCCAGCGCCAACGGCGTCCCCGCCGTCAGCGGCACCGACGTCACCGTCAACCTCGTCCCCAACATAGGCATCGGCCAGAGGGCTGTGCTCCTGCTCAACAACGTCACCTTGACTCCGCCCACGGCCTACGCCTCCACCGGCGTTGTCTCCACTGCCGACGCCCCTTCGATCGTCATCAATATCGCCAACGTCCCCAGCGGCACCTACCTCGTCCGCGTGCAGGTCGATGGCGCCGAAAGTCAGCTGAGCTTCAACGCCGTCACGCACGTCCTCGAAGGCCCCACGGTGGCCATGCCATGAGTGCACACATCATGACCGACGAAACGAGCGAAGAAAACATCATGGGCGGGGAAACCATGTCCGACAGTGCATCCGGCGTCAACGGAAGCCTCACCTGGTTCGAGGCGAATCAGCGCTACCTCGCCGCCGCTCTATCCGCACTCCACGTCCATCTCCAGGCCACGCTGCGCAGAACAGATGACTCAGCCTGCGAGCCCGCCACGCAGGCCGAAGACGCTCTCCTCGATCCAGGCGCCTGGACCTTTTCGCAACCTCCCGCGTTAGAGCAACTCTGCTCCGCATTCGAACTCTCCGCCTTTGAGCGCGGCGTCTTACTCCTCGCCGCTGGCGCCGAGATGGACTCACGACTCGCTGAACTGTACGCCTCGCTCGGCCCCAACCCCCGCTTCTTACCCACCCTCAATCTCGCCCTCACCACCCTTCCCGAAGCGCACTGGAGCGCTCTTTCGCCCTCGCGGGCGTTGCGTCGCTGGCAGCTCATCGACATTCTTCCCGCCGACACGCTCATTGCATCCGCTTTCCGACCCAACGAGCGCATCCTGCACTTCCTCGCCGGGGTCTCCGGCATCGACGAACGTCTCCATCACCTCGTTCGCCCGGTATCTCCGCCGGACACGTTGCCGCTCTCCTACGCTGACCTCGCCAGCCAGGTCGCAGCCGTCTGGACCGACGCCTCGCGCCACTCGGCCGCATCTTCCATGACCCCGCAACTTCCGCTCATCGAACTCTGCGGCGCCGAGCCCGACGCCAACCGCGCCATCGCCGCCGGGGCTGCCGCGACACTCAACCTTCGCCTCTATGCACTTTCGCCGCGCAATCTTCCGCAGACCTCCAGCGCCGAAACGGATCTGCTCCTACGCCTCTGGGAACGCGAAGCCGTCCTCAGCGGGACAGCTCTTCTGCTCGAATCCGAAGACCTGCCCACTGCCGACACCACTTCAGCCACGCTTGCGCTCCTGCTCGAATCCCTTCGCGCTCCGCTTATCCTCTCCTCGCGGCAGCCACATCCCACGCTTAGCCGTCCGCGCGTGGTCTTCTATACCTCCAGGCCCACGCGCGCGGAGCAGGCTGAGCTCTGGCGAACGTCGTTGCAGTCCCCGCGCGACGAAGCAAACGAAACCCTTGTAGACACGCTGGTAGCCCAGTTTAATCTCGCTCCCGTCGCCATTCGCTCCGCCGCACAGCGTGCCAGCGGAACCTCCCATCACACCGAATCACTACACTCCCTCACGCCCGTGCTCTGGGAAGCCTGCCGCATCGAAGCCCGTCCGCGCCTTGAAGGGCTCGCGCAGCGTATCGAAGCGACCGCCACCTGGAACGACCTCGTATTGCCCGATAAAGAGCGCGAGCATCTGAGGCAAATTTCTCTGCATGTTCGTCAGCGCACTCGCGTATACGAAGGCTGGGGCTTCGCCGACCGCAGCTCGCGTGGTCTCGGCATCAGCGCCCTTTTCGCCGGCCCCAGCGGCACTGGCAAAACCACCGCAGCCGAAGTGCTTGCTCACGAGCTCCGCCTTGATCTGTTCCGCATCGATCTCAGCCAAGTCATCAGTAAGTACATTGGTGAAACCGAAAAAAACCTAAGCCGTGTTTTCGACGCAGCGGAACAAGGCGCGGCCGTCCTGCTCTTCGACGAAGCCGACGCGCTCTTCGGCAAGCGCACCGATGTCAAAGACAGCCACGACCGCTACGCCAACTGCGAAGTCAGCTACCTGCTCCAGCGCATGGAGGCTTATCGCGGCCTCGCCATCCTCACCACCAACCGCAAGTCCTCGCTCGACCAGGCCTTTCTCCGTCGCCTCCGCTTCGTCGTCGAATTCCCATTCCCTGAAGCCGCGCAGCGCGCCGAAATCTGGCGCCGTATCTTCCCCCCGCGCACGCCCGTCCACGGACTCAACATCGAACGCCTCGCGCGCCTCCGCGTTTCCGGTGGCAACATCCACAACATCGCCATGGGCGCCGCATTCCTCGCGGCCGATGCCGGCCAGCCCGTCCGCATGGAACACCTCCTCGCCGCCGCACGTACCGAGTTCGCCAAGCTCGAAACCCCACTCAACGATGCGGAGGTCGCCGGATGGATCTAATGGGTAGAAGCACACCAACTCGCCACGCCACCGTCGAGCTTCACATCGACGAGCTGATCCTTCATGGCTTCCCTGCCAGAGATCGCCATCGCATCGCCGCCGCGTTGGAGCATGAACTCTCGCGGCTCATCGCCCAGGGCGACCTCGCGCATCTGCAAGCCAATTCAATTCAACTCGACCATCTCGACGCCGGTAGTTTTCGCCTTGACTCCGGCGCCCAGCCCAGCCACATCGGCCGGACGGTGGCCCAACGCGTTTACGGTCAACTCTCACCGAATGTCAGCGTAACCACTGCACCAACCGGAGGCCAGAGCCATGCCTAACATCTCTCCCCGGCTGCAAAATGGTGCCATTCTCACCTTCGACCCCAACACCGGCGTCAAACTCGGCACCATCATGCTGCAGTACAACCCCGACTCGCTCACGCGTTCGCTCAAGCCGCAAACCGTAGGCGACGAGCCCGACCGCACTGAAATCCTGCGCCTCAAGGGTCCCCCCATCGAGACCCTGAAGTGCGATCTCGAAATCGACGCCACCGATCAGCTCGCGGCCGCCGATCCTACTGCCACCAGTCTGGGCATTCAACCCCAGCTTGCCCTGCTCGAGCTCCTGCTCTATCCCTCGAGCACCGTACTCACCATCAACGAAGTCCTCTCGCTGCTGGGCACAATCGAGATCCTGCCCATGGAGACCGCGCTCACCGTCTTCGCATGGAGTAAGAGCCGCGTGACGCCTGTGCGCATCACCGATCTTTCCATCACCGAGGAGGCCTTCGACGTCAACCTCAACCCCATCCGCGCTAAGGTTTCACTCGGCATGCGCGTGCTCAGTGTTAACGACGTTGGCTTCCTGTCTCCTGCCGGCGCCATGTACATGATCTACCAGACCACCAAGGAAGCTCTCGCTCAACGAGCCTAACCAAACGGAACTGCCATGGATACTGCACTCTCCACTCTCATTCGATCCGCTGCCGGCACCGGCGCTCCCACCAACCAGAGCAGCCGTTACTACGCCGCTGCGATTAACACCTACACGCAGCCCGACGGCACTCCTGTGGTCTATCTCGCGCGCCGCATCCTCCCCCAGCCTTCGGTCTATGTTTCCGTGCAGAACTATGCCGTGGTCGAAAACGACCGCATCGATAACCTCTCCGCGCGCTTCCTCGGTGATCCGCTGCTCTTCTGGATGATCTGCGATGCCAACATCGCCACCGACCCCGACGAGCTCACATCACAGAAGGGCCGTTCGATCCTCATTCCGCTCGCTTCAGCCATCCCCTCAGGTGTTCGCAATGGGTAGCCCGCTCTATCTCACGCTGCTGGCCGGGCCGGTCGAGGCGCTGCCCGTGCCCAAACCTGTCATCGACGCTCTCGTCTCTGTCGAGATCACCGAGTCCGCAACAGGCCGCAGTGGTTTTCAACTCACCTTCACTCTCGGCAACAACTCCATCCTGCAAACCATATTTCTGCTCGCTGCGGACGCTCCGATTCCCGTTCTCCGCGTGGTCCTCGTCGCCACGTTTGGTGGCCTCCCGCAAGTCATTATGGACGGTGTCATTGAGCACCAGGAAGTCGTCCCGGATGCCATGACCGGCTCCGCCAAGCTCGTCGTCAGCGGCCAGGACTTGTCATCCATCATGGACCTCATCGATCTCACCGGCTTGCTCTATCCCGGCATGAGTCCTGACATCCAAGTGCTCACCATTCTGGGCCGCTATGCAGCCTTCGGCATCGTGCCTGAGGTCATTCCGATCCTCATCCCTGACATCCCCGTACCGACCGAAGAGATCCCGGTCCAGGACGGAACCGACCTCAACTACATCAAGCAGCTCGCCCAGGAGGCCGGATACGTCTTCTATGTCGCGCCCGGCCCGCTTCCCGGTATGAGTCAAGCTTACTGGGGACCGCAGCTCCGGTTCGGTATTCCGCAGCCAGCCCTCAACGTCAACATGGACTCCTGGACCAATGTGGAAAGCCTGAATTTCCGCTATCAACCGCGCAATCCGGTCACCCCTATGTTCTACATCCAGGACTCCACGACGAATCTTCCCATTCCGATTCTGGTTCCGTCGGTCACGCCGTTCAATCCTCCGCTGGGCCTGGTTGTCCCTACACCCCAGACCATCGAACCACTCCCCGACGCAGCCAATCTCTCACCTGGAGCAGCTCTTATGCGAGGCATCGCACGCTCCGTAGAAACCGCCGATGTGGTTACCGGCAACGGCACCCTCGATGTCCTTCGTTATGGCCAGATACTCCGCGCTCGCAGTCTCATTGGCGTGCGAGGCGCCGGCCCTGCTTTCGATGGTATGCACTTTGTCGACAGCACCACCCACAGCCTTAAACCCGGCGAGTACAAACAGAGCTTTGTACTCAAACGCAACGCACTGATCTCAAATGTCCCCCTCGTCCCAAACCTACCGTTCTAAGGAGGTCTGTCACAAAAAGCTTATCCCGGAGGCAACGCGCGGCACGACTTCACCCGCGCACTAGGTTTCTTTCACGAAATTGAGCTTTAGCTCCGGCCCCGGCCGCAACCCACAAAGGAACACGCGATGCGAAGGTACTACGGCAAATATCGTGGCACGGTAATCGACAACGTCGACGCGCAGAATCAGGGACGCCTGATGGTTCAGGTGCCCGCGCTCTCCAATGTCGTTCCGTCCACCTGGGCCTTGCCCTGTCTGCCTTTTGCGGGCATAGTTTCAGGTTTCTTCGTTTTACCCGCCCTCCAGAGTGCAGTCTGGGTTGAGTTCGAAGGCGGCGACATCCGCAAACCCATTTGGACCGGCTGCTTCTGGGCCGAGAACGAGATCCCTGCGCTCGCGCTCGCTGGGCCGCCTGCAGTTCAACAACTCGTCATACAGACCACCGAGGGCAACACGCTCCTTGTCAGCGACGTCCCCGGCCCCACCGGCGGCATTCTGCTCCAAACCTCGGCCGGAGCTTTTATCTCCGTATCCGACACCGGGATCATCATCGACAACGGCCAGGGCGCCACTATCTCCATGACTGGACCCGCTGTGACCGTCAACGAAGGCGCAATGGAGGTTATCTGACATGCCCGGCTTTCTCATACAACAAGGTGCCACCGTCCTCTGCACGCACGGCGGCCAGGCTACGCCGTCGGTTCCCAACCCCAGCGTCACGCTCGACGGCATGCCCTCCGCCGTCATCTCCGCGCCCTGGATCGTCGCCGGATGCCCCGGCATTCCGCCTGCCTTCATCCCGCCCTGCGTTACCGCGCAGTGGATCGTCGGCACCACCCGCGTCACCTCCAACGGCCAGCCGCTTGTCATCATGAGCGGCGTGGCCATCGCTACTCCTCCAGGCACACCGCTGCTTCCCCTCGTCACCCAAACCCGGGTCACCGCAATCTGAGTCGCGCCATGAACATTGCTTACCCATACAGCTTCGACGCAACCGGACACACGGCTCAGACCGACGTGCTCACGCACATCCGCGACATGATCGAGCAGATCCTTTTCACCTCACCCGGCGAACGCGTCAACCGCCCAACCTTCGGCAGCGGCACCGCTCAGCTCGTCTTCGCGCCCAACAGCGATGTGCTCGCCGCCGCGCAGCAACAGGCCATCCAGGCGGGCCTCCAGCAGTGGCTCTCTGACGTCATCCGCGTCCAGTCGGTCGATGTCACCGCGATCGACGCGACCCTCACCATCACCGTCGTCTATACCGTCCTCCAGTCGCAGCAACAGCAAACGGAGCAATTCGTCTACGGAGGGGCGCAGGCATGATCTACTTCTGCTCCGACAAGAACCGCCGCTCCCTCGTGCTCGCCAGCCCTGCTCTCAACGGCATCGACTTCCTCGAAGTTATCGGTCCCAGCGGCTGCGGCACGCAACTCGCCCTTACACTGCTCAAAGACGCCCGCACCCTCACACTCACCCCGGACAACATCGTCATCACCGGCGGCGCTCCCATCCAGGTCGTTTCCATTTCTCCCGCCACTGACGATGCCCCCTTTGTTCTCACTGTCAACCTCGCTGGCCCCGGCGACTTCTCCCTCTATCAACTCGCTGTCGTGGCCGGTCCACGCATCTCCGATCCCCCCGACGGCTTTGACCCTCAACTCTCCACCGTCAGCTTCTCCTTCAAGGCAGGTTGCCCGACCCCCGCCGACTGCCTCCCCGATAACTGTTGCCCAGCGCCCGTCAGCTCCGCCCCGGATATCAACTATCTTGCCAAGGACTACGGAGCCTTTCGCCAGGTCATGCTCGACCGCATCGCCGTGCTCGTGCCCACATGGACCGAAACCCACGCCGCCGACCTCGGCGTCGCCATGGTCGAAACGCTCGCCTATGCCGCCGACCACCTCAGCTATCAGCAGGATGCCGTCAGTACCGAAGCCTACATCGGAACAGCGCGCAGCCGCATCTCGCTCCGTCGCCACGCCAAGCTTGTCGACTACACCGTCGGCGAAGGCTGCAACGCCCGCGTCTTCGTCGCGCTCACTCTCGCTCCTGGCCTCGACAACATCTTCGTCCCCGCCGGTACCACCTTCTACGTCCAACAGCCCGGCGTTCCCGTCTCCGTGCGTTGGACCGACATCCTCGCCCAGCAGCTCACCTCCAGCCCGAACCCGATCTTCTCCAGCATGGAAGACTGCACGCTCTTCTGCGAACAGAACAGCATGAACTTCTACACTTGGGGCGACACGGATTGCTGCCTCGCTCCCGGCGCCACCGAAGCGACTCTCCTCGGCCACAAACACACGCTACAACCCGGCGCTATCCTCATCTTCGAAGAAGTCCTCGGCCCCGCCACCGGCAATCCCGCCGACGCCAATGCCGCCAACCGCTGCGCCGTCCTTCTCACCGGGGTCTCCACTACCGACTACAAGGGTCGCCCCCTCACCGACCCCCTCACCGGCTACGCCATCACCCGCATCACCTGGGCCGCTGCCGATGCCCTGCCATTCCCCCTCTGCATCTCCTCTACCACTGACAGCGACCACGGCTCCGTGCCCGTCTATGGCGTCACTGTCGCGTACGGCAACATCGTCCCCGCGGACCACGGCATCACCGTTACCGACGAAGCCCTTCCCCCCGTCCCCTCCGCGCCTCCTGCACCACCCGAAGGCAGCGGCTGCACCTGCGGAACGTCCACGCCCTCGCCTTCTCCTATCCCACGATTTCATCCGCAGTTGGCCAACGCTCCCCTCACTTTCAGCCCGAAGTTCAATGGCTTCAGCCCGGTATCCAATGGACTTACATCAGCTACTGCTTTCCTCGCTCCAGACCCCAAGAGCGCCAACCCGCAGATCTCCCTGAACAGCAGCGACTCCGTCTCCTGGACCCCGCTTACCGATCTTCTTTCCAGCACCGACTCCGACCCCGTGTTTGCTGTCGAAGTCGAGCGCGACGGCACCGCCTTCCTCCGTTTTGGCGACAACCAGTACGGCCAGGCCCCTGACTCCGGCCTCACTTTTACCGCCACCTACCGTGTCGGCAACTACTCGGTCGGCAATATCGGCCGCGACACCCTCGGCCACCTCATCATTGGTCCAGACTTCCCCTCGCCGCCGGGTACAATCGTCACCGTCCGCAACCCCCTCGGGGCGGCTGGTGGCGTCGACGCGGAGAGCATGAACCACATCGTCCAGTACGCCCCCTTCAGCTATGAAACCCAGCTCCGATGCGTTACCGAAGCTGACTACGGCGACGCAGCAGCTCAACTCCCCGGCATCAGCGAAGCCCGCGGCACCCTGCGCTGGACCGGCAGTTGGTACACCGCCTTCGTCTCCGTCGACCCCGTTGCCACCATCACCACCGCACTCGTCAAAGAGACCACCTCCGGCCTCAATCTCCTGCGCATGATGGGCACCGACCTCTCCGTCGAAGGTGCAAAACTCGTCGGCCTGCGCATCGAGATGGAAATCTGTGTTGACTCCAACCACTTCCAGGGCGATGTCTTCGAAGCCCTCATGCAGGTGTTCATTAGCGGCAATCGCTGCAACGGCCAGCCTGGCCTGCTCAACGCTACCAACTTCACCTTCGGCGAAACCGTCTACGCCAGCCCGCTCATCGCAGCTGCCCAGGCCGTCGAAGGCGTACTCGCCGCCACACTCACCGTCTTCGCGCGTATGGACGCACCCGTCGGCGCTCCTGACGGTGTCGCGACCGGCTACCTCACCATGGCCCGGCTCGAAATCCCGCGCTGCGACAACGACCCCAATCACCTCGACCTCGGCACCTTTGTGCTCCACATGGATGGTGGCAAATGAGCAGTGCCTGCAACCTTCCCGAAGACGTCCTCTGCGGCTGCTGCGCGGGCCTCACGCAGGAAACGCCCCAGGCTATCACCAACCGGCCTGCGCTCTCCGTGGTCACCTACCGCGCTGGTACCTACTCGACCTTCCTCGGCAGCATGCTCGCGTCGCTCTCCGATCCTGGCCTGCCCGCGCTCTCCGCCCTCCGCACCCGCGATAGCTCCGACTTCACCATTGCTCTACTCGATGCCTGGGCCGTCAGCCTCGACATCCTGACCTTTTACCAGGAGCGCTTCGCGAACGAAGCCTTTCTTCGCACCGCAGTCGACCAGCGCTCCGTCTTCGAACTTGCCCGACTCATCGGCTACGTCCCATCCCCTGGTGTCGCCGCCTCTGCCGTGATCGCCTTCACGCTTGCCACCGCCGCTGGCTCGCCCGACAACGTCCTCATCGCTGCCGGCACTCGTGTCCAAAGCATTCCCGGTCCCGGCCAGACGCCCCAGGTCTTCGAGACCTCCTCTGATCTCACCGCAGTCATCGCGCTCAATGCCCTCCCTGCGCAAACCGAGATCCCCTGGCAGCTCAACCCCGGCGACACCACCACCTGGATCACCGGTTCCGCCAATAACATCAACGTCGGCGACGCGCTCCTATTCATCGCTACCTCTTCCTCAGGCAGCCCTATCGCCACCGGTCCCGCCGACCTCCGCTTCGTCTCCCGGGTCCACATCGACCCCGTTTCCGGCAACACACAAGTCTGGTGGAACGCCGGCATCTCGAACACTGCCACCGTCGCAACCAGCGACGTCGCGATCTACATCTTCCGCAAAAAAGCTGCCCTCTTCGGCGCTCAGGCTATCAACCCCTTCCTTCTTCCCCCCGATACACTTAAAAACATCCCCGGCCATCCACCCGCCCCTGCAACAACCTTGACGCTCCTATCCGCGACCCCGGCAGCCGAGCCCAAGGCGATCACCATCGCAGGCACCATCACCACCTCCCTCCTCACCAACCGCTTCGTGAAGTCCCCGACCGACTGGATCTTCCAGCCCGTGACTAACGGTGTCATCAACCTCGACGCCGCCTACACTGGTCTCTCTCCCGCGGGCAGCGCTCCCGCACAACTCCAGTGGCTGGTACTCACCAATCCAAATGAAACCGCGGTCTTCCAGATCAGTAGCGCTTCAGAATCCAACCCCAACCTCTACGCTCTTACCGCCAAAACCTCCCAGCTCACCCTGTCCACTGTCGCGGTTCTGGGCGGCAATCCCGGTTCGGGACTGAACGACGTCCTGACGACCTTCGCCAACGACACTCGCATCACCACCGCCTATGTCAGCAGCACCCTCCTCACCCCTGCCACCCTCCCCATCACCCAGTGGACCGGCCCAATCACCTTCACCCTCGCTCCTGGCATGATCGTCCCAGTCCAGGGTGGCTCGATCGCTGTGGTCGGCGGCCAGAACATCGCCGCCCGCGGGCCAATCGGCATCTCCGGCAAGCGGGTGCGCCTGCAGGTCAGCTCTGGCAGCCTCGCCATCTTCGGCCCCGCCAACTCCTCCGGCGTTCTTCCTGTCTCGGACAACCAGATCTTCCTCGTCAACGCCTTTCCACCTACGACCGACTCCACCGGCCTCCTACTCTGGTCCGTCAGCACACTCTCGGGCGTCCCCGGTACACTCTCCCTCGCCGCTAACAACCTGCAGGTTCTTCCCGCCGACAAAGCCGACCCGCTTGTCAGCGAAGCCTCCCTCGTCGATGTCGTTTCCGTTACCGGCGACATCACGACGCTCAGCCTCCACTCTGCACTTTCCGGCATCTACGACGCCACCACCGTCACCGTCAACGCCAACGCTGTCGAGTCCACCCACGGCGAAACCGTACAGGAACTCCTCGGCAACGGCGACGGAACCAACAGCGCCCTTCAGTTCACTCTCAAACAGTCGCCCCTCACCTATGTCACCGCCGCCACTGGCAACGGCACCCAATCCACCTTGCAGGTTTGGGTAAACGGCCTCCAGTGGCACGAGGTCGCCAACCTCCTCACTGCCGGTCCCGCCGACCGGGTCTTCACCAGCCGTGTCAGCCCCGCGCTCAGCCGCATCGTTCAATTCGGCGACGGCACCGACGGCGCCCGCACCCCCACCGGCCAGATGAATGTTCGTGCCGTTTACCGCAAGGGTATCGGCAGCGCTGGCATGGTCGACGCCAACCAGCTTTCCCAGCCGCTCGACCGCCCCCAGGGCCTCAAGTCCGTCACCAACCCCAGCCCCGCCTCCGGTGCCGCCGACCCTGCCACCGCCGCCGACGCGCGGCAGAGTGCCCCTCTCCCCACGCTCACCATCGGCCGTATTGTCTCGCTGGAGGACTACCAAAACTTCGCCCTCAACTTCGCAGGTATCGCCAAAGCGCTTGCCACCTGGACCTGGTTCGGCACCCGCCGCGGTGTCTTCCTCACTGTCGCCGGCGCTAACGGTGCCGTCCTCCAGGGCGACGACCCGGTCATCCTCAAGCTCATCGCTGCCATCCAGTCTGGCGGCAACCCCTTCATCCCTCTCCAGGTCGTCTCCTTTGTGCCTGTTCTCTTCCAGATCGGCGCCTCCGTTAAGGTCGACACCTACAACTACGACTCCGGCCAAGTGCTGGCCCAGGTTTGGTCGAACCTCCAGACCGCCTTCGCTTTCGCGCAACGCCAGCTCGCCCAGAACGTAGTCGCAGGCCAGATCGTCGAGCTCATCCAGAACACGCCCGGGGTCATCGCAACGCAACTCGCGTCCCTCAACCCCAGCGGTGAGCCCTCTTCCGGCTCACCCCCTGCCATCCTCTGTGCCTCCGGCCCACTTCCCCCGCAGGGCGCGCAGATGCTCCTGCTCGACCCCGCCTCCCAGGGCATGATCGGAGTCTGGTCATGAGCCTCAACGCCGAACAACTCTTCGCTCTTCTCCCCTCGGTCTACCGCAACCGTGACGGTGACATCGGCGACCCGCTCCAATCGCTCTACGCCGTGCTCGCCCAACAACTCGGCATCGTCGAAGACAACATCCAGCAGCTCTACGACGACCAGTTCATAGAAACTTGCGCTCCGTGGGTGATCCCTTACATCGGCGACCTAATCGGTTACAACTCGATTTATGAGATCGCTGCTACCTCCGACAGCCGCGCCGAAGTCGCCAACACCATCGGCTATCGCCGCCGCAAAGGTACCCTCCTCGCGCTCGAGCAGGTCGTCGCCGACGTTTCCGGCCGCACTACAGTAGCTGTCGAAGAGTTCCGCCGCCTCATCACTACCGAAAGCATGCGGTTGGTCCGCCCCCGCCACGACTCCACTCTGAACCTCCGCCGCACCTCCGCGCTCGACCGCCTCAACACTGCCTTCGACCCCGCCAGCCGCACAATTGACGTACGCCGCATCGCCCCTCGTCTCCGTATTGCGCCTGACCCCGACCCCGCTCCGCTCGACATCAGTCTGCATGGCCCCGGCCGCTCCAACATCCCGGACATCGCTATCCATCTCTGGCGCCTCAAGAGCCGCCCCGTCGTCAACGCTCCCGCCTTCCCGGTCGGAGCAGGGCGCTTCATGTTCAGCCCACTCGGCGCCAACCTGCCGCTTTTCTCAGACCCACCCGCCCGCGCCTCCTTCAGCGGCCTCACCACCCGCATCGACGTCCCCGAACCCATCGACCGCATCGAGTTCGCCCGAAGTCTCCGCCACCCTCACTCCCCCCAGTTCTACGGCCCCACTGCCAGCATCCTCCTCATCGCCGACGGCGTTCCCATATCCGCCTCGCAGATCGTCTGCGCCAATCTCTCCGAACTCGCCCCGGGTGGCCCCTGGTGCACCGTCCCCGCCGGCCGCATTGCCATCGATCCCGAACTCGGACGCATCGCCTTCGCCCGCGATCTCCCCCTCCCACAATCCCTCCGTCTCAACTACTCCTTCGGCTCCGCAGCCGAAATCGGCGGTGGTCCCTACGACCGCTCCGCCTCGCTAACCGCTCTCAATCCCGCCCAGGCCTCCTTCTTCTCCCTTATAGGCACAACCACGCCATCACTTGAATCCGCCGTTGCCGAATGGAACACTCTCGTCGCCGCCACCCCTAACTCAACCGGCATAATCGTCCTTCCCAGCTTCGAGCAGTTTGACATCGACCTAACCGGACTGGCCGCCATCCAGCTTCCTGCCGGTTCTAATCTCACCCTCGTCTCCGGCCAACCCGTCCCCTCCGGCGGCCTCTTCGACATCATCTGGAATCACTCCTGCGCCACGCTCACCGGCAGCATAGAAGTCGTCGCCTCCGCCGTCCCCGTCCAGTCGACGGGCGAGGGACCAGCCGCCGGTCAGCTTCTTCTCAGCGGCCTCTGGCTCGCCGGTCAGATCTCAGTCTCCGGCGGCACCGCCACCGTCCAGGTCCTCGACTCCACCCTTGTTCCCGGCCTCGCCCTGACCCCCGCAGCGGATCCCGTCTCGCCCGGCGACCCTAGCATCTGTGTCACCGCAGTGGAAGTCAGTCTCACCGTCCTGCGCTCGATCACCGGCCCCATCGCCGCCGATTCGGGAGGCTCCACCCGCGTCTGCTCCAGCATTGTCGATGCTACCTCGCCCTGCTGCGTCGCCTACGCCGCTCCTGACCTCGCCTCTGCCGGCGCTGACCTCCACATTGAAGACAGCACGGTCGTCGGGAAAGTCCACACCCGCACTATTCCGCTCGCCTCCAACACGATTTTTTTTGCCCGCCGTCCGTACCGCGACCCCTGGCCCGCCGCCGTCTGGGCCAGCCGCCGCCAAACCGGCTGCGTCCGATTCTGCTGGCTCCCGTTCGACTCCATCACCCCGCGTCGCTATCTCTGCCTTCCACCCGACGCCGCGAGCGAAGCCGCGCTTACGCCCAAATTCATCAGCCTCCGATTTGGTCAGCCCGGCTACGCGCTGCTCAGCGGCGACGTCCCTCTCGCGATCTGGCATGGCGCTGACAACGGATCCCAGATCGGTGTGTATTACCAGATTCAAGAAACCGAGGCCGTTCGCAACGTCCAGCTCCGCGCCCCGGAGTACCTTCCCGTTGCGCTGGAGAGCGGCATCTTCCTTCACCCCTCGCATCCCCTTCAGCGCGAGGGTCGGCTTCCCAGCATAGTTTATGGACGGCTCGTTCCGCCTCCGCAATGTTGTGACGACACAGACAATGACAGGCCGTCGTTCTACGGCATTGGCACTGCACTGGTCTAAGGGCCAGCAAGAACCGGGCAGAATTTTTTCATCAGGAATGGTCAGGGGGTCTTATGAAAGGTGACTTCAGTCGAATCCGGTTCAACCCAGGCAAGCAATACACCGCTGTGGTCGAGCAGCAGGGGCGCGTCTCCCTCGATGCTGACACCAACGAACAAGCTGCGATCAATGACTATCTCCGCCGCACTGAAACCGTCGACGTAATCGGTGCCTTTGGCGCGCCCGAGCACGACCCCGGCTTCGCTATCACCGTTTCCGGCAACGAAATCCTCATCGGCGCCGGCCGTTACTACGTCCAGGGCCTGGTCTGCGAGAATCGCGTTGACGCATTGCCATATATCAGCCAGCCCTTCCTGCTAAATCCCTCCCCGACTGACTCCACCCTCCTCAACGAACTCGCCCAAGCCGGCGGCAACAGCGCCATCCAGGTCTATCTGCAGGTCTGGCAGCGACTCGTCACCGCGCTCGACGACGCCTGTCTCCGCGAGCCTGCGCTCGGCCAGGCCGACACCACCGCGCGCTTGCAAACCGTCTGCCGCGTGGTGGCCAGCCTCGTTCCGCCCCCGCAGCCTTCGCAAATAGTCAACAAGCTCCCCATCTCCAGCATCTTTCGCGAGCCCATCCTCGAGGCCCGGCAAAACCTTGCCGCGTTGATAAAAGAAAACGCTGCCCTCCTCACCAGAGCAGTCACGACCCCGCCCGCTAATACCACATCTGTCACCGCACTCGTGCCGGCTGTGGACTGCTGCACGTCGATGTACGGCCTTACCCCCACCCTCAGCACCGGCACCATGAGCGCCAGCACCGCCGCCGCCGGCTCCGACTGCTCCTGTCAGCCCATTCCCGCCGCAGGATACCAGGGCCTCGAAAACCAGCTCTATCGCATCGAGATCCACAACGGTGGCACCGAGGCCACGGCCACCTTCAAGTGGTCGAGCGAAAACGGCTGTGTCGTCAGCGCCATCACCACCTTTACCGGCAACACCATCGTCGTCGAATCACTCGGTCCTGACGCCAACCTCGGCTTCCAGGCCAACCAGTGGGTAGAAATCACCGACGACTCCGACCTCTTCGGTGAAACGCCCAACAGCCCCGGCCTCCTCTACCAGATCCAGAGCATCGACTTCACCGTTCCTTCCATCACCCTCACCTCCCCGGTCATCGGAATCAACACTGCGCTCAACGCCCGCGTACGCCGCTGGGACCAGACTGGCCCCTCCGCAACCAGCGCAGGTGTTCCCCTCTCCATTAGCACTCCGCTTATCTTGGAAAACGGCATCGAGGTCACCTTCCGCGCCGGCACCTACCAGGCCGGTGACTACTGGACGGTCCCCGCCCGCACTGCCTCCGGCCAAATCGACTGGCCACCTTGCGGCAACAACGGCGACCTCTTTCAGCCGCCCCACTCCACGCTCGTCTACAACGCCCCGTTGGCCTGCATCCACTGGGACCCCAAGCAGCAGAAGGCGCTTGTCGAAGACTGCCGCCGCTTCTTCTTACCCCTCACAGAAATCAACGCTGCCGCTGCCTCCAATGCGCTTCACGTCACCGCCATGAACTGGTCCAACGACTCCCTCATGACCGCCGACGTCTGGGTCGCCCAAGGCCTCACCGTCACGCTCGACGGAACTCCGACCAGCCCCATCTCGAACGGCGACTTCATCGTCACCCTCGAAACCATCTTCGATCCCTTCCAGGCGACGAACACCGGTATCGGTCTCGCCAGCCGCGCAATCAATCTGCAGCTCCCCTCCACTTATATCCGCACCTGTTTCGCCCTCGACTCGACCATAACGGTCAAAGGCCCATCGATCTCCTGGACCCTGCCCTATCTTCAAGCGGCACCACTCCAGATCCTTACCGTCAACGCCATCAACACCGGCCTGCTGTTCGGTGCCGCGTTCGGTCAGTATGCCCGCGTCAGGGTCCGGCTCCTCGGCAATACCATCTCCTCCGGAGTAGCCGCTGGCCAGCTTTTCCTAGATGGCCAATGCCTCGGCCAGCCCATAACCAACGCGGATGGCACCACCCGCATCGACCTGCAGCTTCCTTCCAGCACCGGCGAGCGATTCAGCGACTTCGAGTCCTGGTTTTACCTCGCGCCCACCCTGCTCATCGCAAACCTCACCGTCGCTTATCCCACCCTCTTTGCCATTGCACCGAACGGCAACCTCATCGGGGTAGCAGCAACTGGCCCGGTCACCGGCTTCGAAAACGGCGTCAACCCTTTCGCGACGATCACTGCCAACTACCGCGCCCTCGTCGACACTCAGGTCACTCTCTCCCTCCTGGACACCAACGGCCAAGCTTCGCAATGGGCCAATATCGACTCCCCCGTAACCATCCACGCCGGCGAAGTGTTCACCAACGCCGCCATCAACGTCACAGGAAATCCAATGATCAACGGGCAATTTACCACCGTCACCATCACCGTGCAGGCCAGCATCGCCACCGCGATAGGCCCGCTTCCAGCCACTCCGGTCACCTTCACCCTGACCGGTGGCTCCTACGAACAGATCAACTAGTATTCGGAGAAATCGACCCCATGCGCGCTGTCTGGTCCTTCTGGAGCAAACCCTTCCAGGGCGAAAAGGGCCGCTCCTGGCAAAGCCCGCTGCATCACCTGCTCGCCTGGGGCCTATCCGTGCGCCTTGCGCGCAAATACTTCCCAGAAACTGCCCTCGTCACCGACACGCCCGGCAAAGCGCTCCTGGTCCACGCTCTCGGCCTCCCCTTCACCCACGTCTCCACGGAGCTCGACGACTACCGCCGCTGCGACCCTGGCTGGTGGTCGCTCAGCAAAGTAGTCGCCTACCGTGCCCAGCAACAGCCCTTCATCCATCTCGATACCGACGTCTTCCTTTGGAAGCCCCTCCCCGCCGCCATGCTCGCCGCATCGGTCTTCGCCCAGTGCCCTGAAGACCATCCCCCGCTCGACACCTATTGGGGCCCCGATGAAGTCGAGCGCGCCTTCACCCAGCACAACCTCACCGTGCCCGTCGAGTGGGAGTGGGCGCGCTCACGCTCCCCACATGGCTTCCGCGAGGCTAACTGCGGCATCATGGGCGCAAACCGCGTCGACTTCATCCAGTACTTCGCCAGCCTCTCGCTCGATCTCATGACCAACCCTGCCAACGCTCCTGCTTGGGCCGAGTTACCCTCTCTCAGCGGCTACATGATGCTCACGGAGCAGTTCCTTCTCAACGCCTGCTTTGAATTCCACCGCTCCCACCCCCAGTCGCCCTTCCGCGGCATGCACATGCGCTACCTCTTCCCTTCCTTCGGCGAAGCCTACAACCACGAAGCTGCCTCCCGTGTCGGCTTCACCCACCTCCTCGGCGACGCCAAGCGCGACCCCGCCATCGCCCGTCGCCTTGAACAACGCACGGAACAGGAAGACGGCAGCTTCTACCGCCACTGTGTGCAGCTGAGCCGCCACAACCCTTTCTCCCGCCACGCTCTCTGAGGACAGACCAGATGTTCGCCGCCAAGATCTCGCGGTCGCCTCTAAAAAGTGACAAGCCTTCGGATCGCCGGTTTGGGCAGCTTGGCCTGGTTCCGTCCAAGCAGCTATCCCCACTTGTTGCAGATGAACCCACGCGCAACCCTCGGCTAGCGGCTGGCGGGCCCATTCTCCCGGGTTCATCCTCACCCCTCGCCGCTCCACTGCTCAAGCTGTCACCGCTGCGGCCAAACCTGATCCGTCGGAAGCTGGAAGTTGGCGCTACGAATGACCCGCTCGAAGCAGACGCCGACCGTGTCGCCGACGAAGTGCTCGGCATGCCTCAGCCGGGCAACTCGGTCGGGTCGCATCCCAGTTGTGCCGCAGGCCAATGCGACTGCGCCAAATGTAGCGCGAAGCACCATGAAAATGGCAGGCTCACACGCAAAGCGCCAAGCGGCGCACCAGGCTTGGCCACCACTTCCGCCCCTCCGCTTGTTCAGCGGGTTCTGAGTCAACCCGGCAAACCACTGGATCACAGCGCCCGTACTTTCTTTGAGCCCCGTTTCGGCTACGATTTCTCCTCCGTTCGGATCCATAGTGGAGATGAAGCAGCCGAGTCAGCCAGTTCCATCGGCGCGCTGGCCTTCACCTCCGGCCATCACATCGTTTTCGGCCGTGACCAATACTCGCCAACCAGTTCCGCCGGATCACGCCTGCTCGCACATGAACTCGCCCACGTTACCCAGGATTGCGGAACGATTCGCCGCCAGCCTGAACCTCACCGCAACGCGCAAGTCGCCTGCGTGGTCCGACTCGGAGGCTGCATCCAGACTCGTGATGCTGGTATTCCTTCCCCTGACGACATCACCCGGTACAACACCGAATGCCGCGGCAAGTCCCAATACACCGGTGGCGATATAACACCTACCGACCAGGAGTGCTCCAATCCTCCTAAGGAGGAGCTCTCAACCGGAGAAAAGATTCTCCTCGGCGCTTTCATCTTCCTAGGTGCTGCTGCCGCTGCAGCTGTCATCATTGTGGCCGGCGAGGTGATCATACCCATTGTCGTTTCCAGCGTAGTGGAAGCGGGCACGACGGCGTGGGTCTTCTATCTCGCAAATGCCATCGCCGTGAACGAAATCGGCGTCTTCGCGATAGGTTTGGTCCTGGCCTGTGAAGGCAACATCGTAGGGTTAGCTAAAGCCATGGTAGACGACCCCGCCCAGGCAGCCGTTCTGCTCGCGCAGATTTATATCCTCCACGTCCAGATATCGATCGCAAATGGCCCACCCCGCAACGCCACCGTACCCGCTAAACTTCTGCCCCCCGACGAACAGACCGAACCCAATACGATCAAGTTCAAAACTGCCGGTCCACCCCAGTTCGAAGACAACGAAGGCACGATTGCACCATCTCCCTCAACGGCAGGCACCACAACGGCCCCTCGGCCATCTCCCCAAAATCCAGCAGTGGCGGCTGATCAAGCCGAGTTCGACTCCCTCGAACAGCGCATTCAAAACTACCGCTCCAATCCCAAAACTCCAGGGCGCGTCGACGTTCCCGCGACGCCCAGGGTTCCCGGTGATCCCAAAGCTCCAAACACTCCAGTGCAGGGTGGAACCGTTGCGGTAGCCAAGACAAACGTCACTGGATTGGGGCAAAAATACTACGGTGGAGCATCCCCACAAGCTTTGCCGCCAGGGTACAAAGGACAGCCCGGCACATCTGGCGGTCAAGTTCTTACTCCGGCCAACCCGCTCTCCACAGATCACGCCGAGCAAGTTGCCCTGAACAACCTTCATGGGGACTTAAGCGCTCTGCTCAAGGACGCGACGCCCGCACAACGTGCTGCTCTCCTCCAAGGCAAAACCGTCTGGGTTCTCGTCGAGCAGGAACCCTGCTCTTCCTGTGCATCCGGCGTCGGCACTCAGGCCTCGCCTGGCGTTCTGAAGCAGTTCAGCGATCTCTACCCAGAGCTGAAAATCGAGATCAGAAATCTGAGAACCTCCAGCCGCATCGTGTTGGGCGGCGGCTCCGCTGCCGTGAAAAAGCCATAGCTTCGGTGCATCATTCGCCGAATAACATTCGTGCAATTTCCTAAGAAAACCAGATGCAGACCCTGACAAAGCAGCAACCCCGAGTTCTGGTAAAAACAACCGAATCGGCTTTACCTACAACCGGCGTTGCCCGGTTTCCCCTGATGGAAGGTAAACGTAATGCCGGTCGGAGAAAACGTCAGCGCCGACGATCCGCCAGGCGTGACACCTGCCTGCACGCCGGTGCTGAACCCAACTCCCAACCGACCGCCGTCGCAGAAGGTATGGACCGTGGCCTCCACCGAAGCGCCCAGACCAAACTGGACCTGCGTCGGCTGTGGGACCCAAGGCCCTCCCGCTCTCGGCGCAACGCTGCCTGCCTGCACCCCCGCCGTCGCCGATCCCAAATTAGCCGTAAACCTCGGATCCTCATCAGTGCCCACTTGAACCGTTGCCAGCGACCCGCCGCCCGCAATCGAAGCCTGCTGTACATTGCTCGGCACACCCTTGTTGTTCTCTGCCGCGGGTTGAGGAAATCCTTCCGTCTGTGCCTGGATCGTCGGGGCGGTGAGCAGCGAAAGTGTAACGTTGCCAGACGGTCCACGACTCCCAGGCCATTTGTGCTGGTACACCGACGCATCCCACTGCGCCGCCGCCTGGTCCACCACCACACCCACTCCCGACCCACGCACATGCTGCGAGTGCGGCGAAACAACCGTATTCTGCGGGTCATAACCCACCAGCGTTTGGTGAGTCACATCCGGTCCCTTGTCGTCCGCCCCACCGGAACCCCCCTTGGGTTTCGACAGGTCGTCCCGCAAGTCCACCGCTGCTCCACTCGTCGGCGCAGGCTGGTCGTGCGCACTCCCGGCGTCTGAGGCCTGCGCACGGAGAAACGAATCAATAACAAGCTGCCGAAAACTCTGCTGTTGAAATCCCGGTAGCCACAGGCTGCGCGCCGTGTCTTCCACTAGCCGCGGCGAGGGGCGCTCGCCCAGTCGCAATGGAGGCAACGTCGGTGCCGGTGCAAGCACCCCAGGAAGCAGAGATCGGCGCAAAGCCTCCAGATCCGGCGGTAGCGGAAACAACGTCACCGGCGTTAGCGTTGCGGGAGTCCGCAGCCGTGTGTGGGGCTGTGGGTCATCCTTGCCCTGGCGTTGCACCATCGCTTGCGAAGCGGCCTGCGGTCCCGCGTTTCCGGCCAGCACCGCCTGCGCATTTTGCTCCAGCGGATGGTCGCGACCTGAAAGCTGCACCTCACCATCGCCCGCGCTTGCCCCGCGTTGCTGTGCGACATGCACCAACTCATGCGCGAGCAAAGCCTCGCCCGCGGGCGTGCCGGGCTGGTATCGGTGCCCACCAAAAACCACGTGGTCCTTCCATGTAAAGGCAGTCGCCCCCGCAACCTCCGCCGCTGCAGCAGCCTCCCCGTCCGTATGAACCCTTACGTGCCCTAGGTCGCCAAAATGCGGTTCCAGTCGTTGCCGAACGTCCGGTTGGAGCGGCGATCCCGGCGACCGCCACCCCTCACGCACAGTTTCCGGAACACGAAGGCCGGCGTCGCTGAACCCTGAACTGCGCTTCGGTTGCGGGGCAAACGCCCTCACACTGCCTGGACCGGCCGCCTCTCGCCAGATACGCCGTGCAAACGCCGGCACACTCTGCGACCTCATCCTTTCAGGCCTGGAAACGAGTGCGCCCATAGCACACCTCCGCAAAGCCTTCCGCCTCAACCTTAGTCCCCCAACACGTGAACGGCAAGGCTTCACTTAGTACCGTCGGCCTAAGTCCCAGAGGGTACGGTCTAACGCACCGATACCGGCACCGTCTCTGGATCGATCGCTGCGCTCGCCCCCACGGCCGACACTCGCGCCAAAGCAATCTTCGCCATCGGATACACGTCGCTCCCAAGTACGAAATCAGCTCCCCGATGCGCCAGCACAGTTTGAAAATCAGCAACGGCCAGCGGACCCTTATCGATCCCCACATGTGCCAGACCCCGCAAATAAGGCGTCAGCGACACCTGATCATACTGCTCAACCCGAGTCAGCGCATTCAAAGCACCAGCTGGATCTTTCACTCCAAGCGCCACGGCTGCCTCCAGGTCCGGAACGTAATATTCCATCACCGCCGTATTCTGCGGATAGCTTTGGAGCAAGTCGGTCATCATCTTCTCCGCGTACACACGATCGCCACACAGAGCCGATGCCATCCCCGCGTTGAAGCTCGCGACTGGCCCACTGGCCAGTTCCTTCATCTCACGAACCATCGTAAGAGCTTCGCCGCAACTTTCGGCGAGTGCACGATCCAGTGCACCCTGCGCCAGCATGTACGCTCTCGTCCCTGTGGTATCTGGAAGCCCTCCTGTCGTCTTCCACACCGCTGCTCCTGCAACCATCTGTTCCGTATTGTCTAGATAGAGCCCGTAATCCACGAGTCGCCCATAGCTTGTCGCTTCGCCTCGATGCAATGCACGCGCCTCAACCGCGACAATATCGTCTTTGCCCGCGAGGTAAGCCGCTGCCAGCGAACTCCCACCCGACGCAACTCCCAACCGCTGGCTCTGACTCTCCAAATGCAATGCGTCATCGGAGCGGTCCGATCCAATCATCGCCAACTCCGCCTCGCGATACGCATCCGCCCGATAAGGATCCTCCCCATATGCCTGTTGCGCAGCCAGCAATGCCTCTACGAAATGTCCTTCGGCACGAAGAACCCGTGCCAAACCCACCATGCCCTCACTATCGTTTGGATAGAGCTCCGCATACTGCCGGATAGAGGTCGCTGCGCGGCCATAGTCCCCACTGGTGTTCATCTCATAAGAGAACTCAGCCAGTCGTCTCACACTATCGCTCGCCTGCCTGGCTGCATCCTGTGCCAAACTGGCTGCACTCGACGCAGCTACCTCCGCCTTCTCTTCCCGATACAACCAGGCCAGCTGCATCTGGGCCTGGGCAAATCTCGCGTCAAGACCCACCGCTTGCTGATACGCCATAAGCGCGTCCGCTGTTCGCCCTTGTCGCATCGCGGCCTCGCCCAGAGCATAAGCATGAAGCGCAGCGATATTAACTGTCGCCTCATTCTCCAGCGAAACGCTCGTCTCTTCGATCGTTCCGGTAGCCTCGCCCATCTCCGCTCGCATCGCGCGAGCAAGCTTTCCAATCGCGGCAGGAATCTCTGCCCGTGTATCTGCCGTCTCCGCAACACTGGCAAGCTTATCGTTCGACTCGGTACTCAACACATCCACGCTGATGACGTAAGGTTCAGCTCCTCCGCCCCGGACTTCTCCATACAGATAAGCCTTCGCCCCGGTCATCTGCGCTACCTTCCGCGCCGACACATTTGCTGTAGCTTCCCCACCTTCAGCTTCTATCTGCCGTGCTCCCGCCTGATACGCATCCCCCCCGCGTACCTTCAACGCCTGGGACTGCTTCAGTTCAATCTCCAGACCCTCCAGAACCACACCATCCAACATCGAATCGTTTGTCTTATTCTGGACAACCGTAAGCAGCAGGGTCTCGTCAGGACTCAGCACCGCAGGCCGGAATCGTCCACTCCGCACTAGCAGAAAAGCCCCAACCACAACCGCGGCAATCACCACCGCAGCAAGCGCCACCTTCAGTATGATTCTGCCCCGCGACCCCGACAGTTCGGGAGCTACTTGCTCCTCCACTTCAACCTGTTCGATGTGAGTTTCATCAACACGAACCTTGGCCTGAATCACTCCTGACTGGCTCTTCGCTGTAACAGCGACGCGCTCCTCGGCCAGTATCGTGCCAGAGTCGGTATTGGCCATTCCCTGCGAAGAGTTTGAAGCACCCACCTTCCAAAGTCGCGTGCCGTCGTCACTAGGAACCGGCATGCCCCCACTTTCTGTTGCCACTGCGGCCGTCCTGGCAGGCGCACGCAACGGACGAATTACTATATCGCCCGAACTCGACCCACTTCCATCGGATAGAGCCGCTAATTCCCCGGAATCTCTACGCATCGGCCCCCTCGGCCGAGCTGTCGGCTCCGGCGCCGGCACCAGAGGAACCGCTCCGGCCCCTCTTTTCAGCCACCCTCCCTTGCCGAGTTTCTCCGCAATCTTCTCCAACGCCTCACGCAACTGCTCTGCCGTCTGAAAGCGCTCCCTCTTGTCCTTCAACAAGCACCGAAGAATTACACGCTCCAGTTCACGCGGGATCGACTCATTCCAACTCCGCACCGGCTCCGGATCGCGCTCCAGCAGTTGCACAAACAACAGCGCGCTCGTCGTTCCCCTGAAAGGAACCTGCCGCGTCGCCATCTCATACATCACTACGCCCAGCGAGAACAGATCTGACCGAGCATCCAGTGCCTCCCCCCTGGCCTGCTCCGGTGACATGTAAGCCAGCGTCCCCACCGTCGATCCTGCAACCGTCAAGTCCAACGACCGTGACGCCCATCCCCCATGCTTCTCCAGGTTGATCTTCGCCAGCCCAAAGTCCAACACCTTGGCCTGCCTTGAGCCATTCGACTTGTTCACCAGAAAGATATTCGCCGGCTTGATATCCCGGTGAACGATTCCCTTCCCATGCGCCATCGTCAACGCGTCAGCCACCTCCTGGGAGTACCGTACGATCTCTTCCGCCGAAAGCGCCTTACGCGCAATCTTGTCCTTTAGCGTTTCCCCTTCCATCAACTCCATCACGAGGTAGGGATCGCCATCCCGCTCACCGATATCGAAGATCGTGCAGATATTCGGATGGCTCAAGCCTGATGCCGTCCGCGCCTCTTGCAGAAAACGCTCCCGCATCCCCGGCATCTTGTAGTCGTTATGCAGCAGCTTTACCGCCACCTCGCGATGCAGCCGCCCGTCCCACGCACGAAAGACCAGGCCCATACCTCCACCGCCCAGTTTGCCCAGGATCTCGTACGGCCCCAATCGTTGGCCTATCTCCGGACTCATGCCTCTCGATTGCCTTCCATCTTGATCTCTCAAAGACGCCATGTATGTTGCGATCACTGCGCAATCATAGCCACGGCATCTTTCTGTTCCCTTCTTTACTTCTGACCCGTTCCGCGCATCAACAACCCGTACCTCCCAAATTGAAACGACTTAAGATGCGTCATCTCGCTCTATAACGCGACACCTCGAATCAACGATTTACCAACATGGTATGCACCCCATCTCCTCCGGTCTCTACAACCATTGACGTAGAAAGACATTCCAGTTCCGTGCCACACCAACCCCTCCTATAATCACAATGTGCCCGCCCCCGACCAACGCATGCGCCAACCCGCCAACCAAACGCTGCTCATCGACGCAGACGATACCCTGTGGGAGAACAACATCTACTTCGAGCGCGCCATCACCGCGTTCATCTCCTATCTCAACCACCGCACCTTCTCAGCCGAGCAGGTCCGTGAGCATCTCAACCACTGCGAGCACGCCACCATCAAAGCTCACGGCTACGGCCTTAGCAGCTTCCGGCGTTCACTGATCAACTGCTTCGAGCAGCTCAGCGACTCTCCCATCACCCCCGAAAAGCACGACCGCATCGTAAGCTTCGCGCAGGCCATCGCCGATCAGGAGATTGAGCTCCTCCCCAACGTCGCCGAAACCCTCGCCGACCTCGCCACCCGCCACCGCCTCATCCTCGTCACCAAAGGCAACCCCGACGAGCAGGCCGACAAACTCCGCCGCTCCGGACTGGCCTCCCATTTCGCCGCCGTCGAAGTCCTGCCCGAGAAGCACCACGAAGCCTACCTCTCTCTGGCCAGCCATCACGGCTGCGAAGCCTGTATCACCTGGATGATCGGCAACAGTCCGCGCTCTGACATCAACCCCGCCCTCGCCGCCGGACTCCACGCCATCTTCATCCCGCACGACTTCACCTGGGTCCTCGAGCACGAGGTCGTTAACCAGCCTCCCGCTGGCCAGAACCTCCTCGAATTGGCCGCCTTCGCCGATCTCCGTCGCTTTTTTTAGCGCCTATCGGTGCGAAAAGTTGAAGAACTGTAATGTTTCCGCCGACTCATCCGTCAGCATGAGTGTTCGGAGCTGAAGCCCCGACAATTTAAGGAGCATCAAATGAACAGCACAATCTGCCCTTGCGGATCAGCCTGCACTTGCCCAAAACCCTGCCCATGCAGCGACGATTGCAACTGCCCTGCATGCAACTAACATCGTGCGGTGCGGACATCCTCCGCACCGCTCCCTCTTCAAAGGATTCCATGGCATCAAGCCCAATCACCGGCCTAATCGACCAGAGAAAGCAGTTCCTCAACTTCGTCGAGCGCCGCGTAGCTTCCCGCGCCACCGCAGAGGACATCATCCAGGCCGCGTACATCCGCGCCATGGAGCAGGCCTCCACCCTCCGCAGCGACGAATCCGCCGTCGCCTGGTTCTACCGCATCCTCCGCAACGCCGTCATCGATCACTACCGCCACCGTTCCGCCGAAGATCGCGCCCTCGAACAATGGGCCCGCGACCTATCCACCGAAATCCAGCCCGACCCTTCCACCCAGAAGATCGTCTGCCAATGCATCGACAGCGTTCTCTCCACTCTCAAGCCCGCCTACAGCCAGATCCTTCGCGAAATAGACCTCTCCGAAGGCTCTCTCGAGTCATTCGCCAAACGATCCAGCATCACACCAGGCAACGCCGCCGTCCGAGCCCACCGCGCCCGCCAGGCCCTCAAGAAACAGCTCATCCAAACCTGCCGCACCTGCGCCAAACACGGCTGCATCGACTGCACCTGCCCTTAACCCCTGCACTTCACCGAAGGATGATTCATCCCACCAAATAACTCTGCCTGTTTCAGCAGAATCGCCGCCTTCGTCGTCAAATCCGGCTCCAGATTCCAGTCCCCCATCTCATGCGTCCCACCCAGCAGCACTCCATCCCGCCGCGAGAACATATAAGTGTTCTCATAAAGGGTCGCATAGGTCACCTCAGGCTGAGGAACCAGAAACGTAAGCTGTCCGCGAATCGGCGTCATCTCTGCATCATTGAACAGCGCCTTCGCCCCCAGCCCCGTGCAGTTGAACACCAGCTTCTCTGGCAGAGCCTTCACTTCCTCCAAACTCCGCATCTCTCGCACAACAACCTTGCCGCCGGCAATCCGAACATCCGTGAGCATCGCTGGCAAATAGATCGGCGGCTCCACAATCATTCCATCGAACTGCCGCACCAGCTTCGTTCCAAACGGATGCTCGCCCACCTGCATATCCCTGATCTCTGGCAATAGATCCAGAATCAATCCAAAATCCCGCCCCGTAATCGGCGTCTTCCAGGGCTTATTCGCGACATAGTAATTCCGCATCCACCGAATCCCATACCGCGGGTCCGTCATAATCTGATACCGCCGATACCCATACCGAGCCGCCTTCACAAACTGCTCCGTAAACTCCGGCGTCAGCGCCTTATCCGGGTCATACACGCTAGCCGGAAACCACTGCCCGCCAGCAATATTCGAAGTCGTCTCCGGTGGCAGAGCCTTCGCATAAATCGTCACCTCAAATCCAGCCTCTTGCACCAGCCGAGCCGTAGCCAACCCCACCGCTCCACACCCCAGCACCGCCACCGGCCCCACATGGCCAGGCAGTCCAAGATCAACCGCCAACTTCGAAGTCCCCCAACTCAACGTGATCCCCCCGCCGCCGTGCCCGTAGTTATGCACTACCGCAGTCTCGCCCACCATCTCCTTCGCCACTCTGAAACCCGAGGGCCGAAATGGCCGCAGTCCCACTACGGTCCGAATCTCCCGCTCCGGCGCAATCCGCACGGGAGGCAGGTGACAAGCCCGAACCGGCAGATTTTCCGGCACCATCATCCCAGCCGTTATCGCTCCTACCGGCTTCCTTACACACCCCACAAGCCCGCCGCCCGCCGCAAGAGACACCGCCGCCAAGTTCGCGTTCCGCAAGAAAACACGCCTGTTCATCATTCGATTGCCCAAGTATGAGATTCGTGCCCTACCTCCACCCTACACGAACCTCCCTACACCGCCGCAAACCAAAATCCCAAGCGAATCTCTACGGATAAGGAGGCCCTTTCGCCAGCACAGCCTCCAGCTTGCGATCATGGCCATAGAGGTCATCGAAGAAGTGAACGGTCCCATCCTCCTCCGCCACCGCTGTCACATACAGAAGCAGAACCGGAACGGGAGTCTTCAAATTTACCTGCTGATTATCCTTTCCCGAATCCATCGCAGCCTGCGCCCTCTCCACCGTCCACTGCTGCCCCCCGTCTGGCTGATCCCGCAACAAAAACGCCGCCAACTCCGCGGGCTTCTCCACCCGTATGCACCCCGAACTGAAGTCCCGTCGCGACTGCGAGAACAGCTCCGTAGACGGAGTACTGTGCAGATACACACTATGCGAGTTCGGAAACATGAACTTGATCAACCCCAACGAGTTCTTCGGCCCCGGCTTCTGCCGGATCGAATACTTCCCCGACCTCAACCCCGCCGCCACATCGCCGCTCGCCGCAACCGGCCGCCCACCCGAATCCGTAACCTCAAACCGCTGGCTCTCAATGTAGCCGCTGCTCTTCTCGATCCCCGGAATCACCGACCTCCGCAAAATGCCCGGCGGCACATTCCAGTAAGGCCGAAACACGATGAACTTGATCGTGTCCGTAAACACCGGCGTCTGCGTAGGAGCAGCCTTCCCCACCACAACATTCATCGCCAGCGCGACCTTCTCCCCGCGCTCAAAAGCCCTCAGCCGAAACTCCGGAATATTCACCACCACCGGGGGCTGCGGAAACTCTGGCGGCAACCACCGCCACCGCTCCAGAGCATTCGCCAGCTGTTGCACACGAGCCGCCAGCGGAACATTCAACGCCTTCACCGTAGCCGCCCCCAGCTTCCCATCCGCCGCCAACCCATGCCGAACCTGAAAGTGCTTCACCCCATCAGCAACTGCCGCGTCATAGGTCGCCACATCCCCACCCGAAGGCATATCGCCCAGCAAACGAAGTCGAGCCACCAGAGGCCCCACACCCGCATAAGCATCACCCACCCCGACACCCTTCGTCACCTCCGGAACCTTCGGCCCATCACCCTTAGCCTCAAGCTGCAAATACTGCTGCAGCGCCGTTTCCGTTCTCCGATACCCATCAAAAGGAGGCTCAACAGAATTCAGCACAGCCTGCACATCCCCCGCACGCACCACCTGCTGCAACACAAACTGCGGCAGGTCATACAGCTTCGACTGCACATCGATCCCAAACTTAAAGTGCTTCGGATTCACCCTCCCGATATGCAGGTCTGAGATATACCGCATCGCCGCAACAGTCAGCGCAGCATCAAACTCCGCTTTCTTCGCATCCGTCGCGCCACCCAGCGCACCCACCCGCCCACTCCACCGCGAAGCATCATAATCCGCAGGATTCAACCCCTTCTGCGCACTACCCTCCACCGCCTGAATCACCCCCAAAGCGGGCGCAGTAGGCTGATTCCCATTCAACCAAAGCGGAGCATAATTCGTAGCCTCATACACCGCTTGAACATGCTTGCGATAGTCGGAAAAATTAGGCCGCTCCATTCCCTCCAGCCGCCCACTCGCCGCAATCTCCCTTAGCCGCGCCGACATCGCCGCCGAAACCGGAGCCATATCCTGTTCCTGCCTGGCTGCAGAAGCGCCCTTTGCCGCCGAACCGGCAGTACTCGCAACCTCAACCGACTTCGGAGTCTGCGACGAAGAGCTGCACCCAGCCAGCAACACCACCATCACCGGAACGCGAAGAAGCACTTCACGCATCGATCCAATCATGCGTACATCAAGCACACCGCACCTCACAAAGGTTGCAGTTAGCTTTGACCGTGCTTTTGCCGTTGCAGTTGCCTTTGCTTTTCTTGCTTGTCAGCCCGTAGGGATCTGCTTGGCCTTTGCCGTTGCCTTTGCTTTACCTACTTCTCATCTCCATAAATCCCCACCTCCACCGTCCCACCCTCCGCAATCTTCGCCCGATACATCCCCGGCGTATTAAAACTCCACGCCATCTGCCCATCCGGAGCAATAGCAATCACGCCCCCATCCCCATGAATCGCGCCCAACTCCTTCTGCACCACCTCATCCACCGCAGCCTGCAGCTTCATACCCTTGTACTGCACCAGCGAGCAGATGGTCCGCGCCACCGTCAGCCGGATAAAGTATTCCCCCGTCCCCGTAGCAGAAACCGCACACGACTCATTCGACGCATACGTCCCCGCGCCAATAATCGGCGAATCCCCAACCCTATTCCACTTCTTCCCCTGAGTCCCACCCGTCGAAGTCCCCGCCGCGATATTCCCCTCGCGGTCCAGCGCAACCACGCCCACGGTCCCATACTTATGAGCATTCGGCGGCTCAATCTCCGACACCGGAGCCGCAGGTTCAGCCGGAGCACCCGCAGGCCGCTGCGGCAGCGGAGCCCCCTCCTTCTTCAATTGCTTAATCAAACTCTGCCACCGCCGCTCCGTAAAGAAGTAGCTAGGATCCACCTGCTCCAACCCAACCGAAGCCGCAAACTGATCGGCCCCGCTCCCAATCAACATCACATGCGGAGACTTCTCCATCACCGCCCGCGCCAACGAGATAGGATTCTTCGTCCGCGTCACCCCAGCGACCGCGCCCGCTTTCATCGTGGCCCCATCCATCATCGCCGCGTCCAGCTCATTCTTCCCATCCGCCGTAAACACCGCACCCTTCCCGGCATTGAACAGCGGATCGTCCTCCATAATCCGGATCGCCGCCTCCACCGCATCCATCGACGAGCCGCCCTTATCCAGAACACTCGCCGCCGCCTGAATCGACCGCCTCAACGCCGCCCGATAAGCCGCATCCGTCTCCTTGCTCATCGACTTTCGCTCAATCACCCCCGCGCCCCCATGCAGCACCACAGCCCAGCGATGATCGCCCTTCGCCGCAGCAGCCGAAGCAGCCATCACCGTCGTCCCCGGCTGCAACATCACACCGGAAGCGACCAGCCCGGCAAATACCAGAAAAGCGCAAATACGCACGCAGCGATTCATACCAACTCCTCAAAATGTCCAATGAACATATACGAACCAGCAGTGTAACGCGCATCCCTGCCTAAGCCCCACATTCCCCGGCGGCATTCCCTATCTCGCACGCGAAACTGTACTCTTTCCCCATTTTGATCTAATGTATTTGCCTGTACCTTGTTTCCGCCGTTCCGGGCCTGAGTGAAGCGCGGCCGCGCTCTCCAAAATCTCTAGGAAGGTATACCCATCATGAAGAAAACCGCATTGCTCACATTGCTATGCATGAGTGCGACCCTACCGGCCCTGGCGCAAACTAAATTCGACGACCGCCTGGGCACGTCAACCGAAGTACTGAGACAAATGCTCGCCAGACCAGACGCCATTCCAAGAGATCTGCTAGACCAGGCAAGATGCATCATGGTCTATCCCAGTGTCAAGAAAGTGGGTGTTGGCCTCGGCGTAACCTATGGTCGAGGTGTACTCACCTGCCGCACTGGCCCCCACATGCAGGGGGAGTGGAGCGCGCCTGCGATGTACACCATGGACGTCGGTAGCCTGGGCGTCCAACTCGGCAGCTCTTCAACCGACTACGTATTGCTCATCATGAGCCAGCAGGGAGCAGACAAAGTTCTCGCTGGCGGATTGAAACTTGGCGCAGGCACATCGGCCGTTGCAGGTCCCAACGGGGCCAAGGCAATCGGTCACAACGACATCAACGCGGATATTCTCACCTATTCTCGGGCCAAAGGGGGCTTGTTCGCAGGCGCTTCCTTAGGAACGGCATCCATGAAGTCCGACGACACAGCGAATCAGAACATTTACGGCAAACCAGTCGATGTTCAGCAAATTGTTCGCGATGGTCAGGTCACCACTACAGCTGCAGGGCAACCCCTCATCTCTCTATTGGAGAAGGAGATCCCCGGAAAAGAAGAGACTCATAAACACAAGTAAGCTCAGTAAAGCGGTGCACTCTGCATTGGGGTTGGACGTCGTCAATCAAAGACCGTCCAACCCTTTTACTTCCTGATTCGACAGAAAGCATCAATCACTTCCCTGCTGAATTGCGATAAGCCTCCAGAGTTAATCTCAAACCCTCCGCATAACCCGTCCTGTGCACAGAGCCGAGCAGCCCAACCAGTGCACTGTCATCCAGCAACACCGGCGTAGTCAGCAGATAATTCATCTCCACCAACTCACGCATTATCGGCTGAAACAATCCGATCAGTCGCAGCATCGTCTTGCCAGCAACGAGAATCTTCGGCTTGCGTCCCACCATCGCAAACACCTCATCGACAATCTCCCGCTGAGTCATCACACCCGATCCGGCAAAGTGCCACCATCTCCCATAGGCCTCCGGCTTCGCTGCAAGATCCAGAACCACCGGTCCAACATCCGGCACATAAACAAACTGATGTGGCGTATCGATCGGACCCAGCATATTCCCCGTACCACCCTTCTTCGCCGCTACCTCAAACAACGAGTGCAGATAGCTCTTCTCGGTCCGTGGCCCATAAAAGTCAGGAAGCCGCAAAATCGTCCCCTGAATCTTTCCCTCCGCATGAGCCTTCAGCAGTACCTCCTCCTGCGCCTTCCGCATCTTGCCCTTGTACGTATGCGGATTACGAGGATGCGTCTCCGTCACAGGAGTCGTCACCGGCATTCCATACGGATAAACCGTCCCAACCAGGACCAGCCGCTCGACCTCTTCCGCAATCGCTCCGTCCAAAGTCTTCTGCATCACCAAAGGATGCAGTTCAAACTTGTCATAAGGAACTCCCACCAGATAGATCAGTGTCCCCACGCCACGCGCCGCCGCTCGCACCGACCCCGGATCATCCGGATTCCACGTAACGATCTCCGCCAGCGGATCACCCCCGAAAGTCTTCTCCAACTCCCCACGGTTGCGCCCCACCACGCGATACTCAATCCCCCGCGCCCGAAGCGCATCAGCGATACTCTTCCCCACCGCACCTGCAGCACCAAACAAAGCAATCTTCTTCATATCCCTCCTGTCCTACGAATAGATGACTCCGTCATAAGGACGACTCACAACAAAGTCCGCCAAATCAATACAAGGCAAGCCCCTGCCCCCGATTCACTCCATGTTCTTCCTCCTTGGTCCGTGGTCGTACCTTCTTCAGCACTCCGCAATACCACCCGCACCCGAGTCGATGAATCCGTCGTCAGATGGTATACTTGTCTTCGGATTGCTCACCGCTACCCCGCACTTGTGTGCAGGGCTCAACGCGGAGGTGGCGAAATTGGCAGACGCACTAGCTTGAGGTGCTAGCGCCGCAAGGCATAGGGGTTCAAGTCCCCTCCTCCGCACCAATCCAAAGAATCAAGCACTTACGAAGGGCTGACC
>Ga0070734_10001225_pt1 | contig 39337 bp, 22 predicted proteins | sample Coa_R1_8_FD_66444 | JGI IMG/M metagenome (GOLD analysis project Ga0070734, IMG submission 66444) | Surface soil microbial communities from Centralia Pennsylvania, which are recovering from an underground coalmine fire - Coalmine... | ecosystem: Environmental > Terrestrial > Soil > Unclassified ...
TCGCCGCCAGCAGCGTGGCTTCGCCTTTTCTGACAGAGACCGTCAGCTCCGCGGCCACGACGATCACCCTGACGCCCTCCGGCAACACGCTGTCCCCCGGCCAGGCTGTCACGTTCACGGCCACGGTGCAAGCCGTGCCGCCGGGCAGCGGGACACCGACCGGTATGGTCACGTTCCAGGATGCCGGCGTCGTGCTCGGGACCGCCAACATCGGCCCGACGGGGACGGCCAGCTTCACGGCCACGAGTTTAGCCAGCGGTACTCATTCGATACTTGCCACGTATAGCGGCGATGCCAACTTCAACGTAAGTGCATCGTCGCCTGTCACGGTCACGGTGACCACGACTCCCCGGAATGCTTTCGTGATTGCGTTGTACCTCACGGTCCTGGAACGCGCCCCCGATGCCCCTGGTTACAATTTCTGGGTGCAGCAGCTCCAGGCCGGGCAATCCCGTGCCATGATCGCGCTGGCCTTTGAGCTATCGACGGAACATCGGGTTCTCGAAGTCAACCAGTTCTACAAGGATATTCTCCACCGGCCCTCCGACAGCGGCGGATTGACCATTTGGGTAAATGCGTTGCTGGCTGGCCACAGCGAATCGGAAGTGGTCGTGGCGTTTCTGACCTCGCCGGAATACATGGCCACCCATGCCGACAATGTTTCCTACGTTGCCGGGCTCTATCAAGACTTGCTCGCCCACACCGGCGATCCCGGCGGATCGGCCTATTGGTTGGACCTGTTGAAACGGGGCATCGAGAGCAGAGCTCAGGTCGCGATGTCGTTCCTGGGCTCGGCGGAAGCGTTTCAACAGGCCATCGATTTTTATTACCAGAATTACCTCGGACGCTCCGGAGACCTGTCCGGAACGCAGGGCTTCCTCGATACATTGCAGCGCGGGCACCTATCCTCCGCGGCGCTTGGCGTCCTTTTCCTGGCTTCCGATGAGTTCCTGGCTCACGCTAACGTGATTGCGGGTGGCTGACCACAACGCGTTCAATCGGAAACGACGGGCAGGACCGCGGTGTATCTTCTAAGCCGCCGCGGCTGGTCCTCCGTGAATTGAGATCGCCGCGCAATTGTGTGGTCCTATCATTGCGCGTTTCCGCATGTGCCGAAATTCTCCGTTGACACCAAAGATCCCTCGCCTTACGATCCTACAGCACAGTCGATAGCATTGGAGCCTCTGGGCCCCCCTGGTTCCGACCAGACTGGAGGCCGCTGCGGCGCGCCGTGTCCCCCCCTCACGACGTCCCATTGCGCGAACCGGTTTCTGGATCCCGCGAATGGGCGTTTCCTTCCCTTGCATCCTTCAACGAGGGGTTGACGATGGCTGTCTCCTTTTTGCGTCGCTGGTTCACGAAGAAATTCAGGTTTCCCCAGGGCAGGTCGCAGAGGACGCAACCTGAGCAGCGGTCTCGGCGGCCGCGATTCGAGTATCTGGAAGAACGATTCGCCCCGGCAACGCATATCTGGACGGGAGCGAATTCAATGCTTTGGTCAGACGACGCCAATTGGAACGGTGGCTCGCCGGCCACGGATAACTCTATTCCTGTCTTGGTGTTTCCGGCCGCTGCCTCCAATCTCACCAACTTGGATGACATCCCGAACCTCTTCGTTCAGTCCATCACCTATACCGGCAGCGGTTATACCACCATGGAACCCGCCATGGGGAATAATCTCGTGAGGTTTAACTCGACCAGCTCGGCTCAGGGCATCACGATAGATGCGGCGGTCACAGGTGTAGACGCGCTCAATATCGGCATCGATCTGGGTTCTTTCGTTGGTCCAGTGACCGTGAACGTCGCAAATGCCGGAGCAAGACTTAGCATAGGAGGCCCTTTGAGTGGTGGTCCCGCGTCCTCAGACACTGGCGCCACTGCCCCCCTGAACATCACCGGGGCCGGAACCCTGGCGCTCACCGGGAACAATACCTACTCGGGAGGGACCATCCTCACCAACGGCACGCTGGCGATCGGCAATGACGCGGCGTTGGGAACCGGAAGCTTATCGCTGGCCGGCGGGACAGCCATTCAGGCAATCGGCGGCGCCCACGCCCTCAGCAATAACCTGTCTGTGAACGGCGATATCACCATCGGCGGGACGAATAACCTCACGTTCGCTGGAATCACGACGCTGGGAAGTTCGTCGGGCACGCCGTTGACCCTGACCGTGACCAATTCCGGGCTAACCACTATCAGTGGAAGCCTCGCTGGGGATGTCATGATACCGGCGGGGGGCCTGGTCAAGTCAGGTTCCGGTACGCTGGTGTTGTCAGGCGACCAGGCTTACGTCCCGTTAACATCCATGGTTGTCGATGGTGGGACACTACTGGTGAATGGCTCATTCCCCGCCAGCAACGTGATCGTGAACAGCGGTGCCACCCTCGGCGGCTCCGGCAGCGTGCGAACGATTGCCGCAAACGGAGCCATCAGCCCAGGCGGCCCGGGCACGGCGATCTTGCAGAGTGGCAATGCGACGTTCCACGCTGGGGCCTCCTTCGTAGTAAAATTGAACGGCACCACGGCGGGGACCGGCTATGATCAACTGAACTCTTCCGGCACCGTGGATCTGTCCGCTGGCCCGACGCTAAGTGCGATGGTGGGCTTTCCGGCACTGGCTGGGAACACCTTTACCATCCTCACCAGCAGCAATGGAATCACAGGTACGTTCAGCGGACTCGCCAACAACGCTCTACTGAATATTAGCGGCCAGATTTTCCAGATTAGCTACACCGCCAACAGTGTTGTCTTGGCCCGCAGCACCTTGCCCACGACGGTGACCGTTGTGTCGTCCACCAACCCGTCCGTCTTTGGGCAAGCCGTTACCTTCACCGCTACGGTGGCCAGCGGCAACCCGAATTTTGGTACGCCGATGGGCACTGTCCAGTTTCAAATCGATGGGACCAACTTCGGCAGCCCCGTGCTTCTCAGCAATGGCATGGCCACCAGCGGGACCATGAGCAACTTGGCGGTAGGTAGGCACACTGTCACGGCCATCTATTCCGGAGACACAAACTTCGATAGCAGCACCGGAATGCTCACCCAAACCGTCACCAAGGCAAGCACATCGGCCACGCTTAGCGCTTCGGCTCACCCCTCGGTGTTCGGTCAATCGGTGACCTTCACTGTCACGATTGGCGTCCTGCCACCGGGGGCAGGTACACCGACCGGCACGGTCCAATTCCAGATCGACGGCAGCAATGCCGGCAGCCCGGTCGGCGTCAGTACGTCCGCCGGAGTAACCACCGCATCCTTCAGTACCGCAATGCTGGCGGTGGGCACGCATACGGTCACCGCGAACTACAGCGGCGACCCCAACTTCACCCCTAGCGCCTCGGCACTTTCGCAAACCGTCACCAAGGCGAACACCGCGGCCACGCTTAGCACTTCCGCCAATCCCTCGGTGTTCGGTCAATCCGTCACCTTTACCGTCACGATTGGCGTCACCCCACCGGGAGCCGGCACACCGACCGGGACGGTTCAGTTCCAGATCGACGGCAACAACGTTATCGGGCCGGCAACCGTCAGGACCACCGGAGGCCTAACCACCGCCTCCCTGAGCGACGCCACATTGGAAGTAGGCTCCCACACCATCTCGGCCAGCTACAACGGCGATTCGAATTTTCTCACGAGCGCAGCAGCTACGCTGACCCAAGTTGTCAACCCAGCGGATACGTTGACCACCATCACTTCGACGGTCAACCCGTCCATTTTTAGCTTGCCGGTCACGTTTACGGCAGTCGTACGACCCATGCCACCAGGCAATGGCACCCCAACGGGCCTCGTAACCTTCCAAGATGGAAGCCGGCCGTTAGGGAGCGCCGCCCTCAATCTTTCGGGAATTGCTACGTTCACTACAACCAACCTGGTTGCCGGCATGCATTCCGTCACCGCCGTCTACAGCGGTGATCTCCACTTTAACAAGAGCACGTCCCCGGCGATCATTCAGACGGTTACCGTTACGCCCAACCAAGCCTATATCGCCGCGTTGTACCAAGCAGTGCTCAACCGCTCGCCTGACACGGGAGGCTTCAATTTCTGGGTGCAGCAGCTCCAAGCCGGGGTGTCGCGCTCGATGATCGCCCAGGCATTTGAGCTGTCGGTCGAACACCGGGTGATTGAGGTCAATCAATTCTACGATGGAAACGTCAATCCACCCCACGGAGGCTTCTTGCACCGCCCCGCCGACGATGCCGGCCGGGCCGTTTGGGTGAATGCCCTGGTCAGCGGCCAGAGCGAGGCAGCAGTGGCCGTGGCATTCCTGACTTCACCCGAATACACCGCCGCCCATTCCGACAGTGCATCCTACGTTGGCGGGCTCTATCAGGACGTGCTCAATCATGGCAGCGACCCGGTAGGAGCCGCGTACTGGCTCGATTTATTGCAGCGCGGCGTCGAGAACAGAGCCCAGGTCGCCTTGTCGTTCCTGGGCTCACCAGAGGCCTTTCAGCAAGCCATCCAGTTCTATTACACCGATAAGAATTACCTCAACCGCTCGCCAGCCCCAGCGGAGAGCCAGGCATTTCTGGATGCCTTGCAGCGCGGCCGGTTGACCCCGACGGCACTCGCCACCACATTCCTGGCTTCGGATGAATTTTTCGCCGACGCCATCCAGCGTGCGGGTGGCTGATTGACAGGATCGTGCGAGATCCGGCACCACAAGCCTGACGCGCCAGCGAAGGATACTTGCTGCGGTCCTTCGCTGGCGCGTCAGGCTTGTGTTTCAGGCTATCGGTTCAGCGGCGGCCGGTCGTACTCATTCGCCGATCACGTTGGTGGACGCCATGCTCCGGTTCCGCCGCGCCCCAAAGAACCAGTTGAACTGAACCAGGGCCTCGACATCGAACGGCTTGGGGCCGGTGACTGGCGTCACGATACCGACCGACAGGGCAGAGCGTTCCCCCAAGCCAAACGTCGTGGCCATCGTGAGATCGACAATATCCGCAGTCCCTACGGGGTCATTCACCTTGAACGCACCGCGATGATTGAGCGGATCACTCACATGCACTTCGAAGGTGGGTGCGATGGTCCGGAGCAGCCGTTCCTCCGCACAAGGGCGGGTGAAGATGTAGCCGACGCCGATGCTGTTAAACAGGCTGGTCACGTCTTTGCTGTCGGTCGGAGCGGCGACCGACGTGAAGCCGTGGAGGAACCATTTGTCGGCGGACCAGATGTAGCCGACAAACGGCTGGAGCACGGTCACATGGGTGACCGGGACCGTTGAACCGGCGAAGTGAGCCGGACCGGTGGGGGCGGTGACCGCCAAGCCGGTGGACAGGAGCGTACCACTGGCGGGATCTTGCCAGAACGCATATTTCAAAATGGTCGTTAGGTCGCCGATGTCCGTGTCCGTGCCACCGAGCCCCGGCGTGGTGCTGCTGGCACTCAACGTGTTGAGCGGCAAACGAAAGCCGATCGAAGCGCTGTTGTCCAGGAACGTCTTCTCGAAGCCGAAGGTCTCTCGATAAACGTCGATGCCATGCAGATCGATGCCCAGCCGGCGGCTGACAGCTTCGCCCATGTTATCGTAATAGTTGAAATCGAAGTAGAACCGGTCGCGTGGTTGCGGGCTTTCGTCCTCACTCATTTTGAACGCCCGGGCTGGGGTCGCGACCACGGAACCCCGCGGCTGGCCGCCGGGGTGCTGCGGCGGCCCGAAAGCGATGGCCGTGATGGGCCCCTGATCTCCCTTGAAATTCGGTACCGCCAAGGCAACCGCTCCCGTGCCCGTGGCGGCCGCGGCTTCCGGGGAGATCGAAGGCTCGGTTGCCGGCGGCGTCGGAGCCGGTGACGTCGGGGCCGGCGCAGTTGTTGTTGGCGGCTTGGTCTGCGTCGGAGCGGTGCCCGGCGGCGTCGGCGCTGGTTCCGGAGTTGTTGGTGTGGGGCAGGGTTGCGGCGGGCAAACTTCGGGACGCGTGCCGTGGAATAACCGGAATTGCCCGTGCGCCGGTGCGGCGAGTCCGGCCACCAAGGCGGCCCCGACGAGAACCAACCACAACGGTCGAAAGTTTATAACCGCGATGCGCATCGTTGCCTCCGAGCAGATAAATGGACAGCGTTCCTTGCTGAACGGGACCGATTTCTGCATTGGTTATCGGCGTAGAACGCGATGGAGATAGCGCAAAGAGGCCGGCAACCCGATTGGGACCGGTGCAAGATAGGGGCTATGCGGAAGAAGCGATGAATGACGGCACGCAGTCCCGCCCATCCGACGCCCAGAGCGTAGAATGAGATGCTGGTTCCTAAACTCGGGTTGGGAACGCACTGCCGGGGAACTTCGTTTCCCGTACAGAAGCCGCGCGCGAAACAGAGTTTCGCGACGTGCGTTCCCAAACCGAATTTAGGAAAGAGACGGAATCATTGCGGGACGCGCCCTTCGTTTTTCTTGTTGAAGGCCAGGTCTCTCATCTCCTCCGGGATGTATTCGTCCACTCTCAGCAAAGTCGGGAAGTATTGCGACTTCTTGGCCAGGCGGTTCAGTATCTGGGCCAGGTCAATCAAGCGCGTGGATTGCGGAATCGCTTCTTGAAGCTTGCGAATCAAGCGCGTGTCCTCAGGCTTCACCGTGGAACCGAGCCAGGCGTAGCGCATCAGGGCCACGTGCGATTCGATTTCAGGGTAGTTGTCCTTAAAGCCAACGAGCTTATCTTTGGCTTTGGGACCCTTCTGTTCTTCAACATCAAAAAACAGGACGTGTGCACCAGGTGTTTGCGCGACAAAGCTGACGAGGTCTTCACAGGTGAGCGCCGTTTGCCGTCCCTTTACGTTGGAGGCGTCTCCCGTAGTCTGGAACAGGTTTCCCTGGGCATCGACCGACTCGCCCCCCTGGTAGTAAAACACCACAACCGTGTTGCTGCGCAGGCCCGCTTTGGCCAAGCCTTCGATCTTGTACCGGATCGTCTGTAGTTGCTGGAGCACGTAGCAACGCCGGGACCGACGAGGCGTGTAGACTTCGACTTCATCAAAGACCGGCCCCATGGTCTGCTCGAATTCCGTTTTCAGCGCATCGGCGTCGGTCTCCCGTGGGCTCACCGGCAGCACATACAGGCGCTGGGCGCGGGCCGGGTTCTTGCAATCCACGAGGAAATGGGTGCGATTGCTGGCATCTTGTTCCAGCCCCGGCAGGGCAATTTCCACCTGGTTGTGCGCGGCCTGGTTGAGCAAAATATCGGTGCGGAAGGCCCGTTCCCGGCCACCCCCCGCAGCCGCTTCCAACTCCGCCGGAAGCTGCTGGAAGCCATTGACAAAGACACGCACCACCTTGGTGGCTTTCAACCGCGCATCATCCTTTTCATCCCAAACGACGTGACCCCGAAGCCGGACCCGGCCTTCGGACATCGCCGGAAAACGAATCGTGCCTCCCGGCTCCGCGGTTGCCGGCACTGGCGCGTTGCCCGCCCCGATCGGGAGAAGGCTGTCGATGGATAGCCGCACGGGCGGATCCGGATAGTTCACGATGAGCGGCATGTTCGCCTCGCCCCCGTCATTGGCCGCCACCACGTGCAGCGTATTGAGGCCGCGCCGCAACTGCACGTCCACTTCCTTGGTCACCTCGTAGGAGCCGTCCGGATTGGGCTCAACCTTGGAGAGATCGACCGGGATCGGCTTGCCATCGTCCTGGATGAACTGGGCCTTTTGGAGCGGGTGCGCAGACCGCACCTGGAAGCGCACCTTCAGGTTCGCCTGGTTCACCGCAAGGTGATCGTGTGGTTCGAGAAACTGCACGACCGGAGGCGATTTCACGGGGCGGTACTGGATGTTCGCCGTACCGGGCATGCAGCATTCGGCTTCCTGGTTGGCGACGCGGACGCTGATCTCGTTGGCTTCCTTGTCCGCATCCAACGGCACATTCTTGAGCAGCACCACCTGCGTCCCGTCCATCGCGGCCTGGTTAGCCAAGACCGGTCTGATGTCCCGACGCTTACCGTTGACTTCGACGATCACCGAATTTAAGAGCAACGGCAGCGACGACCGCACTACCGCGGACAGGTCGATAAACGGCTCCTTGGTCTCTTGCGGCCCCTTGATGGCCAGCACTTCCGGCGGCCGCAGATACGATACGTTGATATCTTCGGTGGTCGAGACGGCGCCCCAGGAATTGCTGAGCTGGACTTGGAAGCGGTTGTTCCCCGGATGGAGGGGAACCTGGCCTGTCAAGGTCCGCGTTTGATTGTCCATGACCAGGCGCAGATTGGGCAATTCCTGGCCATCGCGCAGAATCTTCGCCTGGAAGGGATATGGATGGCCGGGCGGAGCGAGCTGAGCTTTCAGGGCGATTTCCTCACTCTCCTTATCGCCATACTGGACAGCGTCCCGCTGCGGGGTGATGACCTCCAGGGGCGGGACCGGAGGCTGGTAGAGGACCGTGATCGGCCGATCCGCTTCATCGCTGTTGGCGGTCTTGGCACGGAAATGCACGGTCTGTGGCCCGGGTTGCAGCGTCACCTCTTCGTTGATGACGAATTTTCCCTCCTTGCCGGACGCAAAGCGAGCCAACTCCGTCGCCTTGGGTAACGGATCGGTGACCCGCTCGGCCTTCACGAGCTTCTCTCCCTCCTCGGCATCGATCTTGCCTCGGATGGCAATCTTGGGAGCGTGAACCAGAACCGTCTTGCCCGGTTCAATCGACTGTTCGGACTCCTTCTCCGATCCCTGGGGCAGGACCGATTCCAAAACGATGAGCGGCGGACGGGCCTTCTTGATCAACGTGACCTCGAACGCCAGCCGGGCCGTTTCCGTCTCCTGATACTCGGGCAAAGCGTCGCGATTTCGGGCCACGATTTCAATGAGGTTATTTCCCGGCTGAAGCTGGAACTTCCTTTTGATTTCCAGCGGCTGGCCCGGGGCAAGGGCCGGCGTTTCATTCTGCTGAGCGACGACCTGGTTCTCATGCCGCTGGGAAAACTGGACGGTGACCGCTTCGTCAGGAAGCCCCGGCCGAGCGACCGCCTGCATGACGAATTCCGGGTCGCGGACGATCAGAGCCTTCGAACCCTTCCCTTCGAGCTGAGGCGGCGGTGGCTGGTAGCGGAGCGAAAGTTCTTCCACATACTCTTGCCGCCCGGCTTCCGGCGTGCGTGCCACCACACGGAGCTTGTGCATCCCACGCCGTAGGCGCAAGGGAACCGTGAATTCATTTTCCGCGGCCTTTTCCAGATTGAATTTCTGCTCCGCCTGGTTATCGAGTTGCCAGGTCAGCGACTTCAGGCTGCTGAGCGGCCGGCCGTGGACGACCAACTGAAGCGTGACTTCGGGATGCCGCACGAGGATTTGTCCCCGGCTGTCCGGCTCAGGAAACGTGCCTTGTTCCTCGATCACCAGCCCGAGTTCCGGAGGCAAGGGCGGCGGGGCAGGCGGTACGCGTTGGAAGTCACCCTGGGCAATCAATTCCTTGAGCAGACCTTCCCGGTAGTATTCCTTGCGGTATTCGTCGGCGAGAGCGAAACGGGTCGGACCGTCGGCCTTGCCCGTGTTAAAATGCCAGCCGAGATGGCGTTCGGCTTTTCGTCCGCTGGCATCATACGGTCCGATGGGATTCCAGCCGATCCACTCGCGATCCTCCGGCTTGCCGTTCCGAGCAATGAACAGCGACAGGAGCGGCTTGCGCTCGTCGATGAGCTGGCGGATTTCCACGCGAACCTTCCGAGGACCGTCGCTTCCTCGCGCATTCAAGACCACGGCCGTTCCTGGCTTGGTGCGGGCAACTGCTTCGAAGTATTCATCGAAGGATTTGGTCGGACGAACCTTGTCCCCCTGCACAAGCCCTTCGAGAACGTCCCCCTTTTGGAGCTTTCCCTGGGCCGGACTGTCGTCTTCGACCTGGGTTACCACAACGCCGGCCTTCTTCTCCTGCACCGCCACGCCCGGCAACTGGCCGTACTGTCCCACCAGCTTCGGCAAATTGGTCAGACTCCACACACAGGCCGTCTGGTCTTCCGCCACGGACACCAAAAACCGGCCATCGCCCGAAAAGGCCAAACCGTAGATGAGCCCTTGGTGGCCGGTCAGTGCGCGGACCTGCTCACCGGTGGCGGCGTTGTACAGGCTGAGCACCGGCTGAAAGTCCTGGTGGGAAGCGATAGCCAGGATGGGCACGTTGAGAGCGGGCTGCGGCGAAAGCAGTGCGAAATGGGTGAGAACCTGGTCGGCCTTGAGCTTGACCGTGGCGACTTGCCGGTTGCCCTGGTACACCGCAACGGCCGGTCGGCCGGCCGCCTGAAGGGACTCCGCCCGCCAGCCGTTGAGGGCAGGGCGATCCATGATCCATCCGGTTCGGTCGGCCGTTACCTGCCGCTGGCCGAAGTCAAAAATTAAATCGCCGGTCTGCGGTTGGCGCACCGGGGCCGCCGGTTTCTTGTCGGCCGCTTCGTTGAGCAGCAGGCCAAGGTCTTTGCCCTTCTTCACGAACGCAACGAAATGGAACGACGTCCCAATGCTCTGGAGCTTCTGGAATTGTGGCCGATGGGCCAGCAAATCGGAGATTGCGTAGACCAAGACATCGTGGCCGTCGTTGCCGGCGATGGCCAAATACTGGCTGCGCGGAGCCGTTGCCAGCACGGGAAGCTTCGAGCCGCTCCACAGGTCGATGGGACCGCCAGCCGTACGTTTGCCCGAGCGGAGATCGACCAGGTCCAGGACGCATTGTTCATCCCGTTTTCCTCGGCCATCGACTTTGCGCAAGGCAACTGCCGCGTAATCGAGCTTGCCATCGGCCCGCGCGGAGAAGAGGCTGAGTGCGCGCGGGAAATAATAAACCGACTCTTCCGGCGACGGAAACGGTATGCGCTGACCCTTTCGTGGTTCACCGTTGCCGGAAACATCCCAGGCGTGCAGTTGCCCGTCTGCGCCGCGAAAACTGCCCGTGATCAGTTTGCGCTGATCGGGCCAGTACGCTGCGGTGTTGTTGTTCTTGCCCCCCTCTTCCAGATTCCAGACACGTTCTTGGGTGCGCTCGACATCCCAGAAGCGAAGCCTTTCGTCCTCCCAGGCAAGCGCAACCCGCACTTGCTTGGGCTGATTCCCGGTATGCCAAGCGGCCAAGGCCGGGCGAACGCTCGGCTTCTCCGGATTGGGCAAACCCCAAAGCCCGTCCGCCAATTCCTTGCCCGCGGCCACATCCCAGATCCGTGCGGCACCGACATCCTTGTTGTTGTCTTCATCCCATTCCTTGGCGGCGGAAACCAGGATCGGCGGTTTGCCGGGCGATGCCGGAGCGAATGCCAGAGCCACGACGGGCCCCAGATGTCCGCGGAGAATGCGAACATCAGTGGGCTTGGCCGTGTTGAAGACGTAGATGGTTCCCTCGTCCCGGCGCATCGTTGGAGTGAGGGTGCCGTCGCTGGGCATGATCCAGCCGCGTTGACGGAACCCGGCCGCCCCGCGAAAGACGCCCAGGCCGGCGACGGCCAGCCAGTTCCCGTCCTCGGAAAGGGCCAGGCTATTGATGGCACCAGCCAGCCCGGGCCCCAGCGGCACCCGATACGCGCCCGGCTCCAGCACAAACTGCCCCTGGTTATTGAGCCGCCAGACGCGCACCACCTTGTCCCAGCCGCCGACATAAAGAAGCTGGCCATCGGAGCTGAACGCCAGGGCTGTGACGTAGGACGTGGGCCCGCCCGCTTCCAGCCGCAGCAACGGTTCTTTCTCGCCGGGCGGCAGCACCGGTTCTTGCGACCAAAGTATCGATCCCGGCAGGGTGAGGAGCACTAAGGCAAGCGCTGTGGCGTGGCTTCTCATGGCTGCATCTTTCCTTTCCATCGTTCGACAGGAACTCGGCCGGCGCTCAGAGAGGCGAGCCCAGAGGGCGCACGTGGCCAGGCCGAAGGGACATTGTCAGTTTATGAAACCATGGATCAGACCTTCAAGCATATCACGTCCTTGGATTTCTGCTTGGCCGCGCTGCCCGAGCGTCCTTCCCGGCAGTGCGAATCTTCTTGCCCCAGCCAAGTTCTGCGTGCTATGGTATGATCATTGGCATTCCCTTCGGTCAGATCGATGGGCCGTGCTCCAAAAACGCTTCGAACCATCGCCGCAAGTAACCGATCGGACGTCTCATGGACTTGACAGCCGAGGCCGAACTCGCAAAAGGGCAAGGCCAGCGCCTCCAGCAATTGGCCGGCGATTTCGAGAAAGCCTGGAAGGCGGCCAAAACCACCGCCGACGCTCCCGTCCTGGACGCATTTTTGCCCCCGCCTGAAGATTCACTTCGGGAAGATGCCCGGCTCCTGCTGATCCAGATTGACCTCGCGATGCGCTGGCAGCGCGGCCAACGGATCTGTCTGGAAGAGTATCTCGATCGATATCCGGAGCTGCGGAATGCACCCAAACAGGTGACGCGATTGCTCTACGCAGAGTATGGCATCCGGCACCAGTACGGCGACAAGCCGCACGAGTCCGTGTACCAGGTGCGCTTCCCCGACCAGTTCGCCGAAGTGTTGCGGCTGATTGAGGAACAAAAGTATAAAACGGTGGTTGCCCCAACCGATTCCGTACCTTCCGCTTCCGTCCCTTCGGCGGCGGTGATGTCGAGCTCGATAGCCCCGATCGGCCAAGATGGCGTGCTCCAGGTCGGTGCCGGCTATCGCTTGCTGAAGCGCATCGGCAGCGGCAGCTTCGGCGAAGTCTGGCGCGCCATCGCACCCGGCGGCATCCCGGTCGCCATCAAGATTATTTTTCGGCCGATCGATCATGAATTTGCTCAGCGCGAATTGCAGTCGCTGGAGCTGATCAAAAGTTTGAGCCATCCCTACCTTGTGCAAACCCAGGCGTACTGGCCGCTGGAAGACCGGCTGGTGATCGTCATGGAATTGGCCGACGCGAGCCTGAGCAGCCGTTTGAAGGAATGCCGGGACGCTGGCGAAACGGGCATCCCGCCCAAGGAGCTGCTCGGATATTTTCGCGAGGCGGCCGAAGCGCTGGACTATTTGCACAGCGAAAAAGTGCAGCACCGCGATATCAAGCCGGACAACATTCTCCTGCTCCGGCGGCACGCCAAGGTAGCCGATTTCGGCCTGGCTCGTCTCCAGGAAAGCATTCGCCTGGTCAACGCCACGGCATGCGGCACGCCCGCTTACATGGCTCCGGAGGTGTGGAAGGGGAAGATCAGCCCAAACAGCGACCAATACAGCCTGGCAATGACCTTCATCGAGCTGCGGCTCGGCCGTCCGCCCTTCCCCGGCACGGACATGGTCACCATGATGGAGGGCCATCTCCGGCAGCAGCCGGACCTCGCGCCCCTGGACGAGGCCGAGCAGCAAGTGATCCTCAAGGCCGTATCCAAGGATGCGGACCAACGCTACGGCAGTTGCCGGGAATTCACGGACGCCTTGAGCCAGGCGTTGGCAGCCGTAACGGGAGATACGGTAACGGATGTGCGCTCCACGCTGACGTCGCTGGATCCTCGGCTCCAGCAGTCGCCGATGCGTACCTGGATTGGTCGCGGTTTGTGGTTACTCGTGGCTTGTGGGTTGGGCTTGGGGATTGCGGTTGAGGCTTACCGGTGGAACGCACCCATGCCGAACCCGATCGCTCCTGTGGCGCCCGTGGTGCTGCCTACTGGGGTGAAAAAACTCGGAGATGAGATCGTCGAAGATCTGAATGGTCGAAAGTTTTACCAACACATCGTCTGCTCGTTGCCCGGCGACACCGAATCGATTGAATTTGTGGCAATTCCGCAGGGGAAAAAGGATGATCCCGATACATTTTACATGATGGTAAACAAAGTCTCAGTTAGCCTGTATCGCAAATTCGCCCAGGCCCATACCGACGTAGCTTCCTGCAAGAAGTGGCTGGAAGCGAACCAGGGCAAAGACGAGAAAACTCCTGCGTTTGACATGGGGGTGGAGGACGCCTATCACTTTGCGGAGGAATTACGGGGGCGTCTGCCATCTGCGCAACAATGGGACAAGGCAGCCGGGAGCTATGATCCCGGCGATCGGGAAGGACCGTACAAGGGAAAATGGACGAAGCAGTCGAAGATTGCCGTTAACAGGAGGGAACCGATGAGAGTCGGCGAGGCTGCGGACGATGAAAGTCCGTTTGGCTGCCGAGACATGGCGGGAAACGGCAAAGAGTGGACTCGCGATTGCTTTCAAGATGGCACGGTGCCTCTGGTGTCCAAAGATCCAAACGCAAACGTGATTTTGCGCGGGAATAGCTATGACGAGCCGGATCCTGTCCGGTACGAAAAACTCAAACAGTCCGGGATCGAGCCTTATCTCCAAAAAGAACCGGATCTTGGTTTTCGCGTGGTGATCGAGCCCTAATTCGACGTCCTTTACTCCACCTCTCCCGCCTCCAATTCATCTTCAAACAGGGCCGCGCCTTTCAGGCGAAATCCGGGACGCCGCGCCAGTGCCGTGGCTGCGTCGAGCCAGAAGAGCATTTCGACACACACCCGACCGAGCTGACCGGTTCTGGCGTGATGCTCGAGATAATAGCCGAGTAGAGAGGCGATCCTCCCATGCTGGCTCTTCGCCTGGTGCCAGAACCTCGCCGCGAATAGCTTCGCATGCTGTGGCCTGGTCAGCCGGCGCGAGAGCAGCTTCTGCCTGTGCCTTGGTTGCTTCATTCATCTATGGCTCCCCTACCACTGCAACACCGGCGGAAAATACTCGGCGATCAGCTCTTCGTAGAACGAACGCAACGCCGCCACGTCGGGCCGCTCAGGACTCTTGGTGTACAAATCGTAAGGGTTGAACGCCCGAACCCAGGCGAACATTTCGCGGTCCCGCGCGTTCATCAGATGCGGATAAGCGTCCTCGCGGTGCCCAGCGTAAAACGAGTGGTACCGGATCATCGCCAGGGCCTCCGGCGGCAGATAGTCCTTGACGACCTGGTACAGATATTCATCATGTCCCCAGGATAAATGGACATTTTCCAGGCCGCAGCCTTCTTCGTAAATTCCGCAGCGAGTTTGATACTCTGGGATGCGGCTGTCCGGATTGTCGGCGAAGAATTGGGGAAAGACGATCTTATCGGAAAACGCACAGCCGACGGGAAACGTGTCGCCGACGACGGCCCACTGCGGCTCGCCGAAAAGACACAGAATCTTGCCGAGGTCGTGAATTAACCCGGTCAAAATGAACCAGCGCGGATGGCCATCGCGGCGAATCGCTTCGGCCACCTGAAGCAGGTGTTCGATCTGGCTGAGACTGATGTCGGGGTCGCTATCATCCACGAGGGTGTTGAGGAACTCCATCGCCTGCCACATGCTCATGCGGCGCTGGCGCAGCGGCAGGTAATCGCGTTTTTTCGCCTTTACGAAGTCGAGAGTCTGGTACCGGTGGTTGAGCCGATAAAATTCGCGGACGGTCGGCCGGACCTCGGCTTGGTAGTCGCGAAATTCCTCCTTCTTCTTGAAACCCGCGGTTAGCCGCGCCGGCACGGCATCCGAGTCTTCAGGAGGATAGCGAAGCTGGAGAGCTTCTTCCCAGTCATCTAGATCTTGAAGGGGGGCGGCGACCGGATCAGACCCATTCGGCTTCAAGTTCACGATTTTCTCCTGGTTTGGGTTGAAGCGAGCGACCGTCTGACTTTATACCATACGGCAGGCTCAGCGACGCTAGAGGTTTTTTCCCTCGTTCCCGAACTCGGTTTGGGGACCAGGGAACGAGGGAACGATTTGCAGGCTCGCTGCTAAACGCTCCGAAGGACACCGGCTATAATGGATCGATTGTCACCCATCGTGGAGTTGAGCCGCATGAGCCGTTTCGGTTACCTCCTGATCGTACTCACCACGGTCCTGGCCTCGGCTCGAAGCGAGGAGTTGTCCCGCATCGGCCTGGTCGGTGAAGTGCCCCGCACAGCCCGCCGGCTGGCCGCGGCCGACGAACTGGCCGCGCAGGAAAAATGGGCCGACGCCGTGGATGAATATCAACGCATCCTGACCGAAGCGGGCGATGATTTGATCACCCTCGATGCCCGTCACTCCTTACAGGCTCGCCGGGTTTGCCATCTTCGCCTGGCCGCCTTGCCGCCGGCTGCATTACGGGCCTACCGAACCCGCGTAGACAGCCAGGCAAAGAAATGGCTGGATCAGGGCACGGCCACGCGCGATCCCCTTCTGCTCCGCCGGCTCGTCGATGAAGCCTTTTGTAGCCGGCATGCCGATCGGGCTCTCGACCTGCTCGGCGACCTGGCTTTCGAGCGCGGCAGCTTCGAGGAAGCGGAGCACTGGTGGCGTATGTTGGCCGTGCCGATCAGAGAGCAAGCCCAGCCGCCGTTCACGCTCCTCTTCCCGGATCCACAAGTCGATGTGGCGGGCGTACGGGCCAAGCAGCTCCTGGCGCGTCTGTTTCGAGGCGACCGCACCAGCTTTCCGGAGCAAATGCGGGCGTTTCGGGCGCTCCACGGCACCGCCAAAGGCCAGCTTGCCGGCCGGCAAGGCCTGTACGCGGACACCTTGCAAGCCCTGGCCGATCAGCAAGAGACCCTGGTTGCTCCCCCTGGGGAAGTGGCCTGGCCGACGTTCGCCGCCAGTCCGTCGCGGAACGCGGTCCTGCCGAAGCCCCCCGGGCGCTGGGCCAAGCTCCGTTCGCTGGACGGTCCCCAGTGGACGGTTCGCCTCGATGCCGACAGCGGTGCTGCCGTTCCGAAAAAGGGCGCGGAGACGGCAAGCAAGGTTGTCCCGCTCTTCCAGGCAGCGCGATCGTTGGCGTTCCACCCGGTCATTCAGGGGAACCGCGTCTTTGTGGCCGACGCCCGCCGGGTCATGGGGTACAGTCTGCTCGATGGGCGAGAAATCTTGCACTATGACCTGGCCCGTGCCGTGGGGGAAAATCTGCGCCTCAAAATGGAGTTACCGGCCGAGCCGGATCTGACTTACACCTTGAGCGTCGCCGGCGATCGGGTTTACGCCCGGCTGGGTGCCCAGAGTATAGGCCCGCCCCGGAAGGATAGCCCCAACGATGGCCCGCACACGTATCTGGTGTGTCTGGATTTGCAATTTGGTGTCCGCGGCAGGCTCGAGCGTTGGAGGCTGGAGTCGAAAGGGACGGCGGCGGCCGGTCCGGTCTTTGAAGGGGCACCGGTCGTGGGAGACGGCCGGGTCTTCATCGCGGAGAGCCGGTTCGCCGGCGGCCAGACCCAGACTGCGATCGCCTGTTACGATGCCGACACCGGTCAACCGTACTGGCAGACCGAGGTTTGCAATATTACGCAAGATTTTCGGCTGGACGAGGGCAAGCAACGCTCCCGGCATCATTTGCTGACGCTGACCGGCTCGACGTTGTTTTACTGTTCCCACTCGGGTGCCATTGTGGCCGTCGATGCGGAGACGGGTCGGCGGCTCTGGGCCGTCCGTTATCCCGGCCAAGCTCCGCGGACGCTCTTTGGGGAAACGCTGCCACGGGATCCGGCTCCTTGCCTGTTCAGCGGCTGCCGGCTGTACGTGGCTCCTCTCGATTCGGACCGCATCCTTTGTCTCGATCCCGAAACGGGGCAGAGCCTCTGGGAAAGCGGCCCGCTGCAAGTCATCCATCTGCTGGGTGTGGCCAAAGGACGGCTGATCTTCACGGCCGCCACGCCCCGGCCCTGCATTCGTGCCGTGGAAGCGGCGACCGGCAAGGCTCTGCGAAGCTGGATGCAGCCGGCCGACGGAAGCGAGCTGAAAACATTCGGCCGCGGGGTCCTGGCCGGCGACTGGGTATTTTGGCCGGTTCGCAGCGATCACCGCCAAGGCGTCTACGTCCTCGCACAGGAGACAGGTGAGCCGGTTTACTTTGATGATAAAATCAACGGCAACTTGGCCGTGGGCGGCGATTGTCTGGCCGCGGCAGGGATTCGCGACCTCTTGGTCTATGTTCCGGAAGGACGTCTTTTACAGCGGCGCCGTGAAGAAGCGGCGCGGTTGGTTGCTTCCACCAAGGCACAATTCCGCTTGGCCCTGGCCCAAGCAGATGCCGGTCTTTATGCCGACGCCTTGACCGGCTTCGATCACGTCGAAGCCCAGGGCAATCCTGAGGAACGCTGGAACGGCAAGCGAATCCACGACTTGCTGGATTTACGGCGCCACGAAATGCTGCTGGATGCGGCCGAGCATGCCCAGCAGGCTCATGCATGGGAACAAGCTAGCCATTTTCTGTCCCAAGCCGCTGGCGAACGGTTTCCGCTCTTTCCGCGTTTGGCCGCACTGAGCCGGCAAGCTGCACTGTGGACGCGGGCCAACCGGCCGGAGCGAGCGATAGCCGTCTGGCAATCCATTCTGGAAGATGGCACCCTGCGCGCCGGCGTGATTGCCGACGCCGATGGCACGCTGCATGCGGCCGCCAGCTTGGCCCGGGAGCGGATCGCGGAACGGAGAACCGTGCACGGTCCGGCGGTTCCGACGGCAGTTGAACGACAGACCCAATCTGCCCGGGACGAAAGGACGAGCCGAAGAGAAACGCCTGCGCTCCGCATGCCGCTGGTCCGGGCGTGGCAGACCGCTCCGCTGTCAACCGAGCCCGAAGACGGCGAACGATTTCTCCAGATCGCGAACGGGCTGGAAGGGAACAGCGAAACCGAAACCCTGGTCTCCGCTCGTGGCCATACGATCCTCTGCCGCGATGGACGGACCGGCAAGCTTTGCTGGCAGTGTACGCTCCCGCAGAAGCCGCAATGGTTCGATTGCTTTGCCGGCACCGTGATCGTCGCCGGGCTGGACACCCTCTACGGCTTGTGCCGGGCCGATGGTGGCCGGCTCTGGTCCCTGTGCCTGGCGATGGACAAACATCCGGCGCATCTGTCGGTGTTCCAACGGGTCGGCCCGCGATTGTTTTTGCTGCACGACGAACGGCGGCTCTTCGCTATGGACGTACGCAGTGGCGATTTGCTGTGGAGTTGCTGGGCACCGGCAGCGCGATTGAAGCTGCCGTTCCCGAGTGGTCGATTTTGCGCCACCTATCACGCGGGCCCCGAAACGGTGCTGATCCAGACCGGCATGGGCCGCTGGCTGGTTCTCGATAGCCGAACGGGCCGGCCGCTGCGGGAATCCGATCGAGCCGAACCACCTTGGCCTCGGCCGCCGTTGCGGTTGGACGAACACCGCACCTGCGTGGTGACGGACGCGGGGCAGGTAATGATGGTGGATTCTCGGACCGGCGTGGAGATCTGGACTTTCGCCGTCAACGGTCCGACGAGCCTTACCGGGGAAGCCCTGCAAATCCTGGGTAATTCGCAGGCCTTGCTACTCGTGGTGGCGCGGAACTACGGTTACCAACTGGAATGTCTCGACACAGGAACCGGGCGCCGCCGTTGGCCACAAGCTCGGTACCTGGGCTGGGAGCCGATCGATCTCGAAGGCGGCGCGCTGGATGAGACGGCGGTCTATCTGCTGCAAAAGCAGACGCTGCGGGCCCATGCCTTGGTCGATGGCCGGCTCCTCTGGAAGCGACCGCTCCCTGCCGCGGCCGTGCATTGGCAAACGGTGCGGACGGCTGATTCGCTGATCACCTTCCCTCGCAAGGGCCACGGCGTGCAGTGGCAGGCGCGCTGGCTATTTGGCACGATACGAGTACGGTTCACGACTCCGCCCGCAGCCGGTCCCGGAAAGGATTTTCCACTCCTCGTTTGCGATCCGCGCACGGGTCAGCTGATGCAGCGTCTGAATTTTCCTGCCGCAGCACCGCACGCCTGCCTGGATGGCCGGTGGGACACCGTTGCCGCCCTCCTGCCACAGCTAAGCTGCCGGGTATCCGAAATCGAAGATGCAGCCCCGACCGTGCATGTCTCCAAAAACGCCCTGACGGTCTCCTGGGATGGCCAGGCCAGCGGGCTGGCCGCCGCTGCCCGGGAACTACCGCCGCCCTCGGAATCGGGCACCAGTCCTTGACTCTTTTGGGCGATTGCCTGAAAAATAGATGGAAATGGATTGTCGGTTCCACGCCACGTAGAGGAAAAGAGACCAATGCTTGCCTCTGAACGGCCGCGCTTGCGCCCTGGCTTGGCCGCCGCTCGTGATGAACAGGATCCCCGTTATGTCCTGGTCTGGGATAAGCTGCGGCTCAGCAACCGCGTCCAGCGTCTGACCCTGCTGGAATTCGCCTGGATGCAGCTGTGCAACGGAGAACGCACCCTCCACGACATCCAGGTGGAAGCGATGCGGCAACTGAATGGACAGCTTCTGGCGCTGGATTTGTTCCGCGACTTGGTCGAACGGCTTGATGCGGCGCTGTTCCTGGAAAGCCCTCGGTTTCGGCAATGCTTGGCCGGACCCGTGCGCGAGCCGAGCTGCATTGGTTGTTATGCCGGAGAACCGGATGCCCTTCGCCGCCAGCTTCGGGAGCTGTTCACGGATCCGCGCGGGTCCGGTTTGCCCGACGAACCGCAGCCCAATGGCCGGCTCCGGGCCGCACTCTTGCCCCATATCGATTACCCGCGCGGCGGGGTGACCTTCACCTGGGGCTTCAAGGAAGTGTGTGAGCGGAGCAACGCGGAGTTGTTCGTGATCATCGGCACCTCGCACTACAGCAACGAGCGCTTCACGCTGACCCGCAAAGACTTCAAGACCCCGCTCGGCATCGCCCGCACCGATCAGCATTACATCGATCGGCTGGTTGGCCACTACGGCGAGGGCCTGTTCGAGGATGAAATCGCGCACTTGCCGGAACACTCCATCGAGCTGGAAGTCGTGTTCCTTCAGTATCTGTATGAAAACCGCCGCCCGTTCCGCATGGTGCCGCTGGTGGTCGGCTCGTTTCACGATTCCGTGCAGACCGGAGTGCTGCCGCGGATACAGGCCGACATTGGCCGGATGATCGAAGCCCTACGCCGCACCGAGGCAGAAATCGATGAGCCGATTTGCTACCTGATCAGCGGCGACCTGGCCCATCTCGGACCGAAGTTTGGCGATCCGCAACCCGTCGGCGAGCACGTCTTGACCCACAGTCGTGAACAGGACCTGGCTCACATGCGTCACGCGGAAGCTGCCGACGCCGACGGTTATTTTCAGCTGGTCGCCGAGGAGGGGGATCGCCGACGGATTTGCGGCCTGGGGCCGACTTACATGGTGCTGGAAGCCTTCCGGCCGAGCCACGGCCGATTGCTGCATTATGATCAATATGTTCACCCGCTCGGCCATGAGAGTGTGAGCTTCGCCAGCATGGCCTTCTACCAATGAAGCGAGGAAGAAGAGGCGATGAAGGAGAGACGGGACTTGCCGACGGCACTCGGGATGGTGCGGCCGCAGAACGCGGAAGGGCCGCCTTGCCTGATTGCCCAGCCGACGCCCTTGCTGCAATTGCAAGACGTCCTGGAACGATTCGAACGGGAAGCAGTGCAGGGCATTTGCGCAACCGGTCGATATCGCTGTTCGTACATCAGCTGGGGAGTCGGCCCGCCGCTGGTGTTTATGCACGGCCTGGGGGATCTGGCGTATTCCTTTGTGCCGGTCATGTCCATTTTGGCAAAGGACTTTCGCTGCATCGCGTATGATCAGCCTGGCAAGCACGGCGACGGCGCCCACCTTGGCCGTTACACCCACCCCGACTTGGTGCACGATCTGTTTGCCCTGCTTGACCATCTGGGAGTGCGGCAAAGTTACGTCTATGGGTCATCGTTCGGTTCCACCATTGCCCTGCGGGCGATGCAAGCCGAGCCGGAGCGGATACCCCGCGCAATCCTCGGCGGCGGGTTTGCGCGGCGCACCTTGGCGCCGGCGGAACGATTCCTGGCCCGGCTGGGACGGTACCTGCCCGGTTCGGCCCGGCACTTGCCGTTCCGCAAGTTGATCGGTCAATCCTGCCTCGGACCGCTCGCCCTGAAGCGGCTGGAGTTGTTCGAATTCTTCCTGCGCAATACCGGCGATCCGTCCCTCCGGGCGATGGCTCAGCGTGCCTGGATGATCCACGAGCTCGACCTGGGTGCACTGCTGTCCAAGATTCACCAGCCCGTCCTGTTGGTTTGTGGCGACTGCGATAGGGTGGTCGGGCGCGATTGTGAAGAAGTGCTGCTCCAGGGCTTGCCCCAGGTAGCCCGCGTGGAAGTGCCCGATTGTGGCCACATGCCGCACTACACCCATCCCGAAACACTGGCGGAATTGATTCGCCGGTTTCTAACGCCGCCTTCTGCTTGCTGCGACGGCGAAAAGGATTGATGCGCGGGAATGATTTTGGCCGCCCCTCTGGTGAGAGCGGCCGTAGAGTGTTAGAATCTCTCTTTCCCCTACGCTTCCCGTTTGCTTGCCAATGGGGCGGGCAGAGCGGCGGGATCAACCTATTCTGCTGGGCCCGACCGTGCCTCGGCCATCAGGCTGACAGGAATACGGGAGAACCAGTACAGGAATTCTCATTGCTATGGTGAATCGAAATCTCCTCCGCCAGTATGACCTTCCGGAATCCGAGCTGCAACAGCAGCTCGAAGAAGCGTTCTATCAGCCGGAAACGGGCAGCATGGACTGGCTTCCGCAGGAGGAGCAAGAGTTTGAAGTCAACAAGATCGTCAAGGGCCGGGTACTGAGCATCATCGGCGACGACGTAGTTGTCGATGTCGGCTACAAGAGCGAAGGAGTGATCAAGCTCGAAGAATGGTACGACGAGGGGCTGGATAAAGTCGTGCCGCCTCAGCCCGGAGAGGAAATTCAGGTCCTGCTCGATTCCGTCGAGGATGAGAGTGGGGCGATTGTGCTGAGCTACCGCAAGGCCAAGCGGCAAAAGGAATGGGAACACATCATCGAGAAGCACAAGGAAGGCGATGTCGTGGCCGGGCAAGTGACCCGCAAGATCAAGGGTGGCTTGCTCGTGAATATCGGCGTGAACGTGTTCCTGCCGGCCAGCCAAGTGGATATCCGCCGGCCGCCGGACATCGGCGACTACATCGGCAAGACGATCGAGTGCAAGATCCTCAAGATCGACGAAGCCCGCCGCAACATTGTCGTGAGCCGGCGAAAGCTCATCGAAGATCAGCGTGAGGAGATGAAGAAGAAGCTCCTCTCCGAGATCGAACCGGGCCAGATCCGCAAGGGCGTCGTCAAGAACATCGCCGAGTTTGGCGCGTTTGTCGATCTGGGCGGGATTGACGGCTTGCTGCACATCACGGACATGAGCTGGGGCCGCGTCTCCAATCCCCACGAGGTCGTGCACATCGATCAGCAGCTTGATGTCTACATCATCTCGGTGGATAAGGACAAGGAAAAAATAGCCCTGGGCCTCAAGCAGAAGTCGCCGAGTCCGTGGGCCAATGTGGAGGCCAAGTATCCGATTGGCAGCCGGCACACCGGCGAAGTCGTCAACGTCATGAGCTACGGCGCCTTCGTCAAGCTCGAACCAGGCATTGAAGGCTTGGTGCACATCAGCGAAATGAGCTGGACCAAGCGCATCAATCATCCGAGCGAGCTGGTGTCCATCGGCGACCAGATCGAAGTCCAGGTGCTGAATATTAACAAGGAAAAGCAAGAAATCTCCCTGGGCATGAAGCAAGTTCAGCCCAATCCCTGGGACAAGGTGGCCGAGCGATATCCGCCGGGCACCGTCATTACCGGCACGGTGCGCAATCTCACCAATTACGGCGCCTTCATCGAGATTGAGGAAGGGATCGATGGCTTGCTGCACGTCAGTGACATGAGCTGGGTCCGCAAGGTGAGCCATCCCAGCGAAGTGGTCAGCAAGGGGGATAAGGTCACGTGCGTCGTTCTGAATGTGGACCAGGAACGCAAGCGGGTCGCGCTGGGGCTCAAGCAAATGGCCAGCGACCCGTGGGAAGGCGATATTCCCGGTCGGTACCATCCAGGCGATGTCAAGAAAGGCAAGGTCACCAAGCTCACCAATTTTGGTGTCTTTGTCGAATTGGAGCCGGGGCTCGAAGGACTGCTGCATATCTCCGAGCTGGCGGACCACAAAGTTGAGAGCCCCGAGGAAGTCGTCAAGGTCGGCGACGAAATCGAGGTGAAGGTCCTCCGCGTCGAGCCCAAGGAACGCAAGATCGGCTTGAGCCGCAAAAACCTCTATGGCGGCCCCGAAGAGGAGCCCGAAGAGAACGCCGAAGAGGCAGCCGCCAGCACCCGTCCGCAGCGGGAACTGCGCGGCGGCACCGGCTCCAGCAGCGGACAGCTCTTCACGATGCCGGAGTCCCCGCCCGACAAGAAGTAACAAAGCAAGGAAGGAGGAGAGCAAGAATGCAGCACGCTTTCCTCCTTCCTCGGCTTCACCGACCAATCCGGTTCTGTTTACACGCATTGTGCAGCTTCGCGCATTCGCGCCACGGACATCTGGCTGCGTGGTAATAGCTGAAGATCGTTTGGTGCTGGCTCTGGCATGGCCGGGCCGGGGGAGTCGCCCTGCCGAGACTCCAGGATCTTCCTGAATTCTTCCGATAGCCTATCTTGGACAGACGGGCTGCTGTGAGGGAGCCTGGTTTCCTTCTCTGCCTTGGCGGAGAGGAAGGTCTGGTCCTTCAAGGTTGTCTCGGCCCGCGTCAATCGGGACCGGGGAAAAGGATTTCGTTTACGCGCTGGGAAACTGCTCATGACACGACTCCGCCGGCCGCGTGGCGATGTGGTGCAATCGCCGCTGGAAACCTACCTTCGTGAGATCAACGAAACGCCGCTGCTGAGTGCCGACGAAGAAAAACAGCTCGCCAACCGCATCGAGGTCGGGGACAGCGAAGCGCGCGATCGGATGGTTCGGGCCAATCTACGCTTGGTCGTGAACATCGCGCGGAGTTACACCGGCAAAGGGCTCGGTTTGCAAGACCTAATCGAGGAAGGCAACCTGGGGTTGCTGCGCGCGGTTGAGGGCTTTGACCCCAACATGAACACGCGTTTCAGCACCTACGCCAGCTACTGGATCAAGCAATCGATCAAGCGGGCACTCGTCAATACAGCCAAGACCATTCGGATCCCTGCCTACATGGTGGAGCTGCTGGGCAAGTGGCGGCGGGCCACCATCCAGCTCCAAGACGAACTCGGCCGGCCACCGACCTATGAGGAGATTGCCGGCAGCTTGGAGCTGCCCAAGAAAAAACTGGCGATCATCAAGAAAGCGATCCGCGTTTACAATGCCACGCCCCAGACCGACCAGACCGAAGCGGGATGGTCCCTTGATGAAATGCTGATGGACGCCAACACCAAAACGCCGGATACCGAGATGGTGGAAGCCGATGACCTGCACCATGTGCTGGGCCTGCTCGACAAGATGGATAAGCGGGAGGCGACGGTTTTGCGCATGCGCTTCGGACTCGATGACGAAGCACCCAAGACCTTGAAACAAATCGGGGAATGTCTCGGTCTGACGCGCGAGCGCGTTCGGCAAATCGAGAACGAAGCTTTAAGCAAACTCAGCGAAAGCATGCACGTAGAGTGATCGGTCTTCGGGTTGCGCCCGAATAGCCCTTTAATCCGCTTGTTTCATTCAATCCCCATCCACCGGCCGGGCGATAACGAGAGGTAGTACGGTTCCTGCCGTTCTCCCTGCTCCGCGAGGGTCTGCGATGGCCATCCGGCCGGGTTGGCTTGGGCTTTGGCTGATCTGCCTGGGATGTCAATCCCTCCCTCCCCTGGGATCGGAGGAAAAGAGCAGTGCCGGCCAACGCTGGGAAATGGGTCAAGCGGCCATGCGGTGCGGACAGACGGAGGAAGCAATCCGTTGTTATGAATCGAGCCTGGTCGCGGATCCGAACCTCACGCGCAATCATTTAAGTCTCGCCGCCGCCTATTTGGAACTAAACGAGTCGGACCGCGCCTGTGTCCACCTGGCCCGGTACAGCGATGCCAATCCAGACCAGCCGTCGATCCGGAAACGTTACGCCGAGCTGTTGCTTCAGTTGCATCGGTTGCCAGAAGCGCGGGCCCAGTTTGAAGCCTTGACTTGCGATGCGCCGAGCGTCAGCGAATCTGCTGGCGTTGATCTCATCCAATGTCATAGCCGGCTGATGGCCATTGCCCAAGATTCGGAAGACGTTTACCACGAGCATCTCCATCGCGGCATCGGCTTGTTTCTGCTGGCGCGCAAACGCCGGATCTTGCCGGAGGCCGATGGAAGTCTTTCCGCAGAAGGGCTTCTCTGCAAAGCCGCGGCTGAGCTATCGTTGGCTCATTGCGAGCGGCCCAATGAAGCCCAGCCGTGCTGGTATCTCTACGAAGTTTGGTCGCAGCTCGGACAACGCCAGCCTGCTCTGTGTCACCTGCGCGAAGCAGACGCGGCCGCGCCGTTCAGCTTCTTAACCCCCGCCGAACGCACGGCTCTCTGCCTGGCTTACGATCGTTATTGGGCAGAAGTCGAACGCAAGTAACCGCCGCTTAAATTCCCCGGCCTGGGGAACCACCCGGCCCCGTTGCTCGTCTCATTCATGGTCCGGTTGCTACGGTTTATTCCGCAGCGACTCGCTCAAGCGGATTGTGGACTGGGAGCCATGAGGCGTGGAGAGCAAGTTTTTCGTTCCCTTGACAATGCGGACACGCGCGTGTTAGCTTCACAGAGTGTCCTGAAAGATTGTCCTGGTTGCCCGTGACCGCACACGTCCTTTTCGACCCGGCAAACTCGTAATGATTTGGATTGGAACAATGAAGCGTTTCGCTTATCGGTTGGTACTGTTGGCAGTTGCAATTGCGATGGTTTCGATAGCAGGGCTCCCCTTCGGAGCGCCTGTCGAGGCACAGACGAAGAGCCGAGATACGAAGTCTTCCTCGGCGCCCAAGCCGCGCGGTGCAGGCGATGGACAGGAACGGCTCCTGTACGAGAAGGATTGGAGCAAGGATACGGCGGAGCTGAAGCACTTCCAGGAGATCCGGAAAGGCGTTTCGGTTGCCAACAAGAGCGAGATTCTCGATCACGCGGCCCAATGGTACGCCTATCGGCTGACCCACACGGAACATCAAGATCCCAAGCCCTCCTTCAAGGGAATGCACGACCTGGTGCGGGAGGCCCTGGAGCAGATCATCGATCTGCGGACTCCCCGAAAGCCACCGTCGGCCGCCGAACGGGCCTACATGGAAGAGTTCGGCAAGCGTTTCACCGCGTGCCTCCGGGAGGTCGCAAAGAATCCCAAAGTCATTGCCCGGGTGAACGCCGCCGTCATCCTGGCCCAGCTGGCGAAGGCCGGGCAGGACAGTGCCGTGGATGTGCTGGTCGAGATCCTCCAAGATCCCAAGGAAACTGATGGTGTGAAGCTGTTTGCTCTTCGCGGCTTGCGTGACGTATTCACGGCAGGAGGAGACGAGAGTCCCTTCGCGGATAAGGAGCGTGAGGCAAGGGTGATCGCGGCTCTGCTCAACTACCTCGACCGCAAACCAGCCTTGGCCAAGGATGCGCCGCCGGAGGAGTTGGCGGCCGTCAGTTATGTGCGTGAAGAAGCAGTCGCGGCTCTGGGCCAGTCGCGCTATCCGGCTGCGTCGAAGGTGGTCGCAAAGGTTACGCACATCGAAAGACCGACCGCGTGGGCGTTGCTGCGGGTGTTACGCAAAGATGGCATTCAACCGGAGCCGGGCCTGGCCGAGCAGGTGGCGGCCGCGGCGGGCGTTTGCCGGCTGCGTTCGAAGGAACTGGACCCGTATAACCCTGACTATGTGGCCTACCATGTTGGCCGGTTCATCGTCGACTTTGTGAGCTTGTACAACAGCAAAGGGCAGCAAGAAAAAGAAAAGAAAGAGCCGTGGAAGCTGTACGCGAATCGGCTGCTGACGGGTCTGGAAATCATGAAGATTGATTTGGCAACGCCACCGGCCAGCGAGCACACCGCTTATGTGACCAAGATGGCCGAGCAAGCCAGCCGCCTCCTGAGCCAGATCAAGGACAGCAATATGGCGAGGCCGGAGCCGAATGACTTCAGCACCTGGCTCGATCAAAACCCGCCGAAGAACAAGACGGTTTACAAAGGGATGCCGAACGCCGTCATCAATGAGGGCGAGAAGGCAGCGGGCGGCTAATGATGTGCCTTCTTGCCATAATCCGGCCGCCCGGCGCGCTTCGAATTCCGAGACGCGCTGCCGGGATTGGAAACACGGGGGCAAACTGCCCGGGCCCTACTTCCAAGTTAGCAAACAATCGCCCGAACAGATGCGCGCTTTTTGCCCACGGCGCGAGGCTCGAGAGTTGGAGGCGCTAACTAAGTACCATCCGACAGGGCGCCCCCCTCGCCCTCCTGCGTTTCGGCGAGGCGCGCCGGCGCATCATCGTGTCCGCAGGGCCGGAAACGATCAGTCGCTCCGCTTTTCCAGGAGAGCGCGGCCTGTAAACACATCTTACCCGTGCCGCGCCGCCCCATTGTAGAACTCGTCGGAAGCAAGGAACTGCTGGCCGATGGTCAAGAACGGCACCCCCTGTTGGAGCTGCCCTACCCAGCTGCTCAAACCACCGGGGTCAGCGGGCCGCTGCAGGAAGACTTCATAATAGCCTTCCGTCAATCGGCTGAGCGACTCCGGGGAATAGAGAAACGCGTTGATCACCTGCTCGTGGGTCATGGCCGCCGCATGCGTCGGATTGCCGTTGGTATCATCCCCGAGCTGGTTGAGCCAGTTTGCCTCGCCGGCTGCGTCGAAGGATCGGCCCAAGAGCGATAGGTACATGGCGTCCACAAAGTGCTTATCACCCTGGCTGAGGTACTCCGAGGAATCGAGGAAGTAGAAGGCCATCTGCTCCTCTTTCATCCCAGCCTCTAAGTGCTGGACCCAGTTTTGCAGGCCCGAAGTGTCCGGCGGCCGGTTCAATAAGGTCAGATAGAAATCGGTAACCTCCTGCGTGAAGTGCTCGGGAGAATTGCGGATGCCCTTCACCACCTGCAAGCGCGATAGCGTTCCGCTGTTGAGCAGGTTGGTCCAGTTGGCCAGACCACCGGGGTCGGCGTTGCGATCCAGGATTGCCCGATAAAGTGCCTCGACGTAATCCGCATTGGCATTTCCCTGCGCCGGGAAGGGCGTAGTTGGGGGCAGGGTCAAGGGCACGGCGATGCTCGTGAGGACGTCGGCGAAATTCTGGCCGGTTACGCTCGCGCCGCTGGTCAGAGTCACCGGGTAGTTGCCGTTGCTTGGTGCGCTCAGCAGCACTCCGCCCAACAAAACTTGCCGCACTGTGTACGTGCCAGCGCTCAGACCCGCGAATTGATAGTTACCGTTGGCGTCGGTGGTCGCGGTCGGGTCACCCGGTTTGAGCTGGCCCGAACCGTCGACGTCGATAAAGACGGTCTGCCCCGCAATGCCTGGCTCGCCCGGATCTTGAACGCCGTTGGTATTGAAGTCGTGAAAGATGGTGCCGCTGATTACGCCGCTGCCCCCGCCGCCCGAGCTTGCGCTGAAGGTGGGGGGTGAGACGAAGACGTCCGTCATCGGTCCGGTGTCCCGCGAATCCAGATTGCTCGCGGTGCTCTGGAAAATCACGTAGCGGCCATCGGCACTGATGACCGGGTACAGCGAGGTCCCGTTGCCGCTGGCCGCCGGGTTGTGGAAGTCGTTGCTGAGCAGCGAGACATTGCCGGTCTGCTGGTCGTACAGGTAGATATCGAAGTCGATCCCTCCGTTTTGCTTGATGAAGCCGGGCACGAGGTCCGTGCTCCGACTCTCAAAGGCAATCATACGGCCGTCGGCGCTGATGCTCGGCAGCCCCGATTCGTTGTTGCCGCTGCCAGTGTGGGCGCTATTGATGCTAACCAGGGTCGTGGTGCTGGTTTGCAGGTCGCGGACGAAGACGTTCTTGTTCGTCCCGTTGCCGCCGGTGTTCGTGGTCAGGTCGTTGGCCAAGCTCTCGAAGGCCACGTAGCGACCATCGGCGCTGACGACTGGCTGAAACGAGCTAGAGTCGCCGCTGCCCGTGGCGGTGACGTTGGCGCTCACGAGGCTCAGGCTGCCGCTTGGCAAGTCGTAGGCGAGGATATCGTTGAGGTTGGTGTTAGTATCGTTGAGTCCGAGGTTGTAGGCCGTGCTCTCGAAGACCAGGGTTCGGCCGTTGTCGCTGAGGTGCGGGTTGATCGAGTTGCCGTTGCCACCAATGTTGCCGTTGTGCGTGAGGACCGTCGTCGTCCCGTTCTGCATGTCGCGAAGGTACATGTTGCTCGTGGAGAACGCGTTGACGAAGTTCGGCACCAAGTCGGCAGCAATGCTCGTGAAAGCGATGTACCGGCCGTCGGCGCTGATGGTCGGTTCTTCCGAAGTACCCAGGCCCGGGCTGGTGCCGTCCTTGTTGATACTGACCAGGGTCGTGGTGGCGGCCGGAAGATTCCGGACGTAGACTTGGTCATTGCTGGTGTACGTGACGAACTGGCTGTTGCCACTGAACTCGGCGTCGTTGCCTCCCTCGGTGCCGGCGGCGCCCGGGCCGAGCAGGAACGTTCGCTTTGCCTGTAGGTCGCGGAGGAAGAGGTTAGCGCCGGCAGGCTCATTGGCCACCAGGTCGGTTGCAATGCTCTCGAAGACGACGTAGCGACCGTCGGGACTGATAACCGGGCTATACGAGTTATCGTTGCCGGTGACGTTGACGCCGTCGCGAAGGCTGACGGCCTGGATCGTGCCGGTCTGGCGATCGCGCAGGAAGACGTCGGGGTGAGTGCCGTTCACGTCGATGCTTGGGTCCACCAGGTCCGAGGAAGGGCTTTCAAAGACGACGAAACGGCCGTCGGAGGTTTGGCGTTGACGGGCGCCGCTGCCGAGTTGACCGGCATCGCGAGACTCGAGGGCGGCGTTGTTGCCGCTGGCGGTACCGGCCAGGTTGAGGTCAATGAGGCCGGCCGAAAGTAGCGTGCGCCCTTCAAGCGCCTCCAAAACGGGCCGGGCTCGGAGCCATTCTGTTCGGTGGAGCGAGTGAAACAGGTTCAGGAACATGAGCCGGATCTCCTTTGCTTTGAAACAGGATCGTGTCTTGCCGCGAACGCTTGCCGGTTCGGGGGAGCGTCGGCGTCGGACAAGAAACCTGAGGTCTTCACATCGTGTCCATTACCATCCGACCCTCTGGTCTTCTCGCGAGTGGCAATGCTCCCCGCATCACGGTCGCCCGTCGGCATCGGTCGGGATCCACTTCAACTCCTTCCTCCGTGTGATACGTGCTTGCGGGCGATAGCTTACAGCGAAATACCTGTACTTCTGGTCGGATGCCGCGTGTATATCCGGTTTTGGCTCTGAAAGTGGCAAGAAATCTTGTCGCGGACCATTTCCAGGTAGCGCAGGGCAGTTCGTGCCTTCGACGTGACTGTTGGTGCGGACCGGCGGGACAGTCTGATACATGCTCCTGAATCTGCAGCGGAGTAGCCATCCTCTTTGGCAGCAGATGGGGCCCTCGCCCCTAGCGGGCTGAACCTGTACCGAAACCCCCGACTAAGCCGGGCGAGCGCCAGCGCTCCGAACCAAAGGAAGAAGTCGCGTAATAGGCGTACAAGATGAGGTGCACTGGATGCGGTTGGTCTGGCCGCCGAGAACGAAATCCAGTGGACCGCAGGATCCGTCGCAATGCCCCTAGCAAGAGCTCGAGCCAAGGGTAACCTCTTCTCAACAGGGCGATGGATGCAACGCGTAGAGGCGATCATTCAGTTATCTCGCAAGTTCTGTGCCTGGTCCTCCGGTCGATGGGCTCGGTAACATGCCGAAAGAGCCATTTTTTCTAATTGGCTTTGCTGGAACAGGGAGACCAGGCTGACCGCTAGGCCTGGGTTTCCGAGGCGGCTTCCGTTCCACGGTGCTGGCACATCCAGGCTGATCTTGCCAGGATCGACCTGCGCGTGCGGTTGCCCATCGAATTTGCCTAGAGCCCGGTCGCTTCCTCTGATACCTGGTCCGGTCGGTTGGGTCCGTTTCGCGGCGGTGCACAGAACCGCGCGGGGCGCATCCGCACGCGGTTCTGCGCACCGCCGCTCAAAAAAACGGACACCTTCAGCGGGACTGGGTAGGAGGGCTCGTTCCGGCTGCGGTTCGGCAGTATTTGATTAGCGTGTAGTCTGGGCGTGGCGGTCGGCGACTCCGGGAGGTGTCGCGTCAGAGGCAGTTCCGACTGTAGCCCGCGGGAAGAAGTAAAGCATCGCCCCTGTATATCGTCCGTGGCTTGACTGAAGAGGCCATAAGGGGTTCGGCGGCGGTTCTTGGGAGCCTGTGCTATCCATCCTTCTTGGGGAAGGTGACCTGCGTCGTGGCCCTGCCATCGCGGTCGACCTTCCGAACCCGTGGCACCCAGTCCGCATGTCTTTCGCCGTTCGCGTTGGGATACTCCAGCACGTAGATCGCTCCCCCCTGCAAGGCGACGCCGGTCGGCGACCAAGGCCGTTCGGCTTTCAAGACAGTCTCAACCTTACCGTCGGCCTTGATTTTCACCACACAGCGACAGCTGGTAGCAGCCGCGTATACCGTCCCCCGGCCATCGACGGCCAACCCTCTCAACGAGGGCGGTTGACTCTCCGGCGTGCCTTCGGGGAGGTCTTTGCCGCCGTCTGTCACGACCACGGGATCAGCAAGCGTCGTGACCTTCCCGTTCGCCGTGATTTTCAGGACGGCCTTCGGGTAGGAGAGGTAAAGTGCCCCATCGGGGCCGGCCGCCAGGCCTTTGATCCCGCCGAGCTTCTCAGACGTCTTGGCAAGGTCTGTGGCGACACGGTCCAGCTTCCCGTCCGCCGTGAGCCGAATCACCTCATGTCCACCGGGCTGCAAATGCTCCCCGCTGCTGACGTAGTCGAGGTTGCCATCCTGTGGAACGACGAGTGCAATTGGCGCATCGTAGCAGTGCAATGGCGCGCGAGTGGGACAATCAGATTGCCTAGATTTCGCCTTGATGGTCACGGGGACAAGGTCAGTGCCACCGGCGTGTCACGAAGGAGTTGACTGAGCAAGTCAATGGCTTTGTCCTACAGCTGTGGCAGTGGCACCAGACGCGCTAATCAAATCCGCCTCGTACTTGACGTTCGGGGCCAGTCAAACCCAATTCTGTGCGTGTGGCTCTTTTCTTACGATACACTCCGCAGCGCCCGCTGGTAGACCGGTTCTGGCTCCGCCAGCCGGCCATCATCCAGATGAAACACTTGATCCGCAAACGGCACCAGCCGTGGATCGTGCGCAACCACCAGGATGGTCGCTTCCTGATCGTGTGCGGCCGCGCTTAGCAATTCCATGACTTGTTCGCCGTGCATCCAGTCGAGAGCGGCAGTCGGCTCATCCGCAAAGCACAGGACCGGCTTCTTGATCAAGGCGCGCCCGATGGCAACCCGCTGTTTCTCTCCCCCCGAAAGCTGCGCCGGCCTGAGATGCGCTTTCTTGGCCAACCCCAAGCGATCGAGCAATTCGAGGGCTCGCCACCGTGCTTCCTTCCGCGAAGCTCCTTCCCCCCAGCGCAGCACCATCTCCAGCTGTTGCCGTGCGGTCAACGCTGGGAAGAGATTGTAACCCTGGAAAATAAAGCCGAAATGCTCAAGGCGGAACCGCTCCCGCTGGCGGTCCGTTAAGCTCCACAGGTCGGTCCCGCGCACCAGCACCTTGCCGGCATCGGGACGAAGCAAACCGGACAGGACCGACAAAAGAGTGGACTTGCCGCTGCCCGAAGGTCCCATCAGGAGCGAGATCTGCCCTGGGTACAGGTCAATGCACACCTCGCGCACCGCGGTGGTTTTTTCCTCCCCCTTGCCGAATGTACGCACGAGATGCTGACCGCTGAGGACGGGCTGCTCCAAACCGCTGCTCGGAAATAGCATAGCCATGGGGTCTCCGTTGACCGAAGTCTGGAAAGCGCTCAATTGGATCAAAACAGGGGTTGAAAGTTACCGATGCAGGACCCGGTCAGGCAGGTTGGGCACGTTTTACAGCAGATAACGCTGCCGGGCAGCACCACCAAAGGACGAGCGAACCGGCGGAGAGTATACCAAAAGAGAAGGTCACAGCGCCCGTCGATGTGGCAGTGCGCCTTCTCGGGACGGCGTCAATTGATGGAATTCTAGCGAATGTTGCAAGTTTATCAAGTGCGGCAGGGAAATAATTTCAAGCTTTGGCGTATTTATCGTTTGTAGAGCTTCCAGTCTGGCGAATGGACAAGCTCTTTGGAGTCTGGGGGCCCCGCGATACAATTGGTGAGGAGTGCGGCGTTCGGCTTGGCCGAATGACTTGCAGGATAGCACGCGCTCCGCTCCCTTGACGGTGTGCTCCATGCCAATCATCGAGGCAATTGACCTCACCAAGGTTTATCGGGTCTCACAGAAGAGAGAGGGCTTCCTGGGCGGGCTCCGCGGCCTGTACCGGAGGGAGTACAAAGAAGTCCGGGCGGTCGACGGCGTGAGTTTCACGATTGAACCCGGAGAGATGGTCGCGTTCCTGGGACCCAACGGAGCCGGCAAAACGACCACGCTGAAAATGCTCTCGGGCCTGATCTTCCCGACGAGCGGCTCGGCGCAGGTCCTTGGCTTCACTCCCTGGGAGCGGGCCGACGCTTTCCGCCGCCGCTTTGCCCTGGTCATGGGTCAGAAAAACCAGCTCTGGTGGGATCTTCCCGCGGCCGACAGCTTTCAATTGCACCGTGAGATTTATTCGCTGCCCGCACAGCGTTTCAACCAGACGCTGGACGAGCTGACTCATCTGTTCCACGTCCAGGAGCTGACTCGCCAACCAGTGCGGGAACTATCGCTGGGCGAGCGCATGAAAATGGAGTTGATTGCCGCCCTCCTCCATCAGCCACAGCTCTTGCTGCTGGACGAACCGACGATCGGGCTCGATGTCGTTGCCCAGGCCGCGATCCAGAAATGCCTGCGCGATTACAACGCCCGCCATGGCGTCACCATGCTCTTGACCAGCCATTACATGCGTGATGTCGAGGCCCTCTGCTCGCGCGTGCTGGTGATCAGCCATGGGAAAGTGATTTACGATGGCCCACTGGCCAAGATCATCGAACAGTTCGGCCGGTCCAAGTTGGTGAAGCTCCATTTCGACGGCAGCCCGCCGCCGGAAGACCTGAGCCGTTTTGGCGAAGTGATCCGTCGCGCCGATCCGGCCGTCGATCTCAAGATCGATCGCACCCGGGTCGCCGAAGTGCTGGGCGCGATCCTCGATCGTTACACGGTCATCGATGTGAGCGTCCAGGATCCGCCGCTTGATCAGGTGATTGCCCGCGTCTTTGAGGAAGCTCGTGTCCACCATGAAGCCGCTCACGACCCCGGCTGAGCCGGCGTTGCCGACGCCCACTGAATTGGTGGATCGGCCGGAGGATGGGGTGCGCGCGGAGCGGGGTTCGCCGGGCTCCTTTCTCATTCGGGGGCTTCGCAAGTACACCAAGATCATGCGCGTCTCGCTGATCGAACGGATGACATACCGCGGAGACTTCTTCCTGGCCACGATTCTCCGCTTCCTCCCCATGGTCACGACCATCCTGCTCTGGCACGCCGTTTACGAAGGAGCGCAAGAAGGTGCGGCCCAACCGGTGCGGCTCTCTGGCTATAGCTTGCACGAAATGATCGCCTATCTCTTGCTCGTGCACATCAGCCGGATGTTTTCGAGTATGCCCGGATTGGCAGCCGGGATCACCCGCGATATCCGTGAGGGGACGCTCAAGAAATACCTCCTCCAGCCGATCGACATGATTGCGTATTTGCTTTCCTATCGGGCGGCACACAAGGTCGCCTACATCGTGACCTCATCGCTCCCCTATGCCTTGCTCTTTTTCCTCTGCCGCAATTATTTTGACCACTTCCCGACCTGGGAGACGCTGGGGCTTTATGTCCTTGCGCTACTTCTAGGTTTTCTGGTTGGCTTTTTTTTCGAAGCCAGTCTCGGCATGGCGGGCTTCTGGTTTCTAGAAGTGACGTCGTTTTTGTACATCGTCAACACGGTGAATTTTTTCGTCTCTGGACACATGTTTCCGCTCGAGCTGCTGCCACCGTTCTGGGCAACGCTGCTGCGCATGCTGCCCTTTCAATACCTGGCGTACTTCCCGGCGGCGGTTTTCTTGGGCCATATCAAGGGCTTTGAGCTGGTTGTTGGACTCTTTGGCGAAGCAGCGTGGGCATTGGTCTTCGCCGTGCTGTCCCGCTGGCTGTATCGGCTCGGGCTGCGGCAGTATAGCGCCTACGGAGGATGAGCCGACATGGGTGGTCTGCTTCGCTATGTTCGTCTGTACGTGGCGCTGGCCCGTTATGGTTTGTCGCGTGAGTTGGCGTTTCGCGGAAACTTTCTGATCAAGATCTTCGTCGAAGTCCTTTGGCTGTTCATCTTGCTGGCCTTTTACCGCACCGTGTTCAGCAAGACCTCCGTCGTCGCGGACTGGTCCGAGCCGCAATACCTGTTTTTCGTGGGTTGCTATTTCGCTCTGGGGGGATTCATGGAAGCGTTCTTCCTGGTGAATTGCAGTGAATTCGCAGATCTCATCCGAACTGGCGACCTCGACTTCTATCTGCTCAAGCCGATCGACGAACAGTTCCTGGTCACCTGTCGGAATATCGACTGGTCCAGTGTGGGCAACGTGCTCGGCGGAGCCGCGGTCATGGTCATTGCCTTTGGACAGCTCGATGTTCCATTTACCTTCAGCCGCTTCGCGGTTTTTCTTGGCTTGTTTGTATGTGGGATCGCCATCGCGTACAGCCTCCTGCTGTGCTTGACGGCCATGGGGGTCTGGTTCAAGCGCAACCAAAGTCTGTACGAGTTGTGGTGGCTATTCACGAGCCTCTGGCGCTATCCGCGCGAGATTTTTGCCGGGCCGCTGGCTTACCCATTGGGTTGGTTCTTCACCTATATCATTCCGATCCTGCTGGTCGTCAACCTACCCGCCCGGACCATGGTCAAACTGCTCGACGACCCGGTGAGGATTGCGTTCACCGTCACGGCTGCCGGCGTCTTGCTGGTGGCGAGTCGAAAGTTTTTCCGCCATGCCCTGGGGCGGTATCGCAGCGCCAGCAGTTAACGACCGGACGGTGGATCGCTGCGGAGGATAGCGCGAACGGGACTGGCATCGAAGCCGGCCAGCCGCAGCGGCAGCGCGATCAATTCGTACAAGCCCGGGGGCACACCGTTCAATACGAGCCCTTCAAGAATCGCCAGGTCGTATTTGAGGCACATCTTGTGAGCCGGCAGATCCGTGGACGCAAACGGGTCGACGCTGGGCGTGTCGATGCCGATCAGTCTCACACCACACTGGTGCAGGCTTTCCACGAGTTCGGGACTGAGGGCGGCGAAGTTTTCCTGGAATTGTTCCGGATCGGGATAGGTGCCGGTTGCCAGGAGAAGGCGCGGTGCGGCGATGGCAGTCGGGAGGTCGCCAGGTTGGATGCAGCTGCCGCACGGCACAGACACGCGCATCACCTGGCAGCGACCCAGGTAATAATCCAGGTCCCTCTCATCAATGGCGGGAGCATTGGCACCGTAGTGGCTCGGGGCATCGGCGTGGGCACCGAGGTGGACCGTGGCATGCAGCGTGGACAGGGTCAGGTTGGCCCCGCGTTTCATGTCACAAAGGATTTCCCGCACTGGCGGGGTGTCTCCCGGCCAGACCTTGAGTCGTTCGGAAATGCGCGGGGTCAGATCATAGATCATGGAACGGCCGCTGATGATGCCTGAGCTAGATTTCCAGCATTTCCGCCAACCCAGCCGCAACGATCTGCGGCCCGGTCACGTACTGGCCGCTGGTCGTCCACTCCCGGACTTGCTCCGCGGCGGCGCCGAAGAGGCGGACCTGGAGGTTGTCGATATCCTTCTCCATCTCCTCGAAGTGCCGGGCCCAAAGATACGCTTCTTGAGACCCAACCCGCTTTTCACTTTGCCAGCGCATGCGATGGAACAGCAGCGTGCTGTAGGGCGTAACAAAACGGCGGCGGCAGGCCGCAAACAGCAGCAGCGCCGCCGACGAACACTCGCCCAGCACGATGGCCGTGCCCTCCAGCCGCCGATGCCGCAGCAACGTGAGGACCGCCAAGGCGCCAAACACGCTGCCACCGGCAGAATCGATATAAAACACACATTCCCCGCCGCGCGGCAACTCGAGCAACGTTTTGATCACGTCGCTTTCCCAGTCATCGACATCACCGACGACCGGGATTTCCGTCCCTTGCTTGCGGGCTTTGGTCTTGCCCATGAGGATAGAAATGTAGTGCGCCGCCCGCTGAGGACAAGAGGACGCGCAAATCATCGGCTCCAGATGTCCTCAAGCCTTGGCCCGCCGTGCCAGTGCCTCGGCCGCCCGGTTGACTTCTTCTTCAGTCGTGTATCGGCCGACACTCAAGCGGACCGCCCCTCGTCCCAGTTCCTGTGGTACGCCCATCGCTTCCAGCACCGGCGATAGCCGAACCGCTCCCTCGTGACAGGCGGAACCCGTGGAGGCTGCGATTTCCGGTACAGCGCGCAGCAGTTGGGCTCCCACATGGTCCATGAAATTCACATTCAGCGTATTGGGCAGGCGATGCTCGGGATGGCCGTTGAGGAGGATGCGCTCACCCAGCGCGGTACGGAGCTTTTCCCAAAGGCGATCCCGCAACCGGCTGAGCCGAATGGTCGCTTCTGGCAAGGATCGGCATGCCAGGGCGCAAGCGACTCCCAAACCGACGACATACGGAACATTTTCGGTCCCCGCACGGCGGCCCGCTTCGTGGCCGGCTCCGTGGATGAGCGGCTCGAGCTGAAGCCCGCGGCGGACATACAGGGCCCCAACCCCTTTGGGAGCGTAGAGCTTGTGGCCGGCAACCGACAGGAGATCGACGCCCAGTACATTCACATCCACCGGTATTTTGCCCAGCGACTGAGCCGCATCCGTGTGCACCAACACGCCGCGCTCATGAGCGAGAGCCGCAATTTCACGGATCGGCTGCAACGTGCCCACTTCGTTGTTGGCATGCATGATACTGATCAACATCGTGTGCGGATCGATGGCCTGGCGGACCGCATCCGGATCGACGCAGCCGTGGCGATCTACCGGCAAGATGGTGATGCGGCAGCCGAGCTGCCTGAGAAACTCGCAAGGCCGAAGCGTGGCCGGGTGTTCGACCGCACTGGTGATCACGTGGATGTCCCGGTTTCCGCGTCCCTGCCGGCCGAACAGCTGAGCAAAGACAAGCCCTTTCAGGGCGTGGTTGCTGGCCTCGCTGCCGCCGCTGGTAAAGAGGATCTCGTCAGGGTGGGCGCCCAGCAGCTCGGCGACCTGCGTTCGAGCCTGGTCCACGGCCCGGTGCGCCGTTGTGCCGAAAAGATGACTGCTCGATGGATTGCCAAAATGATCACGCAGGTAGGGGAGCAGGGCCTCGGTGACGGCCGGATCAACGGGCGTGGTGGCGTTGTAATCGAGATAAATCGGCGTCATGATTCACCGGCATCAAGCAAAAAGGCGCAGCGCACGCGGCCCAAGAGCCTCGGCGGCTGCGCCTCACAAGGAGAGGCTCCTATCGCCATAGGAGTCCGAAAGCGCCTACGGATGGCCCGCACAGCGCGACATTTTCCAACCGTGGCAGGGCAGCCACGGGGAGCAAACCGAATTAGGAACGATCGCGACCACGGAACCTCTCC
>Ga0070734_10001226_pt1 | contig 39287 bp, 36 predicted proteins | sample Coa_R1_8_FD_66444 | JGI IMG/M metagenome (GOLD analysis project Ga0070734, IMG submission 66444) | Surface soil microbial communities from Centralia Pennsylvania, which are recovering from an underground coalmine fire - Coalmine... | ecosystem: Environmental > Terrestrial > Soil > Unclassified ...
AATGAGAGTAACGGGCCTCAATTACCGATGCAATGCCGGGCCATTCGCGGCTCTTCCTTTCGCGCTTCCGGCCCGCTCCCAATAGATGTAGCAGGGCAGGATGACGGCGTGGCGGGCATAGATTTGTTCCAAGCCGAGTTCGTGGACCCGGTCGGGATCTTCCTCGCAGACCTCCACGGTGTCGAACATTCCCGCCTCCATCTGTTTGCGCAATTGATCCCGTGATACGAGGTGCAGCAGCGCCGCGTCGGCGGGCGGGGCGGGGATTCCGTGAGAATCCTCGACTTCCATGCCGGGAGGCGGCGGACGCCGCGTCAGAAAGTAGATATGCTCTTCGCTCGCGAGCAAGGACGCGCTGCGGGGCGTAACCGCCTCCACCTGGCGGGCCACGGCTTCCATGTCGCGCCAGAAAAAATCGTTCCGCGCTTCATCGTAAAGCCGTTTCGCCAGCCCGCCGCAGATCACCGCCGCGACCGCGATCACCGTCCACAAGGGCCGGCCACCCAGCCGTGAACTCAACCCGTACAGGCCCGCACAGGCTGCAATGGCAAGGAACGGCACCGTGAACAGGTAATACTGTGGAAACGTGGGCCGCGCCAACGAGACGTGAACCGCCAGAGCGGTGACGAGACAGAAACACAGCCGCAATTCGTGGCGCCACCGCAGAGCGTTCGGGCGCCGGGCGCCCCAAAAGAATCCCGCCGCGCCGAGAAAGCCCAGTGCCAGACCCTGGGGCGACTCAAACAGCGAAAATACGACCTCGAGATCGTGCCGTGTGGCGCCGGGCCATTCGGCCCTGCGATAGAGCAGCATGTACTCGACCACATTGAAAAATACCTGGCGGGGACCTTGTACAAAAAGCCAAATCACCGGTGCCCATGAAACCAGGACTCCGGCCGCAAACCATCCGGCCTTCGCCAGCCGGCCGCCTGCCTGGTTGCAGAGGATCATCCAGACCAACAGCACCGGAACGACGGAGGCGGTCAGCAAAGAACTCGCGGCGGCGGCGCCTGCGAAAGCCCCCGCCGCTGCCGCCAAAAGGGGCGCTGTGCGGTGGACGGCGGCGGTCGCGCAGATGAAGGCGGCAACGATCAGCAGCAGGCACAGACCGTACGGCTGACCAGTGGTCGCGAACTGGACGACCGTGGTATTGGCGATGATCAGAACCGCTGTGCTGATAGCTCCCGCTGTTCTCCAACTCGAGTCTGGCATTCGGCGCAAGACGAAGCCGGCCGCGAGAAGGGTGGCCGCCGCCGCACACAGGGCGGAAGCCGCGTGTACTACGCGCCAGTGTTCGCCGAAAAGGCTCATCCACCCGGCATTCCAGTAAGCTGCCACCGGTGTTTGCGGGAAACAGAAATTCAGATAGGGAGCTTTGCCGGCCCGTATCAACTGCGCGGCGAGCAAGTGATAGCCCTCGTCCCACCCAAAGGCGTGGGTTTGCGAGTAGGCCAGCAAACCAGCGGTACTCAGTGCCGCGGCGGCCGCGAGCAGAAATCTACCTTGCCGGGCTAGTCGCGGGTCGAGCGGACCCGACGTTGACATCGATCGGTCTTGTCTTGATTCAATGCACGCGCACCAGTGCCTTACGCATCACGGATTCGGCGACCGCCTTCGATTTGCTATCGGGCGCTCCCATCAGAAGGACGGTGACGATGACATGGCTCGATCCCTTGTAGACGCCGAGTTGTTGCATCCCAAAGCCGGGGCTCGACGTATAGGCGGTGTCTCCGAAGCCGGCAATCACCTGCGCGGCGGTGTTCCGTTTCTTCAATTCGGCGACGGTTTTTTCGGCGGAATCGCCCGGTATTTTACCGGTGAGCATGAGACTCACCGCCGAGCCGAGCCCGTCGACCTTGAAATCGCAAACGGTGCGATTGATCTTATTGACTTCGCCGTCGGACACAGGCGTGCTTACGGCTTCCTGCACTTCCGCTTTGGTCAACAACGAACAAGGACCGGCCGCGGCGGTACCTGCCCGCGCGGACCCGGGCACCATCGACGCTAGTAATAAAATTCCAGCGAATCGCATGATTTTACCTCGCAGCTTCGCCGCTACTGCTTGACGAATTCGACGCGCCGGTTCTGGGATCGGCCTTGCGGCGTATCGTTTGTGTCGATCGGTTTGGTAGCGCCGAGGCCGGCCGTCGAGAGCCGGGTGGCATCGATCTTAAACTGGCTTACCAGCACCGTCTTGACCGCTTCCGCGCGTCGTTTTGAAAGGTCGAGGTTGTGCGCGGCGGCTCCTGCTGAATCGGTATGCCCCTCGATGAGCAGTTTCAGATTCGGATTTGCTTCCAGCCCCTTAGCCACCGCCTGAATCACCGGAGCCGATTCCGGCTTCAGACAGTCGCTATTGGTATCGAACAGGATTCCGTGCGTGACATAACGGCCCGATGACAGGATTGTCTGGCTGAAGTCGGGAGCCGACTCGGCGAAGCGTACCATGCGGTAGCCGATCGTCGTATTGGCGCCGTAAAAATCGTGGGCCATCTCCACGCTGTCAATCGCCGGTAGATCCACCTGGTTGAAGTCGAGCAGCTTATCTTCATTCACATAGGTGCGGATGCGGCCGTTTTGGACCCAGAGCGCGATCTTCACCGGCTGACTCCAATCCACCGCCGCTCGTCTGCGGCCCAATTCCTGGTAGGGTGACCGTAACGAAGCGACCTGGTCTATTGTTTTCGGAGTAGCGGTCGTGGAGAAATGAAAATACTGCTTATTCTTGGAAGACAGCATCAGGGTAGCGATGGCGCGGCCGGGGCCCTCCACTTTTACCTCCGCCTCAAAGGTGAAATTTTTCGGCAGAGCGGTGAGGTTGGGAAACATCGAACTGCGGAAGCCGATCGAGAGTTGACGGACACCGCCGCCCTCGCGCAGTTCCGGCGCCGCGCCACGGACCTTGAAGTGCGGCGGCGCGGAATCCGCTGTCATGTCGGTGAAATCGTCGAAGAAGATAGTCTTATCGCCGGGGATAAATGTGGACTTCAACGTCGTCATCTCCGGCTGTGGGGTTGCCGGCGGGGCCGCGTCCTGACCGGACTGGGCCATTACCACTCCCGCAAAAAGCAGCGCGGCGGGAAAACACGCGTATCGTTCTCTCACTAGGAAACCTCGCGATCCACGCGGCCCGGACGGGGCCGGGTGCAGATGCCGGAACGGGCATGGAAACGTGACACCGTCGAAACAGACGGATGCGCTGGCTCTCGCTTGCCGGAAGGAAGCGGCCGGCGCCTTTTCGAACAATCGTGTGAAAGCTCCCGGCACGGCGAAGCGTCGACGCGCCCGGTACCGGGTTCGTCTCGATTGTAGCTCCATTCAGGAGTGGGTTGAACGGCGCGGCACGCAAATGCCGTTTGGCGTCATCAGACGCACAGAATTTGTGGTTGCGGCGCGGTCAGGCCGGCCGATGCGCCTTGAGAAACGAACGAATCTGGCGCACCGCCAGAGGGATTCGCTCCTTGGGTTCTTTCCACGGGAACATGCTCACTTCAGCCTTGGGCGCGAGCATCGCGCACTCCATGGCGACGGCGTAGGGGTGCGCCGGGATCTCGTCCGGCAGGATCAGGACCGGATTCTGGCAGCTGCGCACAAAATCGCGCGTCACCGTGAAGACGAAATCCGGGTTGGCTTCGAACATGTTGGTCGTGAATTCCTCGGCCGTCTGTATCGGGATTTCGGGACGTTTTGCGGTCAGCTGTGCGGGCCAGCCCTTCCAGAAGGCGCCGGGGTACTTGGGGTCGCGCATCTCCGGGCGCCAGCCTACCGGCTGCGCCAGCACGGCCGCGGGAATGCGATTGGCCGCGCGCTTCAACAGATTCCAGATGAAGGGGCCGCCGATGCAGAAACCCATCACCGCGAACTTATCGATGCCAAGATGGTCCATCAGGCCGAGCTGGTCGTCGGCATACGATCCCCACGGCTGCTCGATCTCGACCGGACCGGTGGACTGGCCGCTGGGCGCGTTGCGCAGGTCGGCGGCGATGCAGCGATACTCGTTTTTGAATTCCTGGATGGCATGGAAAGGCCCGTTGTTGAAGAAGCCAATTGTCGAATTCAGTCCTCCTCCGGGAATCAGTAACAGCGGAAAGCCGGAGCCGGCCTCCTCATAGTAGATGCGAACCGGGCCCTTTTCATAGAACTTGCCCGTCCCGCTTTTGCCTTCCTGAGCGAATACGCGCGTTGCGGCAGCCGCGGCTCCCGCCTTCAGTATCGAGCGCCTGGTCGAACCCATATCAGCATCCTCCCTGATTCATGGTCTTAATCGCAGATGCGGCGGCTCTCGGACGAGCTCGCCCCGCGCATGACAGCGATCCGTTAGCGCGCATCATAGCACAGGCTAATGCTGAGGGTGACTGGCCGGCGGTGTAGAATGATCCGATAGGTAAGGCCAATCCCGGAACATCGTGGAAAGCGTTTAGGAGGTCCAGAATGAGAAGACTAGGAAAAATTGTCGGATCCATAATAATTGTGGTCGTCGCGCTTCTCCTGCTAACCAGCTTCACTGGTTTCGAACCGAAGACCTGCCCACCGACCGATAGGTCTTTGACGTGCCGAATGCCAGGGCTCTGGCTAAAGGGGGAAGTCGTCACTACCCCAGTCACCGACTGGTCGTTCACGGATCAGATTCCGCAGATCAAGATTCAGACCCAGACCCCGTATCTGGTGCCGCACTCCGTGACAATATGGTGCGCCGTCTACAACGGCAATCTGTATGTCACCTCTTATCGCGGCAGACAGTGGGTTGAAGATATAATCCGTGAGCCCCGCGTGCGCCTGAAAATTGAAAACCGGGTCTTTGATCGTACCTTGTCAGTTGTCGACGATCCGGTTGAAAAAGCAGCGGTCCTCCAAGCGAAAGGGAAAAAATATCCTCAATGGAAGGTACCCTCGGTGTCGGCAGCGACTGTTTTTCGCGTGAACCCCGCGTAGCCATCCGGTCGAGCCGGAAGTCAGGAGCCCAAGATGAGAACGTTCGCAAAAATTGTAGGCGTAATCGTGATCTGTCTGGTTTTGGCGTTAGCGGTACTGCGCGCCACCGGCTTTAATCCGATCGGAAATGCGCCCGGTCCCGGGAATTATCCGGGGTTGTGGCTTAGTGGAACCGTTGTAAATACCCATATCACCGACTGGTCGTTCGTATCCCAATACAAGTGGGACAAACTGGAGACGCGAACCTGGTATGGGATTCCTCATTCGGTAACCACCGGTTACATTCTTCATGGTAACCAGCTCTATATAACATCGATGTTCGCCAAGGGAGTGCCGTATCCGGAGGGCAAGAGTTGGGTGAAGAACGTCATACGTGATCCGCACGTCCGTTTGAAGTTCGGTGACAATTTGTATGACTGTACGTTGTCCCCTGTCACCGACCCGAACGAGAGGGCGGCCGTGCTCGGACCGAGAGCAGAAAAGAATCCTCAACTCCTGGCGGCAGACTCGAGCAATGGCCCGGTGCTGCACCTGTTTCACGTGCAGTCTGATTGAGCCTACCCGAAAAGCTCCCTGGTAGCGCGCCGCAGAAACAGCAGGCCGACGGCGGCGTTAAAGAAGATAAAGAAATTGTGCATGACCAGGCCGAAGGCGGTCATCTGGCCCGGCCGATCCGGAAAAAGCAATACCCAAAACAGAATCGCCACCGAGTGCATCGGTCCGGGTACAGCGGCGCCAAAAAAGATCACCGGCAAAATGCCCAGCATTTCTCCGAACCCGATCGAGCCGCCGAAGAGCCTCAGAGCCACGGTATAGACGACCACACCCGCAATCACGAGCGGCGCGCGCAGCGCCAACAACACGGCGTAGTGCCACACTTTCGCGAGCCGGAACGCGCGGAAGATCCCGCGTTCCCGCAGGGCCATTCCTGGGCCGATTTTTCCGCTGAAGAATAACTGGACCAGCACGAAGAAGAACAGGGCGCCCAGCGCGACCCAGGGGATGATGTGGAAGACCGGCTGAAAACTGTTCCAACGCAAGATTACGCCGATCGTCGCCCAAAGAATAAGGCTATAAAACTCGCAAAAGATCAGAATCACCATGCTCGACCCGACTTCCCAGCCGGGCACTCCGTCGCGGCGATTCACATACACCGCGATCGCGCCTTTGCTCACCTGCTCGTTCACGAGCGAGAGAATGTACGCGCTGGCGCGAATCGGCAAAATATCCGCATAGCGGATTTTGGCGTTGAACCAATTGACCGCGCACCAGACCCCCAGGCTGTCGAATATCACGTACAGGCAGCAGTAGGGAATCATGAGAGCCAGCCAATAAATCCAATTCACGTTCTCGAAACTTTTGGCGAGGTAAGCGAGCGGTGTGCTGCCTTGGGCGATCGCGGCGCGGTCGATCGCGTGGTAGAGATAGGCGAAGCACGCCAGCGTAATCAGCAGCGGCAACAGCCGTTGCCAGGCAGTGGGTTTCTTTGCGCCCGCCTCGCGGGCTACAGCGGATTGGCTGGCGGGGTTCATATCTTTCCTAAGCTCTTTTTGATCATCTCATCCAGTCCGGTCAGTTGGATCCCTAAGGTGCTCGCGGCGGCCTGACAGTCCAGACGGGTATCGGCCGTAATCACATCGACGACATCGCGAGAAAATCCGGGTCCGGAGACGCAGCCGCGAATGGCAAGCACCAGGCGCAGCGGCGCCTTGGGAATCGATCTCACCCGCACCGTGTGGCCCAGCAGTCGGGCCGCCCGCTCCACGAGTTCCCGCTCCGGCAGCGAAACGGGGCCCACCAGGTCCAAAGTGCGATTGCTGGCGACCGACGGTTGGCAGGCTGCGAGCGCGGCGCGCGCCAGGTCATCCACAAACAAAGGCTGTTGCAGATGGCGCCCGCCCCCGATCAGTTTTGCTTCATTTCCGCCTGCATTCCGAGCGAGGGCGGCGGTTCCTTCCGTTTCCGGACCGAGCAGCAGCGGGGCGCGCAGAATCGTGTAGCATAGACCGGAGGCGCGCACCAGAGCTTCCGCTTCCCCCTTCGTGCGGTAATAGCGATTCGAAGATTTTTCGTCCGCGCCCGTGGCGCTGACCAACACGAATTTCTCTACCGAGGCCCGCTTGGCGGCCTCCGCCACGCTCCGCGTTGATGCGACGTTCGCTTGTTCATAGTTCGAATCCGGCCGTTCCACGAGTATTCCCGCCAGGTGGATGACGGCGGATGCGCCTTGGAATGCCGCGTCCAGGCTGCCGGGATCCCCATAAGAGATTTGAACCGCGCAGGCGCCTTGGCCGAGCAGCGGCCGAATCTCTTCGGCGGCTCTCTCCGAACGTACCGCCGCGACCAGCGTGATTGCCGCTGCCTGTTGGGAGGCGCACCGCAGGATGGCCTGCCCCGTCGCGCTATTCGCGCCAGTGATTACGATCTTCATCGAGCGTTGGAGTTGCGCTCAACTATTATCCACGACGTGAAACAAAACGATCGTCCCACCCGGCGGCAGTTTCAAATCCGGGTACTTTTTCAGCTTCAGCTCATCGACGGCTTCCTTCAATGCCGGGTCGGTTACGAGAACCAAAGTGCGATCATACAATTTATTTCCGATTCGGATGCGCACGTGCGGATCGCGCGCGATATTCTCATTCCAGCTCCGGCCGTGAGGGTACGTAAGCCCGGCAGGGTAAAAGGAATCGAGATAGAGCTGCCCCTTATACGTGGAACAGTTGATATTCACCGAGTGCGGGATTCCGTACCAGGTATTGGTCTGAAGCTGGACATTCTGAACTTTGTCGGTGAACGACCAGTCCGTCACCGGAGTTGTGACCAGTTCCCCGCTGAGCCACAGCCCGGGCGTTCGTCCATGCGGCCCAAATCCCGTAATCCGCAAGACGATTAACAGGACGGCCAGGCAACCCACGACAATCCCAACAGTTTTCAAAAATATTTTCATAACCCTTTACGGATTGCTCACGCGAAAGTGGCTTTCGACTATATCACAACGATTCCGGAGCGGTCCTGAACGAAAGCATCAGCCGCTGCCCCATGGAGATCAGCGTCGTCAACACCAACAACCAGACGAAGATTGCGAGCGGCAGCGCGAGGAAGTGAAACCCCACTCGAACCACGCAGTCCGCGCACGTCGGAACGAAATAAAGGATGCCGTTGTAGCGGCCGAGCTTGCTCCCACGCAGTTTGGCATGCCGGTGAATCCAATAAGAATCGATCACGTATTGGAGAAATGCCGCTGTGATGAGCGCGGGCAGAATCCACGGGAACGCGCCGCGCGTGGCTCCCGCAAACAATCCCGCGGTGACAAACAGAAAATCGGTCGTGTGATCGAAAGTCCCGCTCCATGCGGTCACCGTCGCCCTCCGGCGCGCGATCGGGCCGTCCAAAAAATCGGTGATCAACGCCACTCCCCAAATCACGAGCGCCCAAATCGCCGAGCGCCTGTCGCCCTGGGCCATGAAGAACACGAACGGAGCCGCCAGGAGCAGCCGCAAAGCCGTCAGCGCATTAGCCATCGATCTTGCGACGCCTCATATTGCCAGCATACACACGGCGCCGCTTACGGTAAAATCAACAAAAGGCCTCCCCATGCCGGAACTTGCGATCCCATCCCGCGTGGGTGCCGCTCTCGAGCGAGGAATCGCCGGCCGTCCGCTGTCGCGCGAAGATGCGCTTTCTTTGATGGAGGAAGCCCCGCTCGAGCTGCTGCTCCAGGCCGCGGCCGCGCTTCGCGACCGCTCGAAAGGCCGCTCCGTCAGCTATTCCCGGAAGGTCTTCATTCCGCTGACCCATCTTTGCCGCGATTACTGCGGCTATTGCACGTTCCGCTCCGACCCCCAGCCCGGGGTTCCCGCTTACATGACGCCGGACGAAGTATTGGCGGTCGCCGAAGCGGGGCGCCGCGCCGGATGCAAAGAGGCTCTGTTCAGCCTGGGAGACCAGCCCGAGAAAGTTTTCCCCGAGGCGAAGAGTTTTCTGAATCGACTGGGCTTCGAGCGCACCCTCGAATATCTCGCTGCCATGTGCGAGCTGGTGTTGGAAAAGACCGGGCTCCTCCCGCATTCGAACCCCGGCTTGATGGGCCCCGAGGACCTGCGCCGCCTGCGTGAGACCAACGTCAGCGTGGGGTTGATGCTCGAAAGCGCCAGCCCGCGCCTGCTTCGTGTAGGAGGGCCGCACTGGAAGGCGCCGGATAAAGTCCCCTCGCTGCGCATTCGAGCCATTGAGAGCGCCGGCGCGCTGTCCATGGCCTTCACCACCGGGATCCTGATCGGAATCGGCGAGACGGTCGAGGAGCGCGTCGACGCGCTGCTGGCGATTCGCGGCGCCCAGGAAAAGTACGGCCACATTCAGGAAGTGATCGTGCAGCCTTTCCGCGCCAAGCCCGATATTCGCATGGCGCAGGCGCCGGAGCCTTCCAAAGAGGACTTGGAGCGCACCATCGCGGTCGCGCGGTTGATCTTCGGCGGCGCGATGAATCTGCAGTCTCCGCCCAACCTGCTCGCCGACGATTATCCCGATCTGTTAAAGGCCGGCATCAACGATTGGGGCGGCATTTCGCCCGTAACCAAGGACTTCATCAATCCCGAAGCCGCTTGGCCGCAACTCTCGTCCTTGGCCGCGCGATCGGCCGGCGCCGGCTTCGTTTTGCGGGAGCGCCTGGCGATCTATCCCGAGTTCGCCGCCCGGCCCGAATTCGTGGACCCTCGTCTTCAACGACGCCTGCGCGCGCTGCAGGCGGAAGACGGCTATGCTCGTGAAGGAGTATGAACCATGTTGAAACCGGCAAGTCTGGAATGGCGTGACCTTCCCCTGGATCGGGCTCTGCAAGCGGCGAGCCCCAACGTCGCTCATGCTCTCGAAAAATCTCTTGTCGGAGAAGACCTGGGCTTCGAAGAAGGCATGACCCTGGCGACCGTAGAAGGCAAGGACCGTCTGGCGCTGGTGAGAGTTGCCGACGAAATCCGCCGGCGCGTCTCTGGTGACGTCATCACCTACGTGGTGAACCGCAATTTGAATTTCACCAACGTGTGCATTGTGGGATGCGCCTTTTGCGGCTTCGGCCGGGCCGCCGACGCGCCCGACGCCTATTTTCATCCCACCGAAACGCTGGTCGCCAAATCCGTGGAAGCCGTGGAACAGGGCGCCACCGAGGTGTGCATTCAAGGCGGCCTGCCCAAAGATTTCGATGGGTTTTATTACGTCAACCTGCTACGGGCCATCAAGGCGCGTTTGCCCCAGCTTCATATTCACGCCTATTCGCCCATGGAGATCACCTACGGCGTCGAAAAGACGCGCATGCCCCTGCGGGACTACCTGCTGATGCTGAAAGAAGCGGGCCTGAACAGCATTCCGGGAACCGCGGCGGAAATCCTCGACGACCAGGTCCGCCGCTCGTTGAGTCCCAACAAGCTGAAAGTGCATCAGTGGATCGAAATCATTCGGACCGCGCACAGCCTCGGGATTCCAACCACATCCACGATGATGTACGGTCACACCGAGACTCCGGAACATTGGGTCCGGCATTTGCTCCTGCTCCGTGGCATTCAAAAGGAAACCGGCGGATTCACCGAGTTCGTTCCCCTCGGTTTTATCCACTCGCAAACCAAGCTTTTCCAGAGCGGCCGCGCGCGCTCCGGCCACGCGATTCACGAGGATCTGATTGTTCACGCGCTGTCGCGCCTTCTTTTAAATAACTACATCCGCAACATTCAAGTTTCCTGGGTGAAGCTCGGCTTCGAAGATTCCCTGGCATGCCTGGAAGCCGGAGCCAATGATTTCGGCGGCACGCTAATGGAAGAAAGCATCTCCAAAGCCGCCGGAGCCACGTTCGGCGAGTATGTCGCTCCCGGCGAATTCCGCGCATTGATCCGCACCATCGGCCGCATTCCCGCGGAGCGGTTCACGTCTTACGCCATTCGCCAACGTTTCGAACATCCGGACGCGGACGAACACCTGCCGCGCCCAGCAATGCCAATATTGGGATCCGACCCGCACGACGCGCCCATCTCCGCGATGGGCTACTGATCGGCGGGCTTAAATCGGCCTTATATCGGGGACAGCGTACTAATCCTACTTTCGCCCCGAATCACCGTCTAGCCCCGCGCCCGTCACAGTCATGCCGTGGGCTTCGAACACCCGCTTCATTCCATCTTTCTGTTCGGCGGTGTAGCTTTTCTCGATCGCCTGCTCGCGCGTCGGCAGGTCCTTAAATTTTGCCAGCACATGAAAAAACTCCTCGATTTTTCCGGCTGGTTGGTAGGTATTGATGACCCTTGCTCGGACGCCTCCCCAGGTGTGCTCTACATTGCGTGGAATGAACATGGATTCGCGCGGTCCGAGGTGGAACCGCTTCGTTCCGATCTCCAACTCCACCTCGCCGTCCACGACATAAATCCATTCGTCCTGGTCTCGGTTGATGTGGCGCGGCCATCCGGTGTCGTTCACCTCCAAAACACACATCGCGCCACCGGTGTCCTTTCCCGACACCTTGCAATCCACAGTCGTGCCGTTGCGGTTGAACCCATCATTGAACCGGTCTTTTCCTACGCCGATTCGGAAGCCCGTAAACAGTTCCTCGCTTTTCATCTTCTTTGTTCCTTTCAAGTGGCTGATGGTTTTATCGATGGTCTCGATCAGCGTGCGGGTCCGCGTGACCTTCTCTTCGAGAACCTGCCGGTGTGACGTGAGCGCGGCAATTTTCTCGAATTTCCGCTGGCTTAGGATTTCGTGAATGCGCTTCAGCTCGAAGCCCAGCTCCCGGTAAAAGAGGATTTGCTGGAGCATCAGCAGTTGCGGCTCTTCGTAGATTCGGTAGCCGTTCGCCGCCGTGTAGGCGGGCTTTAACAGCTCCATTTCATCGTAAAAATGAAGTGTCCTCACGGTGACGCCCGACATCGCAGCCAATTGTTTGACGGTGTAAGCCATCGATTTCCGCCTCATGCCGGTTTCCATTCTCCGGCATCACGTAACGTGAGTGTCAAGCGAAAAAGTGGCGAGGAAAACGCTGCGGCTCAGCAGCTTAGGTTTTGCCCAGGAGCTACTGGCAAAATTTCTCCGTGCGTATGAGGTCGAAAGGGCCGATTGAGACGCTTGGTCCCGCGCCCCTAGTGCCGGATCTGCGATGTCGCGTGACCCAGTTCCTGAACCTGGCAGTCGCCGCGCTCGCGGATCAGGCCTGCGTTCGGATTCGGGTTGCGCACCACCGTTCGCGTCGGCAACACCCACGGTTCCACCAGCATCTCGGGGTCGTCCACCGTCACGTCGTACAGCAGCGCGTCGCCTTCCCGCTTGAATTTCTCAATCACGTGCATCTGGTCGGAGTGGATGAGACCGCCGCGGCCCAGCCAGGTCGCGTCCGTGAACGAGGTGGCGTCGAGCACCAGCGTGTCGCCCTCCCAGTGCCCCACCGTGTCGCCCATGTACGTGATATCCAGCTCCGCCGATTTGGGGTGCGCGCGGCCATCGGTCGGGATAATCCGATACTCGCCGTAGCCGCCTCCGGCATCGCCTCCGTAATAGATAAAGGTAATGTCCTTGTCCGTCTGGTAAATGCGGCGCGGCGGCCCCTCGCGCGGCACGCCCAACGGCTGGCACGTCATCACCGGATCATACTTGTTGGTCCACATGTCGAGCTGCTGGACTCTGTCCCAGTTCTCCGGTTTATAAATGGGCCGGCCGATATTGCCGAACCGCGATGGCGAGTAGAGCTCAAAATCCTCCGTCTGATTCGTCTCCCGGCTGCAATCCGGACCCTGCCACGGGCTGCACCGCCGCCCCCCGCCCGTCATGTAATTCCCGATCCAATCGGTATACATCCAGTTGCCCGATAGATCCGGATGGTCGCCCAATCGTGGAGTCGGCGCCGACTTATTTATTTTCGGTTCCTCCTTCGCCATCACGCCCTGCAGGATCTTCCCCGTCACCGGGATCGCGGTCTTCACGCTGGCCGGAACGGGCGCCACCACATACACGTCACCCGTTTCCGTCACCGTGGTCGTCAGGTCCCTGACCGCGGCTCCGTTCCTGCGCTCCGTCAATGTGCCGGCATACAGCACACCGATCTTGTTCAGCGGGTTGTTCCAATCCTGATACTCCCCGTAGCTGAACTCGGTAGTTGCCAGGCCCTGTTTCACCACGACGCGATCGGTCGTATACTTCGTTGCATCCAGGGTGGCGGTTGCGATCGCTCCCGGCACCCCCGGAATCGGGAACGTCACCACCGGCTTCCCGTTCTCCCAAGACACCGACGTTTGCCCCGCCTTCATGAGGCCGTCCGCGAACAGAGTGCCTGGATTCGCTCCCAGCCAGAATGTCTCAGTTGTCCCGGCCACCGCGGCTTTGGGTGCGCCCTGCGGACTTGCCCAGAATCGCACCAGCCGTTCCGCCACGCGATCCGGCATCGGAATCGTCTTTCCCTTCGGGGAACCAATTTGCGCTCCCGGCGTGTCTTCGTTCCAGGCGTAGAGCCCGCTGACTACTTCGATGTTCGAATACTTCTCACCATTCGCCTTGGTGCAGGCGTACTGAACCCGCTGGCTGAACGTCTGGTAATTCGTGCTGGCGCGATAGCTCGTGAGGGCGCAAGGTTGTCCATCCACCTGGATCGTGCCTTTGCCCTGATATTCGAGGGTTGCGACCATGTCGCGTTCATCATGGCCCTTCAGCATGCCCATTCCCCACATCCACCGGAAGAGCACGGCCTTCAGATCCTTCGCGTCGGCCGCGGGGGTATAGGGTTCGGGCACCCTTCCGCGGCCCTGCGCACCGGCCGGAAACGCCCCGCCGGCGACAAAAATAATGGCGAGCGCGACCCCGATCATTCCCCGGCGCACAGACATGATGGTCCCTCCCAACGTTAGATTACTGCCGAGTCATTCTACACCCAACCGCCTGCGCCGGGCACGCGCCGAACCGGATCCTCACCTGTCGCCGCCCACATGCTCTCAGCCGCTCTAAACGGGTCGTTACGGGCGTAAGCTGGTAAGGTGACTCCCGCTGAACCGTACCGGATCGCGGATGTGGAAACCCTGCTCACACCTGCGCTCGCCATCTACCCGGAGATCGTCGACCGGAATATCGCGGCCACCATCCGGCTGCTGGGCGGCGATGCCAACCGGTGGAGGCCGCACCTGAAGACCGCGAAGCTCGGTTTCATCATGCGGCGCATGGTCGAGTGCGGCATCGCGCAGGCGAAATGTTCCACCACCGTCGAACTTGCCGCCGCCTGCGCCGCCGGAATGAAGGACGTTCTGCTTGCTTACCCCGTGGTCGGAGCCAACGCGGCGCGCGTCGCGGAATTGGCCGCGGAAAATCGCAGCGCGCGGATTTCGGTGCTGGTCGAGAATTCACGGCAGGCGGCATCCTGGAAAGGCCGTTCCGTCGGCCTCTTTATCGACCTGAATCCCGGGATGGACCGTACGGGAATGGAGCAAGGCGATCTTGCGGCTATCGTCGCGCTTGTACGCGACATTAATGCGGCCGGTATTGAGTTTCGCGGTCTGCATTATTACGATGGTCACGTCACCGCGCCGGCAATGGAGGAGCGCGAAACGGCGGCACATCGCAACTACGAGCGGCTCATGGAAATCGTGACGGCGGTGGAACGCGCGGGCTTCCCTGTTGGTGAAGTGATCACCTCGGGCACGCCCGCTTTCCCGTGCGCGGCGAATTACGCGCCGTTTCGCTCCGGGCGCTTCGTGCATCGCGCGTCTCCAGGCACCGTAATTTATAGCGATATGAGCAGCCTCACGCAGTTGCCCGCCGAATGGGGCTACCAGCCGGCGGCCGTGGTGGTGTCGACCGTGGTCAGTCATCCCAAGGCGAATTACCTGACCTGCGACGCCGGGCATAAAGCGGTCTCCGCCGACGCCGGCGTTCCCACGTGCGCCGTCGCGGGCCGGCCGGACCTGGTTCCGCTCAAGCCCAGCGAAGAGCACCTCCCCATGGAGGTGACGGGAGGCGTCCGCCCCGAGATCGGAGAAGCCCTGTACCTGATTCCGCGGCACGTCTGCCCGACCGTTAACAATTTCGATGATGCCCTGATCGTCGCCGGCCAACGGCCGGCGGCGATCGAAAAAGTAACAGCTCGCGGCCATGAAGCGCCGCTGCCCATCCGCAGAACTCAGCGGGCCTGAATCATGCGCCGGCGCTCCTTTCTTAAATTGGCGGGCGCGGCGCCCTCTCTTACCTCGGCCCTGGGCAGCCGCACCGAGGTCTCGATCCGCGCGGACCGGTTCTTTCTCAACGGCAAGCCCACATACCCGGGCCGGATGTATAGAGGCCTGAAGATCGAAGGCCTCCTTATGAATGTGCGCGCCGTGCAGGCGGTCTTCGACGACCTGAATCCGGCGACCCGCTCGCGATGGGCCTACCCCGACACCGGCAAATGGGATCCCGAACGCAACGTTCGCGAGTTCCTCAGTGCTCTGCCGGAATGGCGCCGCCACGGTGCGCTGGCCTTTACGGTGAATCTGCAGGGCGGGAGTCCCGAGGGCTATTCGCGCGAGCAGCCTTGGGAAAACTCCGCCATCGATCCCGATGGGAACCTGCGCCCGGCCTACATGAACCGCCTCGCCCGCATCCTCGCGCGCGCCGACCAGTTGGGCATGGTCGCCATTGTCGGCTACTTCTACTTTGGGCAGGACCAGCGCATCAAAGACGAGGCCGCCGTCCGCCGCGCTGTCACCAACGCCACGAACTGGCTGCTCGATACGGGGCGCAAAAATGTGCTCGTCGAAATTGACAACGAATGCAATGTGCGCGCTTACGATCACGAGATTCTGAAAGCGCCGCGCGTCCACGAGTTGATCGAGCAGGCCAAGTCGCTCACCCGCGGCGGCCGCCGCCTGCTCGTGGGAACCAGTTATGGCGGAGGAACGCCCGCCGAAGCGAATGTGGTCAAGGCTTCGGATTTTCTGCTGCTTCACGGCAATGGCCCGGATGACCCGGCACGCATCCACAAAATGATCCAGGCCTCGCGCCAGACGTCTACCTGGCGCCCGATGCCCGTGCTGATTAACGAAGACGACCATTTCCGCTTCAACGAGCCGGACAACCATTTGAACGCGGCTCTTTCCGAGTACGTGTCGTGGGGTTACTTCGACCCGGGCAAAAACGACTACTCCAATGGTTATCAGTGTCCTCCGGTCAACTGGAAGATCAACACCGAACGCAAGCAGCAGTTCTTCCGCACGCTGAGCGAGATCACGGCATCCTCAGAACGCTAGGCAGAGGTTGCCCGAGACGTCGCGCGTCGCGGCGTAAATCCCGGCTTTTCGCGCGCCAGCCTTACCATGAAGCCTGCGCCGTCAGCGCCGTCCACCCGGCGCGCGTCTTCGCGCCAAGCGTACGCATTCCGAGATGCTGGTACGCGTGCCGGACTTCGGATTCGAGCGACCACGGAATGCCCGAGAGAATGAGCCGGCCGCGGCTCGCGATGCGCCGCACCAGAAGCGGAGCCATTTCGATCAGAGGTGCTGCCAGGATGTTCGCCAGCACCAGCGGCCAGTTGCCATCCACGGCATCAGGTCCGCCGGCCACGAGTTGCAGACGGTTCTCGAGGTGATTCAGCCGCGCATTTTCCGCCGCGGCGGCGAGCGCCTCGGGGTCGAGATCCAGGCCCGTGGCGTGCGGCACACCGATGCGCAGCGCGGCCAAGGCCAGAATCCCCGATCCCGTGCCCACATCGAGGACGCGGGCCACCCGCTCGCCGGCCAGCATCTCTTCCAGAGTCTCCAGGCACAGCGCGGTGGTGGGGTGATGTCCGCTCCCGAAGGCAGCGGAATCGATCAACCGAAGTGCGCCGGCAGGAGCGGAGGTTTCCCCCGGCGCAATCACAAGACTGCCGATCCGAACCACTCGCGGACGCAGCAGCCACACCGAGTCGTCGTCCCGCGCGGGCGCGGCCGATACCGTCACTCGGGCCCTCCCCAATGCGCCCGCTAAGCTTTCGGGCGTCACCGCGTCGGGCAGGATCGCCGCCAGCCCGCCTCCCGCGGGCTCGATATCGAGAGCTCCCCACTCCACCAGCAGGTCGAGCGCGTTGTGAGGCGGATCCGAAATGTCGATTCGATAAGGCACTGCGGCGGACCGGGCTTCAGATCGGATAATATCGAACTCAGGCTGGAGGAAAGAACGCGATGCAACAGAGGACGGTGCGGCGGTGGTCGGTGGCGGCGGTGTTGGCTGCTTGCGGAAGCGCGTGGGCTCAGAGCTATCCCATCACGGTTGTCCCGCCGGGAAAGGGGCCCTTTCAGTTCCCGGCCGGGTTTCAAACCCCCTGGGAGAAGATTGAGATGCTGGTAACGGAAAAGATGGCACCGAACGTTTATATATTGCACGGTTCGGCGGGTCTGGATCCGACGCATCCGGATGCGGCCGGCGGGCGGGTCGCGGTGCTCTTCGGCGCCGATGGCGTGCTGATGGTCGACACGGAAGACCCGCAGCTCGCCGCGAAGACGCTGGACACCATCCGGACATTTACCAGCGCTCCGATTAAGGTCGTGGTCAATTCTCATATTCACGCGGACCACACCGGGGGCAATGCATTCTTTGCCAAACAGGGCGCGGTGATTTTCGCGCAGGAAAATCTCCGAAACGAAATGCTCGCCGGCCGCGCGCCCGATCCTGCCGGCGTTCCCACTTCGACGTATCAATACGGCGCGCCGGGAACGCCCGCCGTCACGATTCACATGGACGGCGAAACGGTGGACTTTATCCCGATGATGCCCTCGCATACGGCCGGAGACACCATTGTGCGCTTTAACAAGGCCAACGTGATCTATATCGAAGATTTTTATCGCAACTTCGGATATCCATTTGCGGACCAGGCCAACGGCGGTTCGATCCGAGGGATGATTGAGGCGATTGACCTGATCGAAAAGATCGCCGGGCCGGATACGACCCTTGTTCCCGGCCACGGCACGCTGGTTACGAAGAAGGACTTGCTCGGTTATCGCGCGATGCTGGTCGACATCCTCGCAAAGGTGCAGAAATTACGGGACCAGGGCAAGTCACTCGAAGACGTATTGGCCGCGAAGCTGACCGCGCCCTACGACGCGACAACCTTGGGTGACACTCAGCAGAGCAAGGACCGGTTCATCACCGAGGTCTACGATGAGTTGAAAGACTTTCCGCCGGTGGTGAACGGCGTGCGTAAGATGCCGCGGCGCGCCGCCGGCGGCAGATAGCGTTTCGGGCGTAAGGAGTCTTCCGATGAACCACGCCAAGCAACTGCGCAGACACTTTCTCCGCAACGCGTGCATCCTGGCCGGGGCGGGTGCACTCAGTTCTCGCTCAGTCGGGCAAGACGGAGCGCAGCCCGGGGGCGTGAAACTGACCGTTGGCGATGCAGCCGGCCAAACGGTCCCCCTGGATTTTATCGGGCTCTCCTACGAGAACATGCAGCTGGAAGATCCGAAGTTCTTCTCGCCAGCCAATCGTGGGCTGGTGGAGCAGTTCCGGAACCTGTCCCCGCGCGGCGTACTTCGCTTGGGCGGCAACACCAGCGAGTTTGGATGGTGGAAAGCGCGGAGTGCGGACGAGCCGCCAAACCGCAACATCATCTTGAAGGACGGCTCGCGGCCGGCCACCTACATCTTCGCGATCACGCCGGAGACCATCCGCCAACTCGACGGGTTCTTGCAGGCCACTGGATGGACTTGCATTTATGGCCTGAACCTCGGTTACGGCAATCCCGAAACGGACATTCCCGAAGCGCGTTTCGTTTTGGAGACGCTCGGGCCGCGGCTGCAATACTTCCAGATCGGGAACGAGGTCGATAATTTCATCAGGTACAAGTTGCGCGAACCAGCCGAGTGGAACACGGACCGCTACCTCGAGGAATGGCTGGTGATCGCGCGGGCCGTCGAGCGTGCGCTGCCGGAAGCCAGATTCGGCTTGCCGGACGTCGCCAGCGACGTCACGTGGCTGACGCGGATCGCGGACCTGTGGGCGGCGGTAAAACAGAAGCCCAACGTCACGACGCTGTCACATCACCATTACTGGGGCGGGCCGCCGAGTAATCCGCAGGCGAACATTCCGCGGTTGATGATGCCGGATGAAACCGCTATCAAGCAAGGCGCGGTGGCACGCGAGGCGGCGCAGAGGATGAATACCGCCTACCGGATGACCGAAGGCAATACCGTGTTCCGCGGCGGCAAACCGGGGCTCAGCGACGTGTTCGCGTCGGCCCTTTGGTCGGCGAACTATCTCCTGCAGCTGATGTCGATGGGATACAGCGGAGTGAACCTGCACGGCGGCAGCGGCCATGCGCAGGCGGTCTCGGTCGGCGGGAGTTTCGTCGGCGAGGCGGAAATGAAGGATCCCAACGAGCCGCACCCCAAGCCGTTCTACACACCGATCGCCAACGAAGGAACGCTGGCCGGCAGCGGTGTGGATGGCAAACTGAACGATCGGTATTTGCTGGAACCGGTCGGCTATGGGATGAAGTTCGCCAGCCGGTTTGTGGGAGCCACGCTGCTGAAGGTCGATTTCGATCCGGGCCCGGTGAATGCGGTGGCGTATGCCGCGCGCCAGCCCGACGGCAGGCGGATCGTTGCCATTTTGAATAAGGACGACGCTCGCACTTTGACCGTCAACTTGGGCGGCGCCGAAGTCCGGGAAGTGCTGGCCGCTCCTGCCTTGGATGCGAAGCAGGCGCGGTTGCTTGCCGGAGCGGAGGCGGCGGCGCAGGTAGCGAAGACGGCACGATCCGTGACGGTGCCGAAGCATACGGCGGTGCTGGTGGAGTTGCCCGGGACGTAGGATCCCGACGGGGCCGGCGCAGCCTTCGGTCCGGCCGGACCCGCTTAGAAAAAGCGAAGGGCTGGCTACTTCTTTAGATCGGCCTGCCAGTTGAGAACGACAGTGATGGGGACCTGCGCCGCCGGTGTGCCCTGCTCGATCGCTGTTGTCAGCAGCAATTGCTTGTGGTCGGTGGTCCAGTCTCCGCCGTTGTTATTGGGGGCGGTGAACAGCGGCACCGGTGAGCCCATCTGAAATCCCGAGCCCGTCCCATTCACCTCCACGGATAGCATCGTATTGCTGGCGTCCCTGAAAATGATCTCTTTGCCATCGTTGCGCCACCGCGGCGGCCCGAAATTGGCGGCGCCCGCCGCCCCGTCTTTGGACACCTGCCACTTGCCTGCTCCCAGCGCGGGAGGACCGGAAGGTCCGGCGACAAAGGGCCGCACATAGATCTCAACCCGGCCGGATTCATTGGAAAAATAGGCAATCCATCGTCCATCGGGTGAGAAACTGCCCAGCCCCTCGGTGAACGGAGTGCCCAGCAGCAGCACCGGTTGGCTGTTCCCCTGGAGGGGCAGGACCCACATATCCAGGCCCGTTTTCGGACTTCTGGGGCTTTGTGCGGAATACAGCAAAAAGCGTCCGTCGCGAGACACATCCGATGGCGTCAGGCTGGCGCCCGCCTCTTTTAGAAGTTGCTTCTCCTCGCCGGCCCCGTTGACCGCTTTTTCGTAGAATGTGTCCGATATTGTAGAAGCGCCGGCGGCAAAGAAAACATTGTTGCCGTCGGGCGACCAGACGGGGAAGGTTCCAGGGCCCTGGCGGAATGTGAACCGGGTGCGGACGCCGCGCGACAAATCCAACATCCAAAGGTCCCCGCGGCCTCCGGGTGCGGCATCGCGTCCCATCGCGAACTTCGCGTCCGGAGATAACCGCAGACCCCGCTCCGGCCCGGGCTCCAATTTGCGTATCAACTTGCCGTCTCGGCCGAACCACGAAGTCTGCAAAACCCCGATGGTGGCGGCGGATCCGGTTCGATAGGCGAGAACGCCGCTCGGAGAGATGGAGAAATAGCCGGACGAGCCTTCGGTGCCCACGTGCTCGGCGACGGGGACCGGTTCGCCCGTCAGTTTGAGTTTGCCGGCATCAAAGGGCTGGACCATCAAGGTGCCTTCACGCATGAAGAACAGGTTCCCATCCACGTAAGGAGCGGCGAACGAGTTTGCGAGAATGCGTTCCTTGGGCTGATCGGCGGGCTTCAGGTCGAGAGAGGCCGCGTAAATGCCGGACGCCTCCGCGGAGCCCCCGCGAAGATACACGAAGTGTTTGCCGTCGGGGAGGAAGGTCGGCAAAGCATGAAAGGTTTCGCCGCGGGGGAGGTCCACCATGGTAACCTCAGTGGCCACGCCGCCCGAAGAAGAAACGCGCCGAATGGGTTCACCGGTGACGCCGCGTACGCCGAACACAATGACTCCGTCGCGATTCCAGGCTCCGGTGCCCACCTCGCTCGATATCGTGCACAGGGTCTGCGGCGGTCCGCCGCCAACTTCGATCTTCTTCAGCTCTCTACCGACCGCGAAACCGAGATAGCGGCTATCCGGCGACCAGAACGGACCGACTGCTCCGTCGGTGCCTGCTAGGCGCCGCCATTCGAGAGTGTCGAGGTCACGAATCCAGATGCCGCTTTGCGAGCCTCTGGCCGTAAATGCCAGCTTGTGCCCGTCGGGCGAGACCGAAACGTACTCGTAGAATTGCACGTTTTCCGGCAGCGTGACCTGAAACCGCGACGCGCGGGCCGGAACGGGCTTGGGCCAGAGCGCCCACACCGCGGCTGCCGCGGCCACGATGACCGCCGCGGTGATGCCCGGCCAGAGCCACTTTGTTGACGCCGCGGGCCGCTGGGCGGCCGTCGGAACGGGAATCGGTGCGCTGGCGCTCGCTGTGCTAATCGGCGAAGCATCGAGATCGATCAGTTCCAAGCCGGTCTTCAGATCCGTTGCCGACCGCCACCGGTCCTCGGGTTTCTTCTCGAGACACTTGCGAACCAGGCGCTCGAGAGCGCGCGGCGCCCCGGGCTGTCGATGGCTCATCGGCGGCGGCGCATCCTTGAGCATCGAGGCCAGGACGGCGGCCTGCGAGTCCCCGGTAAAGGGGCGCTGCCCCGTGATCATCTCATAAAGCACGACACCGAAAGAGAAGATATCGGAACGCTCGTCGGTCGGTTTGCCTTCCACCTGCTCCGGCGCCATGTAATAGAGGGTGCCCAGTGTGGTGCCAGCCCGAGTGATGGGCTCGGTGACGGTTTCAATGCCGATGCCGGATTCGCTGGGCAGGCGCTCGGCGCCGAGTTTTGCAAGACCGAAGTCGAGGACTTTGACGCCGTTGCGGGCGATCATAATATTGCCCGGCTTGAGGTCACGGTGGACGATGCCTTTGGCGTGCGCGGCGGCCAGCGCGTCGACGATCTGCACGCCATAATTCAGAGCCTTATCGAGCGGCAACGGACCGCGCTCGATGATTGCCGTGAGCGATTCGCCTTCGACCAGCTCCATGACGAGATAATTGGGGCCGATGTCGTAGAGCGTGCAAATATTGGGATGATTGAGTGCCGAGATGGCACGCGCCTCGCGCTCAAAACGGTCGTTGAATTCGCGCGCGGAAACCTTGATAGCGACCGGCCGGCCCAGCCGCGTATCGGTTGCGCGGTAGACTTCGCCCATGCCGCCCTTGCCGATCGGCCCGGCAACTTCGTAAGGCCCCAGCTTGTCGCCGGCTGTCAGTCGCATAAGTTTCAACAAGTGTACCGTACCGGGACGTCCCGGCAAACTGGACCGGCTTTGGGGCCGCCTTGGGGCGGCACCCGCGCGCAGGTGTTTGGGTGGCTTTGATTGTTGTCGGATCTCCCGATGGTTCCGCTCGGTGGGGCACTGCGGCGGAGCGATCGCCTCCGGCGCGTCAGTGTTTCAGCAGATCCTCGAGAAATGTCACCGCGCGCGGATCTTTGGAGCGCGCTAACGCGGAAATACACGCGCGCCGAATGTTTTGGTTCTGGTCCTTCCGCGCGGTGGCAATCAGGAACTCGACGCCCGCGGGGTCCGCCGTGACGGAAATCGCGTAGATCGCATTTTCGCGGAGCGGTTCCCGGCGGTCTTTCATTTGCGTACTGGAAGCCATGTCGGCGAAATTCTCGAGCAGCGCCGTACTGTCGGCGGGCCGCACGTCTTCCAGCCAATGCACCGGCGCGCCGCCGGCGTCGATTTCACAATCCGGCGAGAGCACGCGGATGCGTGTCACGGCGCCGGCTTCGACCCGAAATAGAATGACGGCGTGATCAGGCGGCTCCAGATGGACCACGCCGGGCGCCGTGCGCCCGCCGGGGCTCACGTACTCGCAACCGAGGTTATACCCACGCACCAGCGGTACCGTGTACCCGATCCATCCCGGCTGTACCTGGGCAGCGACCAGCGGCTGGAACGCGCGCTCCAGGCCGCCCGAGGCCGATGCCGTCTGCAGCTGCGCATTGACCAGCAGTTTCGGAGGCGCGGCCAGCGGCAGAGCCAGCGCCACTGCCCATACCGCCGCGATCATTTCAGCAACTCCAGCAAGTAATCGGCGGCTTCCTTGGATTGCATGCTGGAGAGCCGGCGGACGATCTCGCGCTTCATTTGCGCGTCCCGCTCTTTGCGCGCCAAATCCACCAGCGCCTTGGCATTCCGCTCGGCCGTTAGCGAATCGAGGATCGCGTATTTCACCTGCTGGTCCTGTTCATTGGCCCATATGGCGACCAGCGTATCGCCGGCATCCGCCCGGCTTCCCAACAAATGAATTCCTTCCGTCCGCAATTCCGCGTTTTTTTCGGATTTGACTGCCTGCAAAATGTGATCGGTATCGTTCGCCGAACGCAGCGCCTGCAGGGCGGCGCGTTTCACGCTCACATCGTTTGACGCGGTGTAGATATCGTAGAGGACCTGCGTGTTTCCCTTGCGGCGGGAAATCGCGCCCAGGTAGGTGATAGCGGTCATCTGCAGGTCGGGATTGCCGCCCCCGCGCGCTACTTGCTCGAGCATTTGTTGCGCCCGCGGCGAATCGGTCTGGCTTAGCACAAAGAGCGCGCGCTGCTTGAGGCGCGGGCTTTGCGCGCTTTTGAGCAGGTTTTCCAGTAGGGGCAGGGCGCGGTCCGGATCCGAATGCACGAGAGCGTTGAGGGCCATCAGCTTCAGTTCTTCGTCGGGCTGATTTTCCGGAGAGACATTCTGGCCGGCGGCCTGCTGGATTTCCATGTCGAGCGCGTTGGCGTCGTCCAGCCAGCGGCTGCCCGGATACATTTTGCGCAAATCGGCCACGGCGGCGCGCGCCTCATCGCGGCGCCCCAGCTTGTTCAGCGTGTAGGCCTTCCAGTAGAGCGCCCCCTCGGCGCGCGGACCGCCATCGGCAACCACGCGATTAAAATTGGCCAGCGCTTCGTCCCATTGGCTGCGGTCGAGCGCACGCTGGCCGCTGCCGTAGAGGGCATCGTCGCCGCGCCGCGGCCCTCGTGGTCCGAAGCGGAATTGTTCCGCTTGCGCGCGGATCCGATCCGCGTTGACCCGAATCTGCGCCAGCTGATCCTGAAACGCGGGGCCGAAAGCGAGGTTGAAATCGGCCGGGAAATCCCAGCCCACCGCAGGGGGAGCCGGCGGCGCAGGCGGGGCCGGCGGCGTCTGCGCGTGAGCGGCGCCGAACAGTGCGGCGCCGGTCAGAAGGAAAATTCGATAAGGAATCATAGGGGGTTGCCTCACAGAGGTTTTCGAATGGGCTCTTGCTGGTCCCGTACATTGGAACCCAGGACCCGGAGTTTGAACAAAATGCCTTCGGCCCGCAGCCGCAGCCGCAAGTCGTCCAGTTCGTCCGGCGAGATGCGGGACGGAGCGTGCTCGATTTCGAGCAGAACGCGCTCGAGTTCGTCCAGAACGTCTGCTACGAGGGCGTCGCCGGAACCGGTCGCGCTCTGCCGGTAAAGCCGGTTCTCGCCCAGCAGGTCCGCGGCCCGTTCCTGCTCGAAGGAAATATCCAGCGGCCCGGCGGCGCTGGCGTTCGCCAACTCCGTCAACACCATTTGGGAACGCTCGAGGTGGGTGCCGATCGCGGTCAACAGCGCCCTTTGTTCGGGAGCCACATTCCCCGCCAATTGCAGGGGCCGCGCGGTCGGGGCTGAGGAGCGTCCCGCCAAGAACGCGGCTGCCAGCAGCGCGGCGAGGGCGGCGCCGGCGGCGGCCCAGCGCCAGACCGGCGGATGCCACCAGGAGGAGCGGCGCGCCGCCAGCTTAGGTTGCAAACGCGCCCAAACCTGAGCTTCGTAGCCGGGACCTCGATCCGGAACGGTGAGTGCGTCCATTCCAGCCAAAGTGCGCTCGATCGCCTGGTAATGCGCCTGGCAGTCCTCGCATTCTTCCAGGTGCTGCTCCACGAGAAGCAAGTTCTCACCCTCGGCGTAGAAATGCAGGATCAGATCTTCTTGCGTGAGATGTTTCATCGGGCTGTACTCACCACGGGCTCCAACGCCCGCCGCAATTTCTGGACAGCGCGGAATACGCTGTGCTTGGCCGCTCCAGGCTGACAGCCGAGGACGCGGCCCACCTCTTCGATACGCATCCCTTCGAAGTGCCGCAACACGAACGCGGAGCGTTCGGCGGCACTGAGTTCGTTCATGGCTTCGGCGACCCGTTCGCGCAATTCTGTGCTGAGCGCCAGTCGGTCGGGCCCGGGGCCGGCGGCGGTCGCGCGCGCCACTGGATCTTCTCCGCTCTCCGGGTCGGGCTGTATTTCGGCGCGGCGTTTCCGCGAGCGGACCAGGTCGAGCGCGCAGTTGACCGCGATGCGATACACCCACGTGCCGAAGCCGGCGCGTTCATCGAATTTGCCGAGCTGCCGGTAGGCGCGCAGGAAACTCTCCTGCACCACGTCTTCGGCGTCCGATTCGTTCCCCGTCATACGATACGCCAGACGGAACAGGTTCCGGCTATGGCGGTCCACGAGCGTACGAAACGCGTCCGCGTCTCCGGATCGTGCTCGAGCAACCAGCGCCGGGTCGGCCAATTCCATCCAGTCTGTTCGTTAGACTGGACCCGGGTCAACCGGTTAGCAGAACTTATTCGGAATCTTCGCTTTGGCCGGAATTGGTGCGCCGGACCTCGGCCAGGAGGGCATGGTATTGATTCTGCAGGAGCTTGCGATAGGCGTGGAGGGATACATCAGCCGCCCCGGCGGATTCGCCCAGCAGCCTGTCGCCGGCTTCGATGCCGCTGCCAAGCCGTTTGCCTGCCCACTGCAGGAATTCGGGACTGTATTCAAAGCCAAACGCCCACAAGGCGGGCAGCGGCCGCGTGTAATTATCCGGCAGCCCCAATTGGGCGAAAGGAAAGCCGGAAGCCCAATCGGTGTGATAGCCCACCTGCATGTTGGCGGGGTTCACCGAAACCTGGGCATGCGTCACGCAGTGATCAGCGGGGATGTGGTAAAGATAGCGGAGCATTTCGGTCAACATCGCAGCGGCGCGTACCTGCGCCGGGTTCATCTCGGGTTCATCCTGGCCAGGGTGGTTTTGTGCCTCGACGGCCACCCCCAGAAAACTTTGGTTCAGATTGATGTAGAGCGATTCCTCATCGGCCCAAACCGAAAAACCCGCATGATTCGCCGCATCCGGTTCAGCAACCACGCGGTACACGCGGCCGAATCGGTCAATCAAGAAATGATACGCCCGCTTCCGCTGGACGTACTCGAGCAATGACTCCCCGATTTTCTTGAGTACACCGTTTTGGTCCGCTTCGAATGGAGCTTGGCGGCTCTGAGTGGCGTGAAAGACGATGCCCGCGGGTCCGGAGCGGCGCACTCCGGCGGTTTGCCTGGCTGGGTGTAAGGGAAATGCCAGATAGGCGCGGGGGTGATTTGACACGCGAAACCGGTCATCGATCCGGAGGCCGTTGCTGTAAACCTCTGAGCTACCCGTTTTCTCGACGAGCCATACGCTGTTCACGGCCCGGTTGGTCCGGGCAGGCGGTAGGATCGCGTGGCGCAAGGGTTTCGAAGCGGCGCGCGGGTGCCCACCGCTCTGAACCACGCAGAGGGACGCCAGGGCCAGGGGGAGCAGCGCGGCCAACACAAGCCGAAAAACCCGTCTCCTTGAGCGCGGGGGTTCCGGTTGGGGCGCCATTGTCTGGAGAAACCGCAAGCGGGTAACGGGATCCGGAATGCGGCCGGCCAGCCAATCCACCCACAAACTGCGCTCGGGGTGCGAGCGTGCGTGGATTTCCACGACCGGTTATCGGATGGAAGCCGAACATTTCTTAGAAGCGCGGTTTTTTTTGCCGTAGGCATGAAGTTTCGGATCATTCATCCGATGGAATAGTCGGAAACAGGAATTTGAGCCGAGGAGCTTTCGATGTTGAAGAAGTGGTTTACACTGCCGTCGATTGAGGAGATGGCGCCGCAGCCGAAGCCAGTGGAGTCCGGCGCCACGCGGCCGTCCAGCCCATCTGAAGACACTCCCGCGGCGCCGCGCGCGCCCGCGGCGGCTGCCGCCGCGCCGGCCAGCGGTGTTCCCAAATACGGCCCATTCGAACACATATACCAGAGTGCGGCGGTGAAGCCGCCGCGGTTGTCTTACGGGATTCTGAAAGTGGCGGAAATGATGAACAGCCCGCATCTTTCGGGAATGTCTCCGGAAGCCCGGCGCTGTTCCTTGTTAATGGCGCTGGAAGCGGCCGGGGTCGAAATCGAGGACCTGCTGCAGGACGCCGTCGTCCGGCAACGGGCACTCAATGATTATGAGGAAGGGCAGGGGAGCAGGCTGCATGCTTTCGAGCAATCGAAGCTTGATGAAAACAGGAAGATCCAGCAGGAGTTGGACCGGCTGACCGCGCAGTACATGGGACGGATCCAGGCAAACCTGGATGAAGTCGCGAAGGAAGAAGAGAATTTTCGCGAGTGGCAACGGTCCAAGCAGCAGGAATCACAGCGCATCACGGAAGCGGCGGCGTACTGCGTCCCGCAGGGCAGCGCGGCCGGTATGAGCAGCCTCACGGCCGTTCTGGAACGGGCCACGGTTGCGCACAGGTGAGGCGCCGCCATGCTGATTTTGAGTGGTTGCCTGATGGTTCTGGCGGTGGCGGCTTGCTTGCGGATCGGCGCCAAAGAGCCGCCTCTGGATCGGGATGTGGTCCGCAGGATCCGGCGCTTTGCCGAGCGGATGCGGCGCGAGGAGCTCTTACCGTATGAGTAGTCATGAAGCGAATGGGGAGAAACCGTCGATGAGCAAGAGCGAATTTGAATACGCGCAACCTTTGGGGCTGGACGTGGGCACCAGCCGGATCGTCGTGGCGCGGAACGGAGACCGCAAATATCAATATGAAGCCGAGCTGAACGCCTTCATCACCATGCCGCATTCCAAGCTCGCCGAGAGTCTGCTTCAACGGGAGAACGTCTTTCACGAAGTGCGGGACGGCGAACTGGTGGTGGCCGGCAACGACGCCCAGAGATTTGCGGAAGTTTTCCACGTAGAGACCCGGCGGCCCATGAAGAAAGGCGTCTTGAATCCGAATGAGCCGCATAGCCCGCTGGTGGTGCGAAAGATCATCACCAAGCTCATCGGAAAAGCCGCTGTGGAAAACCAAAAGGTGTTCTTTAGCGTGCCATCGGCAGGTCCGGACGGCGACGGTGGCAACGCGTATCACCAGGCTTCGATCCGCCAGATTCTGACGGAGCTTGGCTACGACGGCACTCCCATCGAAGAGGGTCTGGCGGTAGTCTTCGGCGAGCTGGGGGCCTGCAACTACACCGGCATCGGCATTTCTTGCGGTAGCGGCCTTTGCAATGTCTGCCTGGCGGTGCTGTCGGTTCCAGTGATCAGTTTCAGCATGCCTAAGGCGGGTGACTATATCGACGCCCATGCGGCGATGGTCACCGGCGAAATCGCCACCCGTCTGCGGGTACAGAAGGAGCAAGCGTTCCAGCTGAACGGACTCAACGGCGATCGGATTCACAATGCGCTGAACGTCTACTACCAGGACATGATTTCCAGCCTGGTGGAATCGCTGCGCGGCCATATTGCCGCGACCCAACGTCTGCCCAAGCTGGATCAAGCGATTCCGCTGGTGGTGAGCGGGGGCACGGCCATGCCCAAGGGATTTCTGGACCAATTCGGGCGCGCGCTGCGCGGCAGCGATTTCCCGGTGCCGCTATCGGAGATTAGAATGTCGGCCGACGCTTTGAATTCAACGGCTCGCGGCGCTCTGATGGCCGCTCTCTGTTGATTCGGCGAATATGCCTGGGAGTTCCGCCATGGATATGCTCGTCCTTCCTTTCGGTGTGATGTGCAGCCTGGGACTGGCAGGCCTGGCGCTCAGCTTCGCCGCGATTTTGAACACGAAGTCATCCGTACGCAGTTACGACCGGCGCGCGAAGACCCGGCAGGCGCAACTGGAAGCCGAATTCGCGTCGGCCAAAGAGGCGGTCAGCGAGCTAACCGCCGAAGTGCACCATATCAGGGAATGCGGGCCGGCTCCGCCCCCGATGCCCCGGCGTGGTTTCAATATCAGCACACGATCGCAAGCGCTCCGGATGCACCGTCGCGGCGATAGTCCGGCGCGAATCGCGGACGTGCTGCAGGTGCCGCTCCAGGAAGTGGAGTTATTGTTAAAAGTCCACCAGATCGTGCTTGAGAACCTGATCGTGGCTCCGAAACCGGACGCTCCTCTGGGGCGAGCGAATTCGGCCTGAGCCGCCTACCGCTCTCTTAGTTCTTCCGCGACTGCTTCCTATCGGCGAGCGGGCTTTTACACGAGCCGATCGTGATAGGATGCCAGCGATGCCCGATATCGAGGTTCAAGTTCTGATCGTTGGCGGAAGCTTGGTGGGCCTCTCCACGGCACTGTTTCTGGCCGACCATGGTGTTCGTTCGCTCACGGTTGAGCACCATCCGGGCACGGCGATTTACCCGCGGGCCGCGCAAATCTATCAGCGCACCATGGAGATTTTCCGCGCGGTCGGAATCGAACAGTTGGCGCTGGAAAAATCCGAGGAGCAATTCGTACAGGACGGTGCGGTGATGGCGGTCGATACCCTGGCCGGCAAGGAACTCGCCTGGTACGTTCCGAATCTTAACGAAGGAGTCCGTGACGTTAGCCCTTCGGTTCGCGTGTTTCTGACGCAAAAGCTGCTCGAACCCCTGCTCAAGCAACGTGCCGAACAATCGGGCGCCGAGTTGCGATTCGGCACAGACATGGTGTCCTTCGAACAGGATGCCGGCGGCGTCACGGCAATAATTAAAGATGGCAAGAGCGGCCGGCCCTCGACGGTGCGCGCCCAATATATGGTTGCTGCCGATGGCAGCCATAGCCGTGTCCGCGAGCAGTTGGGAATTCGCTTGCTTGGGCATGGATTGCTATCCAACAGCATCACCATTTATTTCCGGGGCAGGGTGGGGCACCTGCTGCGCGGGCGCAATTTGAGCGTGATCTACGTCTACAACGATGAACTGACCGGTTTCTTTCGCATCGAGAAGCCGTTCGACTCGGGCTTTCTGGCCGTAAACTCGCTCGGCAATCCCGATCGCCCCAATATGGACGTCTGGACCGGCCTCACCGAGGAGCGCTGCCGGGACCTCGTGCGCATCGCTTTGGGAGTCGACGACGTGCCGGTTACGATCGAAAACGTCATGAAGTGGCAGGCCACGGCCGATTGGGCCGAGCGATTTCACGACGGACGCGTTTTTCTGGCGGGCGACGCGGCGCACGCCATGCCGCCCACCGGGGGATTCGGTGGAAATGCGGGAGTGCAGGATGCGCATAATCTGGCGTGGAAGCTGGCGCTGGTGTTGAACGGGGTCGCGGGGGCGGAACTGTTGGCCACTTACGACGAGGAACGGAGACCGGTGGGTGCGTTCACGGTTGAGCAGGCGTATTCGCGGTATGTGACCCGGTGGGCGCGGCATCTGGGCACCGAAGGCATACAGCCGATAGCCAACGATCTGGATGTCGATCTTGGTTACCGCTACCGCTCGGCGGCGCTAATCGCTGATGGACCGGATGACGGCCTGATCGTCGAGCCGGCGCGCGAAACCAAGGGACGGCCCGGCACGCGCGCGCCGCATCTCGTGATCAATCACGAAGGCAAGACCCGGTCGACGCTCGATTGGTTCGGCCGGCATTTCGTTATGCTCGCGGGACCGGAAGGCGGCGCATGGTTGCAGCACGGGCCGGATGCAGCGCGCGCAGCGGGAATCAAACTCGATGTGCATCGGCTGGGGGATCCGAGTTTTGCGGCCGCGTACGGCATTACTGCAACGGGAGCGGTGCTGGTACGGCCGGATGGTTTCGTGGGCTGGCGCGCTCAGACGGATACGGAAGCGTCGGGATCCGTGGTGAGCCGCGTTCTATCCGCGATACTGGCGCAAAGATCGGTCGCTGCGCCGCAGTAATCCAACGGCAAGCCTGGCCGAGCCGCCGGCTTGCCGGTTCCGGCGGCTCTTGATACGATTCCCCCTATGAAAATGCTGCTGGTTCTTGTTGCATTGCCCTTAATGGCCGCCGATCCGCCCGGTTTCGCGGCGTATTCCGCCGCGGAGCTGCAATCGAAAGCGAAAGCCGCCAAGATCGATGAACACAAAGTAGGGTTGGACCGCGTGGCCAACTGGGGGAATCACGGACTGCTGCTGGTCCATCGCGAAGGCGATGGCGAAGTGGAGGTTCATGAGAGCCAGGTGGATGTGATCAACGTGATCTCCGGGGAAGGAACGCTGCTGATTGGCGGCACCACCGTCGGCGGCCACACCACCGCACCGGGAGAGATTCGCGGCAAATCTCTGACTGGCGCGACTAGCCATAAGATGGCGCCCGGGGACGTGTTTCACGTGCCGGCCAAGGTGCCGCATCAGATGCTGGTGCCGAAGGACCTGGTGATCGAGGTCGTGAAGGTCGATAGTAAGTAAGCGCCGGCGGCCCATTCGCCGGCGTTTCGAGCTGTGGCGCTCAGGGGCGCAGAGTCAGCTTCTGCACTCTCCAGTTGCCGATCTCGCCAACCAACAGATCGTTTTCGCCCCGGCAATTCAGCGCGTTGACGGTTCCAAATTCCTTCGGCAGCTTGCCGGCCCGACCGAACTTACCGACGACTTGTCCGCTCAACTCGAGCTTGTAGATCTCGCCAGCGGAGTCGATATCGTCAGGGGGATTGGAATTGGAGCTGTAAAGGTATTGGTGCGAGCCGGGTGTGATGCAAAGCGCCGCCGGCGCGCCGATATCGGCGATCTGCGATTTGAAATTTCCGTCGCCGTCGAAAACCTGGATCCGCTTGTTGCCGGCGTCGGCAACATACACGTTGTTCTGAGCATCAATGGCGATTCCGCGCACCCCGTTGAACTGACCCTGTGCGGCGCCGCGCGATCCCCAGGACTTGATGAATTTGCCGGTCTTATCGAATTTCGCGACGCGGGCGTTGCCGAGCCCGTCGGCCACGTAGATGTTGCCGGTGGAATCCCATGCCACGTCGGTAGGACGCTGAAACACGTCGCTCTGCGCTCCGGCTCCGGGAGGGCCTCCGCGCCCGCGCCGCGGGGGACCTTCGGCGTCCGCCGCGCGTTCACCTCCGCCGGCGCCGGGCTGCGGGTTGAGGGGCAGAGCCGGAACCCGCTCCGACTCCGCCTTTCTGCCGAGCAGCAATTGAACGCGTCCGGCCGGGTCGAACTCAATCACCATGCTGGACATCTGATCGACTACCCAGAGATTGTCGTGAGGATCGACGCGCGCCTGTTGGGCGACGAGAAAACCATAGGAATCCTGGCCGATTTCGCGAACAAATTTTCCCGTGCGATCGAACTCGTACAGGCGCGACCCCCCGTGCGCGAACGGCCGCGCGGTGCCGATCGTAATGGTCGGATGACCGACGCGCGTATAGACAAAGATCTCGCCTTTGGAGTTGGTGGCAACTCCCCCGACTTCGCCGATCGGGATGTTGGCGGAAAATTTCAGCGGATCGGCGGAATCGAAAGAGATCTCGCGCACTTGCGCGGCGGCCACAACTCCGGCGGCAACCATCAGGCCGGACGCTGCGAGCAGATTGGGTAAAGAATGTCTCATGAGTTTCTCCTTATCGCGCCGCGCTCGTTGTGTTTCCGTTCGTGGCCGGGGCCATCAGCAGCAGCTTCTGAACGCGCCACGACTCGATTTCCGCCACGATGATCTGGTTCGGATTGCGGCAATCCATCATGTGGACCACCTGGAAACCTCCCATTTGCTTGCTGGCGTGGCCGAAGCGGCCGAGGACGGTGCCATCCAATTCCATCTTGTAAATCTCGCCGGTGTTGTCCCAGGAACCGGGCGGGTTGCCGTTGGGATTGGAGTTGGAGGTGAACAGGTACTGGTGCGGGCCGGGCGAAACGCAGACAGTCCAGGAAGTGCCGATGTTGTCGTAGACGGACTTGAAGTTGAGATCATTGTCGAAGACCTGCATGCGGTTGTTGGAGCGATCGGCCACGTAGACGTTGCCTTTCAGGTCGACGGCGAGGCCGTGCGGCAGGTTCATCTGGCCTGGTTCGGAGCCGGCTTTCTCGCTGCCAACCTGCTTGAGGAACCGGCCGTTTTTGTCGTATTTGACAACCCGGTTATTGACGTAGCCGTCCGACACGAAGATATTGCCCTGTGGATCCCACCCGACATCGGTGGGTCGGCCGAACAGATATTTCGCGGCGGGGGGCTTGGGCGGAGCAGGATTGGTCGCCACGGCGCCGGCTACGGTCGGCGGGCGCCGGCCGAGCACCATAACCACCTTTCCGGCGGGGTTGAACTTAATCACCATGTTGGTGCCTTCATCAACCACCCAGATGTTATCTTCCGGGTCGACGCGCACCGAATGCGCGAATTCGAAGCCGTAATTGCCTTCGCCGATTTCGCGGACGAACTTGCCGTTCTGATCGAACTCGAACAGGCGCGTGTTGGCGCTGCGCGTGTACACAAAGAGGTGGCCCTTCGAGTTGGTCGCGACGCCCATAGCTTCGCCCATATACAGGCCGGGCGGAAGCTTCAGGTAGTTGGGTACCGATTCATATGGGATTTCGGGCACGTTTTGGGCTTTGGCTTTGGCTTGAGCCAGCGCAGGGCCGGCCAGCACCGTCGCCGCGAAAAGACAAGAAGCCAGCGATCGCATCATTGGGAACCTCCACGAACTCTTACGGCTGCTCCGCGGCGCTGAAGAGCTCCGCACCCAGGGCGCAACCGGGCAAACCGTATCAATCTATCACACGGAAGTGTGGGAGGCGACCGGCAAGCGCCGGCAAGCGCGGCATCGGGCAGCCGGAGCCAGGCGCCAACAGCTCGCGCCCAGGTGTCTTGTTTTTCACAAAGTTTCTTCTGGCGGTCCTCTTACTAATTGACACAGGGCGCGTCGCGCCCATATAATCCCCCCACTTCGTCCTAGGAGGGCGGATATACCGCTTATGGCTACTTTTGCCTTTGAGGTCAACGGTAAGCATGCCACGGTCACCGTTGACGATCCATCGACTCCCCTGCTTTTCATCTTGCAGGAGAATTTTCAACTGAACGGCCCGAGGTTTGGCTGCGGACTATCTCAGTGCGGCGCGTGCACCGTGCTGCTGGACGGAAAGCCCATCCGTTCCTGCGTCACGGATATCTCGAGCGTCGACGGGCACCGCGTCACTTCCCTCGAGGGTCTGAGTGCGCTCGACGGCGAGTCTGACGCCAACGGTCTGCACCCGATCCAGCAAGCGTTCGTCGACGAACAGGCTGCTCAATGCGGCTATTGCCTCAGCGGCCCGATCCTGTACGGCTATGCGTTCGTTCGCGACAATCCGGGCGCCAGCCGGGCCGCCATCGAAAAAGGCGTCAGCGGCGACCTGATCTGCCGGTGCTGTACGAACTCGCGCATGGTCGACGCCATTGTGCGCTACGCCCAGGGAGCCAACCAAGGCAAGGAGCACGGACGATGAAACTGAAAAATCCTCTCAAACTCGAGGGCGCCCGCCCGCTCTCCGAAAAAGCCATCGACGCCCTGGAGCACCTTAGCGCGTCGCGGCGGGACTTTCTGAAAACCGCGGGCGTCATGATGATCAGCTTCGGCGGTGCCGCGACCGGCAAGGCCCAGAGCGCGATCAACCCCTCGGGTAATGTCGACAACGCTCAGGTCGATAGCTGGATCGCGATCGGCGCCGACAACAGCATCACGGTCCTTGCCGGTAAGTGCGATTTCGGCCAGGGTTTCCGCACGGTACAACTGCAACTCGCCGCCGAAGAATTGTTCGTGTCCATGGACCGAATTACGCTGGTTTTGTGCAAGACAGGAATCACTCCCAATCAGGGTTATACCGCCGGCAGCTTCTCTACCTGGACGCAGTTCGGCCGGGGCGGCCTTCGCGTGGCCCTCGATACGGCGCGCGACGCCTTGTTTCAGCTGGCATCTCAGTACTTCGATGTTCCCGTCAGCCAGCTCACCGTCACGGACGGCGTCTTCTCGGTCATCGGCGGAGATCCGGATTACACAGTGAGCTACGGCCAGTTGATCGAGGGACAAAGGTTTAATCTCACGGTCAATCCCAATGCCGTGCCCAACGATCCGTCAACGTGGAAGATTCTCGGGAAACCCATCCCGCGCGTCGACATTCCGGCCAAAGTCAAAGGCACCTTCCAATACGCGCAGAAAGTGCGTGTTCCCGGCATGCTTCACGGCAAAGTGGTTCGCCCGCCATGGCTGGGCGCTCACGTCCAGAGCGTGGACAAGGGCGCCGTCAGCGGGCTCCCCGGCAACCCGGAGGTGGTCCAGATCAACGACTGGGTCGGCGTGGTCGCCGACACGGAATGGCATGCCCTCAAGGCCGCCGAGGCGCTGGCGGGTAAAATTACCTGGTCGGCGGGCGAGACTCTTCCCGCGCAGAGCGACCTTTACAAGTTCATCACCCAGCAGCCATCGAGAGATGCTTACGCCGTCAATACCGGGGACGTCGACAAGGTCATGTCTACGGCTGCCAAGACCATCAGTGCCCAGTATCTGTATCCGTTTCAGATGCACGGTTCCCTCGCGAGTTCCTGCGCGGTTGCGGACGTCCGCGGCGGCTCCGGCAAGACCGCGACCGTGAAAGCCTGGTCCGCGACCCAGAGCGTTTACGATGTGCGGACCTTCCTGTCCACCCTGCTGAGCATTCCCACGGCGAATATCGAAGTCATGCAGGTTGAAGGTTCCGGCTGCTACGGCGGAAACGGCGCCGACCCGGTGACGTTCGATGCCGCATTCCTCTCCCAGGCTGTCGGCAAGCCCGTCCGAGTGCAGTACACGCGTCAGGATGAAATGACGGCCGGCGAACATTACGGCCACGCCATGGTCAGCAATCAAAAAGTGGGCCTTGACGCCAACGGCTCGATCATTGCGTGGGATAACGAAACATTCCTGATGGTACACGGCGAGGGCCCTTTGGCCGCATTTACATTTGGAGGAGCTCCCGGACCCGGGAACTTCATACCGGGTGCGCTCGCGGGCTTCCCGACGGGTCAGCTTGTTCCCACAAAAACACCGAACCCTCCATTCGGTGGTCTTTTTTGGGACTTCGGCAACTCTGTCCCGCCATACTGCACCGGCGCCGTAAACGGCGTCAATTTGGGAACCGGTACCGTGGCCAGCCAGCGGTGTCTGACCCGGCTCGTGGATTCTCAGCTGTGGACCTCTTATTTACGCTCCCCCGATCACATTCAGAACACCTGGTCCAACGAGAGCTTCATGGACGAGATTGCCGCCAGTCTGAAGCAGGATCCGGTCCTGTACCGTCTGCGCTATCTGACGGACCAGCGGCTGATCGGAATCCTCAACGCCGTTACGCAGAATGCGCACTGGGAGACGCGTCCATCGCCCAGGCCCGGCAATCCCCACAGCGGCGTCGTCACCGGCCGGGGCGTCGCCTGCGTCTTGTACTCGGGTTTTGACGGCTACGTGGCGGTGGTCGCGGAAGTCAGCGTCAACCAGGATACCGGTGTCATCACGGTGACGAAAGTCACCGCGGGCCTCGACACAGGCCCGGTCATCAATCCCGATGGTCTCCGCAACCAGATGGAAGGCCAGGTGATCCAGGGAATCAGCCGCGCGCTGCTCGAAGAAGTGAAGTTCAGCAACCTCGGAAAAGGCGGTGTCGGAGGCGGCGCCGTTACTACGAACGACTGGGACAGCTATACCGTGTTCGAGTTCGGCGACACCATTCCCGAAATCGACACGGTCCTGATCAATAACCTCAAAGTAGCGCCGACCGGCGCCGGGGAGACCATTATCACGCTGATGCCCGCCGCCATCGGCAATGCCGTCTTCGATGCCACCGGTGTCCGTTTACGGCAAATTCCAATGACCCCGGCTAACTTTCTCGCCGCCAAAGCGGCACAGAAGGTTTGAATAGAAGCCGCCGATTAACGCCGATGGACGCCGATCAATGACCCATTTTTTATCTGTGTTCATCGGAGTTCATCGGCGGCTGTTTCTGTTCTCGGCCGCCCTGCTGCTATCCGCGCAGCCCCGCCCAGCTCCAGACTCCCGCGTTCTGGAATCCCGCTACGAACTTGCCTACCCCTGGTGGGACCCGAACCGCGCCACGCCGCTGCCCGCATCGAAGACCTTCGGAAACTCTTCCGGGCAGCTCCGGCTTCTGAATACGTCCGGCGCGGTCGAGACGAATGGTCATCCTTTTTTTACCCCGCTCGGCTCGAACGGACGTGCCTGCGTTACGTGTCACCAGCCCACCAGCGGCATGAGCCTTTCGCTGGATCTTATCCGACAGCGTTGGGCCGACACCCAGGGCAAAGATCCCCTCTTCGCCCCGATCGACGGCTCTAATTGTCCGGACCTCCCGCAAGAAAGAGAAGAATCGCATTCGCTTCTTCTCGAACGGGGACTGTTCCGCATTGCTCTGCCCTGGCCCCCTCTTACTGCCGAGGGCCGGCCAGTCAAGCCCGATTTCCGGATCGAGGTCGTGCGCGACCCAACCGGCTGCAATCGGAGCTCTGCAGTCATCTCGGTGTATCGCCGCCCGCGCGTGGTGGCCAATCTGAAGTACATCGCGCTTCCCACCGGCATGGCGCTGATGGCCGATGGCCGCGAGCCCAGCCTGCAGTCACAGGCGAAAACGGCCGCGCTCGTTCACGAACAGGCGTCCACCGCTCCCACTGCGGCGCAAATCCAACAGATAGAGGAGTTCGAACGTCAGCTGTTTATGGCGCAACACTCGGATAACGTCGGCGGTCTCCTCGGCGAAGCGGGCGGACCTGCGTTACTTGGCGTGGAAAACGTCATGCGTGGTGTGGCAGGGCCCGGCGCTGTTCCAACCGCGGGTCAGCTCCCCTCGTCATTCGATGCGTGGCGCGATGCCTCCACCCCCAATCTGGCCATTCGCCAGCGCGCTTTTCGCGAATCTGTGGTGCGCGGGGTCGACCTCTTCGCCTCGCGTGAGTTCGCCCTGCCGGACGGCCGGAGCGGCACCTGCGCCAGTTGCCACCGGCCCGGCATCAACCGCTCTTTCGACATCGGCACGACGAATGCGCCAACCGCAAAGGAATCGGCCGAGCTACCCCTGTTCCGCATCACTTGCGAGGCTTCGGCTCCGCCGCACCCGCAATTGGGCCGGACTTTCTTGACTCAGGATCCTGGCCGGGCACTCATCACCGGCAAATGCGCGGACGCCGGCTCCATTGTGATGCAGCAATTCCGCGGGCTCATCGCCCGCGCACCCTATTTCGCCAACGGCTCCGCCGGCGACCTGAATGAACTGGTCGACTTTTACAATCGCCGATTCAAAATCGGACTCGGGGACAAAGAGAAGCAGGATCTCGTCAATTTTCTGAGCATCCTTTAGCTGTCAAACCGCGTTCGATGCGATACCTTAGTAGATCCATGAATCGGGGAGGTTGTGGATGAGAGCGAGTCGGGTGTGCCGGTTATTACCATGGGTGCTCGGTTTGGGCATCGGCGCCGCGCAGGACGTGGCCATCACCAATGCCCGCATCATCGTGGGCAACGGCACGGCGGTTCCGTCCGGCACCATTATTGTGCGAGGCGGCAAGATCGTTTCCGCCGGCGCCGGTCCCGCTGACACGAAAGGGTTGAAGGTCATCGACGCCAAGGGCATGAGCGCGATGCCGGGGTTCATCGATGCGCACAAGCACATCAACACCGGACCAAACGAGAAAGAGCAAATGGAATCGTTGCTCGAGGCCGGCTACACGACAATTCTGTCCGGCGGTGGGCCGGGAGACGGGAACCTCGCGCTGCGGGATCACATCGAATCGGGGATGATCAACGGTCCGCGGATCATTCCGTCGGAGCGAGTCAATCTTCGCGGTACTCCCGAAGAAGCGCGGGCGGCGGTTCGCGCCATGGCCGCCAAGGGCATCAAGCACACGGGTGAGATTGCACTCACGCCCGAGCCGGGCCCGACACCGCAGGAAATCGAAGTGCTCAAGGCGGTGGTCGATGAAGCGGCCAAAGCGGGCGTGCAGGTAAATGTGCATGCCGTGAGTTCGGCTGCGATGGTCGCAGCGATCGACGCCGGAGTGCGCCGCCTCGTGCATCTTCCCAATAAGGATTGGACCAGC
>Ga0070734_10001229_pt1 | contig 39198 bp, 29 predicted proteins | sample Coa_R1_8_FD_66444 | JGI IMG/M metagenome (GOLD analysis project Ga0070734, IMG submission 66444) | Surface soil microbial communities from Centralia Pennsylvania, which are recovering from an underground coalmine fire - Coalmine... | ecosystem: Environmental > Terrestrial > Soil > Unclassified ...
GCGCTGGCGGCGTACGAGTTGCTGGATAACAAGCTGTGCGGGGATTGGCAGGGTTTGCCGAAGTGTCCGGAGATGGAAGCTGGGCTGTATGAGAAGTATGCACAGCAGTTTCCTGATGGACCTAAAGCTGCCGAGGCGCTCTACGACGCTACGTACCGCGAGGGCGTGGTGGTGACGATGTACACCGTACAGGAAGACAAGAAGAAGGCCGATGCGGCGGCGGCGAAGACGCAGATGCTGGCGCAGGAGTTGAAGGCAAAGTATCCGCAGTCGGATTATGCGGCTCGGGGAACGAGCGTGGCGTTTCGAGTGGCGCAGGGGATTCCTCTGTTTGGGAATGATCGTGACTGACGATTCCCTTCCCCGGGATCTGGTGGTGCGTGGGATCGCGCTCGAAGATGCCATGGCGGTTGCGGCATTATGCGGCCAGTTAGGTTATCCGGCTTCTGCCGCGGAGATTGTGGAGCGTATTAAGGATTTGCTGACACGTGCCGGGGATCAGGTGGCCTATGTCGCGTGCCTGGGTGACGAAGTCGTGGGGTGGCTTGAGGTTTCGATTGTGCATCATCTACAGTCGGCTCCATATGCGCTGATCGGCGGGTTGGTGGTGAGGGACGGGGTGCGAAGTCTTGGCGTAGGAAGGAGGCTCTGCGCCGAGGTGGAGGAGTGGAGCAGAGGCAAAGGCATGGGGGTACTACGGGTGAGCTCGCGGATGACGCGGAAGGACGCTCACCGGTTCTATCTTAGGAACGGGTTTCGACAGACCAAGACCTCGGCAGTGTTTGAGAAGGTTCTCTCCTAAAAGTCAAGCTTTTGGCGGAAATGGCATATTCATCCGGAGGATTTAGGATGGGGCTATGCCGATTTTCAAAGTGATTGTTCTTGCCATTGTGCAAGGCCTGGCAGAGCTGCTGCCCGTCTCGAGTTCCGCTCACGTTGTGGTGACGGAGAAGCTGATGGGGCTTGACCCCACATCGCCGCAGATGACGCTGCTGCTGGTGATGCTGCATACGGGCACGATGTTCGCCGTGATCGCGTACTTCTGGAATCAGTGGAAGAAGACGTACTTCGCAAGCAGCGATGCCTTCAAACGGTTTGCGATCCGCGTGATCTGGGCGACGATCCTGACGGCTGTGATCGGCGAAGTGGTCAAGAAGATTATCGAGAAGACTTTATTTCATGGCGCTCCGAAGGCCGAGATCGAGGACCTGTTTGGGCGGCTGGATTTGATTGCTCCTGCGTTGGCTGCAGTTGGAATCCTGATTTTGATCTCTGGGCTGCTGGAGAAACGACGCATGGGTGCGCATCCCAACGTCTATGGCGACAGCGTGACGATGCGACAGGCTGGGTGGATCGGCGCGATCCAGGGTTTATGCCTGCCATTTCGCGGGTTTTCGCGGTCGGGTGCTACGATCTCGACCGGTATGCTGACAGGCGCGAGCAAGGAGCGGGCCGAGCGGTTCAGCTTTGCGTTGGCTGTGGTGCTGACTCCACCTGTCGTGGCGCGAGAGGCTCTGCGGCTTTTGAAGGCTTCGCACGAGGCTGCGGCTGCCGGTACGCCGATCGATTTGCACGGCAGCGTAGTGACGAGTCTGCTGGGCGCAGTGTTTGCGTTTTTTGCCGGACTTGTGGCTTTGAAGTGGCTTAGCAGCTGGCTCGAAGAGGGACGTTGGTATCTGTTTGGAATTTATTGCCTGGTGGCTTCAGTTGTTGTGTTTTATCTACATCACATTGGATATTGAATCGACCTTGCAAACAAAGAGGGCGGCTGATAACTCAGCCGCCCTCTTTACGTTTTGGAAAGCTACTTCGTTGCGAGGGCGTCGCGGTGGCTTCGGACGTAGTCGTGAGCGGTGAGGATGTGAGCCTGCTGCTCTGCCAGAAGCTGCCGTACGGGAAGAGGAAGATCCTGATCCAATGCGTCTTTGTAGGCCTTCTTGGCTTCGTCTTCGCCTTGTTCGGCGGTCTGGAGAAGAGCATGATCTCCGCCACCCAGCTTGGCCTTCAGATCGCCCCAGACGCGGTGTAGGGTGCCGGTTGTGGTACCTGATTCTTTGATATCGTGGACACCGTTCTGGTGGAGGATCTCTTCGAGGTCGCCGCGGAAGCTGGCGCGTTTGAGAGATTCGGCGAGAAAGTAACGCTTCAAGGTTTCGTCTTTCAGGTTCTCGCCGATGTCGGCAAAGCCTTTCTGGCTATCTAGAAGGGTGCTGATGAGCGAATTCAGGGCGCGCTCCATCTCGTGCTGCTTGGATGTGTCAGTTGGCATAGGTTCCTCAGATTCTGTGGATTGACTTGCGTGTGCGGTTGGAGCAGGGTCCGCCGGCTGCGCGCGATTCTCCTTTGCCGGTGGCAAGCAGGAGAAATCGCGAAAACCCCGCGCCCCCGCCAACCGATACCAAGGACCGCCAGGCCCGAATGCGCCCAACGGCGAGTGTTATAGGGATAGATGCGCGGTTGGGACGTGGGTTTGCATCCGGATACCCCGTGCAGCGTGATTGGCGTAATTTCTGTTGCGCTCTGGGATAATCGGAGATGCTCTGGTGGTTCACGGCCTTGTTGCAGACGGCGCTGGTGTGCAGCTTGCTGCGCTGGTGCGAAAGAGGTTGCGCGCACTCCGGAATGAAGGCTCCCCAATGAAAAGCTTACGACTTGTTTCGACACCGACGCGCAATCGCCGCTTGAACGAGATTATCGGGTTGACCGTGTTGGTGGGTGCAGGACTGTTGCTGCTGGCGCTGGCCAGCTATACGCCGTCGGATCCCTCGTTCAACACGGTAGGGGCGTATGTCACGGGACGGCCGGCACATAACTGGACGGGAATGGTTGGGGCTTACCTGTCGGATGTGATGCTGCAATTGATTGGGGTGGCTGCATTCTTTCTGCCACTGGTGCTGGGGCGGCTGGGGCTTTGCTGGATGCGGTCACGTCCGGCAGGATCTCCCATGGCGAAGACTGTGGGCCTAGCGATGTGGGTGGCGTTTGCGCCGGCGGCGATTGCGCTGCTTCCAGGGCACCTGATGTGGCGGCGTGCTTTGCCTATTGAGGGTACGACTGGGCGGCTGCTGTCGGACTTTATGGTGCACTATCTCAACCTTCCCGGCGCGTGCATTGTGCTGGCGTTGATGGTTGCGTTGTCGCTCTATCTGGCTACAACATTTACATTCAACACGGCGCGGGAGTGGGCGACGATTCGGTTCAGCTTTATACAGGCGATGTGGGACCGCTGGGTGCGGTGGCGCGAGAAGCGCGTGGGTGCGAATCTCGATACGGAGACTTATGGCAGCAAGCGCGAACGGGCCGATGCGAAGGCTCGGCGAGAGCGTGAACTGGCAGAGGCTGCGGAGAAACAGAGCGAGGAGGCAGAGCGTACTACGCTGCTGGGTAGCCTCTTCGGATGGCTGGGACGGAAGAAGAAGATTGAGCGAATCACGCTCGCGCCGCATGAGGCTGTTGAGCAGGCGTCGATGTGGCGGAATATGCCGAGGACTTTGGTTGATGCTCCTCCGGTGACGCCTTTGAGTATTGCGGCGGCAGCGGCTGCTCCGTTTGCAGAAGCGTTGGCTAAGGCTGCATCGCCGAAACATGCGCTCGATGATGAATCGAACTTTGCTGATGGCACCTTCAACTTCGGCGCTGAAAGTAATCCCGTTGTGTCGGAGCCGGTTCCGATTCGCTTAGCGAAGAAGCCGGTGGAAACGTCTTTTCCTGTCGCTCCGGTTGCGGAATCGGGAGAGGAGCATATCTCCTTCGGTAAGCGAGCGGATGCGGACATCAAACCGGTGACGATTGTGCCGAAGAGCGTACGCGGCTATAAGTTGCCGCCTTCGTCGCTGCTGCACCGTAGCGAAGAGCAGGCCGCAGTGCGTGAGGATGCGCTGCGTGAAGAGGCTCGTGTGCTGGTGGAGAAATGTGCGGAGTTCGATGTTGATGGTCAGGTGACGCACATCAATCCTGGACCTGTGGTGACGACTTTCGAGTTCAAGCCTGAGGCTGGTGTGAAGTACGCACGCGTTACGGGTTTGGCTGACGATCTTTGCCTCGCGATGGCGGCGGAGTCGATTTTGATCGAGCGGATGCCGGGTAAGAGCACCGTTGGCATTCAGGTGCCGAACAGCGAGCGCGAGACAATTTGGCTGCGGGATGTTGTCGAGTGCGAGAGCTTCGCCCAGTCCAAGAGCAGGCTGGCGATTGCGCTTGGCAAGGACATCAATGGGCGCATCGTCACTGCTGACCTGGCGAGCATGCCGCACGTGCTGATCGCAGGTTCTACAGGTTCGGGCAAGTCAGTCGCGATCAACGCGATGATCATGAGCGTGCTGTTCAAGAGCACACCGGAACAGGTTCGCATGATCCTCGTCGATCCGAAGCGGGTTGAGCTTGGGATGTATGAGGGAATTCCACACCTGTTTACGCCGATCATCACGGAGGCGAAGCTGGCGGCAAATGCTCTGCGCAATGCTGTACGTGAGATGGAACGCCGACTGAAGCTATTGGCGGCGAATCACGTTCGCAACATCGATCAGTTCAACAAGCTCTTCGATCATGGCAGCGAGTATCTGTTCGAAGATGTAAATCAGGAGCCGCTGCCCTACATCATCATCATCATCGATGAGTTGGCGGATTTGATGATGCTTGATCGGGCGAACGTGGAAGAGTCGATTACGCGATTGGCTCAGATGGCTCGTGCGGTCGGCATTCATCTTGTGCTCGCCACGCAGCGGCCTTCGGTGGACGTCATCACCGGGTTAATTAAGGCCAATGTGCCGACGCGCATGAGCTTCCGACTGGCGACCAAGGTGGACTCGCGCACAATCATCGATTCGAACGGCGCCGAGAGTCTGCTGGGACGTGGCGACATGCTGTATCTGCCGCCGGGGACAAGCCGTGTGCAGCGCGTGCATGCTCCGTTCGTTACAGAGAAGGAAATCTCTGCGGTCACCGCTTTCTGGAAGGCACAGGGCGAGGCCGAGTACGTTCACGGCTTCCTCGAAGGACCGAAGGAAGATGCGGGCAAGGACGGCGAGGGCAGCACGGAAGGCGACAACGACGATCCGATGTACGACGACGCGGTGCGGCTGGTCTTCGAGTTCGGCAAGGCGAGCACTTCCCTGCTGCAGCGGCGTCTGCGTATCGGCTACGGGCGTGCGGCTCACCTGATCGACATGATGTACAACGACGGTCTGGTGGGTCCGGCTGATGGATCGAAGCCACGTGAGCTGTTGAAGTCGCCGAATTGGATCAGTGAAGTCGATACGGCGATACGGTAGATACAGCTTTAGCTCTTAGTGAAAGCTACCGGGGTAGTTTCTTCGACGAGTGCAGCGCCACCACGCCCAGAGCACAGATTACAACCAGCAGCACGATCCATAGAAGATCCGGATGCCGTTCCGTGAGAGGGCGGGAGTCGGGGCGCGGATGATAGGCGGGGTTTGGGAGCTCGGGCCCAAGCTGCGCTGGGTGCATCGGGCTAGCAGGAGAGAAGAATCGAGCGTAGTCATATTGTGGCGCGGTGAGCGTTGGATCTGCATAAAAGAGCGCGAGCGGTTCGGCGCTGGGCGCGTCGAAGCAGAGCTTGCGTTCTCTCATCTCGAGACGCACTGACGTGATGGGAAGTGGAGCATCGTCGCCGTTTTGAATGGCGACCTCTACTGTTGCGGGGCTCTGCATGTTGGAGCCGAGCGTTGCGGGGATGCTCAACTGCTGCTGGCGGATTTCGCGCCCAGCCTGGGTGAGGTGCACGCGCAGGATCGTTCCGGTGATCGTTTCGGCTGATGAGGTCGGATTGCCGGCCGGGCGGTCTGTGACGCGCACGTCGCGGCTGAAGTTCGATTTGAAGTCAGGCGCAAGTGTGAAGGAGACGCGCTCGATGGGGACGCGCTCGGGCAGGTTGAAGGTGGCGACGGTCTCTCGTCCGCGTTGTGTGATGGCCGTGGTTTCGGCGGCGGTGGTGTAGAGAGACTGAGCCTCGCGGCTGGGCGGGACGGTGGCTCCGCGAACCATTCCGGGCGTAGGGACGAAGATGCGGTTGCCGGGCGCGGGCGATGCGTTCAACTCGACGTGAAGGTAGGGAAAGCTCGACTCCTGCAGGCGAAGCGTGGTACTGCGCGAGAGATGCTGTGAGGTGAGATCGAAGAGAGTGAAATCACCGAGCTTGGTTGAGGCTGCGGCGTTCGGTTCGTTGAGGCCGGAGACAGTGGCTATGGCGAGGAAGTCTTTGCCATCAAGATCGAGCGCGACCTCAGTATAGGGGCGTGCTGGCATCGCGAGGTCGAAGACGATAGTGCGTCCCCGCATGCCGAGATTCATCACGCGTGCTGGTTCGTTGTCTTGTTGTGCGGGTTCGCTGAGCGTGATGGCATAGGGGATTTCGCGACTCTGGCTGCCGGAAGAGGTTTGATAGATGCGCAGGTCTTTGAGCGACGGAGCGGCATGGGGAAATATCCGCGGATCGATCGTTACGCAAGACGGGCCTGCACCAGCGGGCAACGTGATCTGTCGCTGATAACGGAAAAACTGCGGGTCGGCCACGGGCGTATGCAAACCAGCATCGGCAGCCTGCCAGAGGAGGAGCGCAAGGAGGACGGGCTTCACTGGCCTGCCTTCGGAGTGGGATCGGGGCTTGGATCGCGGAGAGCCAGCCAGTCCTTCTGGTAGGCAAAGCTGATCGCCATTAGCAGCACGCCCAGGCCGAGGAAGCTGACGACACGGTAGCCCTGGCTGAGATCGCGCATGTCGTAGAGAAAGGTCTTGGCGATGGTAAAGACGAGCAGAAGAAGCGCCTGCCAACGGATGAAGGCAGAGCGTTTCCAGAAGCCTACGGCGAGCAGCGCGGCTCCATAGAGCATCAGGAAGGCGGAGATGGCGAGCGATCGCTGAAGGTCTGCCTCGTGGTTTCCGGCGGCGGCGCTCCATGCGGTGTCGAGTTCGCGGACACAGGCCAGGATGGCGACCAGGTTGAGTGCGATGATGCATCCGCCGGCGATCTGTCGCCAGCTTGGAGACGACTCGTCTGGATACTGACGCGCGTGAAGTGCAATCCAGGCAGAGGCCGCGAGCGCGGCGACTCCGAATAGCGAGGTGGCAAAGCGTGAGTTGAGGAAGGGGGTCTGAAGGTAGCGGTCGAAGAGGTATGGGAAGCTGAGCAGACCGAGGAAACCTAGCACCAGAGCGCCGATCGCTAGCCAGCGAAGGACGCGATGCACTCGGACAGGCGTGTCTTCCGTCTTCGGGACCGAGAGGTGTGCTGAGACCCAGAGGAGTGCCACACCCTCCGCCAGCCAGCCTATTGTGATCCAGCGGCCGCTTGCCTTCAGCGGAATCGCGATGGTGAGAAAGACAATGGCGAGCGACAGATGCACGGCTGAGGCGACGCTGGTCTCCGGCAGCCGCATCAGGCCCAGGTACAGCGCCGCGAAGAGAATCATCACCCACGGCAGCAGATCGTGATGGCCTGCATCTTGCAACAGTGAGTACGACGCGAGAGCAGCGAATGCCGCATTTCCAAGCGGAAGCAGGATCTCGGTGATGATGCTTGCTGTGCGCTTTGCCTCCGGCGAACGGCCCAGCGCAACGCTGGCGAAGGTGAGAAAGAAGAGTCCGACGAAGAGGATGGATGTGTCTAGCTGGTCTGCGGAGTTGAACTGAATGTACCAGCTGATGAAGAAGGCAACCGTCGCGGGGAATGCTCCCAGCAGCAGCCGAGGCCAGGGTTTCAGCCGGACAAGCACGACGGTCGCGATATCGATCACCAAAAGGTAGGTAAAGAGAAATATTTGATGATTGACGCCCGTGGATAGCAATAGCGGTGTCGCGAATCCTCCGGCCAGCGCATAGGCCGCAAGCAGCTCGCTGTTTTGCGACCATGCCATATAGGCATTCCACGCGGTAACCAGAATCATGGCGCCGAGAGCGGCACTCGCGGGCATCAGGTGGTAGAGCTGGAATGCGGCCCATAACGAGAGGTACAGTACGCCGCTGCCTACTGCCTTCAACGAGTACGAGAAGACACTGAAGCCCTGTCGACGGAACCGTTCCGACCAAAGGATGATTGCGGTTCCGGCGATCAGACCCGCAAGGATCCGACCCAACGGCCCGATCCAGTGATTATCCATCGCCAATTTCAGGAACCAGCCCGAGCCGATGAGGAGCGCGAAGATTCCGATGAAGTTGAAGAGGCGGGAGCCGATGCGGTTTTCGAGCGAGACTCGGGGGGGCGGAGGTTGTCGTAGCGGAGAAGTGTCTGATGTGACTGCTTCCGTGACGCAGGGTGGGGGCGGAACCGGCTCAGGGGATGCAGCCCGCGACGCCTGGCGCAGCAAGGCTAGTTCCCGCTCGAGCGCCTCGACCCGAGCCGACAGTGCAGCCAATTCTGCGGCCACTTCGCCGTTTGACTGCCTCGGATCTTCCTGCTGGCCCATGGCAACTACTGTACCGCCATCGCAGGTTGGAGTGGAACTGGAGCCTTTCAATTGATACTCTTTGCCAACATGAACAATGGGGCAGCGCGGGTCCGAGTACTGGTAGTTGATGATGATGCAGTCAGCAGGGAGGTGCTCTCGCTTCTGCTGACCAGGCAGGGGTACTCGGTGGGGGCGGCTGACTCCGGGGATGCGGCGCTGCTGCGGCTGCAAGAAGCTCGGGACTCTCTGCCTGAGGTGGTGCTGACCGACCTGCAGATGCCAGGTTTGGCAGGTATCGAGCTGGCTTGCCAGATACGTGCGGTCTGCGGCTCACAGACGATGCTGCTGGCTATGAGCGGAAGTGCTCCTGGGCAGGAAGTTCAGACGGCCTTCGATGGATTTCTGGCTAAGCCGTTTTCTATGGATGCACTTCAAGAGGCGATTGCGGGCCGTGCTGCTACCTCGACAGGCGGGGCAATTCTTGAAGATGTAACCGTGCTCGATCAAACTGTATATGGGAAACTGGCCGCGTCCATGCGTCCGGAGCGGATCGGTCAGCTATATGCACTCTGCCTGGATGATGCGCGGCGGCGTATCGCGGCGATGCAGCTGGCGGCATCAGGAGGAGATGACGATGCATATCGCAAGGAAGCGCACGCCATTAAAGGGGGCTGTGGTATGGTCGGCGCCTGTGAACTGCAAAGACTTGCGACTTTGATGGAGACGAGGGGTTTGGACGCTACTAATCATGTAGCTACGCTTGATGAATTCCTGCTGGGTTGCGAACGGCTGGAGCGTATGCTGGTCGCACGCGAAGTTGACCTTAGAAAAAACGCAACTCCAGATTTGCGAGGAGATAGCACGCATGAATGAAGTACTGAAGAGATCTGCCGAGGGACAAGCTGTTCTGACTGCACCCATCCGTATCGTCGTCGCCGACGATCATCCTGTTGTGCGCTTTGGCGTGAAGAACATGCTGGAGAGCGAGCCCGGCTTCGAGGTCGTCGGTGAGGCCGAGGACGGCGATGTTGCCATTACGCAGACGCTGGAACTTGAGCCGGACATCCTCCTGCTCGACCTGCTGATGCCGCGGCTGCCGGGTCTGGAGGCCATGCGCGCCATCATGAGCAAGTCGCCACGGGTGAAGATCATTCTGCTAACCAGCACGATCTCGACCCAGCAGATCATTGAGGCGTTGCAGATCGGTGCGCGAGGCATCGTGCTCAAGGATGCGGTGGCGGGCGATCTGTCGATGTCGCTACGGGCCGTGCTCGCGGGCGATTATTGGATCGGCGGCGAGCGGGTCGCCAATCTAGTTACGGCGCTCAACGAGCTGATGAAACAGGCCGCCTCCACGCCCGAGAAGAAGACCTATGGGCTGACTCCGCGCGAGCTCGAGGTGGTGACCTGCATCGTCGAAGGCTGCAGCAACAAGGATGTCGCGAAACAGTTTGCCATCAGCGAGGAGACTGTGAAGCGGCATCTTTCGAACATCTTCGATAAGACGGGCGTATCGACGAGGCTCGAGCTTGCCCTGTTTGCCATCGCACACAAACTCGTCGTCCTTGACTAGGACGGCGATTGCGGCAACGGATTCAGTAAGATGGAAGCATGAGCGATCATGCTGCGGAAGACATTGTTGATTTGCTGGTGATCGGCGCCGGGCCGACAGGAATGGCCTGTGCGATCGAGGCGCAGCGGGCAGGATTCACGGCTCTCCTGGTCGATAAGGGCTGCCTGTGCAACTCTCTGTTTCATTATCCGGCCAACATGACCTTCTTCACGACGCCGGAGTTGCTGGAGATAGGCAACATTCCGTTTTCAAGCCCTAACCAGAAGCCGAACCGGAGCGAAGCGCTCGAGTACTACCGCAAGGTAGCCGAGCACTACGCGCTGGATGTCCGGCAGTACGAGACGGTCGAGCGTGTCACCGGAAGCGACGGCCGTTTCCTCGTCCATACCGTCGATCGCTTCGGCCGCAAGCTGGAACACAGGGCACGCAAGCTTGTCGTTGCTACCGGCTACTACGATCTGCCGAACTATCTCGGCATTCCAGGCGAGGACCTCAACAAGGTCAGGCACTACTATGACGAGCCGCATCCGTTCTTCGATCGGGATGTTGTTGTGATTGGCGGGAAGAACTCAGCAGCAATTGCGGCACTCGATCTCTGGCGTCACGGAGCTCGCGTGACGCTGGTGCATCGTGGAGCGGAGATGCATCGCCATGTGAAGTACTGGATTTTACCGGACATCAACAACCGCATCAAGAACGGCGAAATCTCGGCCTACTTCAGTAGCAACGTCACCAACATCGCGGAGGATGAGGTAACGCTGTCGACGCCGCAGGGCCCGCTGACCCTTCCCAACCACTTCGTCTTTGCGCTGACGGGTTATCACCCGGACTTTGACTTCATCGAGCAACTCGGGGTAACGCTGGACGAGGAGAACGATCGCGTTCCGGTGTGCGATCCTGCCACGCTTGAGAGCAACGTTCCAGGGATCTATCTTGCGGGAGTTATCGTCGCGGGAGAGCGGACCAATGAAATCTTCATCGAGAACGGACGCTTCCACGGTCAGTTGATCGCAGAGGCTCTGCGCGGAAAGCTGCAGCCGGCTTAGCCGATCACGCGGCGCAGAAATCCTCTGATACCAAGCCACGTGAGAACGACGAGAAAGAATGTCAGCATGCTCAGAATGAGAATGTGCGGCATGTGCGGTAGCGTTGGCGTCAGCGCCGAACGGAGCCCTTCGCTCATGTAGACGATCGGATTGATGAGGACACCGATCTGCAACCAGCGAATGTACTTAAGAGCTACCCAAGGATAGTAAACGCAGCCTAAGAACGTGATCGGCATAACGACCACGCCGAAGATTAGGCCGATCTGCTGTGGTTTTACGCTCGTGCCGATGGTCAGGCCCAAAGCCCCGGAGGTGAGGCTCGCCAACACCAGCACAACGATCAGATAAGGCCAGCTATTTACATGTGTGACGACCGGCGTGGCAGGGATGTAATAAGCCAACGGGAAGACTACAGCTGCGGCGATCACGCTCTGCATCGCCGAAAAGCATACCTTCTCGATCGCAACCGCAGCGACAGGCAGCGGACACATCACACGGTCATCGATCTCGCGCGTGATGCCGAACTCCTGTGCCAGTGGCAGCGCGACGGCTGCAATCCCGCTGAACATGATCGCCGTCGCCATCAACCCCGGCAACAGTACTGTGCTGAAATTGCCACCAGCCATCGACGCCGTGGGGTTCATCGCGGCGCCTCCGCTCATATGCGGCATGATGAAGGTGAAGACGAACAGAAACAGCAACGGGTTCATGCAGACACGGATGACGAAAGGAAAGATTTCGCGCCGTAGTACGTGTAAATCGCGCAAGAAGAGTCCAACGAACGCACGAACGTACTGCATCATCCTCGAGCCTTCCGCGGGACGGCTGATTTCGGATTGTGTCGTTTCGAGCTGCGCTGTCTGTGTCATGGTGCCTGCCTATTCGCGAAGGTCGCGCCCGGTCAGATGGATGAAGACGGTCTCCAGGCTGGTTTCAGTAATGGTCAGATCGCGTAGCCCGTAAGGACTAGCCGCATGCACGACCTCGGACAGAAGTCCCTCGGTTCCTTCTGCCAGGATACGTACTCCCTCAGTCGTTGTCTCCACGTTGGCAATGCCGGAGAGTTGCTGTAACTGTTGGACGAGCAGAGGGACGTTCTGGTGGCTCCGGAGATCGAGTTCATAGACACGCTGCGCCCCAACAGAGTTCTTCAGCGCAGCGGGTGTATCTTCGACGAGGATTTTGCCGTGGTCGATGATGGCGACGCGATCGCAAAGCTCATCGGCCTCTTCCATGTAATGCGTCGTCAGGACGACCGTGATTCCCTCTTCGCGCAGCCCGCGTACGGCGTCCCACATGGCGATGCGGCTCTGCGGGTCGAGACCGGCGCTGGGCTCATCGAGAAAGAGCACCTTCGGACGATGCGCGATGGCACGTGCGATCTGGACACGTTGCGCAAGTCCGCCGGAGAGCTGTGCCGGGTAAGCATCTGCGCGCTCCGTCAGATGGAACTGCGCCAACAGTTGATTGGTTCGCTGCTTTGCCTCCGCGCGCGAGAAGCCGAAGTAGAGACAATGGAAATGGATGTTCTCGTAGATCGTGCAGGCGCGGTCGAGTGTGTTGTACTGCGGAACGACGCCGATGCCTCGTCGAGCCAACGCTGGAGCCGCAACCACGTCAACCCCGGCAATCCGCACCCTTCCAGCGGTCGGCAGAGCGCGAGTAGTGCAGATGCTGATCGTCGTCGTCTTGCCCGCGCCGTTAGGTCCGAGCAGACCGTAGAGCTCACCCGGACGGACGCTGAGGTCGATGCCATCGACGGCGACTACGCGCTGCTTACCGTCGTATACCTTCTGCAGGCCTTCAATCTCAACAATCACAAAAACTCCCCCGGGCCACAACCTTACAATTATATGCGGGGAAGACGGCTACTGTTGCATATTAGGCTCGACCTTCGCGCCATCGACGACGCCGTCCCCGGGGCTGAGCACCACAATATCGCCAGCCTTAAGACCGCTGACAACCTCCGTTGCGTTGCCTAGATCGCGGCCCAGTGCGATCGATCGGAAGTGGGCGATGTTGTTGCCGTCGAGCACAACGGCCTGTGGACCTGCTGTTCGAATCACGAGTGCATTGGCCGGCAGCAATACCGGAGCAACCGTGCCACGGGGCAGATCGAAGATCGTCGTTGCATACATGCCTGGCAGAATGCGGCCGTCGTTCTTCAGATCAACCTCGGTGAGCAGGGTTCTAGTCCCGGGATCAAGGCTCTGGCTGGTGCGGGCGACGGTACCGGTGTAGACCTGTCCAGGCACCTCGCGAAACGTGACCTTCGCTACATGACCAGCGACCAAACCACCAGCGCTAGCCTGAGGCACGCTAGCAAATACACGGACCGTTCCTGATTGGCCAATGGTGAACATCTGCGTGACACCACTCTGGCTGCCGGAGCTGATCAGCGATCCCTTATCAATGGATCTCGAAAGGATAACTCCGGAAAACGGCGCCGTTACTCGCGAAAATGATTCCTGCTCGGCAAGATTCCTTACATTGGCTTCGCCGGCTGCGATGTTGGCCTGCGCTGCAGCGACGGTAGCAACATCGGCACCAGCCTGCGCATACCGCTGATCGGCGTCCTGCTTGGAGACCACCCCCTGCTTGACCAGTCCCTGCCATCGCTCGTTCGTCACGTTAGAAAGTTGCGCGTTCGCCTGGGCTTGAGCGAGTTGTGCTTTGAGCTGCGCCAATGTCGCCTTGGCCTGCATCAAGGCCTGTGCGGTCTGCGGGTCGTCGATCACTGCAAGCAGCTGACCCTGCCGTACATGGTCACCAATGTCGACGTACCGCGCTTTTACATATCCCGAGGTGCGCGCGAAGACGGGAGTCTGATCAAACGCCTGTACGGAGGCCGCGATCTCCAGATGGCCTCCTGCTTCGCCCGATTTGAGTTTCGTAGCCAAAACGACAGGCGGCCCTACAGCTTCCTGTGCTTCGACTCGCAACTCGTCCCTGTGGCGCAGCTTGGGCATCAACGCCAGCACGCCAATGACGATCAGGACAAGAAAGAACAGCGCCGCACCGACGTACGGCGTGCGGCTGGAGCTTTGTTCGGCATGGGGGGTGTGCGTCATCTCTTCTCTCATGGTACGGCTTGCGGGCTATTCTGGAACCTCTTCCATCTGCATTGCATCGGGATCGTGTTTGCGCAGGCGGCTGTAAATGATCGGTACGATCAGCAGCGTGGTGACAGTGGCGACCATCAAGCCTCCAATCACGGCGCGGCCCAGCGGAGCGTTCTGCTCACCGCCCTCGCCCAGTCCGAGCGACATAGGCAGCATGCCGATGATCATCGCCAGTGCAGTCATCAACACTGGACGAAGCCGCGTCGCGCCGGCTGAGGATGCCGCCTCAATCGAGTTCATCCCAGCCGAACGCTGATCGTTGGCGAATGTGACCATCAGGATGGAGTTGGCCGTCGCCACGCCGACCGTCATGATTGCGCCCATCAGTGATGGCACGCTGAACGTCGTTCCACTCAGGAACAACATCCACAGGATTCCGCAGGCGGCCCCAGGGAGCGCCGTAAGGATGATGAACGGATCTAGCCAGCTTTGAAAATTGATCACCATCAACAGGTACACCAACAGCACGGCAAAGATCATACCCAGGCCAAGCCCCGTGAACGAGTCGTGCATGCTTTGCACCTGCCCACGCACCGTGACAGTTACACCCGGCGGAAGATGTTCGCGGTACTTGTCCAGAATGCGATTGATATCGGTCGAGACGCCGCCCAGATCGCGCCGTCGAACGTTAACAAAGATATCGAAGACCGGCTGTACGTTGTAATGGTTCGTCACCGCGGGACTTGTCGTATGTTCCACTTGCGCCACGTTATTCAGCAGTTGCGCTGAGCTGACCTGATTGGTCGAACTCGCCGAGCCGGTGGTTACAGGAATATTCTTAAGCGCGTCCACCGAATCGATCTTGTACTGCGGCGTCTGCACTACGACTGAGTAATTGACTCCGTTTTGCGGGTTCAGCCAGTAGTTTGGCGAAGCCTGTCCGCTACCAGCAAGGGCATATAACATGCTGTTCGCCACGCTACCTTCAGTAAGGCCGATAAGCTGAGCCTTGCTGCGATCGACATTAACGTGTAGCTCTGGCGCGTACACAACCTGGTTGATGTGGACATCCGTCGCGCCGGGAACACCGGCCACGTCCTGCCGTATCTTCTGGGCAAGCGCATAGTTTTGGTAGAACTGTCTCCCGCTGATCTGAATGTCGATCGGCGCAGGCAGGCCAAAGTTCAGGATCTGGTTCACAATGTCGGACGCCTGGAAGTAGAACACTACATCGGGAAACTTCTTGTGTAGCCTCTCGCGCACCAGCTCTCGGTAGCGCGGCGTGGGATGGTGCTTCTCCGTCAGCGCAACCAGAATCTCGCCGTCCTGAACATCGGTTAGGCTGCCGTCGCCAAAGGCCAGATTGAAGGCACCGTTCGGGATGCCGATATCATCAAGCAGCATCGCGAGTTCGTTCGCCGGCACCACTTCCCGAATCGTCGTCTCCACATTCTTGAAGACATTTTCTACCTCTTCGATACGCGTACCCGGAGGTGTCCGGACATGCAGCCGAAACGTCCCGGCATCAACGCTCGGAAAGAAGTCTTGGCCGATAAAGGGGATCAGGCAGGCTGAAAGGACGAGGAACACGCCAAAGCATCCGAGCGAAAATCCGGCGTGGGCCAGCGCCCAGTCCAGTGCCGCACGGTAGCGAGCACGGAACCGCTCGAACGCAGCGTTGAAGCGGAAATGAATACGCCAGATCCAGCTCGCATTCGCTGGTATTTCATGATGTCCCGCCTCCTGGTCCTGGTACATATCGACCTCGCTGGCCAGCAGGAACTTCACCATCGTCGGCACCAGCGTGCGCGAGAGCAGATATGAGGCCAGCATCGCGAACACAACCGCCATGCCCAGTGGCGTGAACAGGCTCTTCGCCGCGCCCGAGAGAAACACCACTGGGACGAACACAATGCAGATAGCCAACGTCGAGACGAAGGCTGGAACAGCAATCTGCGCTGCGCCATCCAGAATGGCCGGCTCAATCTCCTTGCCCTGCCCCAGATTACGATGGATGTTCTCGATCTCGACCGTAGCATCGTCAACCAGGATCCCGACCGCCAGACCCAATCCGCCCAGCGTCATCGTATTCAGCGTCTGCCCAAAGGCCTTCAGCACAATGATCGACGTCAGGATGGACAGCGGGATCGAGATCGCAACAATCACCGTACTGCGCCAGCTCCCGAGGAATAGGAGGATCATCAACGCCGTCAATGTAGCGGCAATGATCGCTTCCTTTACTACACCTTGCAGCGCGGCCCGTACAAAGATCGACTGATCGAACATCAGCGTGATCTTGAGTTCTGGCGGCAGCCCTGCGGCGATCCTGGGCAGAGCGATCTTCACGCGCTTGACGATATCCAGCGTAGAGGCCGAGGCTGCTTTCAGGATCGTCAGCAATGTCGCTCGCTGACCGTTGATCCGAACGATGTTCTGCTGGATTGCGAAGCCCTCGTGAACCTGCGCCACATCGCGCATATAGACGATCGCGCCGTTGTTGCTCTTGATGGGAACATCATTCAACTGCGCAAGAACCGTGGGGCTGGCGTTGGTCCGGACGATGTAGTCCGTCGTCCCCACCTTCGCCGTTCCAGCAGGAAGAATCAGGTTCTGCGCTGTCAGTGCCTGCACTACGTCAGTGGGCGAGAGCCCCTTCGAGTATAGCTGGCCCAGATCAAGGTCCACCATGATCTGCCTGGCCTTGCCACCGTAAGGAGCCGGCACCTGCGCGCCTTGTACCGTGGCCAGTTGCGTGCGCACAAAGTTCAGGCCAAGGTCATACAGATCGGCTTCAGACAGCTTGTCGCTCGAAAGGACTGCCTGCAAAATCGGCACATTCGACGCGCTGAACTGAAGGATAAACGGCGGCGTCGTCCCCGGAGGCAGGATGCGCAGAATCGTCTGATTCACAGCCGTCACCTGCGCGACTGCCGCTTCGATCTTGGCGCCTGGCTGGAAGAAGACCTTGATGATGGAGATACCGCTGACCGATTGCGACTCGATGTGCTCGATGTCGTTAACCGCAGTGGTCATCGAGCGTTCACTGATGGTCGTGAAGCGCTTCTCCATCTCATCGGGACTTGTACCCGAGTAGGTCCAGATCACCGTAACGACGGGAATGTCGATCGTAGGAAAGATGTCCGTACTCATCGTCTCGATACTGACGATGCCAAGAACCAGGATCAGCACTGCCATGACGACGAAGGTGTACGGCCGCCGGAGTGCCAGTCGAACAATCCACATAAAGCTATTCCTTCTCGGGTGAACTTAAATTTATGACGAAGGTTGAAGGTTCATTGTTTCATGGGATCGGTTAGGCCGCGGCAACTCGAATCACGATCTTGCCGAAATGCGCCGCGGATTGCATGTGCGAGAACGCATCCCTGGCCTGCTCGAACGCAAAAGCCTTGTCCACCACAGGGTGCAGTTGAGCCTCCGCTATCGCCACATTCATCTGTTCGAACATGGCGCGCGAGCCGACATAAATTCCCTGTACGCGGAGTTGCTTGTGCAAAATGGGTGTCAGAGCAAGCGGCTCGGGACTTGTGGCACCTGATAGTACGCCAATCTGCGCCACCATGCCCTCAACCCGTGCGGCGCGTAACGATTGACCAAATGTGCCCGCACCGCCGACTTCGATAATCCGGTCGGCGCCTAGCCCATCAGTCACCTCCGTCACCCACCGGGACCACTCCGGCCGCTCTCGGTAGTTGCAACCGGTATTGAGCCCCATGGAGTACGCCCGCGCCAGTTTCTCCTCGCTCGACGATGTCCCTATAACCCTCGCCCCCAGCAGCTTCGCAAACTGGAGTGCAAAGATGGAGACTCCGCCCGTTCCCTGGATCAACACCGTCTCATCCGGGTGCAATGGACGGGCCGGATTGCCTCCGTAATGAAGCGCATTCCAAGCTGTCACACCTGCACAGGGAAGTGTTGCCGCCTCCTCATAACTCAGGTGCTCAGGAAACCGCACCACGCCGTCCTCAGAGAGCAGAACATACTCGGCAAGCATTCCATCGACATCGCCACCCAAGGCCGCCTTCGACTTCTCTGCCGTCAAAGGCCCATCCAACCAGCGCTGCATGAAGATGCCGCACACCCGGTCGCCCACCTTCACCTGCCCCACTCCATCCCCGACCGCGACCACCTCGCCGGCCCCGTCTGAACACGGAATCCGCGGCAACTGCATCTTCGGGTTGTATTGCCCCTTCACCACCAACAGATCGCGGTAGTTCAGCGAGACCGCATGAACTCGAATTAGCACCATGCCTGGCGTTACGACAGGCTCAGGCTGCTCTGCGGACTTCAAATGTTCCAGGCCAAACTGTGTCATTTGAAAAACGCGCATGATGTCCTCACCAACTCCGATGTGTTCCTAAAAGATGCAGCATAAGGTACTTCCAGCGCAAATTCACCAGGGTTTCAGACCGGGCGGCGTAAACTAGAAGCATGTCGCGTGGATGGGAGAGTAAATCCGTGGAAGAACAGCAATCGCAGGCCGATTCTCCGAAACCTACCGCCGCACAGGCCAGCGCCGAAGCTGCAGAACGCAAACGCAAGCTTCAGGCGCTCGAACTGCAACGCGAACGCATTCTCTCGGAACGGACATCCAGTCCGCACCGTCGTTCCGCGCTCGCCTATGCACTAGCCGATATCGAGGAGAAGTTGGCCGAGTTGGGCTGGACCGTCCACATGTAGTCCCGCACAGCTTGCGGTCGCATGGGAAGACGGCCTCTTCGCGCCCTGCCGTTGAAACCGTTCAGCTGTGCCGGTGGAAGACCACCGAGTTCGCTTGGTCGATCGTTGTCATCACGATATTGTGGATGTTTACGTGCGCCGGACGGCTCGCCGCCCAGACGATTGTCTCTGCAATGTCCTCTGGCTGCAGCGGCGTAATGTTTTGATACACCTTGGCCGCTCGCTCCTCATCTCCGCGGAATCGCACCACGCTAAAGTCCGACTCAACCATTCCCGGATCGACCGACGTCACCCGCACCGGCGTCCCCATCAGATCAATCTTCAATCCTTCACTGATGGCCTTCTCCGCCGCTTTGGATGCGCAATAAACTGCCCCGTTCGCATAGGTGATGTACGCCGCCGTCGACCCCATATTGATGACATGGCCGCGCCCGCGCTCCACCATACCCGGCACCACGGCACGCGTGACATACAGCAATCCCTTCACGTTGGTGTCGATCATCTCTTCCCAGTTCTGCGGATCGTCTTCGTACAGCTTGGTAAGGCCTCGGCTCAAGCCGGCGTTGTTCACCAGAACGTCGATCTGGCTCCAGTCCTGTGGCAGTCCTGAGATTGCCGCCTCTACGGCTGCACGATCCTGAACGTCCAGCGGAAACACATGAGTAACAGGCGCATCGGCGGCCGCCAGTTCCTGCTGCAGGACCACCAGCAGGTCGAGCCGACGCGCACAAAGCAGCAGTCTGCAGCCCTCCCGCGCAAAGGCGAATGCGGTTGCCCTGCCAATTCCTGAGCTTGCGCCCGTGATCAAAACAGTCTTTCCAGTGAGAGATGACATACATCACTTATAAACAAAAACGAGAGGCCGCATCAGCCAGCCTCCCGTTTTTTACAAATAGGTAAAACTTACTGCTGAGGCGAAGCCGTTCCGGTGGCCGCCGCAGCGCCTTCATGCACACCAATCGCGGCGCCCGAGACTACCATCTCCACACGTCGATTCTGCTGGCGTCCGCTGGCAGTATTGTTGTCAGCCACCGGCCTCGTCTTGCCGAAGCCCGCCGCCGTAATATTGTCGGGCTGAACCCCCTGTTTCACCAGGAAGTCCCGCACCGCTTCCGCACGATTCTCCGAGAGTTTCTGGTTCATCTCGTCACTGCCCACGCTATCGGTGTGTCCTTCCACCTGCAGCTTCAGACCGGGGTACGACAGCAGAATTCCCGAAACCTTTGCCAGGCTGATCTCCGTATCCGGCTTCAGCGTGTATTTGCCGGTGTCAAACAGCACATCCGACATATTTACGATTAGCCCACGCGCAGACTCACTCGTCGCCAGTACGCTATTAAGTTGCCCGCGCAGCCTCTCACGAGCATCATTTGCGCTCTGAGCGCTCTTAGTGGCTTCAGCCGCTTCAGCCTCGGCACGAGCACGTTGAGCATCCGCCTCAGCCTGCGCTGCACGTGCTCGCTCCGCCTCAAGCTGCGCCTGTTGGTTCTGCAATTCGGACTGCTGGGCCTGGTTCTGAGCATCCCGCTTGGCGATCTCTGCGTTCAACTGCCTCTCAGCAGCCTGTTTCCGCAGCGTAACCAGCCGGGCATCCTCAGACCGCTGCACCGCCTGACGCGCAAACGTGATCTCCATCTTGCGATCGGGCTTTTTACTATTATCGATGTCAGTGGCATTCTTTAGATCCAGCTTCGCCTCCTCCATGATGTCCGGAGCGTACTTGTCTGCGCCCGCCACTTGGGCAATTCGAACGGCGTTGTTGGCCTGATACAGTTCCAGCGGCGACTTCTCATCCCGCGTAATCGGATTCGTGACCGTCTTCGACCCTTCCGTATCGGCATACGTTCCACGCGGCAGCAACGAGTAGTGCGCATTCACCTTCTCCAACACACCATTCGTCTTGTCTTCGATAATCACATTCTGCAAAACCACCACGTCGCTCGGCTGCGTCACCGAGAAGTAGGGCTCCGCCGTCACAATCAGTCCAAACGACTGCAACGCCGTCGTCACCTCGATATTGTTCTTCGTGCCCGCCGGTAAAACCTCACCCAAGTTATTCGGACGCCCATCAGGCGTGATCGCCCACAACACATACGTCAGATACTCCGGCCCGAAGCCGTTGGCCGGCGTTAGCCCCTCAAACTTCGCCTCAATCGTTAGACCTCCGCGCTCGCTGGTGACCTTAGCTTCTCCCTTAGCCAACGGCAGTAGCGTAGTTCCCTTGAAGCCAATCCTCGTCGAACCACTGCGATGCAGATAATTCACCGCATCCAGATCGCGTTGCACCACTTTCACGCGATACAGATAGACACCGTTATCCTGTTTCTTAATCTCCTCTTGCGCCTGAGTGGATGGCATCTGGGACGTGGGATTCGGTTCCTGGGAAAACATCACCGACGGAGCAACACTGCAAAGCCCCGTCATAAGAAGGGCTGAAAAGAATTTCTGACCGTAGTTCATACGCAAATTCTCCTTGGACGTTCACACTGCGATATTCGGCATGTCTGACTGAGTGCCTGATATATCGCACCGTTCTAATGCGATGCGCCGGAGACAGGAAAAGGTAGTACGAAATCCCTTACGCACGAACGCGCAAGACGAGGCGGCACCTTGGAAAAGGTTGCTCGGAAATCAGGAATTGTCACGGAGAAAAGAAATCTAAACCACTTCCATCGCGCTCCCTTCTCCCCATCAACGATCGGGAAAAGGGGAGCGCGACAGACTCAAGCGTGCGGCTGCGAACTCGAGCGATGCACAAAGTGGTACGGAGGCCACGGGCCTGACAACTGCATGCGGCACTCCTTCAACTGCTGTGTAGCGGAGGTGTACTTGTTCTGATACCGCTCCACCGTCTTGTTGTCGATCAGGTGGGCGATATCCAGAAGCATCTTCCCGGAGTCCATACGCTTGCACGTAATCTCCTCGGCAAGAGGAAGAAACATGCGATGCATCTGGACCGAGAGTGCGCGGGCCTTGGACTGGCGTTCCCGCTGCCGGGCTGCGCTCTCACGCAGGCTGGTCAGGTATTGCTGGCCGACCGTCATGTCCCGAGCAGAATTGCCGGGGCACGTGTCGTCCACCAGGACCTTCAAGTGCATCTCCGCTTTACCGCGCAGACGCTCTACATTGGCCATGAAGTGACGTTGATTAGAGCGGACCGAGCGGCGCAGCGCGTCGTCGTCAGCAAAAGTTGTGTTGAACCGAAAGGGCAGAACAGTGGAGTGTTTGAAGCATTCAGCGATGACCCGGGCGTGGTCCTTGGCAGCCTGCTGGTCCATCCGTTCACTGTCTTCGGGCGTGTGCTCGGAGACGATCACGGCCAGATCGCTGGCTGGAAAGAGGAATGTTTGATTACCAAATAGACCCGAAACTCCCGTTAAGGGCATCGGGCGGCGGTGCCGGCAAAGTTCCGGAAAGGCCTGTCTCTCTGCAATACAGTAGGCGTACCATGCCATGTCGTTACCTTCCAAAACACGCTGAGGGGTCTGACCGCCCCATCAGGGTAGTTGTTTGTCATACTCACACTGAAACGGAAGTTGTCTGGAAACGCTTCATTTCGTAAATGGTTTGGATTCTGGCGCGTGCGCGATATGCGAACTGTACCGAAGCCGAGAGGGATACTATGCCTATCGAAATACGATTGGCAATACTTTCGTCAGAGAAATTTGCACCGCACCCGATGCAACCTGAGCACCCCTATTGAAATAGCTGAAAACCCAAGGAATTGAAGGATTCGCCCCGGCAGCATCCAAGTGGTGGGACCTCTTGATTTACCGGACAGCGGGCCGTCCCGGCAGCCAGTCACGTCAGGAAGAAGCCTTGTCCGTCTTCTCTTGGGAAGCTTTGACTGTCTTCCACGACGGCGGATCGGAGGCTGTCTCGCGCTTCGGCATCGAATCTTCCGGACTCGATATCCCCACTAAACGCAACACTTTTCCAATCGCACGAACAACCGGATGCATAGAAGTCCTATCTAAACTCAACGTCACGTTATTTTAGACCCCTGATTTGAACCCTATGAGCACATACAAAAAAACCACGCCCCCCCGCACGCGAGGTCTAGGGATCCTCATTTTTCTGTGCCTGCTCTCAGGCGTTCTAACCCGTGCGGCGATAGCGCAAGCGGATGCAAAGCCGCCTGCCCCCCCTCCTGACGTCGTCGTCTTCCAAAACGGCGACCAGCTCACCGGTACCCTCGAGCGCGGCACAGGCGACAGCGTCATCTTCAAAAGCGACGTGGTTGGCGAGGTCACCATTCCGTTGGCCAAAGTGAAAGAGTTACGCTCCAACGGCAGCTTCGTCGTCCTCCGCAAGGACGAGAAGATCACTCGCATCCCCAAACCTGCCGGCTCCATCACCGTCAACGACGCCACGATCACAGCGGTAATCCCCAGCCAACCTCCGCAACCGGTTCCGGTCAAAGAGCTTGCCTACATCATCGATAGCGCGACCTACAACAGGGAAGTCACTGGCAATCCTGGTATCTGGTACGGCTGGAACGGATCGATCACCGGCGGAGCCAACGTCCTACAGTCCACCTCCTATGGCCAGACCCTGACCGCTGGCATCTCTCTCATTCGTGCCATTCCCACTGTGTCCTATCTGCCGCGTCGCACCCGCACCACGTTCAATCTGCTCCAGAGCTACGGCAAACTGACCCAGCCCACCGTCCCCCAGACCAACCCGCCCACGCCCGACTCCGTTGCGAAAACGAACATCTTCCACACCGACTTCGAGCATGACAAGTACATCACCTCGCGCGTCTTCGTTTTGGCTGGACTCTCCTTCGACCACAACTACTCGCAGGGCTTGAACTTTGCTCAGCTCTACGGCGGTGGTATCGGCTGGACCGCGATTCTGACCCCTACCCAGGAACTTGATCTCAGAACCGACGTGCACTACCAGCGGCAGAACTTCGTAGCACCCACTCCGAACGAGGACCTCATCGGTTCGAGCTTCGGCGCGGCCTACTCGCGCACGTTTCCGCACAAGTTTCTCTTCACCGCCAGCGGCACCTACATCCAGTCGTGGAATAACTTCGACGCCTACTCGGCTATTGGAGCGGCCGGTCTTGCGCTTCCTGTCTACCATCGCTTCAGTCTTGGCCTGAACGTGCTCAATACCTACCTCAACAACCCGGCCATCGGGTTCCAGAGGAATAGCTTCCAGTTCATCACTGGAGTCACCTACACCCTCCACTAGGTTCGATTTTTTATGGCGCCTTTTTGAGGGCGGTTTTGCGAAAAATGGGCGGAACTTGATGGTTTTTGGTGGTTAGTACGCGGTAAAACGTGCGGTAAATGTGGTTTCTTGATGGCTGTTTTCTGGCTTCTGAAAACTTGCCAACTTGGGGAAAGATTTCTGTGGAAATTTTGAAGAGGCGGGACTTGCGGCACGGCTGAAGCCGTGCCCTTAAGCGAGACGGAATTTCAGAGTACTTATTGCAGGATTGGGACTCCGGCTAGTTCGCCGGCTATGCGGGCCTTCCATTCGGCGGGACCGGTGTTGTGGACGCTTGTGCCTTTGCTGTCGACCGCTACGGTAACAGGCATGTCCACGACGTCGAACTCGTAGATCGCCTCCATCCCCAGGTCCTCGAACGCCAGTACCCGCGAGCTCTTGATCGCCTTCGAGACCAGGTAAGCCGCGCCGCCGACAGCCATCAGGTAGACGGCTTCGTACTCCTTGATGGCATCGATTGCCGCCGGGCCGCGCTCTGCCTTGCCGACCATGCCCAGCAGACCGGTCTCGGAGAGCATCTGCCGCGTGAACTTGTCCATGCGCGTCGCCGTCGTCGGCCCGGCAGGCCCAACCGCCTCTTCACGGACCGCGTCCACCGGACCGACATAGTAAATAAAGCGGTTACGGAAGTCCACCGGCAGCTTTTCGCCGCGCGAGAGCATGTCGGTCATGCGCTTATGGGCCGCATCGCGCCCGGTCAGCAGCTTGCCCGAGAGCAGAATCACCTCGCCCGGCTTCCACGTTTTTACGTCCTCGTGGGTGACCGTGTTGAGATTCACGCGACGCGCCGTGCTGACGTCGTATGTGAGCTTCGGCCAGCTTTCGAGCGACGGCGGCTCCAGCATCACAGCGCCCGAGCCATCCAGATGGAAGTGCGCGTGACGCGTCGCCGCGCAGTTCGGAATCATCGCAATCGGCAGGTTCGCCGCGTGCGTCGGGTAGTCGAGGATCTTGATGTCCAGCACCGTCGTCAGGCCGCCAAGGCCCTGCGCGCCGATGCCTAGCTGGTTGACCTTGTCGTATAGCTCGATCCGCAGCGCTTCGATCTTGTTATTTGGCCCGCGCGCCTTGAGCTCCTGCATGTCGATGGGGTCCATGAGCGACTCTTTCGCCATCACCATCGCCTTCTCAGCCGTGCCGCCGATGCCGATGCCGAGCATTCCCGGCGGACACCAGCCGGCGCCCATCGTCGGAACTGTCTTGATCACCCAGTCCACGATCGAGTCCGACGGATTGAGCATGGCGAACTTGCTCTTGGCCTCGGAGCCGCCGCCTTTGGCTGCGACTGTCACATCGACATCGCCACCCGGCACCATCTCGATGGACACCACCGAAGGCGTGTTGTCGCCAGTGTTCTTGCGCGAAAAAGCCGGATCGGCAAGGATGCTGCCGCGAAGCTTATTGTCTGGATCGAGATAAGCGCGACGAACGCCAGCGTCGACCATTTGTTGCACGGTCATCAGCGGCTGGCCATCGTTGTCCCAGCGCGTCTCCATGCCGACCTTGACGAACGCGGTCACGATGCCGGTGTCCTGGCAGATCGGCCGATGTCCCTCGGCACACATGCGCGAGTTGATGAGGATCTGGGCCATCGCGTCCTTGGCCGCATGACTCTCTTCCAGCTCATAAGCGCGGGCCAGGTTGGTGATGTAATCCTCAGGGTGGTAGTAGCTGATGTACTGGAGGGCGTCGGCGACGGACTGGATGAAGTCGGATTGGTTGATGGTGGCCATGGGTACGAAATATCTCTCTAACTAAGTGTAAGTCTCTGACGGACTAGTTTCTACTTTTGGCGGTTTGGCTAGTCGAATAAGTCTTTGTAGAGACTTGCGAGTTCGCGCATATGGCTGCGGGTTAGATCCTGTTTACAGCCATAAACTTCACTCGGCCCTATCGTCCCTCCTTCGAACTCTTCACCAAATGTTTGGCATTGCGCCTCGCGATATCGAATCCATAGTCTTTCTGATCTATCGAACTCCTTATCGCGGTTTGGGTACATCGGTGGGTCAGGATCTTCAGGGTCGTGGAGGCGTAGCAATTCTGCAATCGCCTTTGCGTAGGCTTCATAGTTTCTATCAGTGATCTGGAACTCGGTTCCTACACAATTCGTTTTGCTGTTGGAATCAGTTGCGTTTTCCAGCTTGGAGCTTTCTCACGTGCATATTCGGCATTCAAAGCCTTCGCGCCCCGACCTTGAAGAGAGATTCGTTTTGCTTGATATGCCTTGATTGCAGGGCTCTCTGACGAATGATTATTGTTCTGGGAAACTGCATAGATTGAGAAGCAGAGCAGACAGCAGACAAGTGAAATGCGCACCATGGATTCAACCTATCATTTCAAGGAGACACGCATGAAGGATGCAGTGCCGATTACGCTGAGTCAGGGGTTTGCGGCGGGAAGGCTCAGTGTTGGCTCTTGAGTTCGTTTTCTTTTAGGCGAAATTTAACCAGCTTACGAATGAGAGCCGTGGGTAGGGGCTTGTCCAAGGGAAATTGAATGGCGCCTTTGGAGGTCTTGTAGGCTTTGAGGTCTTCCTGGAAGGTGGCCACGGTCGAGCCGTTCATAGGGTACAGGGCGCAGTGTCGGGAGGCGGCGCCGAATCCGAGGAGCGGGCCATTGTGGTTGAAGGTAGGCATGCCGTAGTTGATGGATTCTGTGGCATTCGGAGGTGCGGCGTCACGGATGACCGCACGAACTTGTTGCAGTGTGCTGCGAGCTGGCTCGGCGACGGATGCAAGATAGGTGTCGACGTCGTTGAGCGGAGGGGAGAATCTTTGGGCTGGCTTGGCCTTGGTTGTCTTCGATGGACTCATAGGGGCTCCCTGAAGATTTTCTTTACCTTCTGAGTCTAGTTCACGAGGAAGGCACCGACAGTGGTGGAATGGATGGCGCAATCGATGGTTTCTCGGCAATGAGCCTAACATCGTAGTGATTGGCGAGGTGAACGATGGCGAAGATGCGGACAGAGAACGATTCGCTGGGGGTGGTTGAGGTTCCTGCGGAGGCGCTTTATGGGGCGCAGACGATGCGGGCGGTGGGGAATTTTCCGATTAGTGGGTTGAGGGCTAGTGTGTTTTTGATTCGGGCGCTGGCGATGGTGAAGCTGGCGGCTGCGGAGGCTAATCGGGAGTTGGGGCTGATCTCGAAGAAGCAGGGCGATGCGATTGTGCAGGCGGCTGAGGAGGTGCTCGGCGGCAAACACCATGAACACTTTGTGGTGGATGTGTTCCAGGCGGGCGCGGGTGTGAGCCTGCATATGAATGCGAATGAGGTGCTGGCGAATCGGGCGGGGCAGTTGCTGGGGGAGCCGCTGGGGACTTATAAGAAGGTTCATCCGAATGACCATGTGAACTATGGGCAGTCGACCAATGATGTGTTTCCGACGGCGATGCGGCTGAGCGCGCTGCTGGCGCTGGAGGGGCTGTATCCGGTGCTGGTTGCGCTGGCAGGGAGCTTTACGGCGAAGGCGGAGGAGTTTCGCGATGTCCTGAAGGCCGGGCGCACGCATATGCAGGACGCGGTGCCGATTACGCTGGGGCAGGAGTTTGCGGCGTATGCGGCGGCGGTGCGAGAGGCGGAGGCGGCGATTCGCAGGGGGTCGGTGGGGCTGCGGGCGCTGGGGCTGGGTGGCTCGGCTGTGGGGACAGGGCTGAATACGCATCCGGAGTACAGGCAGAAGGCAGTGGCGAAGCTGGCGCGGCTCGCGGGGGTGGAGCTGCATCCGGCGTATGACCTGCGGTATGCGATGCAGTCTTGCGCGCCGATGGCGGAGGTTTCGGGGGCGCTGCGCGGGCTGGCGTTGGAGATGGTGAGGATATCGAATGATTTGCGGCTGCTGTCGTCGGGGCCGAATACGGGGTTCAACGAGATTCATCTGCCGAGTTTGCAGCCGGGGTCGAGCATCATGCCGGGGAAGGTGAATCCGGTGCTGGCGGAGCTGACTGCGATGGTTGGGTTTCAGGTTGTCGGCAATGATACGGCTACGGCGATGGCGGTGCAGGCGGGGCAGTTGGAGCTGAACGTAATGATGCCTGCGATGGCGCACAACACGCTGCAGTCGATCACGATTTTGACGAACACGCTGCGGGAGCTGGATGTGCATTGCGTTCGCGGGATTACGGTGAATCGGGAGCGGGCCGCTTTTTATGCGGGTAGCACGATTGCTTTGGCTACGGCGCTGAATCCTTACATCGGCTACGCGAAGGCTGCGGCGTTGGTGAAGGAGTCTGTGGCGAGCGGGCGCTCGATTGTGGAGCTGGCTCGAGAGCAGAAGCTGCTGAGCGAGGAGCAGATCGCGGAGATTCTTGATCCTAAAAACATGACGGAACCTCGTGCCAGGAAGGCCTGACGCCGAGGTTCCGTCGTTGAAGCGTGCTGCTGGTTTTACTTGATCTTGCCGAAGCGGTAGACGACTCCGACCTTGAATCCAAGGTTGTTCTGCACGGTGCCGCCGAAGGTGGTTCCGGTATAGGTCGGAGCTACGCGGATGGCAAAGTTGGGATAGAGGTTGTAGTCCAAATTAAGGGCTACGTTGAACGCCGGACGGGTCTGGCTGGGCCACATGCCGATCTGCTCGGACTTGAGGGGGGTGATATTGCCCTGGAACAGGCCGATAGAGACTCCGCCGAGAGCCTGTACGCTGGCCGAGAGCTTCTCCTTCGCATAGAAGCGATACGCCACGCCGCCCAGGACGTTGTACTGCTGAATAGACGGCCGAAAGATGTTGTTGAGCGAGTAGAAGTTGGAGATCTTGGCGTTGCCGTAGGCGCCAGTGCCGTTGGCTACAATTCCGAGCCTGGGGCTCAGGTTGTATTGGCCCCAAGTCTCCCAGGTGACCTGGTTGTTGCGCTGGAGGTTTTCACCGGAACGGAAGCGCTGATAGCCGCCGCCGCCGCCGACTTCCCAGCGGTGGCTGTAGGTCTCCTGGATGGTCCTCGCGATGCGAGCCTTGCGGTTTGCGTTCGATTCCCGACGCGTTCTGTGTGTCGACTGCGCCTGCGCGGCGCCTGCTCCGCTGGCTATGAGGGCTGCCAGCAACACTGCTGCTACATTTTTCACACTTAACCTGAAACCGAACATCAACGAATACTCCTGCTCACAAGCTTGCTTTTGCTATTGTCGAACTCGAGGGCCGCGGTATGAGAGTCAACCACAGGCCATTTCCTTATTAGAACATCCGCCGCGTCTCTCGGGAGCGGAGAGGCGTCAATACTTGCGAAGGAGAGCTCTACGATGGCGAAAAAGTCCGGCGGCGGCGGTTTTGGAAAGGTTTTTCTCGGGTTTCTCCTTGGTATCGCAGCCGTGGCGATAGGACTGTTTGCCTACGTTCGGTTCGGGCCGCTGCCTGTGGCCGTCGCGGACGCGCCGTTTCCGTTCGAGAAGCATGTAGTGAGGCTGCCGCTGAATGCCCGGATCGAGCGCGAGATGAAGGCCGCTCCTTTTGGCACCAGCGAGGATGTTTTTGAGGCTGGCGCCCATATCTATCGTGCTCAGTGCGCGAGTTGCCACGGTACGCCCGGGCACGATGTCGCCTATGCGAAGCACATGTTTCCGAATGCGCCTCAGCTTTGGAAGAAGCATGGCAAGAGCGACGTGGTTGGCGTCAGCGACGATGAGCCGGGCGAGACGTACTGGAAGGTCGCCCATGGGATTCGGCTGACTGGCATGCCTTCGTACGATCATGTGCTCTCCGACACGGAGATATGGCAGGTGAGCCTGCTGCTTAAGAACGCCGACAAGGAACTGCCGGATCCGGTGACGCGGATTCTTGCGGGACAGTGACGAAGCTTCTCAGGATTTATAAAGCTCCTATTTTCAGCAGATAGGAGACACCCTTTCGCCAAATTATTAAAAGCAAAGGGATTACTAACAAAATCCTCGTCTTAAAAGGGATTCGAAGCCAAATCTACCGATTCCATTGATGGAGGGAGCGGGAGATTAATTCGGCAGAATCTATGGTCTTCCACGCTCTGCGGAGCGTACGATCAAACCGGTCTTTTAGGCCAAGCTCCGGGTCATCTACGTTGCTATTGGCGATCATCCCCTGAACAAAAAAACCATGTGTTTTAGCGTCGGAAGAAGCCTATTGCGCCGAGGGTGGGTGCGGTCAGGGTCCAACATCAGAACGTGCTCATCAACCGGAATGTTGGCTAATCACATCAACATAAGGAGAATGCCATGAGTTGCTACGATCAAGGTGCCGTTGAGGTTTCGGCGACGAATTTCGTTCAAAGTCTGCACTATACTTTCGGACAAACTTCTCTTATCGTGACGATCAGCCTCTCGGCGATAGAGAACTTCGCGGGTCCAGGGTTCGCGGCGGCTTACTTCATAGCGGTGAAACAGGTAGGTCTACCAGTCGAACAATTCCCAACTGACGGTGGAATTTTTGTTGGCCCTGCACAGATTCGCAAAGACGATTTGACCGACGTATTCGGAGTCCTGTGGACGGCTAATTGCGGGGCAAAGGCAGTGGTCAATTTTTTTGCATGGCCCCGAGTCAACAACATTTCTGCAGATCCTTCCACCCATACAGCGCAATCACCACGCAGAGAAAGGGTACTGGATGTTGCACAGCAGATGGTCGTGACGCTCTACGAGCCCCATTCGGGCTACGTGAAGCATAGGCACCTTGTCACGATGTTCGCGGGTGGCCGCGTCGTGTCCGAGGAGGAAGCAATTGAGACCGCAAACAAAGAAGCGTTGCGGTTTGGCCATCTAGCGGCGGAACTCAAGATGAAAGTGTCATCGGACTACGAGTACATCCGACATTGCAATCGGATTGATCTCAACACGGGTGAGTTCGTTCGACCTGCCTAGCTGGCCGATCGTCGAACTCAGGAGATGTGCGAGGGGTGCTCGGACGGGGGCGTGGGCTTTTGCTTGCGGCTGAGGACGAAGCTGCGGCGTTTGCGCTTGCGCTCGGAGGCGTGGTCGATCTTCTTCCAGAAGCCGACGAAGTAGTCGACTGCGGAGATGATGGAGACGGTGGCCATCCAGTAGATGGCCGTGATGGCGATGAATCGGACGGCGATGATGAAGCCGCCCCAGTTCCAGTAATCCCAGCGGTGAGCCAGGATGGCTGCGACGACGGAGACGATCTGGATGACGGTCTTGAGCTTGCCGATCTCGCTGGCCTCGATGGTGAAACCCTCGGCGGCGGCGATGGAACGGAGGCCGGAGACGAGGAACTCGCGGCCGATGACGAGGACGGCGATCCAGGGCGGCACGATGCGGGGGTTGTAGGCGACCAGAACGATGAAGGCCGCCGAGACCATGAGTTTGTCAGCGAGCGGGTCGAGGAGCATGCCCATGGTGGTGATCTGGTTGCGACGGCGGGCCAGGTAGCCGTCGAGGCCGTCGGTGATGCTAGCCAGAATGAAGACGAGAGAGGCGATGATCTCCTGCTCGCCGCCACGCAGGCCGGTGGCGCCGTGCCCTGTCCAGGGGAAGGCGGGAGAGAGGATCCAGATGAGCAGGGGTACGCATGCAATGCGGCTCATCGTGATGGAGTTAGGCAGGTTCATCGGCGCAATGTCTGAAAGATAGCAGGTCGAGCGCTCGAAGATGCGCCGGACAGACACTAGCATTTTGCCATATCGGGGTGGTGGTCTGGCAGAGGGTGTTGGCTAACGGCGAGTTCGGAGGCCGACCGCGGATCGGCGCGGATTAAAAAATGAATAAAGACGTGGGGTGAGGGTACGAAATGCGTGGCCCGGAGCGCTTTTCCGCTAAACGCTTTGATTTCATGGCCGACTCTCTTTTTAGCCGAGGCTGCCGATATAGGGACTGTCCCAGGATGGAGCAACGTTCCTATGTCGATTCGTGGCCTTATGTTCAAGACGGTCGGTCTTCTCTCGCTCTGCGCGGTGCCGGTAGCGGCGCAGGGGATCGGGAGCGCAGTGCAGTTGACGGTGACGACGCCGCTGACGATCTACTACGGGCAGAACGTGGATGGGTATGCGAACGTGAGCTCGAGCGATGGCAACCCGCTGAGCGGAACGATCACGTTCTATGACGGGACGAAAAATATCTGCGTGATCTCGGTGACGAATGCGGCGACCTGCCCGCCCACGACGGGGACCGGGTTTGTCGCGGGGACGCATGTTTTGACGGCGGTTTATTCGGGCGATACGACGCATGCGGGTTCGACCTCGAATGCAGCGACGGTGACGGTTCTGCCCGATACGACGACAGTGAGTGTGAGCAGTTCGGTGAATCCTGCTTCGCTGGGGCAGGGCGTCGTGTTCACGGCTACGGTGCAAGGGGCGCATGGGACGGTGGCGGGGACGGTCGCGTTTCTCGATGGGTCTACTGTGATCGGGACGTCCGGGCTTGACTCGTCTGGAGTGGCGACGATTTCCGCGGCTACGTTGGCTGCGGGTACGCATTCGATTACGGCGGCGTATGGGGCAACGGCGAACTTTGCGGCTTCGACCAGCGCTGGTCTGAGCGAGGTGATTCAAGCTGCTGTGGCACCGGTTAGGACGGCTACGATGCTGGCTTCGAATGCGAATCCTTCGGTGAGCGGGCAGAGTGTGACGTTCACCGTGACAGTCGCTGCGACAGGGCAGGCGAAAACTCCGACGGGGCTGGTGTCCATCCTGGATGGAGGCGTTGCGTTGTGGGCGGGCATGCTCGATGCGTCGGGATCGGCGAGTTTCAGTACGGCTTCGCTGGGGGTTGGCACACATAGCCTTACGGCGAACTACGGAGGGGATGCGGCGACTGCTGGAAGTGCGTCGGCGGCGATGACGCAGGTGGTGAACGCGGCGTCGGGGCCGGGGAGCTTTACGATTGAGGCGGCTCCCGTGACGACGGTGCTGGGGAAGATGGCGAGCGTTACGGTGAAGGTGATTCCGGCGAATGGGTTCAATCAGCCGGTGCAATTGGGGTGCAGTGACTTGCCGAGTGAGTCGGCTTGTACGTTTGGGTCGGGAATGATTCGGGTGGGCGGCGGCTCGACGACGCTGCAGCTGAGCACGATGGGACCGCATGACTGCGGGTCGACGACGCCTTACAGCGCGGGATTGCCGTTCGCGGGGCCTGCTGTGGCGGGGTTGCTGATGCTGTTTCTGCCGGGGAAGCGGCGGGGGCTCAAGGGAATGCTGGTATGCCTTATTGCGCTTGGCGGCCTGACGGCGATCAGCGGATGCGGGAATTGCACTGATCTGGGAACGAAGCCGGGGACGTATACCTTCACGGTCACCGGAACGGCGATGGGAGCTACTCCGAAGGTGGTTTCGCAGAAGGTAACTCTTACCGTTACATTTTAGAGACGTTGCATCTTATTATTTTCCTGCGCTGCGGAAGAGAACGCCAGCGCCGATACGGAGTTGGTTCTGGTTGTCGCCCTGCAGATTGCGCAACGAGGAGTAGTTGTAGTCGGCCTTCAAGGCACGTATCCAGATATGTCTTGAGATGGCTACATCCAGGCCTCCGCCGATGGCCATGGCGTAGGAGGTGTCGTAGCTGGTCGGCAATTTTCCTACGGGTGCCGGGAAGTAGCTGTCGAAGCCATGCACGCCGCCGAACAACACCTGTGCAAAGGGCTGGAAGCGCGTGTGATTGGGCCAGCGCATGCGGACACCGCCCATGCCTGACAGCAGGCTTAGACCTGCATTGAAGCTGGGAATATTGCCGGTAGTGTGTCCGGCTACTTCCGCTACTGCCGAAAAATTACGCCAGACAGGATAAGAGATTTCGCCTGTGCCGCCGGACATCCAGAAGCAGCCGCAGCCACCAACCGGAGCGTTGGCGCGCAGTTCGCTGAACGTCACCGACGCGTCGAAGGTGTTAGCCGGCTTCTGCTGTGCCACTACTGCCGCAGTGAGCGATAACAGCAATGTGTGGACAACGATGCGCAGGCGTCGATTCATCGCTCCTCCTATTCGACAGTCAGGGATACGGTTGTGCTGCGAACCAGAGTTCCGCTCGTTCCGGTCACGGTGATCGTGTAAGTCTGCTCGGTCTGCGAGAAGTAGCCGCCCCCTCCGCATCCTGACACGGCGCCGAGCGAGACCAGCGCCGCCAGCAGCCACACCAGCAGTCGCTGCGGTCGTTTGCCATATCGCTTCATACAGGCAAACGGCAGCAGCAGCAGAGCGAACGCGACCGGTCCGAGGCGGCGGCTACGCGAAGCCATGCTGCTCTGCGGCGGAACGGTCACGGTAAACGTCGAATTGGCTCCGGCCGCTCCTGGCGTGACGGATGGCGGGCTGAAGGTGTAGGTCGCCCCCGGTGGCAAGCCTGACGCGCTCATCGTCACCGAGTTGGTGAACGGCCCATTCATTGGGCTGACGGCGATGGTGAAGTTCGCCGACGCTCCCGGCGGAATCAGCTGCCGTCCTGTGCTCGAAGCGACGGTGAAGTCGGGTGCCGCGACGACGACCAGAGAAAGCACAACGGAATTTGCCTTGGTGAAGTTGGCGTCTCCGCTATAGATTGCCGTGATCAAATGCGTTCCCACCGTCAGTGTCGGTATGGTCAGCGAGGCCGTATTGCCAATGATCGTCGCCGTCCCCAACACGGTCGTGCCGTCGGCGAAGGTTACGGTTCCCGTCGCTCCTGCCGGTACGGTCACTGTCAAAGTCACAGGGCTGCCCGAAGGCACAGGATTATTTGGAGTGACGATGGAGACGGGAGCCGTTGGCCCAACGCCAGGTGTCGCTTGTGTAATCGTCAGGCTTCCGTTGAGGAACGCGAAGATATAGTTCGCTGCTGCCAGTGTCCCCTGCGAGACGACGATCGGGTAGACACCTGCCGATGATGCGGCGGTCGCCGTCGTAGTCACGATGGGTGCGCCCGTGACAACGGCCTGGGTATCTCCGCCAACGAAGCCGGTTATGGTCGTCGTGAAGGTCGGGTTCGGCTGACCGAAGATACGATGCGCATCCTCGGCGGTGACCTGCAGGGTCGTCTTGTTCACCACCTGGTTGAGGATCCTTGACGTGGCTCCGTAGTAGTTCGTATCACCTCCATAGACGGCTGTGATGGGATGCGTTCCGATCGACAGCAGCGAGGTGGAGAAGAAGGCGGCCTCACCGAAGATGGTGGCTGTGCCCAGAGTCGCGGCTCCATCCATGAATGTCACTTGTCCTGTGGCGAAGGGCGGCACCGTCACACCAAAGGTTACGCTTTCATCCCGCGAAGAAGGGTTGGGTGAAGAGACCAGAACGATATCTGGTGTTCTCTCGCCTCCGGGCATGGACCTGGTCACGTTCAGTGTGCCGTTCACGAACATGAAGGTGTAGTTCGATGAAGCGAGCGTTCCTTGCCCGATCACGATTGGATAACTGCCTACCGGGGAAGTCTGCGTTGCCGTGGTAAATAGCGTGGGTGTGCCGGTGACAGAACTTGCCTGCGTGTCGCTGCCGATGAAGCCTGTCATTGTGTACCCCAACGTCCCATTGGGCTGGTTGAAGGTACGTGTGATGCTGTTCGCCGTCACAGTAAGGATCGCGGGGGTGACCAGTTGCGGCAGCACGTCCGAAGTTGCGGCCGAGTGTGAACTGTCTCCGCTGTAGACTGCCTTGATCGGGTGAGTCCCCTGCATCAGCGCGTTGGTTGTGAAAGCGGCTACTCCTCCAGCGAGGGTTACAGGTCCGCCCACGTTCGCCGTACCATCCATAAACTGAATGGTGCCGGTGGCCCCGCTGGGAACGGTCGCAGTGAACGTCACCGTCTGACCGAAGCCGGAGGGATTAGCCGAAGAGATCAGGGAGACGTCAATCGGCGCTGGATTTACAGTCAGCGTAACGGAACTGCTCCTGCTGTCGGCGAAGTTTGCATCGCCCGTATAGGTTGCCGTCAACGTGTGGACTGCCACCGCAAACGTTGACACGATGATGCTCGCTTCGCCGGTCTCCGATATTGGCGCTGACCCTAACAATGTTGCCCCGTCATAGAAGCTCATCGTGCCTGTCGCAAACCGGCTGCCAACCGTGAACGGTATCGCATCGGCGGTCAGAGTCACCGGCGTCCCGAACGCAATGGTATCCGCCGTCGAAAGCACCAGCGTGGTCGTCGTCGTAACCGGCGTTCCTGTCAGCGGGATGGTTGGCGAGGTGCTGCCAAGGAAGTTCGTGTCTCCGGGATAGGTTGCATTGACATCGTGCGCCCCGCCACCGGGTACGCTCACCCCGGTCAGCACGGCAGTCGCTGTCTGGGTGACAAAGTTCAGCAAGATGTTCATGTTGTTCGAGCCGTAGTTTGGTACCGCCAGATCCGCGGTGCCGTCGCCATTGAAGTCCGCCACAGCGATGGCATAGGGGAGACTGCCCACCGCAACCGGCGAGGACGAAGCCTCAGTGAAGCCGCCATGGCCGTCTCCCAGGAATATGCTCACTTCATTCGCGTCGAGATCCGCCACCACCAGATCGGTGATGCCGTCGCGATTGAAGTCGCCGACGGCCACATAGTTGGGACCGGCACCCGTCGTGACGGGCGATCCCGGAGCAGGCGAGAAGCCTCCATGACCGTCCCCCAGCAATATGTTCATGTCATTCGAGAGATAATTCGTCACTGCCAGATCCGCGATGCCGTCGCCGTTGAAGTCCGCCACAGCGATGGATTGGGGATGATTCCCCGCCGTGACTGGAGATCCTGGGGCCGGCGAGAAACCGCCGCTGCCGTTTCCCAGCAATATGCTCACATTCGCGGAGGTCTGATTCGCCACGGCCAGATCCGCGATGCCGTCGCCATTGAAGTCGCCCACGGTAATGGCGTAGGGACGGGTACCACCCGTCGTGATTGACGACCCCACAGCCGAGAAGCCGCCACTACCGTTCCCCAGCAATATGGTCACGTCATTGGAGCCCCAATTTGCCACAGCCAGATCCGCGATGCCGTCGCCATTGAAGTCACCTATGGCCACAGCATACGGGGAGTTACCCACCGTGACCGGCGATCCAGCAGCTGGCGAGAATCCGCCATGACCGTCCCCCAGCAATATGCTCACGTTGGTGGAGCCTGAATTAGCCACGGCCAGGTCCGCGATGCCGTCGTTGTTGAAGTCACCCACGACTACGCCGAAGGGGTCGGGACCAACCGGAACCGCAACCGGCGATCCCGGAGCTGGCGAGAAGCCGCCACTGCCGTTCCCCAGCAGTATGGTCAAAGCATTATCGGTATCATTTGCCACGACGAGATCGGGGATGCCGTCGCCATTGAAATCTCCCACGGCCACTGCCACAGGAAAGTGGCCCACGGCCACTGGTGATCCCGGGGCATTCACAAAGGCCTGCCCCAATGTTGCGGTCCCCAGCGTTCCTGTTCCCAGCAGATAGTTGCCGTTCGACGTGTCGATGAACGATGTGCTGCCCGTCGGGCCTACCGTAGCGTTGCCAGTGCCCACGACCGTTGCCGTCAGCGTGTAATTCCCTGCACTGCCGCTCGGAGTAATGCTGGTTGTCGTCGGGAAGGTCACTGGGACAGACACCGTCACGGCCTGCGGTGCGGAGGTGCTCGTTGTTTGCGTTAGTGTCCCCGCGAAGACCGCAATATAGCTATGATTGCCGCTCCCCGGAACAAGCCTGAGCACGGCCGTCCCAGCGCTGGTTAATTGCGCTGTCCCCAGGACAGCCGGGCCCAGGCAGTGCTGCGCCGTCGCATCGCAGAATGTCACGAGTCCCGGAGATACAAGTGTTGTATTGGCCATTACCGTTGCCGTCAGGGTCACCACGGTTTGCGGAGTCAAAGGTGAAGTTGGTGAACTGGACGGCGAGGCAACGAGAATTGTCGTTGTCGTCAGCGCAGTCACCTGCTGCATCAGCGCATCCGAAGTCGCCTCTTGATGGTTCGTATCGCCGCTGTAGACCGCGGTAATCGAGTTGGTTCCCGGCGCAAGTGTGCTGGTCTGGAAAGTCGCGACTCCTCCCGCGATGGTCACGGGGCTGCCGAGGTTCGCCGTACCATTCCTAAACTGAACGGTTCCGGTGGCTGCGCTGGGTACGGTCGCCGTAAAGGTCACCGTTTGGCCGAAGGTGGACGGATTATTCGAAGAACCCAGCGAAATTGCGATCGGCGCTGTAATCACCGTCAAGGAAACAGGACTGCTCGAGCTGCCGTCAAAGTTCGTATCGCCCGCATAGACCGCAGTCAACATGTGGACGCCCACCACGAACGTGGACACTGTGATGCTCGCATCGCCTGCGAGCGAGAGTGCCACCGTCCCCAACGTCGTGGCTCCATCGTGGAAGGTCACGTTGCCCGTCGCCGGCTCGCTGCCCGTCGTGTGAGGCGTTACGTGGGCTGTCAAAATCACTGGGGTTCCAAACGCGATCGTGTCTGCCGTCGAAAGAGATAGCGAAGTCGCCGTCACCACCGGCGAGCCTGTCAGCGGAGTCGTTGGCGAGGTGCTGGTGCCGAAGTTCGTGTCTCCGGGATAGGTTGCATGAACCAAGTGCGTCCCGGCACCTACTACGTTCACCCCGGTTAGCTCGGCCGTCGCCGTCTGCGTCACATGGTTCAGCAGGATGCTCACATTGGTAGCGCCTGTATTCGCGACCACCAGATCTTTCATGCCGTCGCCGTTGAAGTCTCCCGCAGCCGCTTGCAAGGGGAAGCTGCCCACTGAGATCGGAGATCCTGGAGCATCCGTGAAGTCGCCTTGCCCGTCCCCCAGCAAGAGGGTCACATTATCAGAGCCTGAATTTACGACCGCCAGATCCGTGTTGCCGTCGCCGTTGAAATCCGCCACGACCATAAAGGCGGGATTCGTGCCCACTGAGATCGGAGATCCTGGAGTCTGCGTAAAGTTGCCATGCCCATCTCCCAGCAAGATGAACACCGTGTCAGAGCCATCGTCTGCCACAGCCAGATCCGTGATGCCGTCGCCGTTGAAGTCACCCGCCACCAAGTGCTTGGGGAAGCTGCCCACCGAGATCGGAGATGCCGGAGTCGGCGTGAAGAGGCCATTGCCAATCCCCAGCAAGATGGTCACGGAATGATTGAAGTAATCGGCCACTGCCAGATCCGTAATACCGTCGCCATTGAAATCCCCGACGGCCACATCAGCGGGCTGGCTGTCCAGTGTGATCACAACCTCCGGAGCCGGCGTGAAGGTGCCATTGCCGTTCCCCAGCAATATGGTCACGGTATGACTGCCGAAATTTGGCACCGCCAGATCCGCGATGCCGTCACCATTGAAGTCGCCCACGGCCACGAAGATAGGATTA
>Ga0070734_10001231_pt1 | contig 39179 bp, 35 predicted proteins | sample Coa_R1_8_FD_66444 | JGI IMG/M metagenome (GOLD analysis project Ga0070734, IMG submission 66444) | Surface soil microbial communities from Centralia Pennsylvania, which are recovering from an underground coalmine fire - Coalmine... | ecosystem: Environmental > Terrestrial > Soil > Unclassified ...
ATCGCGCCCGCCGTCGCCGCCGTCGAAGGCGACGCGCGTGCGCGTGCCCAGGCGATCGAGCGTCAGCGACAGGCTGCCGGTGGCCGGGAGGTTGAGCGCCTCGTCGCGCTTCCCCCAGTACTTCACCAGCGCGATGTTGGTGCCGGCCAGGGCGGTGGCGGCGGTCATGCGCCCCCCCCGCCCGGCGCCGCTGCGATGTCGCAGAGGAACCCCTCGTAACCGGCGGCGCGCCAGCGGTGCAGCACGTCGCGCTCGTGCGCCGGTGCCAGCGCGATCACCGCGCCACCACCGCCCGCGCCGGTGAGCTTGGCGCCGATCGCGCCGGCCGCGCGGGCGCCGTGCACCAGCGCCTCCAGCTCGGGCGACGAGAGGCGCAGCGCCGCCAGGAGGCCGTGCGCGGCGTCCATGATCCGGCCGAGCCCGTCGACGTCCCCCTGGGCGAGCGCGCCGCCCGCGTCGTCGGCCAGCCGGCCGAGCAGCGCCAGCACCTCGCCCGCGGCCGGCAGCCGCTCGCGCAGGCGCCCGACCGCGGCCACCTGGGCCGCCGTGTCCCGCGGGCGTCCGGACAGGCCGACACAAAGTGTGATCTTTTGCAGCACCGGGACGGGACGCCAGCCGCCCGCGCGCGAAAATCGACCGGTCAGCCCGCTCTTCGCCGCGGCGGCGTCGATCCCCGACGGCGTCCCGTGAAACACCTCCTCGGCCGCGGTGACCGCCGCGTCGACCAGGTCCGTCGCGTCGGCGCGCCCGACGGCCGCCGCCGCCGCGCGCGCGACCGCCGTCGCCAGCGCCGCAGAGCTCCCCAGCCCGGCGCGCGACGGGATCTGCGCCTCCGCCTCGAAGTCGAGCCCCGGTGCCTCGAGGCGCCGGACGATCGCCTCGAGCGCGCGTCCCACCGCCGTTCCGTCGCCGGCGGCGGCCTCCAGGTTCCAGGCCGGCACGCGCAGGCGGCCCTCGCCCGCCCGCGCCGTCACGGCGATCCCGGTCGAGATCCCGGCCGCCAGCGCCGGATGGCCGTGCACGACGGCGTGCTCGCCGACGAGGATCACCTTGCCGTGGCCGAAGCCGCGGCCCAGCGCAGCGCCCGCGGTCATCGCGGCCTCTGCGCGATCCAGCTGGCCAGCTCGCCGGTGATCACCCGCGGCGCGGTCGGAAGCTCGCTCGCCTTCGCCACGCCGGTGAGCAGCACCGCCGCGCGCAGCCCGTCGATGACCTGCCGCAGGTAGGCCTCGCCGCCGGCGCGCCCGCCCTCCTGCACCGCGCGCAGCGCCGGCTGCGCCAGCCCGCCCGCGCGCGCGCCGAGCGCCAGCGCCCGCGCCAGGTCGAGCCCGGTGCGGATGCCGCCCGAGGCGACGATGTCGACGCCCGCGGCCGGCAACCCCGAGTCCGCGTCAGCGAGCCAGGCGACGGCCGCCGCGGTGGGGATCCCCCAGTCCCACAGCTCCTGCCCGCGCGCCTTCTCGGCGCCCGAGGCGCGGTGGGACTCGACCGCGGTCCAGGAGGTCCCGCCGCCGCCCGAGACGTCGATGGCGCGCACGCCGGCCGCGACCAGCCGCCGCGCCACCGCCGGCGAGATCCCGCAGCCGGTCTCCTTGACCATCACGGGGCGCCCGAGCTCGGCGACCAGGCGCGCGATCGCGTCCAGCGCGCCACGGAAGTCGCGGTCGCCGCCCGGCTGTGCCATCTCCTGCGCCGGATTGAGGTGGATGCAGAGCGCGTCGGCCTCCACCCGCGCCACCACCTCGCGCACGGCCGCCGTCGGCAGCGCCGCCAGCTGCACCGCGCCGAAGTTGGCGAACAGGTAGACGTCGGGCGCGGCGCGCCGGACCTCGTAGGTCGGCGTCAGCTCGGGGTGCAGCAGCATGGCGCGCTGGCTGCCCAGGCCGAACGGGATGCCGTGCGCCGCCGCCGCCGCCGCCAGCGCCCGGTTGATCTCGCCCGCCTCGGGGGTGCCGCCCGTCATCCCCGTCACCATCAGCGGCGCGCGGATGGCGCGGCCGAGCAGCGTGGTCCCGAGGTCGATGTCGGCGGTGGCCCGCTCGGGCAGCGCGCAGTGCAGGAGGCGCACGTCCTCGAACAGCGTGGGGCGATGGAAGTCCGCCGCGCCCGACGCCGCGATGGCCAAGTGCTCGGCCTTGCGCTGAGTGATGCCGCCGTCGGCCATGCCGCCATTCGGTATAGAGCGCCCCCCGTGGGGGGAGCAAGGGGGGGCCGAAAAGATCGTTAACTTTTTTCAAAAATTTCTGAACGCGGCGCGCGAAGCGCCCGGGAACCGGCGCCCCGGCGGGGTGTCCTAACCAGCATGCCGATGTCGCTCACACCGTCGCCGCTCGCGCGTGTCGGCCGGGTCGCCCTGGGCCTGGCCGTCGCCGCCGCCGTGTTCGGGCCCTCGCTGGCCGTCTTTGCCACCTCGCACCTCGAGGTCCCCGCGCCGACGCGCCCGCCGATCGAGGTGATCGCGGCGCGCCCGTTCGCGCGCCTGGCGGCCGGGGGCCGACCGGGGGCGGCCCCGTTGCGCGTCGGGCCGATCGAGCGCACGCCCGGGCTGGTCCACGAAGCGCCGCTGCGCGACCGCATGAACGACGCCGCCGCCCGCTGCGTGGTGCGGTCCTCGCGCTATCTCGTGCTGGCGGCCTCGGTCGACGGCCGGGGACGCCTCACGGCCGTGCAAACCGAGGCTGGCGACGACCGCGCCCTCGCCGACTGCGCGGCCACCCGGCTGCGGGAGGCCGGACCGGTCGAGACCCGAGGGCCGGGGACACTGGAAATCGGTTACTTCATGGGCCGGAGCCGCGGCTAGCGCTCGGTCGCCGCCGACGTTAGTTGGCGATTTCATTTCTGATTTTCCCGTCCTGGCACCGAGCCCGTCGATTTCTTGCCCTGACCTGAACGGGTGGATAGTATCCGCCCATGGAGCTGTCGCTTCCAGCGGTCGTCATCGTCACGTTGGTCGGCAGCGCGACCCTGGCGGCGCTGGCCTGGATGCTGTCGGCGGCGCGGACACAGACCAGGGCCGAGCGCGTGCTGCGCGACGCCGAGAAGCAGGCCAGCGCGGCGCTGGCGCGCGCCGAGACGCTGTCCGATCACGCGCGCCAGGCCGAGGCACGCGCCAACGCCCTCGAGGCCGCCCTGCGCCAGGTCGAGAGCCAGCGCGCCACGGAGGCGGCGCGGGCCGACGCGCTGGCGCACAGCCTGGAAGAGCAGCGTGCGCTGCTCGAGGCGGCCAAGGACCAGCTGGGCGACACCTTCCAGGCCCTGGCCGGTGAGGCGCTGCGCGCCAGCCAGGAGGGGTTTCTCGCCCTGGCCAGCGAGCGCCTGGGCGCGGTCCGCAACGAGACGTCGGCCGAGCTGGCGGCGCGGCACGAGGCGCAGCAGAAGGCGCTCGAAGGGATGGTCGGTCCCGTGCGCGCGTCGCTGGAGAAGGTCGACGAGCAGGTGCGGGCGATGGAGCGCGAGCGGAGCAACGCCTACGGCGCCCTCCGCCAGCAGATGGCGACCATCTCGGAGACGCAGGAGAAGCTGCGCGACGCGACCGGCAGCCTGGTGAGCGCGCTCAAGGCGCCGGCGGTGCGCGGGCGCTGGGGCGAGATCCAGCTGCGCCGGGTCGTCGAGCTGGCCGGGATGATCGAGCACTGCGACTTCGACGAGCAGGTCACGGCCGCCGGCGAGGACGGGCGCATGCGCCCCGACATGGTGGTGCGGTTGCCGGGCGGGCGGAGCATCGTCGTCGACGCCAAGGCGCCGCTCGGCGCCTACCTCGAAGCGCTGGAGACCCGCGACGAGGCGGCGCGCGCGGTCAAGCTGCAGCAGCACGCGGCGCAGGTCCAGGCGCACGTGCGCAAGCTGTCGTCCAAGAGCTACTGGGAGGGGTTCGGCGGCTCGGCCGAGATGGTGGTGATGTTCCTCCCCGGCGATTCGTTCTACAGCCAGGCGCTGGAGCAGATGCCGGGGCTGGTCGAGGAGGGCGTCACGCAGAAGGTGTTGCTCGCCACGCCGACGACGCTGCTGGGGCTGCTGCTGGCCACCAGCTTCGGATGGCGCGAGGAGCGGCTGGCCGAGAACGCGCAGCGGATCAGCGACGAGGGGCGCAACCTGCACCAGCGGATCGCCACCGTGCTGGAGTACTTCGCCGCCCTCGGCAACTCGCTCAACCAGTCGGTCAAGCACTTCAACGCGGCGATCGCCTCGTTCGACAACCGCGTGACCGTGTCGGCGCGCCGGCTCGAGGAGCTGGATGCGCGCGGCAAGAAGGAGCTGACAGAGGTGGGGGACGTCGAGGTCCGCGCCGCGACGGTCAAGCTCGACAACGTGGATAGGCGCGAACGGCCGGTGGAGCGCGCGCGGTCGATTCCGCAGACGACGCTGGCGCTGGCGCTGTCGCCGGCCAGCAACGACGGCACGTAGCACACGGTGGACTTCGTCGATCCCGCGCGCGCGTTCACGCTCGAGCTGGTCGGAGGGCGCGGCCACTACGAGCGCGTGGTGCGCGCGGCGATGGAGGCCCGCCGCAGCGTCTGGATCGCCACCGCGAACCTCAAGGAGCTGATGGTCGAGGACCACCGCGCCGTCCCCGGGCGGCGCCGCACGGCGCGGGCGGGCGGCGGGCGCTACCGCTCGATCCTCGAAGTGTTCGACGAGCTGGCCGGGCGCGGCGTCGAGCTGCGCATCCTGCACGCCGGCCCGCCCTCGCGGGCGTTCCGCGCCGCCGTGAAGAACAGCGGGCGCCTCGGCAAGGCGCTGGCGCTGCGCGCCTGCCCGCGCGTCCACTTCAAGGCGGTCATCGTCGACGGCGCCTTCGTCTACGTCGGCAGCGCGAACTGGACCGGGGCGGGGCTGGGGGCCAAGGGGTCCGGCCGGCGAAATTTCGAGCTCGGCTTCGCGGGTGCCGACGACGCCCTGCTCGACCGGACACAGGAGATGCTCGACCACATCTGGCGCGGCGCGGCCTGCCGCGGCTGCAAGCTGCGCGAGATCTGCCCCGCCCCGCTCGACGGGCTTCCCCCCTAAGCCCGGGCGCCTTGCGGCCCAAACGGCCGTGCTTAGGTTTCGACCCGTGGCATCACGGCAGTCCGAGAGCGACGAGCGCGAGGGAATCGTCGGGCTCGTCCGCGAGACGATCGACGGCCTGCGCACGCTGATCGCCGATCACATCAAGCTGGCGCGCGTCGAGCTCGAGACCGATCTCAAGTCTTACGCGGGCGGCGTCGCCGTCCTGGTGGTCGCCGGGCTGATCCTGGCGATCGGTTACGTGTTCGCCTGGATCGCGGCGGCGATCGCGCTCGGGCGCGTCTGGGGGACGGCCATGGCGTTCGCGGTGGTGGCCGCCTTCAACCTGCTGGTCGGGTTCGTCGCCGTGATGCTGGCGACCGGCCGGATGAAGCGGACGCGGCTCATGCACGGCTCGGCGATCGAGGCCCGGACCAGCGTGACGGCGCTGACCCATCCACTGACGCAGGGGCGGGCGTCGTGAGCACGCGCGAGACGATCGACGGCGGCAACGACGCGCGCGCGACGAGCGGCGCCGACGCGCTGGCGCAGGCGGAGTCCGACGTCGAGCGGGCGCGCGAACGGGTCACCTCCTCGGTCCTGGCCCTGCGCGACGAGGTGGTGCGACGGACCGACTGGCGGTCGTGGGTCCGCCGCCGGCCCTTCCCCTTCTTCGGCGCCGCGATCGCCATCGGGTTCTGGCTGGGGTACCGGAGATACGGCCGGTGACGAACGCTGGCCACCAAACCTGAACGCGGAGGGAGAACCATGGAAATGACGGAGCAGATCGAAGCGACCGTCCGGGAGATGGGCGCGCGGGTGCGTCCGCAGATCGACGAGGCCCGCCGGCGCCTGACGTCGATGAACCACAACGCCGCCGGCTACATCAAGGAGAACCCGGGGCGCTGCCTGCTGGGCGCGCTGGCGGTCGGGTTCCTCATCGGCAAGATCGCGCGCCGCGCCTGACGGACGGCCACAGACGAAAGAAGAAGGGGAGCGGTCATGGAAACATCAGAACCGAACGCGCCCAACGGTCACGCCGGCGGCGACGGGGCGGGCTGGGTCAGCGACAACGCTCACAAGGCCTGGGACCGAACGCGCGGCGCGGTGGCGGAGCTGAAGCGCGCGGCGGCGATCGAGGAGCGCGTCAACCGCAACCCCTACGGCTCGGTCGCAGCGGCCCTGGGGATCGGCTACGTGCTCGGGGGCGGAATCTTCACCCCGCTGACCTCGCGGATCGTCTCGCTGGGCGTGCGGATCGGCATCCGGCTGGCGTTGCTACCGATGCTGAAGGACGAGATCTCCGTGCTGGCCGACGCGCTCACCGGCGGCGAGGGCGGGGTCGAACCGAAGGTCCGCCGGGGCGGCAAGGGCACGAAGTCGAACGAAGGTTGAATTTCAGGAGGCGACGATGAATCTCAAGGATCTGCGGCACTACGACAAGGACGACCTGCTCGGGCTCATCGGGCTCGAGACCAAACACTCGATGGCGGGCGACATCGCCGGGACGCTGGGGACCTTCGGCGTCGGCCTGCTGGTCGGCGCGGGGATCGCGCTCTTGCTGGCCCCCAAGCCGGGGCACGAGCTGCGCGAGGACATCCGCGAGAAGCTCCGCCGCTCGCACGACGAGTCGATCCCGTCCGCGCTCGGCGGCAACGAGTCGATGGGCGTCGGCAAGACGTACTGACCAATCACCTGACGCACCGACGGGGGAACGTCGCCGGCCCGGAGACCCGAGCCGGCGACTTTTTTTACGCCCGCTTGCCGCGGCGACGCGGGACAGATTCCTGTCGCTGGACGTGCGGGACCCACCTGCCACCACCCGTTTTCACCGACGTTCGGGCCTGGCGGGGGAGGTCGAGGTGGAAAATGGACGGGCCCCCGGGGGGGCCTGATACTTGGTCCCGCGGAAGCTCGCATGCGCCGGGAGACCAAGACTTGGGCTGGGCGACTCGTCGCCGCGGCGGTCGTGGCGTTCGTGCTCGCCTTCGTGCCGTATCACCTCTACGCGCGCTCGGGGCTGGCCAAGACGCTCACGCTCTCGCGGGACCTGCGCGCCCTCCGCGCCCGCAACCACGAGCTCCGCGCCGAAAACGATCGGCTGGAGCGCGAGGCCGAGGCGCTGCGCAGCGACCCGGCGGCGATCGAGCGGGTGGCCCGCTCGGACCTCGGGTGGGTGCGTCCGGGCGAGATCGTCGTCGACCTCGGGGCCGCGCCGGCGGGCGCTGGGGCGAGCGGAGGCGCGCCCCGATGAAGAGCAAGAGCAAGGGCAAGGCGCGCCTCTCCGAGCACCTCGGCTACCACGCCGGGCGCCTGTTCCGCGCGGCGCTGGCGTTCGCCGTCTGCGGCGCGTTCCTGGTGCTGTTCTGGCGCGGGTGGTTCCCCGACCTGCGGCTGCCAGGCGCCGACCTGCGCCGCGTCGGAGCGGCGGCGGTGCTGACGGCGCTCCTGGTCTTCAAGATCTCGGCGCGCGTCCGGACCTCCGAGCGGCGCCGCACGCCCCGGCGCGAGGCGATCTCCGACGCAGAGCTGGGGCTCCTTCTGCTGACGACGGTCTACCTGCTGCTGGCGTTCTGGGGCGGCGTCACCTCGCCGGTCTACCCGCTGGTCTACGCGGTGGTCAGCTTCCTGGTCACCTTCCACCGGCTGTGGGTGGGGCTGCCGCTGGCGGCGACGGCCATCGGCTTCGAGGCGGTGCTCTCGTTCGGGCCCACCGCGCCGCCCGAGGCGGCGGGCGCCTTCCCGGGCCACGTCGTCTTCATCGTGGTGTTCGCCCTGCTGAACGTGGTGTTTCTCCACGCCGAGGTGGCGCGGCAGCGGCGCGAACGGCGCAGGCGGCTGGAGGGCGAGGTGGCGGCCATGCGCGAGGAGGCGCGCGACTTCCGCCTCATCGCGACCGCGCTGTCGTCGGAGAGCCGCGTGCGGACGCGCGCCGAGGAGCAGGAGAAGCTGTCTCAGGGCTCGATCCAGACGATCCACCAGCAGCTCTACTACAACCTGGCGCTGCTGCGCTCGGCGCTGCAGCTGCAGACCTGCGCGCTGCTCTGGCTCGACGAGACGGGCGAACGGCTCAAGGTCAAAGAGCTCTGCAGCGACTCGCCGCACATCGCCGAGGGCGCGATCGCGGCCGGCGGCGGGGTGCTGGGCGCGATCCTCAAGGAGATGCACCCCTTCGTGCTCGAGGCGCCGCGGCTGTCGTTGCTCCCCTACTACGGCGGGCCAGCCACGGTCGGCGCCTTCGTCGGCGTGCCGGTGGTCGAGGGGCGCGCCCCGCGCGGCATCCTGGTGGGCGACCGTGCCGGCGATCGGAAGTTCGACGACGCGGCCGTCGCGCTCATGGCCAGCGCGGCCGAGCAGGTGGTGCGCGTCGTGCAGTCCGAGCGCGTTTTTCAGGCGGTCGAGCGCTCGAAGCACGAGCACGAGCGCTTCTACCGGGCCTCCGCCGAGCTCAACCGCGCGCTGACGCTGGACGAGGTGTACGCGGCGGCCATCGCCGGCGCGCGCGGCGTCTGCGAGTTCGAGTTCGCCGCCATCGCCACCTACGACGCGCGCCGCGGCAGCCACACCATCCGCAGCGTGGTGGGCGAGTCGGCCGAGCACCTGCTGGGGACCACGCACAAGGACCCCTCGTCGATCGCCTCGATGGCCGCCAAGAACAAGCTGGCCCTGCCGGCGGGCGGCGAGTGGCGCGAGCGCGACGTCCCCGTCTTCTCGCACCCGATGCGGATCAAGGACTACGAGTCGCTGCTGGTGCAGCCCCTCTTGGTGAAGGACGAGGTGATCGGGACCTTCACCGTCGCGGCGGCGCGCCCCGGCGCCTTCCCCACCGATCGGCGCGAGATGCTGGGCGTCATCGCCAATCAGGTGGCCATCTCCATGCAGAACGCGCGCATGTACGAGATCGTCGAGGAGCAGGCCACCACCGACGGGCTCACGGGCCTGGTCAACCACCGCACGTTCCAGGAGCGGTTCTCCGCGATGCTGGGGCGGGCCGAGCGCCGCGGCTTCGCCGTCTCGCTGCTGCTGACCGACATCGATCACTTCAAGAAGGTGAACGACACCTACGGCCACCCGACGGGCGACGAGGTGCTGCGGCGGGTGGCGGGCATCCTCAGGGCGAGCGCCCGCAAGATCGACATCACCGCCCGCTACGGCGGCGAGGAGTTCGCCATCGTCCTCGAGGGGACTGACCGCCAGGGCGCCTTCCAGCTGGCCGAGCGGATCCGCCAGGAGGTCTCGCAGCAGAGCTTCGCCTCGCCGCAGGGGGCGTTCGGGGCCACGCTGTCGATCGGAGTGGCCAGCTACCCGGACGACGCGCGCGAGAAGGCCGAGATCATCTCCCGCGCCGACCAGTCGCTGTACGCGGCCAAGCACGGGGGCCGGAACCGGACCGTCTGCTTCGCCGACATCGAGCGCAAGCCCAAGCTGGCGGCGGCCAAGTAGGCGACCAAGTAGGCGACCAAGCAGGCGCGGCCCAGCTTCCAGGAACGTCGAATTTGGCGAGGATCAGGTTGCCATCGTCGCGCTGCGTGCCTACCGTGGGAGGGCCGTAAATTTCGGTCATCACCCGAGGAAGCATCCTGATCTCCCGACGCCATCGACGCACCCCGGACGAATTTCCGGTCACGACCTCGCTCAGCGAGACCGACGAGCGCTTCCGTGTCCTGGTCGAGAGCATCCGCGACTACGCCGTCTTCATGCTGGACCGCGATGGTCGAGTCCAGAGCTGGAACGCCGGCGCGGCCCTCATCAAGGGGTATCAGCGGGACGAGATCGTCGGCAAGTCGATCGAGCTGTTCTACACGCGCGAGGATCGGGAGAACGGACGGCCGGCGATGCTGCTGGCGCAGGCCGCCCGCGAGGGGCGCGTGGAGGACGAAGGGTGGCGCGTCCGCAAGGACGGCTCGCGCTTCTGGGCCGACGTCGTCATCACGGCGCTGCGCAACGACGCCGGAGACTTGATCGGCTTCGCCAAGGTGACGCGCGATCTGACCCAGCGCCAGCAGGCCGAGCAGGATCGGCGAAAGCTGGACGCCGATCGGATCCGCGCCGAGGAGGCGCTGCGGATCCGCGACGAGTTCCTCTCGATCGCCTCGCACGAGCTGAAGACGCCGCTCACCGCCCTGCAGATCGAGCTCTTCGGCATGCGGACGCTCGCCGCCAAGCTCGGCAGCGCCGACGATCGGATGGCGCGCAAGCTGTCGCGCGCCTCGCGCAACACCGACCGGCTCGAGCGGCTGATCGAGATGCTGCTGGACGTCTCGCGCGTCGCGACCGGGCGGCTGACGCTGAAGCCCGAGCGGTTCGACCTGTCGGAGGCGGTCAAGCAGGTGACCGAGACGATGCGCGGGACCGCCGAGCAGTCCGGCTGCGAGCTCTCCGCCGACGCCCCGGGCACGATCGTCGGCAGTTGGGATCGCGTGCGCACCGAGCAGGTGGTGATGAACCTGCTGGCCAACGCGTTCAAGTACGGCGCCGGGCGCCCGGTGACCGTCTCGACCGCCGTCGAGGGCGGCGAGGGGGTCATCGAGATCCGCGACCACGGTCCCGGCGTGCCGCCGCAAGATCTGAAGCGCATCTTCGACCGGTTCGAGCGCGGCGCGCGGCGCGATCACGGCGGGCTGGGGCTGGGTCTCTACGTCTCGCGCGAGATCGCGACCGCGCACGGCGGCTCCATCGCCGTCCGCAACCTCCCCGACGGCGGCGCGGCCTTCACCGTTCGGCTGCCGCTCGCCGCCGCCGCGAAGTAGCGACCGCGGCGCCGACGGGCGCCCGCCGTCGAGCGACTATCCGACCAGGGCCGGCAGGACCTCGTCGATCGGCGTCGTGGCCTGGATGGTGCGATCCCCCTTGGGGACCAGCAGACCCGCGCTGAAGCCGGCGTACATCTCGGCGAACGCCTCCGCGACGTCGCCCGGGACGCCGGCCTGCTTGAGCGCCGCCGCGTGCCCCGCCGGCGGGACGTCCACGATGTTCAACGTCTTGCCCAGCAGCTTTCCGATCTTCTCGGCCAGCTGCCGCGACGAGTACGCGGGCCCGACCAGATCGACCACCTCGCTGCGCGCGGGCGGCGAGCGCAGCAGCTTGGCCGCCGTGTGGCCGATGTCCCGGGTCGCCACCACGGGCGCCGCGACGTCGGCGGACGGCAGGAAGTTCGGATAGATGCCGGCCTGCTTGGCCGCGGCGACGGCGCCGGCCGCGTTCTCCTGGAACGAGCCCGACCGCAACGCCACCAGCTTGGTGCCCGTCTCGCGGAGCTTGTTCTCCGCGTAGTGGAGGCCCTTGATGGGGCCGTTCTTGTCGGCGCGGTCGGCTCCCACCGACGAGAGGAGCACCACCAGCGGCACGCCCGCTTTCTTCACCGCGGCCGCCAGCGCCTCGGCGCTCTTGCGTTGCGCGACGTAGATGTCGCCGCTGGCGTAGTGGGGCGGGATCAGCGTGAACAACCCGTCGGCGCCCTTCACCGTAGCCGCCAGGAACTCGACGTCGTCGACCGACCCGACCGCCACCTGCGCGCCACGCGACGACCAGTCGGCCCCCTTCTTGGCGTCGCGCACGATGACCGTCACCGCGTCGCCCGCCGCCAGCAGGTCGCGCGCGACCACCGACCCGACGTGACCCGTCACTCCAGAAACCACGAACTTGGACATGGCGTCTCCTCCGTTGCCTGCAATCTCGAGCCTAACCTGGGCCTCAAGATGCCGGCCGCCATGGCCGCGTTTCAGCCGACGCGCGCCGGAGGCGAACTATTTCGGGTTTGGCTTCACCTTCACGTCGTTGGTCGTCTCGGGGACCAGCTTCCCCTCCTCGTTGGGGCGGAACTTGATCTCCGTCTTGACCTCGATCACCAGCTTGCCGAGCGCCTTGGCCAGCTCCTCGTGCAGGTTGAGGCGCTCGAGCCAGTTGCGCACCTCGCCGGCCGCCACCCGGACGATGTCGTCCTTCGAGCGGCTGGCCGCGCCGACGCCGGCCGAGACCGCGCGGCGCACGAAGTCGCTGATGCCGCTGCGGTCCTCACCGCGCCCGGTCGTCTCCTCCTCGGGAACGGACTCGGGGGCCGCGTCGTTCGCAGCGCCCTCGCTCTTCTTGTTGGCGTCCTCGGCCATAAGGGGAAGGTTACCGCAAAGACGATATATTGGTCTCCGTGTCGGGACGCGCGCGGCTCTTCACCGCTTACTACGTGACCACGCGGGTCGCGCTGTCCTACCTCGGCCTGGCGGTGGCGCGTCGATTCCGGCGGCCGGCGGCGCTCGAGCGCCTCACGCTGGAGAAGCACCGCCGCAACGCCCGCCGGATCGAGGCGGCCATCATCAAGCTGCGCGGGCTCTTCATCAAGGTCGGGCAGCTCATCAGCATCATGGCCAACGTGCTGCCCGACGCGTTCCGCGAGGAGCTGCAGCGGCTGCAGGATCAGGTCCCCCCCCGACCCTACGCCGACATCGAGGCGCGGCTCCGCGAGGAGTTCGGCGGGCGGTCGCCCAACGAGGTGTTCGCCGAGTTCTCCCCCGAGCCGGTCGCCTCGGCCTCGATCGGGCAGGTGCACCGCGCGCGCCTGCCGACCGGCGAGGCGGTGGCGGTCAAGGTCCAGTACCCGGACATCGAGGAGATCGTCCGCGTCGATCTGCGCGCGCTCCAGCGGATCTTCGGCGTGCTCCGCTGGTTCATGCCGGACTACGGCTTCGACACCATCTACCGCGAGATCCGCGAGATGGTGCTGGCCGAGCTCGACTACCGGGGCGAGGCGGCGGCCATCCAGAAGATCTCGGCCAACTTCGCCGGGCGCAAGGAGGCCGCCGCCCACGTCCGCTTCCCGCGCGTGATGGAGAGGTTCTCGACCGCGCGCGTGCTGACCACCGAGTGGATGGAGGGGGCCAAGGTCGCCGATCTCGAGCGCCTGGAGAGCCAGCGCATCGACCGCCGGGCGGCCGCGCGCCTGTGCGTCGAGGCCTACTGCCAGCAGATCTTCATCGACGGCCTCTATCACGCCGATCCGCACCCCGGGAACTTGCTCGTCGCCAACGGCGCGCCGGGCGCGCCACCCACCATCGTGTTCCTCGACTTCGGCGCCACCGCCACGGTGAGCGAGGAGATGCGGCGCGGGATGATGGCCTTCATCCAGGGGGCCATCACGCGCGACACCGTCCGCATCGTCAACGCCATGAAGGACATGGGGTTCATCTCGCGCCGGGCCGACCCCGAGGTGTTCGACCGCGTCGTCCAGTACTTCCACGACAAGATGCGGGTACAGATCTCGGCCGACGGGTTCTCGCTCAAGGACCTGAAGTTCGAGCCCGAGAAGAGCCTGGGGAGCCTGCTCGACCTGCGCGACCTGAACGTCAGCCTGGCCGACCTGCGCGACGCCTTCCACATCCCCAAGGAGTGGATCCTGCTCGAGCGGACGCTGCTCCTGCTCCTCGGCGTGTGCACCACGCTGGACCCGGAGATGAACCCCGCCTCGATCATCGAGCCCTACCTCGAGCGCTTCCTGCTGGGCGAGAAGAAGCAGTGGTCCGAGATCGTGCTCGAGGCCTCGCGCGAGATGGCGCTCTCGGCGCTGTCGCTGCCGGGCGAGCTGCAGCGCTTCATGGACCGCGCCGCGCGCGGCGAGATCGACGTCGGCATCCGCAACCTCGACGAGAACGCCCGGCTCATCTATTCGGTCGGGCAGCAGATCCTGTGGGGGATGCTGGCCGCGACCGCGACCGTGCTGGCCACCGTGTTCGACGGCCGCGGACAGCCGCGGGCCATGTGGGCCGCCGCGATCGCCGCGGCGCTCTGCGGCCTGATGCTCATCCTCAGCTGGTTCACCGGCCGCCCCCGCCACCTGCGCGGCCGAAGGTAGACAGAAGGTAGACAGAAGACAGTCAAATTCCTGGGGGTCGTTGACGTCGCCCGGTGGGCGGAATATCTAGAAGCGAGACTTCGGTTTCGCCCCCATGCGCCCCATCCTGGTCAACGTCCCCTCCAAGCTGCTCTTCGTCCTGGCGCTGGTGGGCGCGCTGGCGCTGTTCGTGCGGGATCTGATCCTCCGCAAGCGCAACCCGAAGGCCGAGCTGTCGTCGACGCCGCTGTACCTGGCGGGCGGGGCGATGGCCATCCTCGGCAAGCTGGGCAACTTCAGCTTCGGACACCCGTGGAACCCGGTGCCCATCTACTCGTACGGCGTGATGCTGGGGACCTCGCTGGTCATCGGCTGGTTCGTGGCCATGAAGTTCGCCGGCGAGGACCAGATCGATCAGCAAGAGGCCGGCACGATCTACATGTGGACGGCGGTCTGGTCCATCATCGGCTCGCGCGTCCTCTGGTTCATCAACGCCCTGACCGACCCCACCCAGAACGTCTCGCTCATCGACCTCTTCAAGGTTTGGCAGGGGGGCCTGGTCGCCTACGGCGGGATGATCGGCGGCTTCCTGGCCAGCTGGTACGGCTGCCACAAGCGGAAGATCCCGCTCTTGAAGTGGGCGGACGTCTCGGCCCCCTCGGTCGTGCTGGGGACCGGCATCACGCGCATCGGCTGCTTCCTGTTCGGGTGCGACTACGGCGCGCGCACGGACGCGCCGTGGGCCGTCCGCTTTCCGGGCCCGAACACCACCCTGCACGGAATCATCAGCGGGGGTCCAAACGGGAGCCCGGCCTGGCAGCATCACGTCCACGACCTGGGCCTGGCGCACGCCGCCCAGTGGTCGTACCCCATCCATCCGACGCAGCTCTACGAATCGCTGGCCGGGCTGTTCCTGTTCGGCCTGCTGCTGCTGATCCGGCGCTACCGGACGTTCTCGGGGCAGGTCTTTCTCGCCTGGGTCCTGGGGTACGGCATCCTGCGCCCGCTCATCGAGCACTTCCGCGACGACGAGGATCGCGGCGTTTACACCTTCCCCTTCACCGAGAGCCTCAAGTTCTCGACCTCGCAGTACATCGGGGGGATCTCGGTGATCCTGGGGCTCGCGCTGCTGGTCGCGCTGGTCCGGCGCTACCGGCGCGATCCGGAGAGCCTCCGCCTGTGGGAGACGCCCACCCTGGCGACCGCGGACGCCGCGAGCGCCCCCGATCGTTCCGCCAACCGGCGCCGCAAGCGGCGGTGACGATGGCGGGGCGGACGGTGGCGCTCGGACTGCTGCTGGTCGCCCTGTCGGCGCCCGCCGCGCTGGCCGCCGAAGGCGCGGTCGCCCCCGCCGCTTCCACCGAGACGCCGCCGACGGTGTCCACGACGCCGTCGACGCCCGCCGACACCCAGGCCGACACTCAGGCGGCCTCCGCCCAGCGCGCGGCGCAGGAGACCGAGGCACAGGTGATCGAGCTGCGCCGTCAGATCGAGGCGCTCGAGCGCGAGCGCCAGAGCTACGACGACGTCCGCCGCCGCCTCGAACAGCTCGACGCGCGGCAGGGGACGCTCGAGCGCCAGGCCGACGCCGCGCGCGACGCCAACCCGCCCGAGACCTCGGTGATCCGGTTTCGCGACGACGGCTTCTCGATCCACTCGCCCGACAACGGCTTCTATCTGCACCCGATGCTGCGCGTGCAGGCGATCTACACCGGCGCCATCGCCTCGAAGGGCCCGATGGACGCGGCGGCGCTGGACCAGTCGGGCTTCTCGCTCGGCCGCGCCGAGGTGATCCTCGAGGGGCACGTCGGCGGCCCGTTCTTCCAGTACCGGCTGCAGTTCGACCCGGCCGAGACGCCCGCGCTCAAGGACGCCTACGTCGCCTGGCACCCGGTGCGGATGCTGTCCGTCGAGGCGGGCCAGTTCAAGGTCCCGTACGGTCTGCAGCGCCAGTACTGGAAGGCCGAGCTGGAGTTCGTGAACATCTCGGCGCCCATGGCCGCCTTCTCGCTCGAGCGCGATCTGGGGGTCATGCTGGTGGGGCGGCTGCTTCCGGGGCGGCTGACGGTGCAGGCGGCCGTGCTCAACGGCTCGGGCGCCGACGTGCCCAACGACAACTTCGACCTGGCGTACGCGCTGCGCATCGTGGCCACGCCGTTCGGTCCGCTGCCCGTGACCGAAGGAGACATCGAGGGGCACGTGCGGCCGCTGCTCTCGGTCGGCGCCTCCGGCTACTTCAACCTGGTCCCCACCGACGTGGTGGCCCGCACCGGCGGCCTCATCACCGCGGTCGACAACGACGGCGACGGGCGGGTCGACAACGTGGCGATCTGGCAGGGCGGCCTCGAGCTGCGCGCGCTGTGGCGCGGGGCCGCGCTACAGGCCGAGTACTTCGACCGGCTCGAGGATCCGGGCGCCGCCGCCGCGCTGCCGGGCAATCGGCGGTACTGGGGCGGCTACCTCCAGGGGAGCTACTTCGTCCTGCCTCACCGGGTGCAGGTGGGCGCGCGCGTCGGGCACACCGACCTGCCCCTGTACGGGATCACCGAGGCGCAGCGGATCCTGGCCGGCACGTACCAGAACGAGCAGAGCGGGGTCGTCTCGAGCTACCTGCGCGGGCACCGGGTGAAGGCGCAGGTCGAGTACAGCCACGTCACGACGGACGGCCAGTCGGCCCCGGTGATCCACCGGATCCAGGCCGCCGTGCAGGTCGGGTTCTAGGAGGCGTCGCCGAGGCCCGGAGGCGCCCTGGCCGGGAATCGGTGGTATAAGGCACGCGATCTCAGGACAGGAGACGGGGATGAGCCTCAAGCGGAGTCACACCAGCAGCAGAAGTTCTTTCGGCGGTAGTGACGCCGGCGCCAAGGTCGATCGCCAGGAGCTGTTCGACGAGCTCAAGCGGATGGCGGCCTCGAACGAGGCGTTCACGCCGGTCGACGTCGCGCTGTCGATCGGCGCGGGCGAGCCACAGGTCTCGAAGGCGCTGCTCGGCCTGGCGGCCGAGGGCTACCTCGAGAAGGTCGACACCGGAAAGTATCGGGCGTCCGGGATGTCCGAGCTCGGCCAGGCCGAGTTCCTCAAGGCGTTCGCCCGCGCCTCGCGGGTCGACTCGACCCGGCAGCGCGATCTCTCGGAGATCACGCGGCTCAAGCAGAACAACGACATCATGAGGCAGCGGCTGCTGCAGGCGATCGCCGAGCGCGACCACTACCTGGCGGCGCTGAAGAAGCACGGCATCGATCCGGGCCCCGCGCCCGTCGTCGCCGCGCCGGCGCCGCCCCCCACCGCCTCGGGCGCCCCCGCCGCCGCCAGCACGAGCGACGGCGCGCCGGGCCCGGCCGCGATGGCGGTCCCCTCGCCGGCCTCCGAGCCGGCCCCCTCGGGCCCCGGCGACGCCGGCGGCCACGAGCGCTCCGACGAAGCCGACGAAGGCACCTCTTCGCACAGCAGCTGACGGGAGGGCGTCATGCGGGTGACGCTCATCCGGCACGCCGAGGCGGGTGACGACGCGCCCCGCGACGAGGATCGCTCGCTGACCGCGCGCGGCCGCGAGGACGCCCGCCACCTCGGCCGGGCGCTGGGCCGGCGTGGCGTCGAGTTCTCGCTGATGGTGACGAGCCCGCTCGTCCGGGCGGTGCAGACCGCCGAGATCGTCGCCGCCGAGATCGCCTACCGCGAGCGCATGGCGGTGACCAGCGTCCTCGTCCCCGAGGCCTCGGCCGCGGACGTGGTGGCGTTTCTCAAGGCCGCCGCCCGCCAGCTCGAGGGGACGCCCTCGATCGCCCTGGTGGCGCACGAGCCGATCCTTTCCTCGCTGGCGGCCGCGCTCATCGGCAAGCCCCGGTATCCGCCGCTGCGCAAGGCCGAGGCGCTGCGCATCCGCCTGGGGGACGGCGGCGCCGCGGCCGGGACGGGGACCCTCCGCTGGCGGGTCGACGCTCGCGGTCACCGCGAGCAGCTATGAGAATCGGTGCGCTTCGCATAAAATGACCCGGTCGTATGGGCGCCAATAAGACCGGGGGGCCGGCTGCCTCGACGTTCAAGGACACGACGGAGACCAAACCCGCGGTCCCGCCAGAATCCGACCGCGAGCAGAAACGCAACCTCGCCTACCTCGTGGTGCTGGCGGGCGTCAGCGCCGGCGAGATGTTCAAGCTGCAGGAGGACAAGACCGTGGTGGGCCGCGGGCCGACCGTCGGCGTTCGGCTGAACGACGAGGGGGTGTCGCGCGAGCACTGCGCGTTCCTGCGCGACGGCGAGAAGATCATCGTCGTCGACCTCGGCTCGACGAACGGGACCTTCTGCAACGGCATCAAGGTCGATCGGAAAGAGCTGTCGGACGGCGACAAGATCATGGTCGGCTCGACCACGATCCTGAAGTTCACCTACCACGACTACCTGGACGAGGTGTTCCAGCGCCAGATGTACGAGTCGGCGCTGCGCGACGGCCTGACCAAGGTCTTCAACAAGAAGTACTTCACCGACTACCTGGAGAAAGAGTTCGCCTTCGCCGCCCGCCACCGGAGCCCGCTGGCGCTGATCTTCCTGGATATCGACCATTTCAAGAAGATCAACGACACGCACGGGCACCCGGCGGGCGACTTCGTCCTCTCCGAGCTGTCCCAGATGATGTCCGAGCTGCTGCGCACCGAGGACGTGCTGGCGCGCTTCGGCGGCGAGGAGTTCACCGTCCTCTGCCGCGGCTCCGACCAGACGGGCGCCAAGGTCGTCGCCGAGCGCCTCCGCGCCGCGGTCGAGGCGCGGAAATTCACCTTCGGGGGCAAGGACATCCCGGTCACCATCAGCCTGGGGATCGCGGCCGTCCCGGAGAGCGGCGTCGGCGACCACGCCGCGTTTCTCGCCGCCGCCGACAAGGCGCTCTACGAGGCGAAGCGCAGCGGACGCAACCGCGTCTGCCTGCACGGCTCGGAGAAGACGCCCATCCCCGAGCCGGGACGGACGCGCGACCGCAGCGGGCCCACCCGCGGGTGAGCGTCCGTCCAACTCCGACCGCGGCGGCCGTGCGGTATCTGGGCACCGCGCGGGAGCGAGACTTGCCCGCACCTGGCTGAACGGGCTGGACGACCATCTCGCCATCGCGTCGCGGCAGCGGCGTTTCCGGTTGATTCAGGCCGGGCGCGCCTGGAGAATCCGCGCGTGACCAAGCGGCGCATCCATCTCTGGCCTCTGACCGGTTTGATCCTCTCCGTGCTCGCCTGTGGCGGCCAGTCCGGCACCACGTCGACCGGCGGCACCGGCGGGAGCTCGGCGACAGGCGGCGGCGCCGGCGGCGCGTCGGGCGCCACGGGCGGGCAGACGGGCTCCGGCGGCTCCGCCACGGGTGGACAGACCGGCTCCGGCGGCGCCGCGACCGGCGGCCAGACCGGCTCTGGCGGTTCCGCGACCGGCGGCCAGACCGGCTCCGGCGGTTCCGCGGGCGCAGGTGGCGCAGGCGGCCACGGTGGCGGCGCGGGACACCCGGGTGGAGGCGCGGGCGCGGCCGGCGGCGCTGCGGCCGGGGCCGGTGGGCACGCGACCGGCGGAGGCGGTGCGGCGGGCGGTCAGGCGAGTGGCGGCGCCGCCGGTGGCGCCGCCGGGTCCGGCGGCCACGCCGCGGGCGGAGGCGGCGGGGGCGGCGGCGCCGCGTATCACGCCTGCCCGACCGACGGGACGGCGTGCAAGATCATGCCGTTCGGTGACTCGATCACCGACGGCTACAACTCGGACACGCAGGGCGGCTACCGGATCGAGCTGTTCCACGATCTCCACACCGCGGGGAAGAACGTCACCTTCGTCGGCTCGAACTCGAACGGCCCCTCGACCGTCGACGGCGTCCCCTTCCCCCAGAACCACGAAGGCCACAGCGGATGGACGATCGCCCCCGAGGGCGGCCGCAGCGGGATCTCGACGCTGGTGGCGACCGTCATGCCCAAGTACACGCCGAACGTCGTCCTCCTGATGATCGGGACCAACGACGCCATCGACAACTACGACATGACGAACGCGCCGACGCGCCTGGGCGCGCTGATCGACAGCATCTACGCGCAGCTGCCGAACGTGCTGATCGTGGTGGCCCAGCCGATCCCGTCGCGCGGCGACGCCAGCAAGGGCGACGACACCATGCTGAGTGACCGCATCAAGACCTACGACGACGCGATCCCGGCGGTGGTGAAGGCGCGCGCCGACGCCGGCCGCCACATCACGACCGTCGACATGTACACGCCCTTCAACCCGAACAAGGCGAGCTTGCTCGAGGACCAGTGGCACCCGAATACGCAGGGGTACGTCCTGCTCGGCGACCAGTGGTACGCCGCGCTCCAGTCGCTGCTCTGACCGGCCTTCCCGAAATCGCTTCGCCGCCGATCTCTTTCGAGAGATAGGTGTCAAAGATCACGCTGGTCGGCCCCTATATCTCCGCGGAGGGCACGATGCGCAGACTTCTCGCGGCGATGGCGATCGTGGCCTGGACGGCGGCCACGCCCGGGTGCGGCAGTCAAGGTTCGGCTGGCACCGGAGGCAGCGGCGGCACCGGCGCGTCGGCCGGACAGAGCGGCGCGACGGGCGGTGACGCCGGCGCCACGGCCACCGGCGGCGCGACAGGCGCCGGCGGTGCGACAGGAACCGGGGGCGCGACCGCCGCCGGCGGGGCGACCGCCACCGGCGGCGCCACGGGAACCGGCGGCGCTGCAGGCGCCGGGCCCGGCGGCGGCGGCGGGGGCGGGAAGGCTGGCGCTGGCGGCGCGCCGAACGCCGGCGGGACGGGCGGCCATGCCGGGGCGGCCGGCGGCGGTCACGGCGGGGGAACAGCCGGCGGCGGAGGCGGCGCCGGGACCTCGGCTGGCGGCGGGGGCGGGGGCGCGGGCGCCGGCACCGGCGGCCTGGGCGCCGGCGGCTCGGGCGGCGCGCGCCCCACGGTGACGGCCGCCGCGGGGACCACGCTGGTCAAGGTGAACACGAACGTCCGGCACCAGACCTTCGAGGGCTGGGGGACCAGCCTCTGCTGGTGGGCGAACCACGTCGGCGGCTGGGGCGCCACCGGGCGCAACGCGGTGGTCGACGCGCTCGTCGATCCGGCGAGCGGCCTCGGCTACAACGTCTTCCGCTACAACATCGGCGGCGGCGAGAACCCGACCCACAACCACATGGGTCAGTACAAGCAGATGCCGGGGTTCGAGCCGAGCGCCGGCACCTGGGACTGGACCGCCGACGCCAACCAGCGCGCCATCCTTCAGCGGATCGTCCAGGTCGGAACCGGCGTGATCGTCGAGGCGTTCTCCAACTCGCCGCCCTACTGGATGACCAAGAGCAGCTGCGCCTCGGGGAACACCGACGGGTCGAACAACCTCCTGGACGGCTCCTACGACGCGTTCGCCGACTACCTGACCGAGGTGGTCAAGCACTACCGCGACAGCTGGGGGATCACCTTCCGCACGCTGGAGCCGCTCAACGAGCCCAACGCCAGCTGGTGGACGGCGAACGGCGGCCAGGAGGGGTGCCACTTCTCGCCCTCGAACCAGCAGACGATCATCAAGGCGGTCGGCGCCGCGCTCGCCGCCAAGGGGCTGACCGGCACGACGGTCAGCGCCAGCGACGAGAACAGCATCGACGACGCGTACAACAACCTGAAGGCGTTCGACGCCACGTCGCTGGCGGCGATGAGCCAGATGAACACGCACACCTACGCCGGCAGCATGCGGACGCAGCTGCGCGCTCTGGCCACCAGCAAGGGCAAGCGCCTCTGGCAGTCGGAGTCGGGGCCGCTCAACCAGACGCTGGCCGACGACACGGCGGCGGCCATCTTCATGGCGGGACGGATCATCACCGACCTGCGCGATCTGCAGGCCGAAGCCTGGGTCGACTGGCAGTCGGGCGACCCCAGCACCAACTGGGCCAGCTTCACCCTCAACGACACGCAGCAGACCTGGAGCCCGCTCAAGCGGTTCTACATGCACGCCGGCTTCAGCCGCTACATCCGTCCCGGCGCGACCCTGGTCGACGTCAACGAGACGGACATGGTGGCGGCGGTGAGCCCCGACGGACACACACTGGCCATCGTGGTCAGAAACGGCGACACGGCCAGCCACGGCTTCACCTTCGATCTGACGGCGCTGCCGACGGTGGGCGCGACGGCGCAGGCGCTGCGGACCTCGAAGAGCGAAAACCTCGCGGCGCTGCCCGCGGTGACCATCCAGGGGTGGAGCTTCGTGGCCACCGTCCCCGCCGCGTCGATCACGACGTTCGTCGTGCCGATGCCCTAACGCAGCCGCGCCACGGCCAACGCGGCCGCAGCGGCCAGGCCGGCGGCGCCGAAGAGGTATGGCGCGCGCGGATCGACCGCGGCGTAGAGCGCGCCGCCCACGATCGGACCGAGCGCCCGGGACAGCGCGGAGGCCGACTGCAGCGTCCCCAGCGTCATCCCCTGGGTGGTCGGATCGGCGCGCCGGGAGGCGAACGCTGGCAGCGTCGGCGAGCAGAGCCCGCTGCCGAGCGCGATGAGGGCCGCGGCGACCATCAGCGCCGCCTTCCCCGAGGGGCCGAACAGCGGCGACAGCCCGAGCAGCGCGAACGCCGCCGCCTGGATGCCCAGCCCCCCTTGCACCAGGCGCGCCTCGCCGAACCGCGGGACCAGGCGCGACACCAGGCCCCCCTGCACGAACGCGCTCACGATCCCCACCAGCCCGAACACCCGCCCGGTGGCAGCGTCCGACATGCCGAAGCCGTCGGCGGTGAAGAGCCGGAAGGTCTGCTCCATCCCCGAGAACCAGAGGAAGAGCATGAAGTTGATCGCCACCGCCGCGCCGATGCCCGGGACGGCGACCGCGGCGCGAAAGGCGCGCAGATCGATCGGCGAGGCGCGCCGCACCGACTGGCCGCGGCGCTCGGGCGGCAGCGACTCGGGCAGCGTCCGGAACGCCAGCAGCAGGTTGATCGTCGAGAGGCCCGCCGCCACCAGCGGCGGGAGCATCCCCTCGCGCCCCTCGACGTGAAAGCGCGACAGCTCGCCGCCGATGAAGGGCCCGAAGATGAAGCCGAGGCCGAAGGCGATCCCCACGATGGCCATCCCGCGGGCCCGCTTCTCGGGCGTCGTCACGTCGGCGATGTAGGCCTGCGCGACGGCGATGTTGGCGGTGGCGATGCCGCTCCAGATGCGCGCCACGAACAGCCAGAGCAGCGAGGGCGCGAACCCCAGGATGGTCATGCTGATCGCCGAGGCGGCAATGCTCCAGAGCAGCACCGGCCGCCGCCCCACCCGATCGGACAGCCGCCCCCAGATCGGGATGAAGATGAACTGCATGATCGAGAAGACGGCGCCCGGCAGCGTGGCCACGAAGTCGCCCGCGCCGAACCGGCGGGCGATGCCGGGGAGAAACGGGATCACCAGCCCGAAGCCGAGGAGGTCGAGGAAGATGGTGAGGAACAGCGTGCCGAGCGAGGCGGTGCGCAGCTCCTTGCCCAGCTCCTTGCCACCTTGGGGCGCGCCCGGCGCGGCGAGGCTCACGGGCGCACCGACGCGCAAGGGATGGCCCGGCTCATCGCCAGGCGGGCGCGGCGCCACCAGGCGCCGGTGGCGCGCCGCTCGGCCCGGCTGGTGAACTGGTATTGCCAGAAGACCAGCCGCACGGCGGCCGGGTGCGGCGGGAGCGGCTCTCGAAACAGGGGCTGCACGGCGGCGGGATCCTCGCACATTCTCTCGACCAGCGTGGTGACGTAAGCAGGCTCGCGGCGCTGGAACGACAGGCCGTAGAACCAGAGCTGAAAATCGACGCGGGGCTGGTGCGGCGCCACGAAGCCGGGGGCGCGCCGCGGATCGCCCGGCTTGTGCCAGAAGTCGTGCGGCGTCCAGGGCGCGCCCGCCGCGTCGGCGCGCGAGAGATCGGCCCCCGCGGCCAGCGTCTCCAGCTGAGGCTCGATCCGCTCGCGCGTGATCGAGGCGAACAGGTGGTAGGTGTTGACCAGGCGGAAGCGCCGGTTGAGGTCGTAGAGCGGCTCCGCGGCGGCCAGCGCCCGGCCCGGCTCGGTGAAGGCGTAGAGCCCGTCGACCAGCGAGGCGATCACGAACAGCGCCGCGCCGGCGCGCCCCAGCCATGCGGCGCTCGATCGCCGCCGCGCCTCGGTCGCCACGGGCGCCGGCCGCGACAGGTCGAGGCGGGCGAAGAGGCGCCGCACCGCCGCGGGCAGCACCCGCGACGCCTGCGCGCGGGCGCGCGCGACGTCGGCGTCGTCGAGCAGGAAGACGCCCAGCACGGCCGCCAGGTAGCAGAAGAACCCGTAGTTGGCGGTGGCGGCGTTGACGATCTGGAAGAACCAGAAGGCGAACGCCGCCCCGAGACGCGCGCGCCGCGGACCGAAGATGAGCAGCGGCACCAGAAGCTCGAGCACCAGGGTGGCGCGGCTCTCGAGGTGGTGCCACCAGACCGGGAGGTGGTGCGCCGTGAACGCCAGGAACGTCGGCAGCGGCGCCGTCTCGTAGTAGCAGGTCATGGCGCTGCCGTCCTGCCAGTCGCCGAGATCGGACTGCCACTTGGCGATCCCCGACTCGAAGTAGAGCTTGAACAGCACCAGCCGGAACAGGAAGTGAACCAGGGGCGCCGGCCGATCACGCGGCAGGAAGACCGCCAGCAGGCCGCACTCGAGCAGCAGGTTGTCCCACTGGAACGACAGGAAGTCGCGGCTGACCGTGGCGTAGGAGAGGTACAGCACCGTCGAGAGCGCGAAGCAGAGGCGGGGCCGGAATCCGAGCAGCGCAGCGATCGCCAGCGCAACGCCGAGCACCGTCCCACCGACGAGCAGCCCGTCGGAATGAAAGCGCCAGAACAGCGTCGGCAGGTCGAGCAGCGAGACCCGCCCGTCGGCGCGGACGGCGTCCATGAACGCGCCCACCGGCAGCAGGCCGCGGCTGCCGATCAGCACGCGCACCTGGCTGCCGAGCGACCACCAGGCCGCGAGCGAGATCAGGCCCAGCAGCCGGTGGAAGAGGGACGCCACCGCCGGACCCGAACCAAAGGTCCAAAAGGGCCAGCGCCGGGTCATGCCTCGGTGTTCATGCCCTGGCGCTCATGTCTTGGGGACGATCCGCCCGCCCGCGCGCAGCGCGTCCCGCGCCGCCGAGATCGCCAGCACCGGATCGGTCCCGGCGCCCAGCGGAAACTCCTCGCGGCGGCCGGTGAGCACCTCCAGCGTGGCGCGCACCGACGAGGCCAGCGCGGCCAGGTCGTACCCGCCCTCGAGCAGCAGCACCACCTTACCCCCGCAGCTCCCCTCGGCGAGCTGGATCAGCGACGAGGCCATCGCCGCGAACCCGCGCTCGGTCACGCCCATCTCGGCCAGCGGGTCGCGCGCGTGCGCGTCGAACCCGGCCGACACGATGATCAGATCGGGCGAGAACGCCCGCCCCGCCGGCAGGAACAGGTCGTGGAACACGGCGCCGTAGTCGGCGTCGTCCTGGCCGCCCGGCAGCGGGCAGTTGACCGTCGCCCCCTTGCCGGCCCCCACGCCGATCTCCTCCGCCGCTCCCGTGCCCGGATAGAACGGGTACTGGTGGACCGAGGCGTAGAGGACGTCGGCGCGCGCGGCGAAGATCTCCTGCGTGCCGTTGCCGTGGTGGACGTCCCAGTCGACGATCATGACCCGCTCGGCGCCGGCGCGCCGCGCCGCCGCGGCGGCGACCGCGGCGTTGTTGATGAGGCAGAACCCCATCGCCTCGGCGGGCCGCGCGTGGTGCCCGGGCGGACGCACCAGCGCGAAGGCGTTGGCCGCGCGCCCCTGCATCACCGCCTCCACCGCCCCCACGGCCGCGCCCGCGGCCAGCGTGGCCGCCTCCCAGCTGCCCGGCGAGACGGCCGTGTCGGCGTCGAGCTCGGCGTACTCGCCGCGCAGGCGCGCCAGCCGCGCCCGGTACCCCGGCTGGTGGACCGCCTCGATCTCCGCGTCGGTGGCGGCGCGGGGCGTCTCGATGCTGACCCCGGCGACCGGTGAGCGCGCGAGCTCGCCCATGATGGCGTCGAGGCGGGCCGGCGACTCGACGTGGCCGGGGCCGGGGTCGTGGTCGAGGAACTTGGGATCGGTGAGGACGATCGTTCCTCGCGGGGGCGCCGAGGCGCTCACGACGGTACCCCGGGAAGCTGGAAGCTGAACACGCTGCCGCCCCCGGCCGCGTCGCGTACCGTCACCTCGCCGCCGTGGTCGCGCACGATCTCGCGCACGAACGCCAGGCCCAGCCCGGTCCCCTTCTCGCGCGTGGTGAAGAAGGGCGTGAAGATCTGCTCGCGCAGCTCGACCGGGACGCCCGGCCCGTCGTCGCTCACCTCGATCCGCACGCCGGTCTCGCTGGGCACCGCCGCCAATTGTACGCGGCCCTGGCGCGCGGCCGCGGCCGCGTTGCGCGCCAGGTTCAGCAGCACCCGCCGCAGCTGCCCGGCGTCGGCGCGCACGCGCAGCCGCGCCGGCACGTCGACCGCCACGGCTGCGCCGCTCGAGGCGCGCGTCAGCTCGCGGACCTCCTCGCACAGCGGGCCCAGCTCCACCGCCTCCAGGTGGGGCGCCGGCCGCCGCGCGAACTCGAGGAACTCGTTCACCACGATCTTGAGGTGGCCCACCTCGCGCTCGATCCGCCGGACCTCCTCGAGCCGCTCGGGCTGCCCTCCGAGCGCGTCGCGCAGGAGGCCGGCGTACAGCTCCAGCCCCCCGAGCGGGTTGCGCACCTCGTGCGCGATCCCGGCCAGCATCATCTGCATCCTCTCGTCGCGCGCCTTGAGCGCCGCGCGCGTCTCGTCGAAGGTCTGGGCCAGCACGCCGATCTCGTCGCGCGTCTCGATGGGGACCGGCGCGTCCAGCTCGCCGCGCCCCAGCCGCTCGGCCGCCTGCGCCAGCCGCGTGACCGGCCCCGAGATCCGCCGCGCGCTCCAGACGGTCAGCGCCAGCACGCCGATCGCGGCGGCGATCCCGGCCAGCATCATCGAGCGCCGGAAGGCGGCCAGCACCGCCGGGTAGTCGGCGTTCCCTTCGACGGCGACCAGGCCCGCCACGTCGCCGCGCTCGCCGATGGCGGCGTAGGCGCGCTTGTAGGGGACGCCGTCGTGTCCGACGAACAGCGGCGACGCGGCCGGGCTCCCGGCCGCCGCGCGCGCGATCTCGCTCCGATCGGCCTCCAGCTCGTACGCGCGGGCGCCCAGCGTGAGCGCCCCCGCGGTGTCGCCGCGCGCGTCGAGCTCGGGGGTGAACGCCAGGATCCGCCGCACGCCGAGCCGCGCCCGGGCCGCCTCGAGCCGCCGCCGGACGTTCGCGTAGGTCAGCGACCCTTCGTCGCCCGGACCGAGCGCGCGCAGCTGCTCGGGCAGGATCGTGGACGCGGCGCCCGCGGCGGCCGTCTCGAGGCGGCGCGAGAGCTCCTCCTCGAGCGCGCGCCGCGCCAGCTCGTGCGCGTAGAGACCGAACACCACCAGCGCGCCCACCGTCGGTACGATAGTCCCCAGGAGCAGCCGCGCCAGCAGCCTTCGCGACGGGCGGGCGTTCATGGGCCCCATTGTGCCGGTCGACGAGGGACGCGCCAAGCGAGCTCACCGGATCGAGGAATCGGCGCCACCGGGAGTGATCGCCTAGGAGCCAGTACGGGGAGGCGATAAACGACGGCGCGCCGCCTTGCTCCTTCGCCTGCAGTGCCCACCGTGACCGGAAACAAGAAACGCCGAGGCAATCTTTTTTCGGCAGGGGAGGTGCGCGATGGATGGCAAGTCGATGACCCGCAAGGAGTTCGTTACGCTGACGTTCACGCTGCTGGGAGGCGCGGCGACGGCCGCCGCCTGCAGCTCGAGCAACAACAACGGTGGGACCGGCGGGACGAACGGCGCGACGGGCGGCGCGAACGGCAGCGGCGGATCGAGCGGCAATGCCTGCACCAATCCGCTGCCCGAGACGATGGTCCCCGATCAGACCATGCATACGCACACGCTGATGATCCCCGCTTCGGACCTCGACGCCACCACTGCCCAGATGATCGACACCGGCGTCACCAGCGGGCACATGCACACCGTCACCCTCTCGACGTCGGACCTGGCGACCCTCAAGGGTGGCGGCCAGGTGACCACGACCTCCTCGATGGCGGGGACGCCCACTCACGATCACATGTTCACGGTCAGCTGCCACGCGGGCGGCGCGAACGGCGGGACCAACGGGTCGGCCGGGGCAAACGGCTCCGCCGGCACGAGCGGCTCGGCCGGCGCCAGCGGCTCGGCCGGCGCCAACGGGGCCGCGGGCAGCAACGGCAGCGCTGGCGCCGGCGGCCACTAGCCGCCCCGGGACACCTTCGACGAGCCGCGTCGTTTCTCCCCACGCGGCCTCAAATCCGCCGTCCGGACGGGGGTCTGGCCGGCGCGCAGAAAAAGTGCGCGTCGGCTTGACTTAGAGGCACTTTACGCTAAAAGATGCCCGCCTTCCGGTGCGGCGGATATTTTTGTGCCTTTAGTCCCAAGGGAGAAGATCGACGACGTAAGGGACCGCACCAACATCGTCGATGTCGTCAAGCGCCATGTGGAGCTCAAGAGGGCGGGAGCGGGGAGCTGGAAAGGGCTGTGCCCTTTTCACAGCGAAAAAACACCCTCGTTCAACGTCAACGAGGCCCGGCAGTTCTTCCACTGCTTCGGGTGTGGCGAAAAAGGTGATGCCATAAGCTTCCTGGTCAAGATCGAGCAGCGTCCGTTCATGGACGTTTTGACCGATCTGGCCGGAATGGCCGGGGTCGACCTGGAGGTCCGCCCCCTGACCCCCGCCGAGCGCAAGGCGCGCCAGGACGCCGAGTCCGAGCGCGACCGGATGCTGCGGGCGCTCGATCTGGCTGCCAAGTTCTTCGAGGAGCAGTACCTCTCGCCCGCCGGCGCCGCCGCGCGCGCCTACGTCGAGGGCCGCGGCATCGGCGCCGAGACCCGCGCCAAGTTCCGCGTCGGCTACGCGCCGGCCCGCTGGGACGGCCTGTCGTCGCACCTGCTGGCCCAGAAGATTCCCGTCTCCGACCTGGAGCGCCTGGGCCTGTGCGCCGTCAACGAGCGCGGGCGCTACGACTTCTTCCGGGACCGCGTCATGCTGCCGGTCATCGACCGCCAGAAGCGGGTCGTCGGCTTCGGCAGCCGGCTCCTGGATCCCGACGCCAAGGACCGCAAGTACGTCAACTCGCCCGAGTCGCCGCTGTTCCACAAGAAGGAGCAGCTCTACGGCCTGCACGCCGCGCTGGAGGCGATCCGCAAGACCGGCTCGGCCGTGGTGGTCGAGGGGAACTTCGACGTGATGGCCCTGCACGAGGCCGGGATCGAGGAGGCCGTGGCCCCGATGGGGACGGCGCTGACGGTCGAGCAGGTGACGGCGCTGGGGCGGCTGGCCAAGACGGTCACCGTGGTGTTCGACGGCGACAGCGCCGGCCAGCGCGCGGCGCAGAAGGCGGTGCCGCTGTTCGTGGACGCCGACGTCGACGGGCGCGTGGCGCGGCTGCCGGCCGGCTTCGACCCCGACGACTTCGTCCGCAAGAGCGACGACGGCCCGGCCGCCTTCCGGCGCATGGTCGACGGCGCGCGGCCGATGCTCGACCAGTTCATCCAGGACAGCGTCGAGGAGACGAGCATCGAGGGGAAGATCGCCACGCTCCAGCGGGTCGCCGACCTCCTGGTCCGGGTGAGGAACCAGACCAAGCGCGAGCTCTACGCCGGGCAGCTCGGGGGCGTGCTCGGGTTGACCTCCGCGCAGGTCCGGCGCGAGCTTCAGGAGGCTTCGGCGCGCGCCCACCGCGGCAGCCACGCCCCCGCGGCCGAGGCCTCCGCGCCGGCCGCCGCCCCGACCGCCCCCGTGAAGCTGCCGCCGGAAGAGCTTCACGTCACGGTGCTGCTGGCCCATTACCCCCAGCTCCTCAGGACGCCGGAGGCGACGCGCGCCGGGGATCTGCTGCTGCACCCGATGCTTCGCCAGCTGCACCGCGCGGCCGCCGCCCAGGTCGCGGAGGGTGGGACCTCCCGCAAGCTGGATATCCCGGCCTGGCTGGACGCCGTCCCGGCCGAGGCGCGCAACACGGTCGCCGCCGCGCTGATGGACGGCAGCCTGGCCGAGGTCGCCGACCCGGCCAGCCTGCTGCGCAAGCTGGTGACGCGACTTGAGCTTTCACGGCTGGACGCCGAGATCGAGATGAGTGCGCGCCTGTCGCGGGAGGCGCACGTCAGGGGGGACGAGGCGGCGCAACGCGCGCTGTCTCTGCGCGGGATCGAGCTTCGTAAAACAAAGGAAGGGCTGCAGGCAGCCCTGCAGAGGCCTTGAGAGAAATGGAACACGACACCTTCGACAACGAATCCGACAACGACGACATGGACGAGGAGGAGGTACCGCGTACCCCGCGGGCCCCCAAGCCGGGCAAGAACGGCGCGCACGCCGCCGGCGCCTCGAAGAAATCGTCGGCCAGCAAGGAGAGCGAGCGCAAGAAGCGCGAGCTCATCACGATGGGGAAGGCGAAGGGCTTCTTGACCTACGACGAGGTCAACGAGCACATGCCCGAGAACATCGTGTCGTCCGACCAGATGGACGACTGGCTGTCGGCGTTCTCGGGCGAAGGGATCGAGATTGTCGACTCGTCGTCGAAGATCAAGGTCGGCAAGGGCGAGAGCGCCGAGGCCGAGAGCGAGGAGGACGAAGAGGAAGCCGCCGAGGCCAAGAAGGAAGAGGCCGAGGAAGAGGAAGACGCCGACGGCTACTCGAAGACCAACGACCCGGTGCGCATGTACCTGCGCAAGATGGGGTCGGTCTCGCTGCTCACGCGCGAGGGCGAGGTCGAGATCGCCAAGCGGATCGAGGACGGCGAGCGGCGCGTGCTGCAGGTCGTGCTCAACTCGTCGGTCGCGATCGAGGAGATCCTCGAGCTCGGCGACAAGCTGCGCAAGCAGAAGATCCGCGTCAAGGAGGTCGTCAAGGACGCGGACGAAGAGGACGCGGAGTTCGACGAGCAGTGGCACATCGAGCGCGTCTGCAAGGTGATCGACAAGATTCGCCGGCTCTGGAAAGAGCAGGAGAAGGTCGCCGAGAAGCTGGGCGCCAAGGCCGTCTCCGAGCCGACGCGCAAGAAGTACAAGAAGCAGATCACCGACATCAAGCAGGAGATCCTCGACGCGCTTCAGGAGATGCGCTTCAACAAGAAGCAGATCGACAAGATCGTGCTCAAGTTGAAGGAGCTGGTCGAGCGCATCGAGCAGGCCAACCGCGAGATCATCGGCTGCGAGCACAAGTCGGGGCTGTCGCTGAAGGAGCTGCAGAAGACGCTGCGCGAGATCCGGTCATCTCCCCTGCGGCAACGCGCCATCGCCAAGAAGCTCGGCATCCGCCCCGACGAGATCGAGGAGATGTCGCTGGTCATCGCCAACGCGCGCAAGAAGATCAAGCGCGTCGAGGAAGAGGCCAAGCTGACCGAGCACGTCCTCCGCGACACCGTCAACGAGATCCAGGACGGCGAGCGGATGGCCGAAAAGGCCAAGGCCGAGCTGGTCGAGGCCAACCTGCGCCTCGTCGTCTCGATCGCCAAGAAGTACACCAACCGCGGGCTGCAGTTCCTCGACCTGATCCAGGAGGGGAACATCGGCCTCATGAAGGCGGTCGACAAGTTCGAGTACAAGCGCGGCTACAAGTTCTCGACCTACGCGACCTGGTGGATCCGCCAGGCCATCACGCGCGCGATCGCCGATCAGGCCCGCACCATCCGCATCCCGGTGCACATGATCGAGACGATCAACAAGCTCATCCGCACCAGCCGCTACCTGGTGCAGGAGCTGGGGCGTGAACCGACGCCCGAAGAGATCGCCGAGAAGATGGAGCTGCCGCTCGACAAGGTCCGCAAGGTCCTCAAGATCGCCAAGGAGCCGATCTCCCTCGAGACGCCGATCGGCGAAGAGGAGGATTCGCACCTCGGTGACTTCATCGAGGACAAGAGCGTCATCTCGCCGGCCGATGCGGTCATCTCCATGAACCTGGCGGAGCAGACCCGCAAGGTGCTGGCCACGCTGACCCCGCGCGAGGAGAAGGTGCTGCGCATGCGCTTCGGCATCGGCGAGAAGTCCGACCACACGCTGGAAGAGGTGGGCCAGGACTTCGAGGTCACGCGCGAGCGCATCCGCCAGATCGAGGCCAAGGCGTTGCGCAAGCTGCGCCACCCGTCGCGGTCGAAGCGGCTCAAGTCGTTCATGGAGGGCTAGATCGCCTCGCGCTTCGCGCTTCGCTGGGCGGGAGGGGCTTTGCCCCTCCCACCGGCCCACCCCGGACGCGACGAGAGCCGGGCCCGGATCTGGGTCGGCACATAAGTCTCCGGCGGGCGAAGCCCGCCTTCGATCAACTGGGGGAGATTTTTGATGGCGCGATTCGCGGTCAAGATTGAAGGGAAGGAACGCGTCGTCGAGCTGGGGGAGGGGGAAAAGCCGCGGGTCGATGGCGTCGAGGTCGACGTCGAGGTCGTGGCGGCGGAGCCGGGCGTGTGGGTATTGCGCGGGCCGGGTGGACAGTCGGTGGCGGGAGTCGACGGGTCGGGCACGAAGCTGACGGTCGAGATCCGGCGGGCGGGGGGGGATCCGCTGGTGCTGGCGACCGAGGTGGCGGACGCCCGGCGGGCGAAGATCGCCGCGCCGGCGCGCGCGGGGAACGAGGGGGGGCCGGCCACGGTCCGCTCGCCCATCCCTGGACGGGTGGTCAAGCTGCTGGTCAAGGTCGACGACGCGGTGACCGCCGGCCAGACCGTGGTGGTCGTCGAGGCCATGAAGATGGAGAACGAGCTCCGCGCCCCGCGCGCCGGGCGCGTGACCGCGGTCCGGTGCGCCGAAGGGGCCGCCGTCGAGTCTGGTCAGGATCTCGTCACGATCGCGTAGTCGGAGGTAATCTTCAGCCGATGCTCGCGGCCGCCGTCGTCGCCACCTGGTTGGCGCAAGCCGAGCCGGCGCCGTCGGGGAGCTCGGCGGCCGCGCCGGTCACCGCCGGACCGCCGGCGCCGCCCCCCACACCCGACAACACGGTCAGCGTCTACGTGGGCGTCGGCCACCGCGTCGGCCCCGAGGCGCAGACCTTCGCCCCGCGCACCGACATCTCGATCGGCGGCAGCTACCGGTGGAGGTACTTCACCCTGCCGGAGGGCCTCGAGCTCGCCGCGGGGGTCGACTTCTTCTACGACCAGTTCCGCAACGGCGTGGAAGGGAACATCGTCTCGCAGAACAGCTTCGTCGCCATCCAAACCTTCGCCTGGCGCTGGCGGCGCCTTCGTCCCTTCCTGCTGGGGGGCGCCGGGGTCAGCTTCGGCTACGCCCAGGTCGACGGCGCTCAGGTCGACAGCGCGCAGCCGCTGGTGAGGGGCGGGGCCGGCCTCGACATCACGGTCACGCACAACATCGGGCTCTCCCTGCGCGGCACCTATACTCTCCTCCTGACCCGCCCCACGGTCACCGTCCCCGCCACCCTGACCACCGCCGCGGTCAGCTACTCGCCGCTGGGCAATTTCCTGGACGCCGACCTCGGCGTGTTCTTTCAGTTCTAACCGATGGGCCGCCGCGCGCTGACGCTCTCGCTGTTGCTGGTTCCCGCCGCCGGGCTGGGGGCGCTCGGGCTCGTGCTCGTCGCCGCGGCGCCGGCGCGCGCGGGCGCGGCCGGGGTCGGCGCGCCGGCCCACTTCGCCGTCCGCCAGCTGGTGGTGCTGGGCTGTAGCGTCGCCCTGGGCCTCACGGTCGCGCGCCTCGGTCCCCGCCGCCTGCTGGCCGCCTCGCCGCTCATCTTCCTGGCCGCGCTGGCCCTCACGCTGGCGGTCTTCGCCCCCGGCATCGGCGTCCGCGCCGGCGGCGCCCGGCGCTGGATCCACCTCGGGCCGCTGTCGGGCGGCCCGGCGCCGTTCCTGATCGGCGCGGTGGCCTTGCTGGTCGCCGCCGCCCGCCAGCCGCGCGCGCGCCGCCTGGCGGTCGCCGGCGCCCTCTGCGCCGTGCTGGCGCTCGTCATCGAGCCCGACTTCTCGGCGGCGGCGATCGCGCTCGCCGTGGCGTTCGCTGCCCTGGCGGGCGGCGGCGTCGCCGGGCACCGCCTGCGCCTCTTGCCGGCGGCGGGCCTCCTGCTCGTCGTGCTCGGCTTCGCCGCCACGCGCTTCGGCTACGTCGACGACCGGATCCGCGGCTTTCTGGCCCCCGAGAGCGACCGCCGCGGCAAGGGGTTCGAGGTGCTGGCCCTGGCGCACGCCAACGCCGCCGGCGCCACGCACGCCGCCGGGCTGGGTCGCGGCGCCACGCGCCACCGCCTCTCGTCCCCGGCCAGCGACTATGCCTTCGCCGTCGTCGGCGAGGAGCTGGGGGTCGGCGGCCGGCTGGCCGTCGTGGGCGCCTGGCTGGCCATCGCCGCCGGGATCGTGCTCTCGTCCCGAGCGCCGGCCGCGCGCCGGGATCCCGCGGTGCGCGCGGCCGCGATCGGCGTCGGCGCCGCGCTGGCCGCACCCGCCGCCCTGCACATCGCCGTCTGCCGCGGCTGGCTGCCGATCATCGGCGTGACGATGCCGCTCGTCAGCTACGACCCGGCGCTGACCGTGGCGGCGGGCGCCGAGCTGGGCCTGCTGGCGGCGGTCGCGCTCGGCCACCACGACGAGGAGCCGATCGCGTGACGCCGCTCCGTGACCTGCGGCTGGTGGTCGTCTCCGGGAAGGGGGGCGTGGGCCGCACGACCGTGGCGGCGGCGCTGGCCCGCGCGGCCGCCGACGCCGGCAAACGGGTCCTCGTCGCCGGCAGCGCGCCGACCGATCGCCTGGGGCGCCTCTTCGGCCGCCCGGCGTTGGGACCGACGGTGACAGCGCTGGCGCCGGGGATCGACGGCGTCAACATGACGTCCGAGAGCGCGCTGCTCGAGTACGGGGTGCTCACCCTGCGTTCCGAGCTGGTCGCGCGCGCGCTGTTCGAGAACCGGGCCGCGCGGGGCTTCCTGGGCGCCATCCCCGGGCTCGACGCCTACGCCCTCCTCGGCAAGGCCTGGTGGCATACGACCGAGCAGGTGAACGGCCGCCCGCGCTACGACCTGGTCATACTCGACGGCCCGGCCAGCGGCCACGCGCCGCTGATGCTGCGGATTCCGGGCGCCATCCTGGACGCCATGCCCAAGGGCCCGCTGTCGCGCGACGCGCGGGCGATCGACGAGCTGCTGCACGATCCGACGCGGGCCGCGCTGCTGGTGGTGACGCTCGCCGAGGAGCTCCCGGCGAACGAGGCGCGCGAGCTGGTCAGGGCCACGCGCGAGGGCCTGCGGCTACCGCTCGGCCCGCTGGTGGTGAACGCGGTCGCCCCGGACGACGCCGACAGCCCGGCGCTGGCGCCCCTGCTCGACCGAACGCCGGGCGCCGTCGACCCCGCGCTGGCGGCGACGCTGCGGCTGGCGGGCGTCGCGCGCGCGCACCGGCGCCTGGCCGAGACGGCCATTGCCGGACTGCGGCGCGACCCCGGCCTGCCCATCCTGGCCCTCCCCCGCCTGCCCACGGTGGACGTCGGCCCGGCCGGAATCGCCACCTTGGCAAGTCACCTCGCCGAGCCGCCTCAAGAGACGCCGTCGCCCCCCCGATTCTCTCAAGAAACCGCCGGCTAAGACGCCCCCGCCGCGGGGTGCGGGCGTCAGATTCCCGACGGCCAAATGCGATTTGCGGGTGCCGGCGACGACCGGTATCGTGACACTGGCGACGACCTTTGCCCGCGCTCACCCTCCTGGCCTCCCTCCTCGCCTTGACGCCGAATCAGGGGAGCGGTCCGCCACATCTTGGGGCCGTCCGCACGCCCGTCCCGCCGCTCATCGACGGCCACCTCAACGACAAGGTCTGGCGGCTGGCCCCGGGGTCCGACGCGTTCACGCAGTCGTTCCCGTTCGACGGCGCGCGCCCGTCCGAGCGGACGACCGTGCGGGTGCTGTACGACGAGTCGGCGATCTACGTCGGCTTCGAGTGCGAGCAGGTCAGGACGCCGATCGTCGAGCGGCTGACCCGCCGCGACCGTGACTCGGAGAGCGAGTGGGTCTACGTCCACCTCGACTCGCGCAATGACGGCAAGAGCGCCTACATGTTCGCGGTCAACATCGCGGGCGTGCTGGCCGACGCGCAGATCATCGACCAGACGACCTACTCGTGGGAGTGGGACGAGAACTGGGAGGCGAAGACGTCGCGCACCAAGACCGGCTGGACGGCCGAGATCCGGATCCCGCTGCGCGTCCTGCGCTTCGACGGCAAGCTGCCGGTCCAGAGCTGGGGGTTTCAAGCCTCGCGCTTCATCGCGCAGCGCGAGGAGACTGACATCTGGTCGTACATCCCGCGCGAGGTGGCCGGACCGATCGCCTTCTTCGGGCGGCTCGACGGGCTGCGGGACCTCAAGGGCGCCGGCGCGCTGGAGCTGCAGCCCTTCGCGCTGGGGCAGGTCCGGCGGCGCGACGCCAGCCAGATGTCGGCCGGCGGCGGCTTCGACACCCGCGCCTCCGCGGGCCTCGATCTCAAGTGGCACGTGGCGCAGGACCTGACCTTCGACGCCGCGCTGAACCCCGACTTCTCGCAGGTCGAGCTCGACCAGGTCATCCTGAACCTCAGCACCTACGAGACCTTCCTGCCCGAGAAGCGGCCGTTTTTCCTGGAGGGGATCGACGCCTTCTCGTTCCCGATGCAGGTCTTCTACTCGCGCCGAATCGGGAGCGCGCCCGTACCGCCGTCGCTGCGCAACGACGCCTCCAGCAACGAGGAGCTGCTCGACTCCCCGCAGCCGGCGACGATCTACGGCGCCGGGAAGCTGGTGGGCCGCCTCAACGCCGACTGGACGATCGGCGCGCTCAGCGCGCTGACCGCCGCCAACCATGTCTCGATCGTCGACCAGGCGATGGGCGTCACGACCACGCGGCTGGCCGCGCCGACCACCGCCTTCAACGTCCTGCGCCTCAAGCGCGAGCTCGGGACCGGCGGCCACATCGGCGTCATCGGAACCGGCACCTCGACCTTCGAGAGCACGGACGGCTACCCGCCCGCGGTGGTGGGCAGCCCGAACCAGCTCTGTCCCTCGGGCGTGACGCCGCTCCTCGGCAGCCGCTGCTTCCACGACGGGTACGTGGGCGGCATCGACGGCCTGTGGCGCTCGCCGTCCGGCGCCTACGTGGTCAACGGCGCCTTCATCGAGTCGGTGATCCACGGGGGCCCGCCCACCCTCCAGCCCGACGGCACCGTCATCGGCGCCGGCGCGACGGCCCCCGGCGGCTGGCTGCGCGTGGCCAAGGAGGGGGGCAAGCACCTGACCTGGAGCGCCGAGTACACCGGCGCCGGCCGCAAGCTCGACTACAACGACCTCGGCTACATGCAGCGGCAGAACGTGCAGACGTTCTCCGCCAGCGTCGGCTGGCGCACGCTCGAGCCCGGCAAGCACACCGTCGACACCACCAGCACCTTCGTCGCCGCCGACAGCCGCAACAACGACTGGCTCGACCTGGGCCAGAGCTACGAGCTGAACACGCGCCTGCACCTGCTCGACTTCTCGTGGTTGTTTCTGGCGGCCGACTACGCCCCCGCGCGGTTCGACGACCGCGAGGTCGGCGACGGCACCGCCCTCGAGCGCGCCGGCTACCTGGGCGGCAAGATCGAGTACGACAGCGACCCGCGCCGCGACGTCTCGGCGACCATCGCCAACCAGACCCAGATCATCGCCCACGACGCCTACGCCACCAGCTTCCAGGGCAGCGCCGTCTTCCACGTCCTCCCCCAGCTGGACATCGAGCTCGTCCCGCAGCTGACCTTCACCGCCGGCGAGTACCGCTACGCCTGGCAGTCGGTCACCCCCGTCGGCCCCTACCTCTTCGGCAAGCTCGACGCGAAGAACGTCAGCGTCACCCTCCGCGCCAGCTACACCTTCGCCCCGCGCCTGACGCTCCAGGCCTACGCCCAGGCCTTTCTCGCCTCCGGCCACTTCTCGGACATCCGCTCGATCGTCAGCTACCCGTTCGCGCCCGGCACCCCGGCGCGCGTCCCCGGGAGCACCGTCAACCTCGCCGACCTCGCCGCCTCGCCGATGGTCGTTCCCGGGATCAACCCCGACTTCGAGGAGGCGGCCATCAACGCCAGCGTCGTCTTCCGCTGGGAGTACCGCCTCGGTTCCCTGCTGTATCTCGTCTACACGCGCTCGCAGATCCCCGAGGTCCAGAACCTGATGGGCCCCGCGTCGCTCGCGCCGAGCGCCTTCAGGCACGGCGCCACGACCGACGTGCTCCTGCTGAAGCTCTCGTACTGGTGGGCCAGCTGAACGACACCGGCGCGGTCAGGTAGCCGCGGTCTTCCCCTACGGGGCGTCGTCAGGTCCCCCGACGACTGTCCGGCCGCGCTGGGATCGCGGAGCGCCCGCACGCCTCTCCGAGATGCGGAGCCCGACAATCTCATCCTCATCCTGCAGACGCGCCGCGGCGCCAGCGCCACCGCGCGGGACAGCGACCCAGATTTTTCATCAGGTCACGATCGCATTAGATCTTACAAATTTCCGCTCAGTGAACTTTTGAGACATTCGAGCTCGGGTGCGACTAGGCAGCCGCGCCACCGGCGCAAATGCAATTTCTTGCCGGAAATTCTCGTATTCCTCACCACCCGGATATGACTAGCGCCCGCTAGTCATATCCGGAAGCCACCCGCGAAATGGGTCAGGCGCTCCCAGATCGTTGAAGAACTGCCTCGATCTGGTCTTCGTCCCTATGGCACGGTCGCTGCAATTTCCGTGAGGCGTTCACGGAAAATTTCAACCGCACCGCGAACACAACGGAGACGCAGACCATGAAGACGACGACGAAGAGTGGCTTGAAGGTTCAGAGCGCGATCAAAGCTGGACAGGGCCTTCCGCTCCAGCCGAACCACACTCGCTCCGTCCTCGCGATCAAGCCTGGCATCAAGGCCGGGCAAGACCTTCCGCTCCAGCCGAATCACACCCGCTCGAGCCTCAAGGTCAAGAGCGCGATCAAGGCTGGCCAGAGCTTGCCTCTCCAGGCGAATCACAACCGCGCGGGGCTCAAGGTCCGCTCCGCCATCAAGGCCGGTGGACCCCTCGTGGAGACCGCCAACCACAACCGCACTGCCCTCAAGGTCCGCTCCGCCGTCAAGGCCGGTGGCCTCCAGAACTGGGGCAACCACAACCGCTCTGCCCTCAAGGTCCGCTCCGCCGTCAAGGCCGGTGGCCTCCAGAACTGGGGCAACCACAACCGCTCTGCCCTCAAGGTCCGCTCCGCCATCAAGGCCGGTGGCCTCCAGAACTGGGGCAACCACAACCGCTCTGCCCTCAAGGTCCGCTCCGCCATCAAGGCCGGCGGCCTCCAGAACTGGGGCAACCACAACCGCTCTGCCCTCAAGGTCCGCTCCGCC